>Ga0208080_1000074_pt1 | contig 45103 bp, 42 predicted proteins | sample NGESurdeep092012_3_FD_184476 | JGI IMG/M metagenome (GOLD analysis project Ga0208080, IMG submission 184476) | Arctic peat soil microbial communities from Barrow, Alaska - NGEE Surface sample 210-3 deep-092012 (SPAdes) | ecosystem: Environmental > Terrestrial > Soil > Wetlands > Peat ...
GTTGTTCCTTGGTTAGATGAGCCGTCATTTGGCCTCCTCGATAGTTCAGCAGTTCAATGCTGACTCACCAAGTGTTGCGTTGACCGGCTGAAACCACCAGTTGATTTAGGCGTGAATAAGACTCAGGTTACTGCCAAGACGATTGGTTAGTTCGCTAACAATTACTTGGCGGTGGCATCGATCGTGGTCTCGTTCGAAGCAAAGAACCGCCCCGCGACCGTCTCGCGCAAGCGCCTCGAGTTGGTCCATCGCCGCCACGGAGGCCGGCCGGGCCAATAGTGCACTGAATCGAATGCAACCTCTTGGGCACGTCCCTCGCGGAATGGGTCGCGGTTGTTCTTCGGATTCCCAAGTGCAGACAAGTGGATGTATCGCACACCAGCAGCATCGGAACTGGCAGACAGTCGAGTTTTGGATAGGCCCGGCTTTCGCGAAAGGGGAGTCAGCCGAACATCAACGAGGGTCGTGACGCCGAGTTCTACAAGAGTATTGAGTAGCTCTTCACTCGTCCGTCCTTCATAACCAACTGAAACTAAACCGCCTCGTCGCTGACCCATCGCATTAGCCTGGCACAGATTGCTCCCAATGGTGATTTTCGAATTTATTACATCAGTTTCGCAAGCTGAGAACGAAAGTTCGATCTTGGTCACGCGGTTGCTTCAGACCGTTGTTGAGACTTCAGCGGCATCCAAAACGAATGCGGCTCATACTCGAAGTACACTTGGGCAATTAATCCAACCTCCTTGCGGAATCGCGCTATCCCGCGCAATCAACACTCTTGATGCTCTGTGCGCAAAAGCGATTTGTCGATCTTTCCAGCGCGTGACCTAGGAAGCGATGTCCGTTCGCTGAAACGGGCGGGCCTCATTGGTTGAATGAGATGATCTCGAGCCCATTGGCGCAGCTCTTGCTCTTTCGCGTCTGGGCCGACCCAATATGCTTCAAGTTGGGGTCTTCCATCCGATCGCTCCACGAGTTTTACAGCAATTTCCTCCACTCCGGGACAACGTTCCAAGATTGCCTCGACGTGACCTAACTCGACACGGTGTCCTCGAATTTTTACCTGATCATCTGACCGACCATGAAATATCAACTCGGAATTATCGCCCAACGAAACGAGATCACCGGTTAAATACCTGCGCCCTAGAAGCTGATCTTTCACAAACGCTCTCATCGTTGATTCCGAGTTTTGAAAGTAACCGTCAGCGAGGCCGGCACCTCCGATCCAAAGTTGCCCCATCACTCCAGAGAGTGTGACGGCCCTGCCCTCGGCATCCACCACTCCCATTTTTGTTTCTCGTAGGGGCTTGCCAAGGTTGATGTTTGTTGAGTCTGTTACTCGCTGCGTTGACGCCCAGATCGTCGCTTCACTTGGGCCATAAAGATTCCAGAGATTGTCCACGCAATTTAGAAGTCGTGAAGCGATTTCATTTGTCATTGTCTCGCCTCCGCACCATATCGTTGTCCGGTCACTTCCATCCCAGTGACTCGCGAGCATGAGCTTCCAGAAGCTCGGGGTCGCCTGAACGATGGAGGGTCGATACTCGGCCATGAATTCACTACAGAGATGCGGATCGCGGCGCAACGAAGGATCTCCGGCAACAATTACGGCGCCAACCGTCATTGGCAGCAGGAGTTCGGCGAGCGAAATATCGAAGTTGATTGAAGTGAGACTTAACATTCGATCGTGAGTGTGGAGACCTGGTAGGTCTCGAAGTGCTCGGAGCCTTGCGAGGAGAGCCCGTTCGGACACGACTACAGCTTTTGGAAAACCCGTCGATCCCGAAGTAAACACTAAATATCCCGTTGCTGAATCCGGCACCGGAATCATTGACTTGGTGCTAAGGGTATACAACTCCAATTCATCATTTATTCGTGCCGCGCACATGCTCTGCGACAGCATGATCTCAAGTTGCGACTCGGGGAGATTTACGCCGACGAGTACTGGCACGACGTCGGCAAAATAACAACCCAATAAGGCGATCGCACTATTGACAGCGCTGTCAGTTTCTATCGCTACATGACTTCCCGCATTCATGCCGCTACGACCGATATCGAACGCTAGTGCATCGGCGCGTTTTTCGATCTGCGCATAAGTCATTGCCGACTCGCCGTCCACTGCGGTGCGCTCCGAATGCTGACTAATGGCGTGTTTCAGAAAATGTTTGAGTTTCACAGCACGTGCGACCTCGCCAGCACGTGTTATTGATTCCCATGAATCAAGCAAACGGCCCGCATTAGAAGATTCTCTCACTTCGGACGAAGGTCGTGCTAGTGCCTTTCAACAGTTCTGGCGCCGACGAGGTATTCGTTAGCAGTTCATTATCGGTGAAGCAGACGCTACGTCGAGAATCCGGTTCTTCTCACGATCTAGTTTCGCGCATTTAGCCGTCACGCCTATCCGGACACGCCACGCAACTACTCTGCTATCAGACTCAAATCAGACCTCGACGTCGAAAATTCAATGCCGCAGAGAGTCAATGAGGCGTTGGCGACTGTATGCGAATTTCTCATTCCGCCATGCAATACGGGCAGCGAATCTGGATGAATGATTGGTAGGGTGCGCTCAGCAAAAGTAATTCCTACTCCTCTAAGTTGAACAGGCGAACTCAATCTAAGGTCAAGGTCCACTTTGCCCCAGCCGAATGTCGCGTCCATGGCCGAAGTCGCCAGTACTCTTCGAGGAGAAGTATGACACCAAGTATTCACGGGCCGCTTGTTTCACGAAGAACCGGCCGAGCACTAGTTGCACATTCGCACCACCGATTTCATTGGGTCGACCTTCGCTGCGTTGCGCCATTCGCGACGCGAGTGAAGGGTTTGTTTTCGAAGGAGTGTGCGCTCTGCATTGCTCCGACTCGCTCGCGGGGCGAAAATGCCTTGCATCGGTAATCGGGCGTCGAACGACTCGGGCAACTCATCCAAGGAAGAATCTTCGTCTATGCCTTCGCCTGTCGCTTGTCCACGACGAAGACGACGTCGTGGAGACCTCACCGCTGACGTTGATTTACGAGGTCATCAGCTCGCACAGGAAGTGGGCTCATTACTGCAAGGCGCGGGAAACAAGATTCCCGCATATCTCGACCGCCTTTCTCCACAAGAAAACGGGGTTCGCTCGCAACTCCGCATTTACGTTACATATTTATTGATCGGGATCGAGCGCAGTCATGTCTACAACCTGAGCACTACAGACGTGAAAGAGACGGAGGATTACGAGACTCAGTTGGCGAGAAATAATCCGATCTGAAGTAATTCTTCGTTGTTATTGGGCACCGCACGTCGAACCGGTCGCGGACCATTCGGCCCCGAGGCGAGTTTGTCCGGTCATTGCCCGTCTCGTGTAACACGGGCATACGATGAGCGCGATACGGTGGACGGAAGTACAGGATTGCTCGATCCATTCGAATTCAGTTATTCGTTTCGCCTAAGACCGAATCTAAGGAGACCGCAATATGCGTTCATCGTCCGTCGTTGGGCCGGCAAGCCTGAGCCAGTCGAGCCTTTGGATTGCCGAACAGCTAACTCCCGGCCGGTACGTAATGCAGTCAAGCGTAATCCTGAGCGGTGTTCTTGATGAAGATCTTCTCCGGAAGTCAATCAACTATTTAGTTGCACGCCACGCGAGCCTTCGCACTGTGTACAGAGTGGCTCGCTCAGGTCTGGAACAGGTCGTTCTTCCGTTTGAGCCTGCTCCCCTCACGATACACACATGCGAGAAAATATCAGTGAACGAACTCATCAGCAACCTTAGAAACATCCCATTCGACCTCGCTCGGGGACCATTGTTTCGCCCAGACCTAATTCGAATCGGGGTGGAGGAATCAATCCTTACGTTCACAATGCACCACATTGCGGTAGACGGTCCGTCAGTAAATCTTCTTTACCGTGACCTGTCCGTCGCGTATGACTCATATTTGACTGGCGACGAGCCGCAGTTAGCGCCTGCCCCAAATCCAATTGAATATAACAATCGACAGAACTTAAATGATCTTGCTAAGGAAATTGCGTACTGGGAGCGGGCATTAGCTGGTGCACCCGAATGTTCACTGGCCGTCGATCATGACGTAGACCGACGAGCAAACGACTCGTATGCAATATCATCGAAAATCCCGGCGTCCGTATTGGGTCAACTTGCCGCGGTGGCGCGTTCTCACCGGAGTTCCACTTATATAGTACTTCTCGCTTTATATGCGGTACTGCTCGGGGAGCACTCGGGAACGACTGACATGGTGATTGCGATGCCTGTGACGGGGCGTTTGCATCGAGACGTAGATGAACTCGTCGGTTACCTGGTCAATTTTGTCCCCGTGAGGATTCAATACAGTCCGTCCGACAATTTGTCGGGGATAATCGAGTTGGCGCGAGAAAGTTGCCTCGCGGCCTCAGAGAACGCTGCTCTCCCGTTCGAGCGAATCGTTGCGGTTAGCAAGGTCGCTCGATCGTCTTCTCGGTCGCCCCTCGCACAGACGTTGTTGAATCAGCCACCCGCCGTCGGAGTACCTCGATTTGGTGGTTTGGTCGTCGATCGATGGATTGCAAAGTATGCGGCGACTCGGTTAGAGCTTGAATGCCACGTTCTTCGCTATCAAGGCGACACTGAGTTCCTGTTGCTTGGCGCTCAGGATCTTTTCGAGTACGAGACAATAGAAGAGTTGTCCAGAGAATTCGTGGGAATTATGGACCGTTGGTCGACCCGACCGGAGAAGGCAGTTAGGAAAATACTGTGAGCGATGCTCTAACGGAAAGCTTGAGCCGAATTTGGAAGGAGGCGCTAGGTACAACACGTGTTTCCCCGGAAGAGAATTTCTTTGATTTAGGAGGCGACTCTCTCGCCGCGATCACGGTTGTCGCAGCGATCTACAACGAATTTTCTGTTGAGATCCCAATCAGAATATTATTTGACAATCCGACCATTAATGAGTTCTCTGAAGCGCTCGTGGAAATTCTCGGCCTGGATTCATAGTGGACTGAGTCATGAACGACGGCAGAGAGTCGGCAGAAGTCCCTGAATTCGCGTCGGCCGGCATTACTTCACTCTGGGCAGAGGCTCAGATCCAACCTGAAGCTAGTACAGGTTATTTTGCAGTAACCATGTTGGGAGAGCTTTACGACGGCGCATTGATTGAGGCTGCCCGAGCCGTTCTCCATCGCCATCCACCACTTCGGACGATTCTTCGGATGAGATCAGGGAAGCTTGAACAAGTGACATTGGATGCGAACACCGTGCTCAATTTCAATAGTCAGCAACTTCCGTGCCCGAAGGGCAGTGAGAGTGATCTGGCTCGCCAGTGGGTAGATCGCGAACTCTCGAAACAACCCTGGGATTTGACCTGGGATGCTCCAATTCGGTTCGTATTTCTTCGGCACGATTATCGACGCGGCACGATGATTTTTCACGTTCACCATGTCGGTTTCGATGGACGCAGCAAATACATCGTTGCCAGAGATTTCGGTACTTACTTACATGATGCAATTTCGGTCGGTAAAGCTTGTCCGGTGGCATTAACGCGAACAACGTCGTCTGAAGCGGACGAACAAGTGGTTGAACAAGCAGTCGAGTACTGGAGAAAATTAACGGCTGGCATGGTCCAACCCCTCTCGCTTCCTATCGGCCGAACTCCTGAAGGACGCGGAATAGCGTCGACGCCAACGATTGAACTCGAGGTCGCTCACATGAAAGCGATTCGAGCTCTATGTCGCCGCCGCGGTGAGAGTACGTTCACGGGACTTGTGGCAGCGCTCGGCGTGCAGTTGCGCGAGTACGGAAATGAACGCATATTTTTCTCAGTCGCGGCGGACGTTAGTGATGAACACTCGCGACACGTTGCCGGCATGCAAATTAATGTGGTGCCAGTCGCGCTTGATATGACGGGCGTAAATTCGGCAGCAGATGCTCTGCTCGCCGCTTCCCGCTCGCTTCGCATCATGTCAGAATTTAGGCGGGTTCCCTTTAACACGCTGATCACTCGGATAGGTGACCGTGTTGCGGGGCGGTTGATGACTCAGTTTGGAGTGTCATTCCCCAGATCCTTACCGGACGTCCGACTTGATATACCGGGACTCGAAGTTAGGTGGGAATTCTTCACGCCAAATACATCGACGACTTTTACCAACACGCTGCATATAAGAGCAGATTGGCCCAAATGTCTTGTGCGATTCGACTATCGACAGGAAATGATGTCACCGAAGCGCGCCGAGCAATTTGTTGCGGCGTTTCAGTCTGCCGTCTCACTGATTTCAGAGTCGCGGAACATAATTGCCAAGCCAATGGGCGCCTCGGTGAGCGGAAAGATGGACCGATCTGCGGCGACACCGTATTTTCGAAGCGGAGTCCATCTGGGCTGGTTAGCCCAATCTAGCGACGTTAGAGATCCTCCCTTGCTCTACGGGTTGCCAGGGTCGACGATGGCTGCACTCGGGCCGGACCGCACAAGTTTGCAGGAAGGTATCGGGGGCGACCTTGCGATCACCTGTGAGAGCGGTGAAACGATTGAGACCGGTGACGTGGGGTTCGTGGAAGACGAAAACATTGTCCGCGTCTTGGGTCCAAAAGGAGGCCAATGGTTTCTCCGACAGGGCATCATCGATGGCCCTCTCATCGAACGAGTCTGCAATGCTCATCCTCTCGTGGATGCGGCTAAAGTCGCACAGGATCGCGAAGGAAATGGTCCAGTGATTCTGACCGTCAGGGTGAAATCGAAAGTAGTGCCGCCCACTCCGAGGTCCATAAGAAGCTATCTTCGCTTACAGCTCCCTGGTCGCGATCTTCCAGGCCAAATCGAAGTCGTGGTTAGTGATGTATAAGTTAGGGACAGCGAGATGGACATGAGCCGCGTTGCCTTGGACCTGCTCCGAAGCCATTCCGTTTCCATGTTGTATGTCCGGAAGTGGGGGAGCGATGTCCGCAAATCGAAATAGAACGCGCGACGATTCCGATGAGAATCGCCAAGAGGGTCTGATCGGTGAATTTCAATCGAGCGGCACTTCGAATCCCGATGAGTTTGTTCCGCTACATTCCTCATTTCTTGCAATGGCGACGGCGCGACCGAGCCACTTGGCCGTAAGGCAGCCGGGCTTGAGTCTCACTTACGCGGAGTTAGAGAGCTTGTCAGCGGACGTCGCCGCGCGTCTCCAACATGTTGGAGTACGCAAGGATTCGATTGTGGGGATTGCCGTTCCGCGCACCGCTGAATACGCTGCAGCAGCCATTGGCGTGCTCCGGTTGGGAGCAGCATATTTGCCAATTGACGTGCGCTGGCCAGAGAATCGCATTCGGGCCGTTCTCGGAGATGCGAATGCGCAGGCACTGATCGTTTCCGACGGAAGTCCACAACTTGATGCAACTTTCTTTACTGCATCCGTTGTCAACCTCGCCGAATCCGCCCCACCGCATTCTGGGCAATTGAGCCTTGAACAACCTGAAGTTGGACCGCACGATTTGGCCGTGATCATTTACACTTCCGGCTCAACCGGAGAGCCGAAGGGGACGATGATCGAACAGATGTCAATATGCAACTTGTTGGATCCAGGTCAACCGATAGCCATAATGGCCGACGATTTCGTCGCCCAACATTCAAATCCTGCTTTCGACGCGGCTATCTTCGAGATGTGGGGAGCGCTATTGGCGGGAGCAACGATGGTGTTCCCGCCCCCTGTTTCTGTTCCTAGCCTTTCGGAGTATTCGGAACTTTTTACAGAGAGTACCGCGACGTTCGTATCCTCGGGCCTCTTTTCGGAATTGATGAGGAATCCGAGTTGTCGTGGCCCATTGCGTCGACAACGATTGCTCATTGTCGGCGGGGACACCATCGATCCGAAGTCTGCCGCTCTGCTCAATAATCCTGCACAGATACGACTGAATGGCTATGGGCCGACAGAGACAACAGTGTTTGCAATTGTTGGGCCTCTTGATGCGCGGACCTCGGGGAATTCTATTCCGATTGGAAAGCCTCTAATCGGAGTTTCTTGTTACGCAATTGACGAGAGCGGAAATCAGGTTGGGCCAGGCGAAGTTGGGGAACTCATTATTGCGGGCGCGGGGGTGTGCCGAGGCTACCTTGGTAGTCCGGCTCTGACGGCGGAACATTTTTTTTCAGAGTCGTCTCAGCCGGACAAGAGGGCGTACCGCACAGGCGATTTGGTGCGCCTGCTACACGATGGATCGTTCGACTATCTCGGGCGGAGTGATCAGCAGATCAAAATCAATGGATTCCGTGTCGAGCTTGGCGAAGTGGAGTTCGTCCTCGCGTCGGAACCTGGGATAACGGGCGTTCGCGTCCTAGCGAGCCACTCCGATTCTGGAGTTAAGCGCATCGTTGCGCTCATTCTGACCGAAGAAGAGGATCATGATTCGGTTGAAAGAAGGCTTCGTTCATTCGTCTCGTCTCGGCTGCCGGATTTCATGCGGCCAGGAGACTATATTATCGCCGACAAATTTCCTCTGGGTTTGACGGGAAAGGTCGATGTTCGAGGTCTAATCGATGGTTCCCGAGAAACCTCTTCGCAGTCGAATATGGACTCCAGTCAACGTCAAATGGCCGAGATCTGGGAAGAGCTTCTTGGTTCAAGAGTCGAAACTAAGTCGAATTTTTTTTCGCTTGGAGGAGATTCATTGTTGGTGATTCGATTGACTTACTTCGTGCAGCAAGCGTTCGGTGTGGAGGTTAAGCCACGAGAACTATTTGACCATCCGACACTCGAGTCCTTCACAAATACTGTTCTCGGATTGGCAAAGTCAAACGTACATAAGAGAGGTGGCGATCCGCTACGTTACGGCTCGCGTCCAAAACGCGTCCCACTCTCCTTTGCGCAACAGAGACTTTGGTTCTTGAATCGGATGGAGACGGGAACGGCGTTATACAACGTGTCTCTCGCAGTTCGTCTTGTTGGGCACCTCGACAGCCCGTCGCTGCGACAGGCTCTGACTGACGTCGTAGGTCGTCATGAGGTCTTGCGAACTACATATCCGGAACACGATGGTTCACCATGGCAACGGATAGTCAATGAGCAGTCTCGATGGCCATCTGTTAAAGAGATCAGAGTCACTGAGGAGCAATACGGCGATCTATTGAAAACTGAGGTAACGAGGCCCTTCGATCTTCGTAAAGATATGCCGCTACGCGCGGTGTTGTTTCGACTCACGGAAGACGAGCATGTGTTTCTTCTTGTAGCGCACCATATAGCGGTCGATGGCGCCTCTTATGGACCATTGCTATCAGACCTGGAGAATGCGTATGTAAGTCGTAGTCAAAATGAGGCGCCGACATCGGAACCCCTGATCGCACAATACGCTGACTACGCCATATGGCAGCGGCGAGCATTCGAAGAAAGCGCAAGCGAGGAAGGCGAGTTGGCTCGACAGCGGGAGTTCTGGACGAATGCTCTCGAAGGTTTGCCAGAAAATCTCCAACTTCCCTTCTGTGCACAACGAACTTCTAAAGCCGGCCACTCTGCTAGTCGAGTTCCTGTCAACATTGATGAAAATCTTCACAGTGAAATTTCGAAGCTCGCGGAGCGTCTCTCGGTAACGACGTTTATGATTCTTCAGGCCGGACTTGCGCTATTGCTAAATCGGCACGGCGCCGGTACGGATATCCCGATCGGCAGCCCAGTCTCAGGACGATTAGATCCAGCGACAGATCCCATGGTTGGTTTTTTTGTCAACACGCTGGTGCTTCGCGTTGACCTGCGAGGTGACCCGACGTTTGTTGAACTCACAGAACGCGTCAGAGAATTCGATTTGGGCGCATTCGCGAACCAGGACTTGCCTTTCGAGCGCGTCGTTGAAGCTCTAAAACCCCATCGGTCTATGGACTGGCATCCGCTGTTTCAAACTATGTTCGCGTTTCAGTCGGACTTTTATCCAAATCTGAGACTTCCTGGCGTGGAATGTTCACTAGAGCCGGTACCTCAAGGTGCGATGCAATATGACTTGTCGCTTCACCTTCGAGAGAGAACGAAGATGGGTGATTTAGACGGTGCCTTGATATACGACGAAGATCTTTTTGATGCGGAGACCCCGAAGCGCATGGTCGACCGGTTTCTTGTCTTGTTGGCTGCAGTCGTGCGCGCGCCTCAACTTAGATGCAGTGAGTTTTCGGTGCTCACTGAAGACGATGCGCTGGCCGTTAATGGCCGGGGGCGCGAGCGAGAACTGCACGAGCCGGGGGAGTTGCTTCCCTATCGCTTCGCTGCGCAGGCCGCACTGACGCCAAACGCAATTGCAGCTCGTTCTGGCTCGCAGTCGGTTTCATACGGGGAGCTTGCTCGCCGAGTTCACCGCACAGCGTCGAAACTGAGAGAACTTGGGATCGGGCGCGGTGCACTTGTTGGCGTCTTAACTATGAGAGGTATTGAGTCACTTGAGAGTATGTTGGGCGTTCTCGAGTCTGGAGCGGCCTACCTGCCGCTCGAGCCGACAAACCCGACGGAACGGCTTGACTCAATGATCTCGGACAGCAAAGCAGTTGCGGTGATCGTTGGACCCGGGTGCGAAGCTAAGTTGTCGCGACAACGGGGGCTTAGGATTCTTCAAGCAGGTTGTCCAGATTTGTGGCGTGAACAGATCGTGGGGTTATCCGAACAATTATCGTCGAGTCCCATTTTGGGCGACGATCTTGCCTATGTGATCTATACATCCGGCTCAACGGGCCGCCCAAAGGGCGTGATGATTACCCATGCTGGTCTTGCAAACTACCTCGCGTGGTGTGTCGATGAGTTCGGCTCGGCCCTGAGGCATGGTTCTCTTGTCCATTCCAGCCTTGCTTTTGATTTCACGGTGCCAACGTTATATGGCCCTCTCCTGGTAGGAGGTAGCGTCAATCTGCTTTCGGCTGATGGCGGCTTGGCTTCACTTGCGGCAACGCTTTGCGACGAAGACTTCGAAACGGGCTTTCTTCGACTAACTCCGTCTCTTGTTGATGCTCTCGGGGAATATTTTGATCAGAGAGCCGTCACGATACGTGCCGAAACGATAGTCGTCGGTGGCGAAATGTTAAAGACCCGCACCGTTGCTGTAATGCGTAAATTTGCCCCTAAGGCAAATTTGTACAACCACTATGGGCCGTCGGAGGGGACAGTCGGAAGATGCGCTTTTGCAATTGGAGAGAGTTGGGGTCAGGAAAACTCCAATTTGACGGTACCACTGGGCACTCCAATTCCAAACACTTCTCTCTACGTCCTTGACCGCGCAATGCGGCCAGTTCCCCCGGAAGTTCCGGGGGAACTTTTCCTGGGTGGTGAAGGCGTGAGTCCTGGTTACTTGAATCTCGCGGACCTTACGGCGGAACGCTTTATACCTGACACCTTTTCCATGGATGGAAAGTCCATGTATCGGACTGGAGACTTCTGCGTGTGGAGCACGAAAGGTGAGCTTCACTTTGTTGGGCGAAAAGACAACCAGGTGAAGATCCGAGGTCATCGCGTTGAGCTTTCTGAGATTGAGGCAACTTTGAGCGGCCTATCCGAGGTAAGGGCTGCGGTGGTTGTGATGCAACCATTTCCCCCAGAGGACAGAATCATTGGGTATGTGGTCGGGGAACGCCGCGCACTCGACTGCGGCGAATTGAGACGCAAATTAACCGAAAAGTTACCGAATTATATGGTCCCCTCTGTGATTCTTCAGATCGATTCGCTACCACTGTCGCAAAACGGGAAGCTAGAGACAGACCGCCTTCCAAAGCATTTCGCGGGAAGTGGATTATTGGAGAATGGTGAGCCCACAGAGTTGGAGGCTCTTGTGCGTGGCGAGTTTTGTAGACTTTTGCGAATCGCGAACGTCGGCTTGAATGAGAGTTTCTTCGACTTGGGCGGAACGAGTTTATCTGCTCTGAAATTGATCACGGAGTTGAGTCGTAGCACGGGGGTCGATCTACCCGTCGGTATGGTGTTTGAGACACAATCTGTCGCCGGTCTGGCTCGGGCTCTAATTGACAGGGGCATTAGCCACGTGGAGGCGGCGATCGATTTCGATACGGAGGTACTTCTGCCGACCGACTTTGCTAGTCGAGCCAACAGCCTCGCCAAGAGAGTCAACGGTAGGCGTCCAACGACTGCATTTGTAACTGGTGCCACGGGTTTTGTCGGTGCATTCTTGTTGCATCAAATTCTGGAGACAACCAACGCTCCGGTACGTTGTTTGGTGCGTAGTTTGGACTCGAACGAGGGGTTCACGCGAGTCCGAAACGCCCTCGTCGCTTATGGAATATGGAATGAGAGTTTTGCCGACCGAATATTGGTCTGCGCTGGAGATCTCGAGTTGCCACGATTGGGACTGCCACCCGAGTCATTTGAAGACATATCTCAGGAAATTGAAGTTATCTATCATTGTGGCGCAAAAGTCAGCGCAATTGAGAACTATGAAGGATTACGCTCGGCAAACGTTGGTGGCACGGTCGAAGTGTTGCGGCTTGCAACTTTGAACGGCAATGTTCCCGTGCATTACGTCTCAACCGCGTCGACGCTGCTGACGCGAATACCGAACTCCGGTACAGCGCATGAGGATGAGCTACCGGAAAGTTCCGAATTGGCCAGAAGTGGGTATGTCCAAACCAAGTGGGTGGCAGAGCGCCTAATCGCCGCCGCGCATTCTCAAGGTCTGCCGGTGGCTATCTATCGCCCCGGTCGAGTCAGCGGTGACTCGCGGAGCGGAGCGATGGGAGAGAGTGATGCTTTTTGGAGTTTTATTGGAGCTTGCGCAGAGGTAGCCGCCATTCCAACTGGGGGGCACATATTTACTGAAGTGCGGCTAGTTCCAGTGAACTCGATTGCCGCAGCGATTGTTCACATTGCCCGCACTGTTGCGCCAGATGGCTCTTCTTACAATCTCGTCGGCGAAACTCCGCTTCAGGCAGAAGCCGTGTTCTCTCGCATGAGAATAAAAGGCTACATTCTGGGCGAGATATCACCTCAGATGTGGGCAGATCGAGTCCGTCGAAAAGCAACGGAGGCGAGTGGTTGGTCATCACTCCGGACGATGGCTGTGCTCGACAGGATTGTCGCGGGCAGACCTTCAGCCGTGCCCTTGCCATTCCGCCGGAACTCAGACCAGGCTTTGGTCGGTTCAGGAATAAGTCTGAACGCAATTACAGATAACACTATTGATCGATACTTGGATTATCTTACGAGGAAGGGATACATAACTGGCGTGAGAGGATCAGTTTGGAACAAATCATGACTGATTCGACGCCATCTTGGAGTTGGCCCAACACGGTGAACATCCGTCTAGCGCTATCGCAGTTAGCCGAAAAAGAGCCAGACCCAGTTAGCTGGGAGCGAATTGGCGGAGTGTCAGCACGATTCGGAGAGGGGCGCGAATTGTCTCGTACCCTTTCTGTTAGAGCCAGCGAGCTGATAGCTGGCGGCTCTCAGCACTCACTAGCGCTAGGTTCACCGTTTCCGATTCAGTTTCAGCGGGCTAAGGGTCCATATATCTGGGACGTCGACGGGAACAGATACGTTGATTTTGTTCAGGCCGGAGGCGCCTCTCTTCTCGGAAGCGCACCAGCGTCAATTGGCCGACACGTTGCAAGTGCGATCGAACGGTTTGGCCCTTCGATTGCACTTGGACATCCTGAAGAGATCGAGCTCGCTTCCGCGATTCATGAGCAGTTCCCGTCGATTGAGAGGTTCCGAATGCTGGGCAGCGGAACGGAAGCCGTAATGGCCGCTATAAGGGTCGCGCGCGCATTTACAGGGGCGGCAAACGTTGTTAAACATTCCGGGGCCTATCACGGCTGGTCCGATCAAGTCGTTCTGGGACTTAATGCTCCTGGCCCTGGAGAGCGTCGAATCAGAGGTGTACCTGAAGCGACCTTGAGTTTCACAAGTGAGGTCGCGTCGAATGACACTTCAGCCCTCGAACAACTTCTAGAATTCAATGAAACGCGGGGCGGGACGGCAGCCGTAATTGTCGAACCGCTTGGTCCGCAAAGCGGTGGGTTACCTGTTGACGAGCCATACAACGCTGAGGTAGCGAGGTTGTGTCGGAATGCAGGCGCGCTTCTCATATTTGACGAAGTTGTGACTGGATTTCGCTTGGGAACGGCCGGAGTCCAGGGACACCTCAATATGAGACCAGACTTAACAGTTTTGGGAAAGTGCCTCACCGCGGGTTATCCCACGGCAGGAGGTCTGGGCGGGCGTTCAGACGTTATGGGGGTCCTGAGTCCGGGCAATCCGGCGTTTACTTTGGTTGCTGGCACGCTATCGGCCAATCCGGTGGCGACTGCTGCAGGATGTGCTGCAATATCCGAAATGAGGCTAACTGATGCCGCACGAGTTGCCGCTCTCAATGGGGAGCTCTTGACGGAAGGTCTTGCGGGCTTGATATCAGAATACGACTTACCATTTGTAACATACGGTTTCGGTTCTGTGGTTCATATCCACACGACCGGCGTGTCGCATCTCCGCGCAAGCCACGAGAATTTTATCGAAGAGTCCTTTAGTCGTTGGAGACTAATGAATACCTTTGCCGCCGCTGCTTTAATTGAGGGACTCGTCGTTCCCGTAAGCGGTCGACTCTTTGTGAGTACGACACACTTGCCGGACGTTATCAGCGAAGTTCTTGAGCGATTCGAGCGGCTTTTTGCGCGCTTCGCAGGAATTGATTTTTGAGTGCAGACGGTTGCATCAGAAAGGTGAGGATTTTTTGAACGCCCCCGGACAGGATGTTAAGACCCCTTTATCTGTTGTAGGCGTGGGATTCGGCCCTTCGAACCTTGCCCTTGCGATTGCGCTGACCGAGAACGAAGCGTTCCCGCAGAATTCGTTGGCTTTTTTTGAACGGCAGGAAAGTTTCGGATGGCATCGTGGCATGCTCTTGCGAGAAGGCACTCTACAGGTGTCCTTCTTAAAAGACCTCGTGACGCTGCGGGATCCGACGAGTTCATTCAGTTTTTTGTCTTATCTGAAAGATCGTGACCGACTGATCGAGTTTGTTAATGGGGCAGATTTCTATCCGCTGCGCTTAGAGTTCCACGACTACTTGGAATGGGCTGCAGAGCGTATGACGAGGTTCGTAATGTATGGGACGGAAGTTACGAGCTTGTCTCCTGTATGGGAGTCTGACGGTCGCGTCGATCACGTTGCACTGACTGTTCGGCAAGACGGTCTCACGAGAGAAGTTCACGCCAGAAACGTCATACTCGCGATGGGGCTGCGTCCCACACTGCCCGATGAATTCGAGAAGGGCCACAAAATCTGGCATAGCGAAGAACTTTTGGACAAGGTCGGAGAACTCGATAAACATAAAACGCATCGATTGCTCGTGGTGGGAGGGGGACAGAGCGCAGCGGAGGTCGCAGCTTATTTGCATCGAGAATTTCCCAACGCCGAGGTTCACATCGTAATGGCACGTTACGGATTCAGCGTTTCAGACGATAGTCCGTTCGCCAATCGAATATTTGATCCTCAGGCGGTCAATCATTTTTTTCAAGCCAGTTACGAGACGAGAAGTCAATTGCTCGCCTACCACCGAAATACGAACTACTCAGTTGTCGACCTAGCTCTGATACAAGATTTATATCGAATTTGGTACACGGAATCTGTCACAGGGGAGCGTCGACTCTTCCTACACAATGTCTCAAAACTTCTTGATATCAAAGAAGTTGGGGATGGCTTGAAAGTGGAAATCCTGTTCCAGCCAACTGGGTCTCGCGAAGTGATCGACGTGGACGCAGTCGTGTTTGCAACGGGATACCGGCCAGTGGATCCGTTGGAGATGTTGGGCGATCTGGCTCGATATTGTAAGACCACTCCTCGGGGGGATTTACGTCTGGGTCGAAATTACCGGGTGGTTACGGACGATACTGTAACCTGCGGCATCTTTGTTCAAGGTGCGACCGAAATGAGTCACGGTATCTCATCGACCCTCCTCTCCAATATCTCAATTCGAGCGGGCGAAATTAGAGAGGCGCTTCTGGAGGACTCTCGGGGAGAAAATGTTGAATTTGGCTCAAGTAGAAAGACGAGTTGAGTACTTATGTTTGTTCCACCGATTTATAAGGGACCCGTGGAGGACGAACATAGTTGGGTCAGGCTTATCATCGACGAGAATCCGCTTGCGACCCTGGTAACAAACGGCGATTCCGTACCACATGCATCTCGCATACCGGCAATTCTTCCTGGTACGAGTGCTGAACCGCTTGAGGGTCGCGAAGTCTCGTGTCACCTCAATAGATCGAACCCGCATTGGCAGTCCCTTGAGGATGGGGCCCATGCTCTGCTTATCTTTGACGGTCCGACTCATTACGTTTGTCCGTCCGTATACGAACCGGACCCGGCGGCGCCAACTTGGGACTTTGTCTCCGTACATGTGATCGGTGTCATCACGCGCGTACCGTCAGGTGATGAGACATTTAACATCGTCAGGAGAACTGCAGAGTTACTCGAAGCACGTTTCGGAGACGGCTGTGACTACAGAAACTCGTGGAAGTACTTCCATGAGATTCTACCTGGTGTCGGGGCATTTCGCATTCGCATATTGTCGGTTGACGCGATGTTTAAACTTAGTCAAGAGAAGTCCCCAGTTGTTCAACAACGCATCATCGACCGCTTCCGTGCAGCTGAGGAGAGTGACGGTTCAAAAATGGCGAGTTTGATGAAAGCGTTCGGACTGGGCGAACTGCAATGACGCGATGAAAGTCGGAGACATTGAAAAATGACGCAATGGGCCCGTCCTTGTGGGGAGGACCAGCGAACCCGGAATGTTTCCTAGAAGTATTTCGCAAGGTCGCGATTGCTCGAACGGGAGAAATTGCCGTCATTGACGGTGACGAAGAGTTCACATATTCGCAAATTGGGGGCTGGGCTATTCAAGTGGCTGAGATCCTGCGAAGTCAGGGTGTTGTGACCGATGAGACGGTGGCAGTGGCGGGGCCGCGAAGCGCACAAGTGATTGCTGCGATGTTGGGTATCGCAATTATTGGAGCGGTATATTTGCCGCTCGATCGAGAGTACCCTTCTCGTCGCCTTGAGCACATGGTTTCAGACAGCGGTGTTCGAATCATCCTCTATTCAGGTGTTGCACCGACGGCTGGTCACGAGTTGCGAATGATTCCATTGCCACAGGCGGATGTTGCATCAAACTTTGATGAAGACAAACTGCTTCGAACGTGGCGTTCCAGGCCTTGCGATACGTACGACTCGTACTACGTCATATACACATCAGGGTCCACTGGATGGCCAAAGGGAGTGAAAATAGCCCACCGTTGTCTAGACAACATGCTGGAATGGCAGGCGGCCCACTCGCCTCGACCCGACCTGCGTACCGCTCAGTTTGCGCCCATGAACTTTGACGTATGGTTCCAAGAAGTGCTTGGAACGTTTCGTGGAGGCGGCACCGTGGTGATTATGCCTGAACCGCTAAGGCGCGATCCGGGTCAACTTTTAATCTGGCTCGAGGCGAAGAGGATCGAGAGATTGTTCGTGCCTTACAACGCGCTGCAGATGCTCGCGTTCGCCGCGACAATGCAGCCAGAACTTAGCGGTCTTGCGCTTCTAGAGGTCAACTCCGCCGGTGAGCAACTTTTATGTTCGCAAGAAATCCGTGACTTGTTCGCGCGATTGCCTCATACACGGCTAGTCAATCACTACGGCCAGAGCGAGTCGGCGATGGCGGCATTCCACGTTCTCGAGGGCTCGCCATATTCGTGGCCCTCGCATCCGCCGATTGGCGTACCTCTGCCAGGCTGTGAACTTCTTCTAGACGCGGACGATCCGCTTGAACCCTCAACGGGAGAACTTCTTGTTGCGGGACTGCCTTTGTCAGCGGGATATCTGAACCAACCTCGACTAACTGACGAGCGATATATCGAAATACCGAGGACCATCCACGGAAATGCTCGTGCGTTCCGCACTGGGGATCGAGTCGAATTTAGAAGCAACGAGATCGTGTTCAAGTCGCGTCTTGACAGTGAAGTGAAGATACGCGGCGTCCGCGTTGACATGCTTGAATTGGAGGCGCAGCTGCTTGATTACGAGGGTGTACAGAGTGCTGTGTGTCTAGCTCCTAAGGGACCATCAGGTCGTCGTGTTCTTCTTGCGGCGGTCAAAGTTGCATGGCAAGAAGGTGTCAATCTCGCGACAGGAGAGGATATCAGGCGTCACCTTCGGCTCACTCTACCTAAAGAGTTCGTACCTGTAATGATTAATGTAAGACGCACTTTTCCTGCGACGCCGAGCGGAAAGGTGGATCGTTTGGCATTGGAAAAGGAACTCGTGGAACTGATCGGTTGGGATAAATCGGACGATCAAAGTGAGAGTGGCGGCGAGGAGCTTTAAATATGATCTCAGCTATCAGGCACTAAACGTGACAGACGGAGCACTATCCGAAGCGATAGTAGAAGGACGCTCCCCGGAGCATCTGATGTCGTTGCCTGTTCCTACTCAGTATCGGGCAGCTCATACACGAATGGCGGACGCTGATCTTTTCAATGGAGTTGCTGAGAAGGATGTCAGGAGGTCGTTACGTGTCGGCTTAGTTCCGATGCCGGAGTTGGCACCCGACGAAGTGCTCATCGGGGTCATGGCAAGTAGCATCAACTACAACACTGTGTGGTCGGCTACGTTCGACCCGATACCCACCTTTGTTTTCCTTCGACAGCTTGGACAACAAGGAGGCTGGGAGTCACGACACGATCTCCCATATCACGTTCTAGGCTCAGACGGCTCGGGCGTTGTCGTTCGTGTTGGAACGGCCGTGCGGAGATGGTCAGTTGGTGACCATGTCGTGATTGCGCCTGCGTACATTGATCACGAGGACCCGTTGGCAAACGGCGACAGCATGATGGCGTCAGATCAGCGTGCATGGGGTTTCGAGACAAATTTTGGCGGTCTTGCTGACTATTGCGTGGTTCGGGCGAGCCAATTACTACCTAAGCCGGCTCATTTGAGTTGGGAGGAGGCCGCCGTCAACTCGCTTTGCGTGGGTACTGCATATCGGATGCTAGTTAGTGATCGCGGTGCGCGAATGAAGCAAGGAGACGTAGTGCTTGTCTGGGGTGCTAGTGGCGGCCTTGGCGCATACGCGACGCAACTTGTCCGGAATGGGGGCGGCATAGCGGTTGGTGTCGTAAGTTCGAACTCTAGGGCCGATGCTGCTCGACTGTTGGGTTGCCAGGTTGTCATTAACAGGGAAGAACTAGGTCTCGTCGGCAGTGAGAACCTTGACCCAGTTGCAGTCGGAAAGACCCTCGGTAAGATTATTAGGCGAGAGACGGGCGAGGACCCGCACATTGTCTTCGAGCACGTGGGTCGGGCGACTTTTGGTCTCTCGCTGTTTTTGGCGCGGCGAGGTGGAATAGTTGTGTCCTGTGGTTCTAGTACAGGATTTCTGCACGAATACGATAATCGATATCTTTGGATGCGCCTCAAACGAATCATCGGGAGCCACGGTGCGAATCTCCAAGAACTTGGTGAAGCCAATCGGCTGTTGGATCTGGGTCACTTGAAGTCGGCTTTGTCCACGACTTATCCTCTGGACCAAGTCGCCGAGGCGGCCCGTCTCGTGCAAGAAAATCTCCACCTTGGAAAGGTCGGCGTTTTGTGTCTGGCTCCGCGAGAGGGTATGGGCATAACAGATCCTGATCAACGCAGTCGAATTGAAAGAAATGGTTCAGTAGCCCCTCTTCGCGACAACCTGGTTGTCGCCGCAATCGAAAAGTTGGCGAAAAAAAAGGAGGGTTTGTCAAATGGGCATCCCCGGTGAATTTCCTTTCGATGCGGGAATACACATGTCTGGATACCAAACACGACTCTGGACAATGCGGCAGCTTGCGGGAACGGGCGGCGCGGAGTCTACGAATGCCCGATTCAAATATTTGCTTGGAATGGGCGAGACAGGCTTGTCATTGGCGTTCGATCTACCCACGCAATTGGGACTTGATCCGGATGATCCACGCGCCATAGCTGAGGTTGGTTTGGCGGGTGTATCAATCGCGACGGTTGACGACCTGGCTAAGGTCTTCGCCGGAATCCCATTGGACGAGGTGTCGGTATCGATGACAATCAATGGCACCGCGCCTATTCTCTTGGCGATGTGGTACGTCGTAGCCGAGGAATCGGGTATCGACCCCAAGCAACTGCGTGGAACACTCCAGAACGAGATGCTGAAAGAGTTCTTAGCGCGCAAAGCTGTAATTTTCGATCTAAATACCAGCATGAGATACTCGCTGGATGTCATGGAATTTTGTCTTCAGCGCTTACCCAATGTGAACGGGGTCTCTTTGTCGGGTGGTCACGCTCGCGAGGCCGGCGCAAGTAGGAGCCTGGAAGTGGCTTGCGCAATTGCCGATGCAGAGACTTATCTCGGCGGCCTAGTCGATCGCGGCATCGATGTGGACCGGGCCGCGGCAGGATTCTCCTTCATATTCGGTTCCCATATGGAAATCATGGCTGAAGCGGCAAAGTTCCGCGTAGCGCGATCGATCTTCGCCACGCGCATGAGGGACAAATGGGGCATCACGGAGGAGCGGTCCATGAAGATGCGAATTCAGGTGAATACCTTTGGTTCGGCGCTTTCGTATCAAGAGCCCTTAAACAATGTGATTCGGGCTACGGTCCAGGCTATGGCGGCTGTTCTTGGTGGAGTCCAGTCGCTCCATGTGTGCGGTTTCGACGAGGCGCACGCGATACCCGGAGCACTCAGTGCCCGGATAGCGCTTAGAACGCAGCAAATTTTGGCGTTCGAGACCGACCTAATTCGTTACACGGATCCGTTGGGTGGATCTTCTGTTATTGATGAACTTGTAGCCATCTTAACGAACGAAGTCGAGGAGTGGCTTGCGAAAATTGAAGCTCACGGTGGCATGCTTGGCTCGCTGCGCAGTGGGTGGCTTGAGGGCGAGATAGATGACCTTGCATATCGAGAGCGAGGCCCAGTCGTCGGCGTGCTCGACGCGGTGGAATCGGAGGCGGAACAAGAATTGCTTAGACGTGAAAAAAGTCGTGAGGCGAAAATATCCACTCGTGCTGTGGCGCGTTCTCGAAACAGGGAGCCCCTTAGAAGGGTACGACAAGCCGCGGAAAACGCCGAGAACGTAGTACCGGCGCTGATTGAGGCTGCTCGAACAAGGGCGAGTCTCGGAGAAATGACGGAGGCCCTTGCGATTAGAGGTCGCGATGACGTTGAGCACTGAGAGCGGGGATAGTACGACAAAGGAGCGATCCGTGACTCTGCGCAAGAGGGTCTATTGCGCTCGGCGACGACGACACCTCACCGTCGCCAAGTTCTTGATCACATTGCTCTGGTGGATAAAGCAAGTACCGGTAACGGTCTTTGGATATCCGGGGTTTGGCTTCGCAATGCAACTTCGATGAGCGCGACGGCCACAAATGTGCTGAAGACGGTGGAGGTTACAATCGATGTTTTCGCGGACAGCATGCCCGAGCCTTTAGAGCGGGACTTAAAGTTGCTCGACGCATGGGAATTGTCGCGTGCTGCAAGATTTGCAACGCCGGTACTCCGCGGGCGCTACGTGAGGAGCCATGCTCTTCTTCGTCGAGTCGTCGCTGGTCGGATCAACGAAGATCCGGCGTCCCTGCGTTTCGAGCGTCGCTGCGAGCAGTGTGGCAACCCCACGCATGGTCGAATGCGATTGCCAGCTATGGATGCGCCGAAATTTAGTCTAAGTAGAAGCGGTCCGATTGCCGTCGTGGCCTGTGGTCCGGGGCCGCTCGGTGTCGATGTCGAATTCGAATCTAGAGCACACTTCGAATCTGAGGTTATTTTTAGAGTTTCGACTCCTGTTGAGCGAAAGAGACTAATGACGTTGTCGGGTGCCGCACGCGATATCGCGTTCATCGAAATGTGGACGCGCAAGGAAGCGGTTGTAAAGGCGCTTGGCGTCGGTCTTCTTTTACCCTTTTCGTCATTCGATGTGAGCGCTCCTGGACCTGTTGTGGCACGCGACGGAGCCCCTCCGCTTACGGTGGAGGTCTTCGTAGTATCGGGCGCGCACGTCGCTGTCGCCGTCAGCCCGGGCAGGCGAATCGACCTCGTTGGTCTCAATCATTGAGAGACTGACTGAACTGGAGAAGTGGAAAGATTCGAACGGTGATCAAGCGCAGCATCGCGATTTCGCAACGGACTGCAGATGTCTGTCAAGGCACGTAGCAGCCCCTTTTAGACTCCACGGCCCTCTCTAGATTGGTGGGCTTTCGTCCTTACTAAGCGAGCATAAGTCGATTCCTGGAGATGGCTCAAGACCCGAATATCACAACAAGCGCGCTTTAGGCGAAGCCGACGGACACACTTAGCGCTGTTGTCGCTGGAGCCCCAACGAAACGGAGTGGCCAACATTGATCGATCTCAACGAGGAGATGTGTTCACTCAGTTTTCCTCGTTGGCAGGCGTGACGGGCCAATCGTCTGGATACAAGTGAGCAACACGTTCATGCGAGCGATAGAGCGACTTGCGTGTATTCGAAGGTAGGAGGTCACCGAACACCCTCCCCCGAAGGTGGTCTGTCTCGTGCTGAAGGCATCGGCCCAAAGTTCCCGATCCAGTTATTCGTATAGATTCACCGAGTTCATTCTGGCCGTCGCAAATTGCGAACTCGGGCCTGACGGTCAAGCTTTGCGCACCAGGGAGCGATAGGCATCCTTCATAATCATTTACGAGCATGCTGCCCGCAACGGGCGAAAGCTTCGGGTTGCAAACGATTCCGAGATTTCGGAGTCCAGCTCCGTCCGCGCAATCGAAGATAAAAACCGCAAGATCGACGCCTATCTGGGAGGCTGCTAACCCCGCGCCGTTTGCAGCTTGGTTCGTGGCGAACATGTCGGCGAGGAGTAGACGTAATGAGTCATTGAAATCGGACACGAGCCGGGCTGGCCTATGCAAAATGGGGTTGCCCCAACGCGTGATAGGGCGCACGACACCAGATTGCATGAGATTCACGAGCGATATATTACGTCCTCGGCGGCTCAGATGTTCCATGTGCTGAATACGCTCCCGAGGTCTTGCGTCAAGGTGCTTGGATTAGAGTGCAATTTCGTCCAATCGTGAGATACGGTAGCGATGTGCCGATGACTGAAATTGATCACGTGGCGATAGCTGTCTACGATCTCGAGGTCGCTATCGAGTGGTACGACCGCGTGCTCGGAGTTCGATTGGTCCACCGAGAGCATATCGAAAGCGAAGGCGTCGAAGAAGCGCTCCTGGAAGTGGCCGAGTCGTATATACAACTTCTTTCGCCCACTCGCGAGGACTCGACCGTTGCTCGCTTTCTCAGACGCAGGGGAGAAGGAATTCATCACATTGGTTACAGGGTTGCGGACTGCGAGGCGGCTTTGACCCAAGCAGAGAAGGAAGGTGCGCAGGCAATCACTCCGCTCCCATTGGCCGGGTCCCGGGGTACGACAGTGGCCTTCTTGCGACCAAGCAGCGCGTTTGGAACGCTCATTGAGTTGGTACAGGAATAAGGCGATTCGTTGCCCTCTGGTTCGTCCAGCCGATGTAGCCGAAGAGAGCAATCCTTGCGCTCCGTAAGAAGAAGATTCGCCTAACTCAAGGGCCCGCACGATGCAATTCGTCGTTTGCGCCCAGAGATTGGAGACCGCGGGATTACGCTCTGCGGGCGCAAGGTCTGTGTGGACTCAATCTACGCTAGAGCCAATACTGAAGAGAAGCCGATTGACTTCACGTCACCCAGTCGGGTCGGAGGAAGCCTGACTCGTGAGCGGAAATGTCTATTTGAGTTCGATTGCGTGCGCCGAGACTTGATACCGCGTGACTGTTATGTGCTTCCCCCTTTTTGACATTTTGTGAATCCTCGGGCAGTCCTCTCTTTGGAGGCCCTTCACTGATGAGAACCGTCACATTGAGTTCGAGAATTTCCGGTGCACATATTTCGACAGCGCGATGGGTCGCTCGACCGCGCAACGAGAGCCCTTCGCTGTTTAGTTGACACCAGGCACCCGCGACTTACGCGTTGATTCCTAAGCTGCGACCTCGCAGTGTAATGAGATTCATCCCGCCTTCTTGTGTTCGGTGTGAACAGAGCCCAGCTTCTGCCACCGTCTCGATCATCGACGTATTGATCGCCCGCTTCGTTACGAATGAGTTAATCCGAGAGAGGCACCGGCCGATAGCCCGGTTGGTCCGGGTCGCGCACTCCCGGAGCGAACACCACAAGACAAGATGCCGCGGACAAACCGGCACCGGTCAATATTGTCTCACGGGCGCCTATAGAGCCGGCGAGCACCCCGGCGAAAACGATGCCTAGTGGCGAGAGGCATATCGAGAACAGATAGTCGACTGAAGACGCGCGTCCGAGCATGTCTGGTGGCACCGCTACCTGCATAAGACTGCCCCAAATGAGATTCCCGTAGGTGAGCCCAAAGAATGTAACCGCCCCGCAGCCAGCGAGGATGAAGACGTTGGGGGCAAAGGCGATGCCAATGAGTGCGAGCGATGCTACTGCCCAGGCGACCCAGATCATGCTCACTCGCCGCTTCGGTGAACCAAAGCGTCCGGCTAGCGCTGAGGCGAGTAGCCCGCCGACTCCGCAAGCGCTAAACGTGACACCGTACTCGAAGGGACCTTGATGCAGGACGTCGCGGACCATAAGTGGGATGGTTACGGCGAGCGGTGAGAACGCCGCAAAGTTGGCTATTCCAGCGGCGAGGATGCCATACCAAAGCCAGCGTTGGCGCATCGTCCAGCTGATACCGAGTCGAGCATCTGAGGCAAGTGATTTCCCTGATGATGCCGGAGCGGGAATATGTCGCATGGCGATCAAGCACAACCCGCTAACCACAAAGGTCGCGGCATCGAAAGCAAACGCCGTCGACGCTCCTCCCGAGGCGACAATTAAGCCCCCGATCGCGGGTCCCAGGAACGACGTTCCGATCGTCTGACTCGCGCTGTTAAAGGCGTTTCCCTGAGTAAGAAGTTCGGGTGGTAGCAACTCCGGCATTATCGCTCGATATGCGGGATAGAAGAAAGCATCACCGACACCGACAACGATGGAGAGGCAGACGAGCTCGATCACTGTCAGGGTGTGAGTGGCGGCTAGCGCCGCAAGCGCTGCGATAGCGCCGCCGCGCATTAGATCCGCTGCGAGGACAACAAGCCGTCGTGGGAGCCGATCCACAAGAGCACCGGCGAAGAGCAGTAACAGAGCGCTTGGGGCGACCCGCGCAGCACCTACGTAGGCGAGGGTGCTCGCGCGATTGCTGATGTGCAACGCTTCAAGCGCGACCGCAATTGTGAAGATGCCGTCGCCCAAGACCGAGATCGACTGCCCACTCCATAACAGGGTGTAGTCGCGGTGACGCAGCGCGCCAGGCGTACTCGGAATTAGGCGTTGACGCGCCGACATTGGGTCGCACGGACATGGGAAGGAAACTGCATAACCCAAACACTACAAACTAAAGCACACTCTAGATCAAGTCCAATGGCTTGTGGCCTTGACCCCGTTTGGTAGACACCTTGGCGTTGCCCCCATTTTCTGGACCGCGTTTATGCGAGTGAAGCTTGGGTTTCTTTCAATTGTAGATTCTCATATTCGCCCGGCGTGAAGTAGTCAAGCAAACTGTGGCGGCGGCTGAGATTGTAGAAGTTCTCGATGTAGTCAGCCATGGCCACGGATAATTCGACGACTGTCGTCCAGCGTTGTCGATTCAGTAATTCGATCTGCATCGAGCCCCAGAACGACTCCATCGGCGAATTGTCGTAGCAGTCACCGACGGTGCCCATCGAGCCGAGCAGTCCGTAGCGGCGGACGTTGTTGGTAAAGGCCCACGACGTGAACTGACCCGTGATCGGAGTGAATGACCGTCGAGGGAGACGTTATTCTCGTGCGCGCCGCCATTGACAATGCGTCGTTCACCAGTATCGACTCACAGCGACGATCAATTGCCCAGCCCACGATCTTGCGTGAGTAGATGTCGAGAACGCAACAGCAGTAGACGGTGCCCTCGCGCGTCGGGTGCTCGGTGATGTCCGTTAGCCACAAGGCGTTGGGTCGATCGGCCACGAAATTGCGCTGCACCAGGTCGTCGTGGGTGGCCACGTTGGCGAGATTGCGGGTCACTCTCTTGCGCTGGGGAAGCCCGTGGATGTTCAGGTCTCGCATTATTCGAGCCACGAGCTTCTGGTTGACAATGAGCCCGTGTTCCATTCGTAAAGCTGCCTTCACGCGAAGCCGGCCGTAGGTGCCTCGAGAACTGGCGTGCACTTCGCCAATCACGTCACGCAAGAGCAGACGACGGATTGCTTGATTACTCGGGACGCGATGCAAGTTGTCGTAGTAGTACGTCGAGCGCTCCAGGCCCACGACCCGACACGAAGCGCGTTCGGTGTAACCCAGGTTGCTCATGGCTTGAGCAACCTGGAACCTCCTTTTGGGCTGATCGGCACCTCTCCGTTGAACAAGGCTGCGGCGGCCTTGACGAGCTCGAGTTCGTCCTCGAGGTCCTTGATCGTGCGCTTGGCCTTCGCCAAATCGTCGCTTTCAAAACTCTTCACTCCCGGCAAAATGTCGCTATCGATGAGAGCTTGCTTTTTCCAACGATGAAGCGTCCCCGGAGAGATTTGGAACTCGCTCGCCAACGCTGCCACGTTTTCACCTTCGAGCATCCTTTGACAGATTCGAACTCGAAGCTCGGTCGAATATTGGAATGGCATGACTACCTCCAGGTAGATCACAGCCACACTCGCATAAACGAGGTCCACTATTCGGGGTCAATGCCACCTTGTCCACTGAACGGGGTCAAGGCCAACGTGAGGCATAAAGCATCAGCAGCATCGACCTGCCGGAAGCGAAGCCTCGAATTGCAATCATTTGCCCAGTGATTGTTACTGGTGGATTCGTGACGTCACGAATGCAAGTCTTCAGAAGAACAGTTCATGGAATCTGTCTGTGCTTGATTTTCTGACAATGTAGCGCTACAATGCTCTGAAAGAGAGCAGTCTGGAGGATCGCTTGAGCAAGATCGATGAAGTAATTGGGGTCGCGACTCGCTCAGCGATCGTCCAGGGGCTGGCCGAAGCCGAGGGTTTAGACGTCGAGGCCATCGAACTTGAGATCGATCAGTCTGGCGGAGACGCGAATTTCTACATTGACAGCAAACTAGCCGAGGTAGTTATTGCGTTAGTCGAAGTGATGTACGGGTGCGAACTACCGTCGCCTGCTGACCTCAAGAGAGATCAGTACGCAACCCTTGAGGCGATCGTCAGTCTCATTGTTCCCGCTATACCTCATCGTCTCGAGATTTGAGCATATGGCAACCTTCATTCAAGGAACCGACATCGGAAATGCATGGCTTCACGCATTTGAGGCGATTCACGCCAATGGTGGCTCAATCGTCAATCTCGCTGTCGAGATTTCTGACCCAAGAAGAGAGGATCTTGGCGTTCGGAGGTCCATCGAAGTAGCTCTGATGCGAATGAACGACTCTGAGAAGTCGCATCAGAGCATTCACACGGTCGCCAACACAATATTTCCGATCGCGCTGTATCGGCCCGAAATTGAAGGTGCTGCTGAGCGATTCATTGCGAATGCATTGAAGTCTGAGTTTTCACGTCGCCACGCAATTAGTAAGCAGTGGGGCTCATATTTAGGCAGACTCGTTGCGTATCCGTCTCGCGACGGTAAACCAACAAATCAACTTGAATTCGTCCTCCGCCAACTTCGGAGCGGTCCGCCTAACTTCTCGGATCTTTACGAAGTACCGATCTTGGCTCCGGGCAAGAGCGACGAGATGATCGACTGGGATGGCGAAGCGCGGGACAACGCAGACTCTGTCGGTGCTGTTCTTCACGGCGATGTTCGTGCTGATGCCCGTTGGCGCGGTGGACCCTGTTTGGCACACATCAGTCTTACGCTCGAAGCGGGAGCAGTTTCAATGGTCGCGTTGTATCGTCGCCACTCGTACATCCCACGCGCTTACGGAAATTTCTTGGGTCTCGCTCGGCTGCTCGTGTTTCTTTCAGTGGAATCCGGCCACGATGTTGGGAATCTCCTTGTTGTGACCGGTCATGCGGTGGACGATGCTCCAGGTCGGAAACATTTGCTGGATTCGGCCAAGGAAAACCAAGGTGAGGTTGCCGATATTGAGTGGCGTGCACGTTCGTTAGGTGCTTCGTGGAGCGACTTGGAGTTGGCGACCGTGAAGTCGTCAAAGTAGCTATGGAGAATCATCACATGGGAGAAAACGCCAACTTCGCTGCGGAGTTATCGAGACTGCTCGGTATTGCCGATCTAGGGAGTGAGAAAATCCGAGTTGGTATCGATGTGGTCTCAATTTCCAAATTTGAGTCACAGAGTAAGTCGAGATCGGGCGCGGCATTCATTCGAACTCGATTCACAGAAAATGAGTTGGCGTATTGTGAAGACCGCCCCGAGCGACTTGCTGCGCGCTGGGCCGCTAAGGAGGCTGTAGTAAAGGCAATCGGCTCTGGGTTCCGCGGCATTCGTCCTCGCGACATTGACATTCGACATGAATCATGGGGAGAGCCAACAGTCGACCGCCCGTTGGGTGTTGTGTGGCCATACGATTCTCACCGTTGGATCTGGTCAATTTCACTTGCTCATGAGGGCGACGCTGCAATTGCGATTGCCCTTGCGATCGTAAATCAATTCTCAATTCCCGAAGTAAAGGGGCACGGAACATCAATTTGAGAACGACTAGTAAATTTGCAAACAGGGGAGATGACATATGAGCACAGAAGGTTCTACGGCAAATGGCAGCAGCGAAGTTGAACCAGCCGACGCGACTGAGATCGAAGTTCCGGATTTCGAGCTTTTGGCACTCGCACATCGAATCCGGAAGGAACGTGACTATCTAAAGCTCAGTCAGTTTCAGATCGCCGAAGTGTTAGGAGTTCCACGAGCTGCTGTTAGCGCAATGGAGACTGGCCGTAGGCGTGTGACAAGCACGGAGCTTATGAGGCTTGCTGAAGTCTTTGGAACAAGTGTTGATCGACTATTGGGACGAGAATTGGATGATGATCCAACGGCTGTCGCACTGTTTCGCGCTGCGAAGTCGTTGACAAACGACGATCGACTACAAGTGCTGAGATTCGTCGAATTCTTGAGGAAAGCAGGTCCAGCTCCGACGGAAGATAGAGAGACGTGACCAACGGAGAAGAGAACAATGCCTAGTCAAAGGAAGGTCTTGAGTGATGCAAGTATGGCCGCGGCTCGTCTGCACGCTCGACTTGGCACTGATCAAACGAAGCCGGTTGACGTATTCGCTGTGGTCCAAGAATTGGGTATCTGGCTAACGACCCAACCGCTCGGGAGCCTTTATGGCTTCTATCTTCGTCAGGATGGAGCACTCGGAATCTGCCTTAATGCAGGACATCCGGAGACATTGCAGCGATACACTTGCGCGCACGAATTAGCGCATCATGTCCTCGGCCACGGTAGCAGTCTCGACGAGGGGGATGATGTTGACCGATGGGGTGGGACTTCAAAAGTTGAAGAACGGGCCGCTCAAGTATTTGCTGGCAACTTCTTAATGCCCTTGGGACTTGTGAATCGAGTGATGCGAAGGCTAGGAAATTATGGGACGACGCTGAACGCGCCTCAGATTTATGAGATTAGTAGAGAGATGGACGTCAGTTTTGCCGCAGCAACGTGGCGACTTCGTTCGCTAGACCGGATAGACGAGGATACTGCAGTTCTTGCAGTTCGAAATGGTGCCGCCGCCGCAAAGGCACAACTTCGCGATGGTCCTCCAGTGTCTGCCGCGAGGGCCGACTTGTGGACTATTCAAGAAGTCACCGGCTCTTCCGGGTTTTCGTGCAGAGTTGGCGACGAGATCTTGATTCAACTGCCGGAGAATCGTTCGTCGGGAAGAATTTGGGAAATTGAAGGCGTTGACGTTTCACAAGTGTCATTTGCGAGTGAGCAATTTGTCTCTTGGGATGGTCAGGTCGGCGTCGAGTTGGTTAGAGACGGCGACATCGACGCTCAACGCCAACCACAAAGTTCTCTTCGAGTTGCGAAAGATCGTCACATTGAGCGACAAACAGTCGTGAACTATAACGAAAGTAATTTGGACCTTCAGGCGCTTGAAACCATTCCCACGAATAGAGAAGAATCGTGGCTTCGCGAGGCATTGGGAGTTGAAGGTACACGAAGAATTGAGATCGTCGCCGACAACGAGGGTGGCTATGCAATGCGTCTAGTCCTTAAACCAAGTTGGACTACCGATGACGATCCACTGTCAACTGTCGCGATTACCGTAGACGTTCGGCCGGCTCATCAACTCGAAGGCTTCTCACCAAAACAAATGGCGTTGCATTTAGCAAGCTCGATGGAGTAGTGCGCAAGATGCTTGGTTGGCTCATAGATCATCGCTCTGAGCTGCCTCCCGTTGGACAACAAGGTGATCGACCAACCTGCTTGTCATGGGCTATTACGGCAGCGCACGAATTCGCAACTCGTGGAGGGCCATTAAGTGTCGAGTTCCAACATTGGAATAGTGAAGGCTATTTCGGAGGGCGAGGAACAATCCTCGCAGCATCGATGGCACTCCGTACCGAAGGGCAGCCGCCAGATCCACAATGGGAATACATGACCCATTGTGACGAGGGAGGTGCCGAGTATGCCCCACCAGATTCTGTGATTGGCCCGTTTTGTTTGGCTGAAATAGAAGTTGGCAATCTTGAAGTGAGCGCAATCATTTCGCATCTCCAAGTTGGCCGATTGCCGGTCGTTGCGCTTCGAATCACGGACTCCTTTCTCGCCGCGAAAGGTGGAGTCGTCGAAGTTGACGGAGTCGGTCAAGATGGTCACGCAATTTTAGCTGTGGGGGCCGCTCAACTGTCCGGGAGCGAACCAGTTGGGACAATTCAACCAGGTGACCGACTAATCTGTGTTCGTAATAGTTGGGGGAAAGATTGGGGTGTGGAGGGGCATTGCTTAATGTCTGAATCTGTACTAAGGGCATGCGGTCTAGGTATTTTTGCACTTCGGCCGAATGCTTCTCCCATTTTTGCTTGAAGGTCCCCCTTGCCGTCTGCAATGCTTGGATTTTGTAGATGAGAGTTAACTCATCTAGAAAGAATTTATGGAATTCGATGACTATCAATTGAAGACCCACGAAAGCGACCAAATGCCAGAGGGACAAGACTCGGAAAATATTCAGTTTCTTGGTCTTGCTGGTGAAGCGGGGGCACTTTTCTCGGAGTACAAGAAGCGGCGTCGTGATGGCGCAAGTCATGCTGAGTACGGAAATCTTGTTTCTGAAGAACTCGGATACCTGTTTTGGTATCTCCCAAAACTCGTGACGGAGCACGGGCTCTCTCCTTCTGAGATTGTTGAAGCAAATCTGCTCAGAGTGAACGATCGATGGAATCCAGATTGCGGCTCCTTTCCTGCATTGTTCGGCGACTCAATTGACGAAAGCGAGCAGATTGCGATTGTCGAAGGATTTCGGTTTGTTGCGCTGCTCTTAGAGAACGGAGTCGGAACGGTCGAGTGTCACTTCACCAACGAAGAATCACGTTTCTCTGTTCCTGATTTAGTCGGCATCCGGCGGTGAGCGGCTTTTGGAGTTCCGAAACTTTACGCGTACGGTCTAAGGATCTGATAAGTCCCTTCAGTGAGGAACGCATTCGACACTGCGCATATGAGTTGAGTCTTGGTAATGAAGTCTTCATTACCGGCGAGAAGGAAGAGGTCAAGCGTGTCCTCAATTATCGAGGCGAGCAAATCAAGATACAACCCGGGCAATTCGCCGACTTGCTCACGGAAGAAGTCGTGAACATACCAGCCAACGCGCTCGGTTTAATCTCGATGAGGTTCGGGATAAAGAAGAGCGGTCTCATAAACGTTTCAGGATTTCATGTCGATCCCGGCTATGAGGGAAAACTGCTTTTTTCTGTTTACAATGCCGGACCGTCTCCAACGTTTTTATCCCGCGGTGATCCCGTATTCCTGCTATGGTATTGCGATTTGGATCGAGAAACAGAAGATCTCTACTTAAATAGTCCGCAACGAGATTCAATAACGTCTCACGATGTATCCCAATTACAGGGTGACGTTTGGTCTCCTCAGGTCCTCGCGGTAAAAGTGGCGGCACTGGAAAGACAGATGAGTTTTTGGACGTGGCTCGGGCGCGCGATGTTGGTTGCTCTAATATCTGGCCTCGTGGGCCTCGGGATTGGTTGGGGCATCCATATCGGTGAACCGGTTTCAAACATGATTCCTACAACGACAACGACCGTCCCCATACCCTCTATCGCTCATTGAATGGTAAATGTGCGTAACTTGCCGTGCGATTGTGCCAGTGAGATTGGAGGGGCTACACGGATGATCAACATATAGTCAGAGGAAATTGGCGCGTGTGACCAGGTTTTCGAGAGTTGCGCTGCCACGTCGGCGACTCGATTGTTGTAGCTGCGGCATTGCCTTGGTCAACTCCAAGCTCATCGGCGGAGGAGATCAAGGATTCTTTCAAGGAGCGTAACGTCGTCGCCTCTTTGTGTTCTCGCTTCAAATAACATTTGAAGGTTTCGCGTAGTGGTCTCTCGTTGCCATGGAGGCGGGTGAGACGCAAGACACTCAGCAACTTCCGTAGAGGAGACATGCTCGTCAGTTTTAAGACAGGCAATCTCGAGCATCGAGGCGTGATCCCAGTAGTCGGCGGCACCAGAGTTGAGTCTCCTTGCAATGGCGTATTCAACGACGGGCAAGAGTCTTAGATAATCGGGCTGTTGCGGATCGTCAATCTCCATCAGAGTGAGTGCATTTACTCCTGGGAATGCATCACGCCAGTCAGATTCGAAGCCCGCCCTGTAACAGTTGATTGCGTGATGAAGGTGCGCCATTGCTTCAATGTTGTTTCCCTTCTTAACCGAGTCGTCCCAGCGATCTTTGTGTATCCGTCCTAGTAAGCCGTAGGTTTCGCTGCTTGGACCTTGGGAGTCGATAAGTTGCTCAAGAATTCTCTGCGCTTCGTCACGACGCAAGAGCCGATTGAGCGCGAATGCAAACTGTTCCTGCACCATGGCGGTTTGGCGAACTGGTGCTGGCATGTAGTCAATGACTTCCACCATTCGCTGATGAGCGGACAAGTCGCGATAGGACATCAGAAGGTCAATCAATATTGCGGCTTCTCGATCAACGAGCGGTTCAAGTTCTGTTCGGATCTCGTCGACGGCGGAAATGTCACTTGCTCGGGCGCGTTCGAGCCGCCCCTTGACTTCTGCGTTGTATGAAACGTGATCCCGAAAGACGTCTGTCTTAAGCCTTGCGAGATCAGGTGGGCTAATTCCGTCGAGGAGCTGGTAAAGAGGACTGTCGTCGATAGGATTTCTAGCGTCGTTCAGCCTCCGTGCAATTTCACTCACAATTTCCGGAACATTCTGAACTGATCCCACCTCGTTCACGTGATAGGGAATAGCTCGCAGAGGGGCGACGTCAAATGGAAGTCTCTGTCCGCCGGCATTGTAGACAAGGACGGTCGTGTGAGGGCGAACTGCATGCCGTACTCCCAGCTCGTAAAAGACATTTGCATTCGCAAGTGTGAGATCGGCGATTGCGAAATGACAAAGCACGAGCCGTTCAAACATTGGTTTGTGAATAATTCCACCGTCGCGCTCTTCGTCCGCTCTAAGGGGTTCCATTTCTGCGATCTCGATGGCAGCTTTTAGGACTTGCTGGTAGAAATTGTCAAAGTCGATCACGCGTCCGGACGTGTCCTTCTTCTTTCCGAAGGGCATCAAGACAAAGCAGAGTGGGCGCCGCTCATTGGTCACGGCGGGCACAGTATCTCATTGGTCTGATCTCATCGCACAGGGCCAAAGTCTTTTGGGACGGATACTTGGAGGGTCGCCTAACTGCGCAGGGCACTCCGGAGAGGAACTGGGGCGAAGTGCCAACATAATCACTGAGGATAAACATTCACCTTCTTCGCAATGTCCTGGTCGCGATTTGCGAAAGCGATATCTATCCAAGTCTCGAGTGACTTTACGAAAGCGTCCCACTTGACTAGGACGCAGTATCGCTCATCCTCGGTGTGCGGGAAGCATCGGTTGTTAGGGATGCAGTAGTTGTATCTGATTTCGGTGACAGTAGTGCCCTTTTGAACCTGACCTGCGACCACGAATGCGGCATCATGAATCTCTGGCAGGTTGATGTCAAAGAGATATGGGGGTCGCTCCTCACCTGCTCCATAAGTCATCGTGAACACGTGCTCATCGTGTTGGTGGGCATTGCATGACCACGCGAAGTTGCAGCGATCGCTCGTTCAATCGCGTCATCGAATTGACTGACGTCAGCGGGTTTGTACCAGTCGAGAATCTCGGCTCCATAATCAGTGAGTTCTTCAGGAATCACGGCATCGGAATCGATACGTATACCGACAATGCCTTTGCCCTGTTCCTTGCTCCATTCAATTTCCTTTTCAACCCAAGAGCTATCAGAGGTGATCTTTCCGATCAGGACGATGGTTGCCGAGCTACCCGTGAGCTGTTCTTTGATCTTCCGGCTGATGTAATCAGGATCCCGACTCTTAACGGGATCGAGGAGATGACGGCCAGTGAAGTCGATGTTGACATTCTTGTTGTAGGTCATCAGGTGAAGACCGCGTGCCTTCATCTGATCGGCGTGCTGATAACTGATGAAGACACGTCTGGTCATGCTGCCTCCTCCTCGGGCACGAGGGTTGCCATCTTCTTGCACAGCGGACACTTCTTCAGAAGTGCGCCACTCTTGATCACGTAATCGCACTCACGACAGCGCCATTTCTTGCTCTTTGAGCTATTAGGTACTCTTGAAAGTTCGGTATCGGTCTGGTAATACTCTGCGGCGTCGTCCCAGGTGAAACCCTCACTGCGCGCCCAGGACGGGTACGCATAGCCAGACCGAGCTCTCGCGAAACGTTCGATGCGTTGCACTTCATCGAGGTAACTTGGAGTTTGGTTGTCCACATTGTCACAAATCTCTCGTAACGCAGCGGTTATTCGTTGATCGATCGGCTTCATGGTGCGGAATGCTGACGAGCAGATCAGTGCCAAGGGTTTGGGCAGGTCTTTGACAGCCTTGGGGTTGATGAAGCGCATCGAGGATGCAGCGAGTGCGAAGTCTTTGTTGATTGCGCCTTGAGCGCCCTCGGTGTACCAGCCGACATGGTAATAGCCAGACAATACTCGTCCGTGGCCACGCTTATGGGTGGTGATGAAGAAAATCGTCGCTGCGCCGTCGTTGATAATTCGGTTGCGCATCGCCGGCTCGCATGTGGAGAACAGACCGTAGGTCCCGGTCTCGATGTTTGGGTCGCTCTTATTGTCGCCGGGGCGGGTAATTTCTCGAACCGGCCAGCGCGCCAGTGGCTCAGAGAAGTATACGGAAAGATAGCCCCCGCCCTTGTCCGTTAACGGGCGCCAGGGCACGCTAAGGTTTCGTGCTGTTGCGCCTATCGTAGTGCTCGTTCGAGCTGTCATAGATTGAGGCTAGCGGTGGCTTGTAACACATCCAGGGAGCCACAACACAACCACGAAGGAATCGGCCATGTCTCAGGTGACACTCGCTCTCAACCCGGGAATTTCAGTGGTGCTCGAAGGACTTGACGGAACAGGCAAATCGACTCAGTTGGACATGCTTAAAGGTGCGCTTGACCCCAACGAAGTCGTCTTCGCACATATGCCTAGCGGCTTCACACAGTTCACTCGGCGGGTAAATGAGGCTCTCGAAACCGAGGGCGAGGAGCCTACTTCTGGCCTGGCCAAGCAACTCGCACATCTTGCTTGCCACGCGGAATCAATTGGACAACTCGTGGCGGCTGTTGATTCTCGAGCACTTGTGCTTGATCGGTGGTGGTGGTCGACGCTCGCCTATGGCTGGTACGGCGGGTCAGTGAGAGAGTCCGGGTTCTCCGAGAGGAGTTTCAGGGAACTCATACATGCGATTTGGGCACCAGTCATAGCTTCAGTGATTTTTGTCTTCTTGGAGCCACATCGACTGGATAGCAACAACGGCACGGGCGTCGAGGCTGGCTACCGCTCGCTCCTCAATCAGTATGCTGATCTTGCAGTAGTTGTGTCTGGCGATTCCCCTGCAGATACTCATGACTTCATTGTCCGATCTCTCATTCAGCGTGGCCTGGCGCATCGGGCCTAGCGTGAAGTGAATCTGAATGCCCACATACCGAAGCGTCGAGTCAGCCTTTCTAGGAGAGTTGCGTTCTCTCGTCGAGGATGGGACAGACATCGAGGTGCGCGGATACCTGACGCGAGAGTCAAATGCTCGCCTCGTCCAGGTCGAGAACATCCGTAAGCGCTATCTACTTGTCCCCAATCGACACAACAATGTGTTCGCATCGATTGCAGAAAGTTTGTGGGTCATTGCCGGACGAAATGATCTTGGCTACTTAAGTACCTACTTACCGCGCGCAAAAGAATACTCAGATGATGGCGAGACTTGGCGCGCCGCTTACGGTCCGAGACTTCGGAATTGGAACGGCGTGGACCAATTGGCCGAGGTCGTGTCGATCCTTCGAGCCGATCTCACATCGCGACGTGCCGTGGCCGTTCTCTACGACCCAGATCGCGATTTCATTCAGAGTAATGACATTCCGTGTAGCAATTGGCTCCACTTCATTGTTAGAGAGGGACGAGTCGACCTCCATGTCGCAGCTCGGAGCACCGATATCTGGTGGGGATTTTCGGGGATCAACGCCTTCGAGTGGACGCTCCTTCTGGAAATGGTGGCTCACTGGCTGAGGCAAGAGCCCGGACATCTCGTCTTCTTCACCTCGTCAATGCATATGTATGAACGTCATTTTGAGAAGGCCGGACAAATCCTGAGGCAGCAAAGTTCCGAACACTATGAAGACGATCTCTGCAATGAACTTCCTGCCTTCGAGACGCCATGGGAGAACTTCACTGCTGAGATATCTGAGTGGATGCGAGTCGAACAAGATATGCGTTCTGGGAGGGACTTAGATCATCTCGACTGCACTCTTACCGATCCACTGTTAACCTCCTACGCCCAAATGATTGACCTCTTTTGGATGTTCAAGCGGCGCGAGGACAGCCGTGCGATAGAGCAAAAACTCGCCGCCATTTCGGATGCAACCTTAAGAGAGGTAGCGGCAGAATTCCTGAATCGGCCTCGCGGCCAATTTCACTAGATTCTCAACGATTAGCGATTCATCATCGCACCAGGGCGCGCTCCAATTGAATGTTGGCACCATTGTTGATCCCCCACTTAGGTGGGAAGAATGGAGCAGGCGGCGATCCATGTTCAACGAACTGCTGCTTGATTCGGGTCCGGTTACCTGATCCAGGTATTTCAGGGTGTACAACCCGCGCGTACTTGTCGGTTTCGCAGAAGAGATTCTGGCAATCGATGAGCGTGAGCGGACGGCCAAAAAGGTCATGGAACACAAAATCGTAGTGATGAAACTGATCCTCCTGAGTGTCCACCATCCAACGGATGACATCTTCATGAGACAAGCCGCCCAGGTCCAGAAAGCATTTGGCGATTCCGCTGCGAGCGCCAGGTCCGGGCACCACGAAGTCGTTCTCATCAAAGTCAAGAAGCGTTGTGTAGTTGAAGTCGATCGCGAGTTGGTATGCGAGGAATGGCCCTAATGAGGGGTAGGACGCGATTGTCTCGTAGACGGCTTGCAGTGACTTTGCAGATGCCAAGTCGCGATCAAGTCCGGAATGAAGCATGTGTTCGATCAGGATTAGATGGTTCCGGTGCTTCCTCTTTGCACCAAATGGTGGCGGAGGAACAATGTAGGCCGCAGAATAGACCCGCTCGTCGCGCATAAGCATCTGATCCAGGACAAGGCCGAACGCTTCTACGTCGAACGAATCTGTGGTGATTTCTCCGAACGCGTCATTAAGTGCGCGCCACGTCGACGGCTTGTTGAAGAATCGGAATAGCAAAACTCGAAGCACGACATTCTCAGGCGCCTGCGGTCCGTCGTATGCAATACGGATTAGATCCTGAGAGACGCGGTCGGCTGCTCGGTAAGCGTTCGTGAATCGGTATTGAGAGATAACTGGATCTGTGGTCCAAGGTGGCGGGTTGCCCGCCAATCGCGCGTGATAGACGCGCTGCCGCTCTCGAGCAAAGTACCAGTACGACCGAAGTACTTCAGAAACCACGACATTGTGATGACCAATTCTCATTCGTTCCACTTTCATTGCAAGCCCCCGAAGATTCTCTGTCATCTCAACAAGACTGGCACGCGGCCGGTGTCTGGCGGTGGAGGTACCTTTTGCGCTACCTGATCATCAATTCCGACCAGCCTGAGTTATAGGTCGAGCATTAAGTCCGAGATCGGCGGTTCCAAGAGGTGGCCGCCGGAAAACACATACGCCGGCGCAGTCAGGGTGGCCTCGAGGGCAGTGAGTGCGCGGGCTCGTTGGGCGGCACCTAGGACACGACTTCGCTGAGCCTCTTGTTCGTGGTTAACGGTTGCATCGTCGAGGATGGTGTCAGGGTTGTCCATACCCCATCGATCAAAGTAAGCCGCGCCAATTGCAACTTCCAGTACCCACTGCTCGTAGGGTCCGCTGGCCGCAGGAGCATCGCCGAAGTCCAACACCCATGTGTCGCCACGTTCAATCGCAATGGTGGCGAGTTCACGGGCACGCTGCTCGATGGCGTCGGCGCGATCGTTGAGTGCGAGCACGATGTCGGGGTCGGTGATCCCGCTCGGCCGGGGAAAGATGCCGGCGACGAGTTCACTCGCCGGTGGGCTGGGGTAGCCCACGCCGGTGACGTAGCGATCGATGCTTTGGTGCAAGACGCTAGCGATGTCATCGGCGTCGTCGAACGAACGACCCGTAACCAGCATCGGTAGTTCGGTGTGAACGTCGAATCCGCGACTTTCCGCGACTCGTAGTTGGGCGAGTAGCACCGCGTACGCGGGAGACGCTTTGGCGTGGGCGAACTCGGTGGTGCTGAGTCCCGACTGGCTAAGCACCTCGTCCCAGCGTCCACCGTCGGCCAAGGTGATAATGGTGTCGTACTCGGCAACGAGTGCGGCGATGGACTGGGTCTGGGACCGACGGATCATGTCGGTCGCGGACACGTCGGCTCCCTCGTGACGCAGTACGCCAGCGAGCACTTCTAGAGCGCTCGGGATCGGGTGTAGCCCGTCGTGGCCGGTTGACGGATCAGGATCGTACTGCGTGTCCACGTAGAGATGGTTGGACTCTGAGCCGCGTGTCAGGGCCACATACAGCACTTCACGGGTGCTGGTGGGACTGGCGAACGCGTGCGCGGTGTCCACGGTGCGTCCCTGGGCGCGATGCGCCGTCGAGGCGTACGCCAGTTCGACGTTCTCGGCGACGTAGTTGGCCGGCAACGCGACCGTGCCGTGTCCACTCACTCGAGTGACGGTTAGAGAACCATTTGCGTGCGTCGCCGAAACGGTCCACACGTCACCGTTCTTGACCCAGCCCGTGTCCGTCTTCAGTCGTCGGTTGTTCTCACGCGTCACCACTTGATCGTTGACGCCAGCCGTCATAGCCCCAGCAACGTTGACCCCTTCCTCGATGACTTCGCCACTTGCGACACGCTGCGCGCGGGCGCGAGCATTGAGTTCGTTGACGGTCACGGTGTCGCTCGCCAGCATCAACGAGTGCAGGCCACGATCGGTGTCGCTCTTCCACGCGGCGTAGAGCGCGTCGAGCATGTCGTCGCGAGTTCCGTCCGCGATCCGCCCGTGCGTCGCGTAGGTGGCCAACGCCGAACTAGAGCCGTTGCGGATTCCGAGGCTGGCTTGCTTCTCCCAGTTGGCCCGGAAGCGGCGAACGTCCGCGAGGGTCGCCGCACCGTCACCGCGGTCACGCACGAGCGTGCGAAACATTCCCCCGGCGTCCACACTGGAGAGCTGTGCCCAATCACCGACGAGGACGACTTTGGCCCGCGCGTCGAGAGCGGCCGACATCAGTTCATCGAGCGCGAAAGTGGAAGCCAAACTGGCCTCGTCAACCACCACCAGTTGACCCGCGCGAAGGCTCCAGCGAGTAAGTGTTGCCTCGCGTTGGCGAATGTTCGCGGCTAGCGCGGGACTCGGTACTCGCCCTTTGAGTCCGACCAGGCGGACCTTTTCGCGCAACTGCTCGAGTTCGCGAAAGCGTTGGCCGTGCTGGCGGTGCTCGTAGAGCCACTTGGCGAGATTGTCAGTGTCGATGCCCATGTCGTCGCCCAGGACTTCCGCGGCCGCCGCCGAGGGCGCGAGGCCGGTGACCGAACCGGCACCGTGCTCGACTTCCCAGGCGGCGCGCAGCCCCGCCATTGCCGTTGACTTACCCGTGCCCGCCGGCCCCACCAACACGTCCAGGATCCGGCCCGAAGTCGTGATCTGCTCGACGGCGTGGGCCTGGTCGTTTGAGAGTTTGAAGGTTCTCCCAGGCAGTCGTTGCTCGGTGACGCCCGCCACCGTGGCGCGGCTGACGACTGCCGCGTCGAGGCGCTGGCCCGCGTCGAGTAGACGGGCTTCGGCGTCGAGCAGCGTCGTCGACGTGTAGAGCCCGTGATTGGTTCCCTGGAACTTAGAGGTGCCGTTGGCCCGAAGCAGGAAGCGTGGCGTGTGGTGCAGGTTGGGAGTAGTAATGAGGAGCGCCTGGGCGACGGCCAGGTCGGTCGCGCGAGCGGCGCTGAGAATCCGCTGCGCGGGCTCGGTGAAACGAACGCCCTGCATCTGGCGAAAGACCTCCGCCTGGACGTTGGCTCGAGAGAACGTCGGGCGCTTGGCGCTCACTACGTCCAGAGCCGCGTTCGCAATGTCGAGAAGGACCGCGTCCTCGAACTCTTCGCTGGTGAAAGCGCGCACGTCTCGGCCACCCAATTCGTGCACCCACGCCATGGGCTCGTTATCGAGGTACGGTGTCGCTCGAGCGGTCCACTCTTCGGTGAGGTCTCCCAAGCCCCGGCCCTGCTTGGCCCGTCGGGTAGAGAGGGTGGCCGTCTGGCGGAGTTTGAGCACTTCCACGTCGGTGGGAGCACGGTGGTGATCCACTTCGAACTGGGCGATGAGGCGATCCTTTGCATCAACGATGGCGGTCATGCGCTGAGAGAACTCGTCCATAAGACGCGTCGACACGCCGGCCACTTCCCACTTCGCTACGGTGCTGGAACGGCGGGTGTGGGCCTCCCAGTCCCAGCCGAGCTCGGCGCTCAGAAGGTCCGAAAGTACGCCCTGGTGCATCTCCGAGAGCATCACCGTCGACGAGAAGAGCCCCCGGCTATCGAGGGTCCGCCAGGCGCCATCATCCTTGGCTTGCACCCGGTTGAGAACGACCACGTGGTCGTGCAGTTGGGGATCGCCGTCCCTGGAATCGAAGTGGGTGAAGCTCGCCGCTACGACGCCAACAATGTCCTCTTCGACGCAGCCCTGGCTGCCCGTTCGTGTGTGGAAGACCTCGCGCTCGGCGTAGGCGAGAACCTCGGTGATGGCCTCCTGGTGGCACCGGTAGATCACTTCGCGGGTGTCTTTGTCGGCCAAAGCCCAAGCGGTAGAGACACTCTTGGTGGGGCTGAACGTCAAGTCGAAACCACCGACGGCCCTCGTGCTCGGAACCCTTCCGAGCACCTTGCCGGTGATCGGATCGGCGCAGTCCTGCAGCATTCGCTGGAGGTTCTCCGCCGTCACGGACTGCCCGACGGCAACACCCAGACCGTTGTTGAGACCGACGAGTCCGGCTCCGAGAAAGACTCCCGGGGGAGTGCCAGTTTCGCTGTAGTAGCGAACCAGGTCCGACTTGTCGGTGCCTTCGGGACCATCGCCCACCGCGATTGATTTGAGCAGGTACTTGTAACCCGCTCCGATGCTGAGGCGTCGAATCGTCATCATGTCGGAGGCACACCCATGCGTCACAACGGTCGCAATAATTCTTGCTCTTTCCTCGAGTGCCAGACGTGTGAGACAACAAATAAAAGTGAGCGCTGAGAGCCGGGAAGGAAAGCGGATTGAGAAGCAGGAGGTAGCAGGGCCAAAAAGGGAAGGTTGGCAGAGCTAGAGAAGCAGGAGGTAGCAGGGCCTAAAAGGCAACGTGGGTAGAATTAGAAGAGCATGAGGTAATGAGGTATGAATAACCCTGAGACAATGGGTTTCAGACCAGCTGAGCCCCCGACGGTCAGTTAAGCGCCCCCCCGGATTGGGGAATGGAATCGACAAATACTGGAATTGCGACATCCAACTCGCGCTGCAAGAGATCAATCGTTGCGAGAATTGCAAGCTGTGCTTCAATTGATCCCGCCGAGGCTTTGATTGGATCAGAGACCCAAAAGTGCCTGATGTCAAACACACCTTCATTCCCAACGAGAACGAACATCGCGATGAACACCGTTCCGTCCTCAACTAGTTGGTACACATAACTGCAACGAATTGCAGGAGTCATAATCCTCTGAAGTGGATGGACGAATATGCATTGATGAACAGTCTTCAATGCTTGAGGAACACCTAAACCGCGTATAGGGTTCAAACGCCCTTCGGTTACCTTGTCCCGCGAACGTTCTTCGGCTGTTTTTGGATCCAATTCAATGAGCCTTCTAACCACGTCGTCAAAAGCTCCAGCGAGTTGCTGGAACGTTATTGCTCCGTCGACTCCATATTTCTCAATTCGCGTATTCTCCGCTTCTCGAGGCGAGAGTTTCATTTTCAAAATCTTCTGTTGTGCCGAGTCATTAGCTCTCGATTCCTCCATTGGCAGATTCAACCATGCTTCGAGTTCGTTGGCGACGTTTTCCATCGAGGGCCGGTCAGAAGGGAGTAGGGCGGTCATCGAGTCAATCAGGCGATCAAGATGTTTGGCATGTGGGTGAGCAATAAAGTCGGAAATCTGGAATCCGGTCGATATTGAAGGCTGATTACCTGGAGGTGGATATCTGTTTCCGGTCGCCAAGACCCAAAGGGTCTTGGCGAGCATGTAGACGTCTACGGGTGGCATATCTGCGTCTACGCCGCCGTCAATTAATTCATATGGAGAAAAGTGTGCGGGACCGAGTTTGTGGCCAGGAATAGTCAATCCTCTTGTGTCAGGAGTCACCACGAGGCCGAAATCACCAACCAGCCACTGCCCTGAGAGTTCGTAGAGATTGTCAGGTTTAAGGTCGCGATGGACTATCCCAAATGATTTGAGCAGACTTGCAAGGTTCGCAGCAATCGTGCCCACGGCCTCCACCACCAAATCGAGATTTGCCTCGGCGAGCGCTTTAGAGAGTGGGATCGCAATCTCGGTTGTCAACCAAGCTGGATTCTCTTGACTTGGTATTTCGGGCAAATTGGATTCAAGTAGAGGAAGGATCCCGGAGTTCGTTGACAGCGTTCTTTGAGTTTCCACTTCTTGGACGAATCGCCTGTAACGTTCACTTTGAACTTTTTTCGTGTCCAAAATTTTGAGCGCCACATAATCTGAAGACCCGAGGCGATGCGCCTTCCAAACTACTGCGTTGCCGCCGCTGCCGAGTTTTTCGTCCAACAACCAACCGTTAATGTTTTGCACATCCTCTGGATAATTTTCCGTGGTTTCCAAAATGTCCCCAATGTTTAAATTCCTAGGGTTACCGTATCGAGTTTCCTCCACCTCTTCCTATTCGAGAATTGGATGGAGTCTCTCAACCAATGAAGATGTTGATAGTCAGACCTTCTAAGATTCGCGCCCGTGTAATGGAATTGTTGAGAGGTAAGCAGAATTTGATGGCATCCTCAGTTTGGACCAATTTGAACCCTCATGAACGGGTCTCGAGCCGATGGCATGCAACGGGTAAGGAATGGCGCAGTCAACAGGTGAGCGCAACGAGAATTAAGAGCAGCGCGGATTCTACGATTTCGCGGAGGCTCTCTCAGAGGTTCAAGGTTGTACTAATCGCCAATGAGTGGTACCAGACCTAATGCGTCGGGTCCCCGACACCAGGCTCGAACATATTCCGAAGCATTCTTCGGACGTAATCGGCACACCCCGCTCAGCAGGTAAAACTGTTGGCGTGAGTGAAGAGTCGCAGAGCCAAAAGGTTTCAAAGACCTACCAGCAATTCGCGAGATTGGAAGCGCATGGCCGCTCGCCGTTGTACGAAGAGATCACCGAAGGAGTGGCGGGTGATGCCGAAGTCCTCGCGCTCATAGCGTCACTGCCCGCACCAAAACGGCAGCCGAATCTTTTGCTCGGAGCAGAGCGATATCTTTACGGTACGGCCGCCAACTACGCCGCGTTTCGCAAGGAGGTCATTGGGCACTGGGAAGAGCTTTCAGCGACCATGCTCACTCTTCGTACTCAGACGAACGAGGTTGCACAGTGTGCGACCTTCCTTCCTCTTCTGCTCACATTGCCACAGCCCCTCGCATTGTTCGAGGTTGGAGCAAGCGCCGGTCTCTGCCTTCTATTAGATCGATTCCGCTACGACTATGGGAAGGGTGAAGTTGGACCCAGTGACAGTCCAGTTTTATTACGATGTGAAATCCGTAACCTCGGCTACCCGACGCCAACTCGCGTCCCCGACATCGCCTGGCGAGGGGGGTGCGATCTTGCTCCCATCGACGTCCGGGATCGCGATGCGGTTAGATGGCTGGAAGCCTTGATTTGGCCTGGGGATCAAGACCGCCTCACTCGATTCCGTGGCGCAATCGAGATCGCGCGCGAGAATCCTCCTCAACTCTTCGACCGAGACTTACGAGAAGGAATCGGTGACTTAGTAGAGGACGTGCCCGAAGGGGCAACCCTTGTCGTTTTTCACAGCGCCGTACTTACCTACGTGCCACCGGAGGATAGGGGGGCATTCGTAGGTCACATCAAAGCGCTCGGCCTGACATGGATTGCGAACGAAGGCGGCGGTGTGGTTCCGGACCTCATCTCACAACTCCCTGACGACGAAGTATCCCAGCACGAGGGCGATTTTCTGCTGAGCAAAGACGGAGTTCCAGTTGGCTGGACTCAGCCGCATGGAACTTGGGTTGAGTGGCGAAAACCCGCCTAACTAGAAGATGCTGACAACCGCCGATGAACTGGTAGTAGATCTGATGCTCCTATGGTTGTCAAGCCGCGGTTTGAGTGGTGAGCCACGCTGCATATCGGTTGGCAAGTTCGCGGTCGAAGTCGAGCGCGCGTTCGAGTCGAGAGACGCGGGTTGGATCCACTCTGAGCACTGCAGCCACTTCGTTCAAATTGAACCCAGCGGTAACG
>Ga0208080_1000077_pt1 | contig 44661 bp, 33 predicted proteins | sample NGESurdeep092012_3_FD_184476 | JGI IMG/M metagenome (GOLD analysis project Ga0208080, IMG submission 184476) | Arctic peat soil microbial communities from Barrow, Alaska - NGEE Surface sample 210-3 deep-092012 (SPAdes) | ecosystem: Environmental > Terrestrial > Soil > Wetlands > Peat ...
GAAGAAGGCCGAGGCGGCGCTGAAAGCGCTCGACGTGAAGGCGGCCATCACGGTCGTCGATCCGGAGGAGCACCCGAATTTCAAGGCCTATGTCGAGGCCTTCTGGGAAAAGCGGAAGCGTCACGGCGTGACGAAGGAGGACGCGCAGCACATGCTGCGCGTGAGGAATTTCTTCGCCGGGATGATGGTCGAGATGGGCGACGCCGACGTGGCCCTCTCGGGCCTGACGACCTATTACCCGGAGACGATCCGGCCGGCGCTGCTGACGATCGGCGTCGCGCCGGACGCAAAGAGGGTCTCGGGGCTCTACATTCTCATCCTGCAGGACCGGGTCTTCTTCTTCGCCGACACGACCGTCAACATCAACCCGACGGCCGAAGACCTCGCGGAGATCGCGATCCGGTCAGCCGACACCGCGAAGCTCTTCAACATCGAGCCGCGCGTGGCGATGATCGCCTTCTCCAATTTCGGTTCGACCCGCACGCCGGAGACCGACAAGGTGCGCGCAGCCGTGAAGATCGTGCACGAGCGGCGGCCGGATCTCGAGTGTGACGGCGAGATGCAGGCCGACACCGCCGTTTTGCCCGAATTCCTGAAGGAAAACTACCCGTGGACGACGCTCACCGGCGCGCCCAACGTCCTTGTGTTCCCGGAGCTGCAGAGCGCGAACGCGGCCTACAAGCTCGTCTGGCGCCTCGCGAAGGCCGAGGCGATCGGGCCGATCCTCATGGGGATGGGCAAGCCCGTCCACGTCCTCCAGCGCGGCGTCGAGGTCTCGGACATCGTGAACATGGCCGCGTTCGGCGTGGTGGACGCCCAGTCGCGCACGGCTCGCTGACCTTCGGCGCTACGATGCGGGCCGCGTGGACACCCCGACGGTCCTCTGCGGCCTGCTCGCCGCCGCGGCGGCGCTGCCCGCGCTCGACGCGGGCCTGAGGCTTCGGCGCGTGGGGCGCCCGCTGGCGGCCGCGCGCGCGGGAGAGAGGCCGAATCGCCTGCTCGTCCTGGTGCCTTCACGCGGGGAAGGCGCGCGGGTCGGCGACCTGGCTGCGGACACGCGACGGGAGGCACAGGCCGCCGGAATCGAGGTCCGTCTTTGCGTCCTCCTCGACGGCCCCGACCCCGATGCGTCGACCCGTCTCGATCGAGAGGGTGTTCCTTACCTGTCGAAGAATCCCCCCGGGCCCGCGAAAGGAGATGCTCTAGCATTCCTCGCCGAGCACCTCGGCGCCGGCATCGACGCGTCGGATTACGTTCTCGTCTTCGACGCCGACATGCGCCTTCCCGAGGGATTCTTTCGTGACCTCGTGGTCCCGGCGGGGACCGATGCGTTCCAGCTTCCCGTGCGCCCTGCCGGAGCCCCGAAGCCCGGGGCCCCACGCGTCGAGGCGCTCTCGCTCGCGGCCGCGTTCGCGGACGACGCCGCGCGCGACGCGGAGGGCCTGCCCGTGCGTCTGCGCGGCAAGGCCATGGGGTTCACCCCGAAGGCATTCCGCCTCGGACCGGCCGCCGCGACGCGGACGACGGCCGAGGATTCCGAGGCCACGCTCCGGCTCGGGACGGCGGGGATTCGCGTGCGCGCGCTCGGGTCTCCCGTCGCGTTCGACGAGCCCGCCCCCGCGGCCGCCGCGATGGCACGGTCGCGCGCGCGGTGGTTCGGCGGTCACCTGAAGCTCCTTGCGACGGGCTTCGGCGATCTCGCGAGGAGCTTCGCGCAAAAGCCCCTCGGGACGTTCGTCCTCGCGGCGGACCTCTGGCTGCGGCCACGGCTGTTCGTGCTGCTTGCCCTCGCGTTTCTGGCGATCGGCTCGGACGTCGCGATGGTGGTTTTTTCTTCGGGCGCGATTGCGGCTGGTGCGGGTGCGGCGGCGCGGCCCCTCGCGCTCCTGCTCTTCCTCCTGCTTCTTTCGCTCGAAGCAAAAATCACCCTGGCCTTCGAGTGGCTCTCGATCGCCGCGCTTCGCCGGCACATCGGCTATCCACCCGAAGTGCCCGCCGTGAGCGTCCTGGACGCCGCCTCCTCGCTCTCGATGTGGGCGCACGCGGCTGGCCGCGCGCTTCTCGCGCCGTCGCGCTGGCACCGGGCGCGGCCTCCGGCGTGAAAGCCGTCCTTCTCGTTCCGCGCCTTCCCGGGACGGGCTTCACGGGCGACCGCCTGCGGGCGGAGCTGCACCTTCTCGCACTGCGCGAGGCGGGCTATGAGACGGCGCTCGTGGGCGGGATCGCCCCGGGGAAGGAGCCGCACGTGCCTCTCGCGGCGTCCGTCCGCCCGGTTCCCCTTGCGCCTTCGCGCATACCCCTCGCGCTCGCGCGGGCCTTCCTTGCGGGCGATCCGCTCCAGTCGGCGCTCTTTTCCGGCGACTTTCGCGCCGCGTTGAGGGAGGCCGGCCGCGCGGACCTCGTCGTGGCTCTCCTGCTTCCGCGCCTCCTGCCGCATGTCGAAGGTGCGCTGAGGGAGGCCCCGCTCGTCGTGGACTTCGTGGACGCGCTCGCCGAGGCCGCGCATCAGGCGGCACGGCATGACCCCGCGCCGTGGCGCCGGGCGTACTGGACCGTCGAGGCGCCCCGCCTCGCGGTCGCCGAGGCGCGGGCCGCCCGGGGCGCGGCGGTCCTCCTCGCGACGACGCCGTTCGATGCCGCGCATCTCCCTGCCGGCACGCGCGCCGTGGCGAACGGCGTCACGCTGCTACCGCCCGGACCGGCGGAGCGCGCGCCGGCCGTGGCATTCACCGGGCGTCTCATGTACCGTCCGAATCGCTTGGCGGCGCGACGACTGCTCCGCGACATCTGGCCGCGCGTGCGGCGCGCCGTGCCGGACGCCCGCCTTCTGGTGGGCGGAGCCGACGCGCCCGGCGAGGTCCGCGCGTCGGAGGGGCGCGAGGGCGTCGAGGTCGTGAGCCCGGTTACGGACATGGCGGCCTTCCTGAGGAGGGCCCGTGTCGTCGCCCTACCCGTGGATCTCGGAACGGGCACTCCGAACAAGCTCTTCGAGGCCTTCGAAGCCGGGGCGGCGGTCGTCGCCTCGGCCGGCGTCATCGCGCGCGCCAGCTCGTCCGGCGCGCCCGCCCCCGCGCGCGCCGCCGCCACGGACGAGGAGTTCGCGCGAGAGATCACGGCCTATCTCACGGATCCTGAGCGGGCCGCCCGCGACGGCGCGGCCTGTCGCGCGTTCGCCGAGGCGCACGCGGACCGTCGCGCCTCTGTCGCGGCTTTCGCCGCGGCTTACCGCGCGGCGGTGGAGAGCGCGTGAGACCCCGCGGCGAAAGACCCGGCCGGGGCTGGCTTCTCGCGGCCGGCGACGTGTCCGTCGCGGTCGGTCTCTTCGCGCTGATCGTCGCGGTCCGCCGGCTTCTCCCGCTGCCGGGGACGCTCGGAAAGCTGCCGGCGTCCAATCTCTCGCTGGAGGTTCCGTGGCTCGCGCTCGTGGGCTTCGTGGCCATCGTGGCGCTGTGGCTCGCGGGCACGTACGACGAGCCGCTCGCGTCGGTGAAGGAGCGGGGCGGCCTGCTCGTGTCCGCGCTCGTCGCGGGCGGCCTGCTCCTCGCGGCGTACTTTTTCGCGGGCCGCGCCGTGCCGAGGACGGTCCTCCTCATCTACGTGCCGCTCCTGTCGTTCGCGCTCGGGCTCTGGCGCTCGTTCGCCGAGGTCCTCGCCCCCATTGGCACGCGCGGGGTCCTCGTGCTCGGTTCCGGAGAGGATGCCCGGCGCGCGGCCGAAGCCTTGCGCACGGGCCAGATCACGGGCCACTCGCTCGCGGGCTGGAGCGAGAGCGCGTCGCTCGAAGAGCTGAAGGAGGCCGAGGACGTGATTTTCGCGTCCGACCGGCCCGAGGACCGGCCGAGGCTCGTCGCGCTTCTCGAGCGGAGCCTCGAGAACGACTTCGACCTCTGGATTCTTCCCGGGCTCGTCGACATCGTGTCGTCGCGCGCCGTCACGAGGAGTCTTGCGGACCTGCCGTTGACGCCGGTCGCGACGCGCGGCGCGAGCTTCCTCGCGTTCGCGTGGCGCCGTGCGCTCGACCTCGTCGTCGGAGCCGTTTTGCTCGTTGCCGCCGCTCCGATCCTCCTCCTCGTCACGCTCGCGGTCGCGCTCGGCAGCCCGGGCGCTCCCTGGATCCGCCAGCGCCGGGTCGGCCTCGGCGGCCGCGAATTCCTTTTGTGGAAGGTGCGCACGATGCAGGCCGACGCGGAGACTCGGACGGGGCCCACGCTGTCCGGCCGTGACGATGAACGGGTGACGCGCGCCGGCGCGTTTCTGAGGCGGACGCGGCTGGACGAGCTGCCGCAGCTTCTGCACGTGGTGGGAGGCTCGATGAGCCTCATCGGGCCGCGGCCCGAACGCCCGGAATTCGTGGCGACGTACGAGAAGGAGATTCCCGCCTACCGCCTGCGCCACGCGCTCAAGCCGGGCCTTACGGGCCTCGCGCAGGTCATGGGTGCGTACGCGACGAAGCCGGACGTCAAGCTGCGTTACGACCTCGGCTACCTGTTCCACTGGACGCCGTTTTTGGACGTCTTCATCCTGCTGCGCACGATCGTCACGGTTCTGAAGGGGAGCGGGGTCTAAACTCTCCTCGTATCATGGGGCGTGAAACCTTCGAGCAGCAGCGGCTTAAAGCCACGCTTCGGGCATGCCGTGCGCTGCGTCACGAATTCGCGACGCCTCTCTCGGCCGCGGCCCTCCATCTGGAGGTCGCGTGGCGCGCGGCCGCCCGCGCCGAAGAGGCGATCCCCGAGAAGCTTCGCGCCGGCCTCGAGACGGGAAAAGAGCAGCTCGACGAGGCGTCTCGGCTCCTCGACGGTCTCACGGCGCTCGGAAGCGCGCACGACGGAGACCCCGGCCTCCTGGATTTCGCGGCGCTCGTGGCGCGCGCGGCGCGGGCCCGCGTGCCGGAGCTCGAGCAGCGGGGCCTGACGCTGAGAAGCCTCGGGCCCTTGGAGGGCGCGCTCGTGGACGGGTTCGCGGACGAACTCGAGAGCGCGACGCAGGAGGCGCTCCTCACCGCGTCGCGCTGGGCCGCGGCCGGGGAGGCCCGGCTCGAGACGTGCCTGCAAGACGAAACGGCGTCGTTCTCGTTTCGCGTCCCGCTCGCGCGCGGCGCGCCCGGCGACATGCTGTTCAAGACGCGCAGCCGCCCGAATGCGGGACTCGGCCCCTTTCTCGCGCGCTGGACTTTCGAGGCCCACGGGGGCCGGCTCGAGGGTGCCGAGGACGGAACGCACCTGACCGTGACAGGATCCCTGCCGCTGGTGGGCCCATGAAGATCCTCGTCGTCGAAGACGACTCCGAGACCCGAAGAGGAGTTCAGCTGCTCCTCGAGGAGTTCGATCTCGACGTGAAAGCCGCCTCGACGCTCGCGGAGGGGCGCGCGGCGCTCGCGTCGTTCGATCCGGACGTCTGCCTCACGGATCTCCAGCTTCCCGACGGAGACGGCATCGACTTCATCCGCGATGCCCGCGCCGCGGATCCTCGCCGGGAGATCGTCGTCCTGACGGGCCACGGATCGCTCGACACGGCCGTCGAGGCGATGAAGGCGGGCGCCTTCGACTACCTCGTCAAGCCGCTTCGTCCCGTGCAGCTCGAAGCCGTGCTCGAGCGCCTCCGGCCCGGAGGCCCCTCCCTGGACGGCGACGCCGGCCTGTGGAAGACCCTGGACGAGACCGGCCATTTCGGGGCGATGGTGGGCGTCTCGCACGCCATGCGCGAGACGTGCGCGGTCATCGCGCGAATCGCACGCTCGGATGCTCCCGTCATGATCACGGGCGAGAGCGGCAGCGGCAAGGAGGCGGCCGCCCAGACGATCCATTCTCTGTCGCGCCGGCGCGAGAAGCCGCTCGTGGCGATCAACTGCGGCGCGGTTTCGGCGAACCTGATCGAGAGCGAGCTTTTCGGGCACGAGAAAGGCGCCTTCACCGGAGCCGACAAGCGCCGCGCCGGGTACTTCGAGCTCGCTCACGGCGGCACGCTGTTTCTCGACGAGATCACCGAGATGTCCCCCGACCTGCAGGTCAAGTTCCTGCGGGTGCTCGAGACGCGCTCGTTTCGGCGGGTCGGAGGCAACGAGGAGATCGGGAGCGACGTGCGCATCATCTCCAGCTCGAATCGCGACCTTCTCGAGGCCGTCGAGAGGAAAACGCTCCGCGAGGACCTGTACTACCGGCTCAACGTCTTCCCGCTGCATATCGTTCCCCTGCGCGAGCGCTGCGAGGACGTGCCCGTGCTCGCGAAGCACTTCCTCGACCTCGTGGCCGAGAACGAGGAGGGAGGACGGCGGACCTTTTCGGCCGCCGCGCTCGAGAAGCTGGCCGCGCACGCATGGCCCGGCAACGTGCGCGAGCTTCGGAACGTCGTCCACTGCGCGTACGTGCTCTCGGACGACGGGGTCGTGGACGAGGCGACGGTGGTGAGCGTCCTCGCCGGCCGGTCGAGCGGCGTGTTCCCGGCCGTGCGGCCTCCCGCCCGCGGCGCTTCGACGCACGAAAAGGAGGCCGCCGAATCCCGCCCGCCGGCCGTGCCGGCGCCGGCGGCTCAAGCGCCGGACGACCCGCTCCAGGTACCGGTCCGGGTGGGCGACTCACTCGAGGAGGTCGAGCGGCGCCTTCTCGAGCGCACGCTCGCGGCCGTCGGCGGCAACAAGAGGAAGGCCGCCGAAATGCTCCGGGTGAGCCTCAAGACCGTCTACAACAAGATCAAGCAGTACGAGATCGAGCGCTGACGCCGCGCGACGCGCGGCGGGGCCTCACGCCTCGGCCAGCCAGCGGCGCGCGACGCGCAGGAGCTCGGCGGGCTCGAGGGGCTTGCGCAGGAATCCGGCGTCGTTCTTTCGCGGCGGCGCGAAGCCCGGCGCCGCGATCCCCGACATGACGATGATGGGCAGGGTGGAAAACGCCGGCAGCTCCTCGAGCCTGCGGACGAACGCCCAGCCGTTCATCCGCGGCATCTCGAGATCGACGAGCACGAGCCGGGGCCTGAGGCCGGCATCCAGCAGCTCCAGGGCCTCCGCGCCGTCCTCGGCCCCCACGCCGCTCAGGCCCTCGTCGTCCAGCAGCCGGAGAATCCCGTCGCGGAGCGCGCCGTCGTCGTCGACGACGAGGACGTCGGGCTGCGGGCGGGCGGGCGGGGGCTCGGGAGCGCGGCGCCGGGCGGGGCGCGCCGCGGGCGGCGGGGCCGCGGCCGCCGCGGGAGCCGCGCCGAGCACGCCGCGCACGCGGTGGCTCCCGCCGTCGTCCACGAGAGGCACGCCGTTTCCCGGCACGGGCTTCCCGTCTACCGTGAGCTCCGCGAGACCGCCGGTCCTTCCGTCGGGGTTCTCGATCCGGATCTCCCAGCGCGTCCGGCCGATCCGGAGCGAAACGGAATAGCCCGGCCACGAGGACGGGATGCAGGGCGCGAGGCGCAGGACCTCGCCCTCGCGGCGCAGGCCGAGCAGGCTCTCGGTCGCAGCGCGGTAGAGCCAGCCCGCCGCGCCCGTGTACCACGTCCAGCCGGCCCGTCCGAGGTGCGCGGGGTGCGCCGAGACGTCGCCCGCGACGACGTACGGCTCGCCTCCGTATCGGCGGACCGCGCCTTCGGACCGCGTGTGGTTGACGGGGTTGAGCATGTGGAAGATCTCGAGCGCCTCGTCCGCGGAATCGAGCACAGCGGCCGCCATGACGACCCACGCGGCGGCGTGCGTGTACTGCCCGCCGTTCTCGCGGATGCCGGGTGGGTAGCCCTTGATGTACCCCGGCGCCTCCGGGCCGCGGTCGAACGGAGGCGCGAGGAGAGCTACGATCTCCGCGTCCCGCCGCACGAGGCGCGACAGCACGGCGTCCAGCGCGCGTTCGGCGCGCGCGCGCGGGGCCGCCCCCGACAGGACGGCCCACGTCTGGGCGATCGAGTCGATCTGGCCGTCGACGTTCCGCCGCGAGCCGAGAGGCGAGCCGTCGTCGAATGTCGCGCGCCGGTACCAGTCGCCGTCCCAGGCGAGGCCGAGCGCGTCCCGGAGCCCGCCCGCCTCGTTTCGATAGCGGATGGCGCGCGCCGCGTCTCCGCGGGCCTCGCAGAGGGCGGCGAACGGGACGAGGATCGAGTGGAGGAAGAAGCCGAGCCAGACGCTCTCCCCGCGGCCCTGCGGACCGACCTCGTTCATCGCGTCGTTCCAGTCGCCGGTGCCGATGAGCGGGAGCCCCTGCGCGCCTTTCGCCAGGGAGGCGTCGATGGCGCGCGCCGCGTGCCCGAAGAGCGTGTCGGTCTCGGGCGAGACGCCGGGCTTGAAGTAGGCCTCGCGCTGGCCCTCGGCGAGGAGCGGACCCTCGAGGTATGGCGCCTTCTCTTCCCATACCGAGGCGTCGCCCGTCGTCTTCGCGTACCGCAGGGCCGCCCACGGAAGCCAGAGCAGGTCGTCCGAGCAGCGCGTCCGCGTGCCGCGCCCCGACGGCTCGTGCCACCAGTGCTGAACGTCTCCCTCCCGGAACTGGCGGCCCGAGGCCCTCACGAGGTGTTCGCGCGCGAGATCGGGACGGACGAGGACAAGCGCGGAGACGTCCTGGAGCTGGTCCCGGAAGCCCCAAGCGCCGCCGGGCTGGTCATACCCCGTGCGCCCCCAGAGGCGCGACGCGACGATCTGGCAGGGGAGCCAGCGGTTCACGAGGAGGTCGAGCGAGTCGTCGGGCGTCTTCACGACGAGCGCGCCGAGCGTCTCCTCCCAGGCGGCGCGGACGCGCCCGCGCTCGGCCCCGGCGGTCCCGGGATCGGCGAAGCGCGCCGCGAGGCGCAGGGCCTCGGCCTCGTCGCGCCCCTCGCCGAGCACGAACGCGAGCGTCTTCGTCTCGCCCGGGGCGAGCGAGAGGACCACGTGCAGCGCGGCGCAGGGGTCGAGCCCGCCGCCCGTGCGCCCCGAGAGGTGCGCGCGGTGCGGCCCCGTGGCGGTCCGCAGCGTTCGCCCCGCGCCGCGGAACTCGCGCCGGTCCGCCGTCCAGGAGACGAGCGGCTCGCTCGCGGCGAGGAAGGCCACCCTCCCGGCGAATGCGGCGTTCTCCGGGTTGCGCGCCAGGAGCGCCCGCCCGTCCGGCGCGAGGGACGTGACGACGTGGCGCGGCGCCTCGGGGCGCGGCGGGCCGAGCGCCCAGTCGGCGACCGCGAAGACCGCGAGGCGGCGACTCCGCCCCGATAGGTTCTCGAGCGTGAGGAGCGAGATCTTGACGGTCTCCTCGCGGGCGACGAAGGTGTCCAACGTCCGCGCGATCCCGCCCGCGGTCCTTCGGAACCGCGAGAGGCCGGGCTCGTGCGTGATGCGCCAGCGCCCCGTCGTCTCGCGGGGCCGGGCGCCCGGCGTGGCGCCCACGATTTCGCCCGTCTCCTCGTCGCGCACGAGGACGGCCTCGGAGAGGGGGTCGCTCACCGGGTCGTTCGCGAACGGCGTCAAGCGGTTCTCGCGGCTGTTCGACGACCACGTCATCGCGGTGCCCGATGCCGTCACGAGCGAGCCGAAGGACGGGTTCGCGAGGACGTTCGACCACGGATGCGGCGTCTCGCGATCCCCATCGAGCACGATCTCGTACGTCCGGCCGCCTTCGCCGAAGCCGCCGAAGCCGTTCGCCATCTCGAGGCGCGGCAACGGCTGCGGGGGCGCGATCTCCGGCGTCGGCCGGGCGACGGGGGGCGGGGGCGGCTCGACGGCCCACGGCTCGGTGCGGTCGAGCTGCAGCGCGAGGTCGCCGTCTTCTCCGCGCAGCACCGCGCGCGCATACGCGAGGAGCCCGCGGTGCTCGTCGGGGCCGAGGAGGTCGCCGCGGAGCAGGAAGATGCCGCCCTTCTTGCCGGCGTGCGGGGCCCAGGGGCCGCGTTCGACGAGCTCCGTGAGGAGGTCGTGGAGCTCCTTGCGGTAGCCCTCCGGATGCTCGTTGAGGAGGACGAGGTCGGCAGCGAGGCCCTTGAGGCGCCAGTACTCCTGGGCCTCGAGGGTCTGCCGGGCGAGCGTGAGGTCCTCGATGCGCTCGAGACGCACCGTCAGGATCGGAAGGTCCCCGGAGATGCCATGCCGCCACAGCGCCGAGGCGTCGAGGACGTTCGCGGCATGCACGCCGGCCGGCGCCGCGAGCGCGCGATCCGGGCCCAGGACGCACGACGCAAGCTCCTCGAACAGGCGCGTGTCCTCCGGGGCGAGGCCGAGGTGCCTCACGGCGACCTGGGCGTGCGTGCGGGCCAGCGCGAAGGCGCGGACCGCCGCGGACGGGTCGTGGTGCTTCTGCGCGAGCGCGAGGGCGGCCTCCCGGCTCTCCGCGACGCCCGTCGTGAACACGAGACGCGCGATCGCGCCCGGCGCGAGCCGCACCCGCTGGCGCAGGCTGAGGATCGGGTCGAGGACCGTTCCCGTCGTTCCCGACAGCGCGCGGCCATCCAGCGCAAGCGGGTCGGACGCGTCGCGCCCGCGGCCGAGGAAGCGCGCGCGATCCGTCTCCCATTCGAGCGACCCCTGCCGGCGGCCCGCGACGGCGAGGACGTGGACCGCATAGAGGGGCGTCTCGCCGGCCGCGCGCGGCCGGCGCGCGCAGAGGAGCGCCGCGTTCTGGGGAATGGCCTCCGTCTCGAGGAAGAGCTTCCCGAAGACCGGATGCGCGACGTCGTCCTCCGGCTGGGCGAGGACGACCTCGACGGCGCTCGTGACCTCGATCTCGCGCGTCGAGGCCCCGAGGTTCGTGAGCGTCAGCCGGCGCACCTCGACGTCCTCCTCGGGCGAGACGGCCACCTCGAGGAGGGATTCGATCTCGGCGTCCCGGCGGCGGATGGAGGCGGCCTCGGGCAGAAACGTGACCCGGTAGGACTCGGGCTCGCGGAGCGTCGGGGCGAAGGTGGCGGACCACACCGCACCGCTGCGCACGTCGCGGAGGTACAGCGCGTGGCCCGCGGGATCGAGCGTCGGGTCGTCGCGGCGCCGGACGACGGAGAGGCCGCGCCAGGAGCTCGACCCGCCGCCCGCCTGCGTGATCGACGTGACGAACGTGCCGTTGGAGAGGAACTGGGTGGCCGGAAAGGCCGCGTACGGCGAGCGATAGAAGCGCGGCGCCGCAGCCGGGGACGCCGGGATCGGGAACACCTCGTCGGACGAGGGGCGCGTCTGCGCAACGGGCGCCTGGCGGGGCGGCCGCTCCTGGAGGAGGAGCTCCGTGGCGCGCACGCGCGGGTCGGCGTGGAAGCGCCGCACCATCACGTCGCCGAGGAGCACGTTCGCGAAGGCGACGAGGCTCATCCCCTGGTGGTGCGCGAAGACGGTGCGGACGACGATGCCCCGGCCGTCTACAGTGCGCGGAAGCGGGGGAGGATCCGCGCCCGCGGGTCCCGCCGTGTAGTCCACGGCGTCCCAGAATCCCCACGGGCCGCCGGCTCCGGCCGCCGCGAGCCTTCGAAGATTCTTCGCGGCCTCGGCGGGGGCGAGAAGCGCCGCGAGCACGGTCGCATACGGCGCCACGACGAGGTCCTCGTCGAGCCCGCGGCGGAAACCGAGTCCCGGGACGCCGAAGGCGCGGTACTGGTGCTCGCCCGCGAGGTCGACGGCGCGGTAGGCCGATTCCGAGAAGCCCCACGGCACGCCGTTCGCGCGCCCCCACTCCCGCTGCCGCCGGACCGCCATGCGGCAGGAGGCGTCGAGGAGCGTGCCCGGATAGGTCCGCGTGAAGAGGAGCGGCATGAGGTACTCGAACATCGAGCCGCTCCAGGAGAGGAGCGTCGGCACGCCGTGGAGGCTCACGGCCAGCCGGCCGAGACGGAACCAGTGGCTCTGCGGCACGTCGCCTTTTGCGATCGCGAAGAAGCTCGCGACGTGCGCCTCGGAGGCCAGCAGGTCGTAAAAGGTCTCGTCGCGGACCGCGTTCCCCTGGGCCACGGGGCGGCAGCCCGTCACGAAGAGCCCGCGGGCCGCGTCGTAGAGAGCCCCGAAGTCCATGCCGTCGGCCAGCGCGAGGGCGCGCCGCGCAAGATCTTCGGCCCGCGGGTCGCCCGCCGGGGCGGCCAGCTCCTGCAGGCCGTGCGCGAGGACGAGGAGACACGCCGCGAGGTTGCCGCTGTCCACGGTCGAGACGTAACGCGGCTCGAGCGGCTCGAGGGTCCGCGTGTCGTACCAGTTCAGGACGTGCCCCTTCCACCGCTCGAGACTCTCGACGGTGCGGAGTGTCTTCTCGAGGCGCGCGAGGAGGCCGTCCGTGTCGAGCCAGCCGAAGTCGTGCGCGGCGAGGTCCGCGAGGAGGGCGAGGCCGACGTTCGTGGGGGACGTCCGCGGCGCGACGATGGGCGCGCCGCCGTCCTCGCGCACGGCGGCGTTGTCGAGCGCGAGGCCATTCGAGTCGTCCCGCACCATGTCCTCGAAGTAACGCCACGTCTCCCGCGCTTTCCGGAGGAAGAAGTCGCGGTCCGCCTCCGAGAGGGCGCGGGTCCCGGGAGGCGCCGCGTGGCTGAGCCACCACGCGAGGAGGGGGCTCGCGGCCCACAGGACAAGGAGGGGCGCGGCGAGAAGGAGCACGGAGGGGCGCACGGCTGCGACGACGATGCCGAGCAGGACGGCCGCCAGCGGGCTCGCCGCCATCTCGAGGAAGAACGAGCGGGGCCCGCCCGAAAGGAGGCCCGCGGCGCGGGCCGCCGCCGTGGCCGCGGTCTCCCACTCGAGGAGGCGCCGTCCCGTCACGACGAGGCGGACGAGCGTGAGGACGATCGCGTGGACGGCCTCGAATGCGTAATGGGGGAGGAAGGCGAGGCCGACGAGCGCCTGCGCGAGCGCCGTCTCGAGCTCCTGTCCGAACTCGCGGAGGAACGAGGAAACCGGTTGCTGCGACCGGGGTCCCCCGAGGAGGAGGCGGGCGACGGAGACGAGCGGGAGCGCGAGGACGGCGAGGGCGAGAAGGACCCAGGCCGCCGGGTACCCGGGCAGGACGGTCAGGCCGGTGACGAGGAGCGCGAAGAGCGCCGGCGGCAGGAGGCTGCGCCGCAGGTTGTCGAGGATCTTCCACTGCGCGATGAGCGGGAGCCGGTTGCGCTCGAGGCCCGCACGCGTCGGGACGAGCGGGAGGAGCCACTGCAGGATCTGCCAGTCCCCGCGCACCCAGCGGTGCTGGCGCCGCGCGTGGGCGAGGACGTTGCCCGGGTAGTCGTCCACGACTTCGACGTCCGTGACGAGCGCCGTCCGCGCGTGGAGGCCTTCGAAGAGGTCGTGAGAGAGGAGCGAGTTCTCGGGGACGCGGCCCTCGAGCGAGGCCTGGAACGCGTCGACGTCGTACAGGCCCTTCCCCGTGAAGACGCCCTCGCCGAAGAGGTCCTGGTACGTGTCCGAGACCGCCGTCGTGTACGGGTCGACGCCCGTGTGGCCGGAGAACACGCGCGCGAAGCGGGACGCGGCCGCGCTCGTCGTCGCGATCGCGATGCGCGGCTGGAGGATTCCGTACCCCGTGGTCACGCGGCGGGTCGCGGGGTCGAGACGCGGCCGATTCAGCGGGTGCTCGAGGATGCCGACGAGCGTGCGCGCCGCGTCGCGCGGCAGGCGCGTGTCGCTGTCGAGCGTGAGGACGTAGCGAACGCCCGGGAGGAGGGACAGGTCGCCCGCCTGCAGCCCGAAGCTCGTGTCCGCCGCGCCGCGCAGGAGGCGGTTGAGCTCCTCGAGTTTTCCCCGCTTCCTCTCCCACCCCATCCAGAGCCCCTCGTTCGCGTTCCAGCGCCGGACGCGATGGAAGAGGAAGAAGCGCCCCGCGCCGTGGGCGGCGTTGAGGGCGGCGATCCCGCCGGACGCGGCGGCGAGGATCGCGTCGTCGTCGGGCCGCGTCGGCTCCACGGCGTCCGCGAAGTCGGAGAGAAGCGCGAAGTGCACGTTCGCGTCCGGGTTCGCGAGCGCCTGGACCTCGAGGTGCCGGAGCATGGGCTCCACCGAGGCGACGTTCGGGAAGAGCGTCGGGAAGACGACGAGCGTCCGCGCACTCTCGGGCACGCCGCTCTTGAAGTCGAGGCGGGGCAGGCGGCGCGGCGGGATCAGGGCATCCACGAGACGCTGGACGAGGAAGACGGCGATCTCCGACACCGGAAACGCCGCGAGCGCGAACGCCCACATCTCGGCGCCCGGCTCGGCGCCCGTGGAGCGGACGTACGCGGCCACGGCGGCGAGCCCCGCGGCCGTCAGGACGGCGATCGCGCCGAGGTACGCGGCGGTCGCGTGGCGGAAGAAGCCACGCCTCAGGCGCGCGGCGAGCCCGTGCCGCCGGCCGACGTCCTTCTCGAACTGTGGGCGGCCGGGTCCCACGAGGAACCACCCGACGTGCGCCTCCCGCGGGTCGGCGTCCGCGGGCGTCTCCCGCGCGCGAGCCACGGCGCGGCGCGCGACGCGGAGCTGCTCTTCCGCCGAGGGCGCGGCGAGCTTCTCGATCGCGTGGCGGTAGCGGTCCCGGGTCGCGAAGTCCATGCGGCCGTAGGTCCCGCCCGGGTCGTGACGCAGGGCCTCCTCGACGAGGCTCACGCGCTCGACGAAGGGGCCCCAGTCGAGCGTCCCGCAGAGCCGGAGGGCGGACACGGCGTTCGCGATCGAGACCTGCAGGGCGGCCTGGCGCTGATGTTCGGCGCGGACCGCGTCTTCGAGCGTCCGGCCGCTCTCGGCGAGGCTCCGGAACATGTTCGAGACGAGCTCGGCGGCGGGCGCACCGAACTCCCGCGCCCGCTGGAGAAGCCGGGCCGCGAAAGCCGTCGGCGCGGGGTCGGGCACGACGGGAGACCTGCCGGAGGAGAGCCGCGCGAGGGCCGCGTCGGCGCGGAGCCTGTCCGCGCGAATCCCGAGGAGGTCGTCCGCGAGGAGGCGGAGGTGCTCGACGAGGGCGGCGCGGAGAAAGCTTGGCCACGCCCAGATCTCGGCGAGCGTCAGGGGCGTCGCGGTCTGGAAGGCCGCGAGAAAGGTCTCGAGACGGGCCGCGTCGAGGCGCGCGTCGCTCCTCAGGACGAGCTCGCGGGCGAGGGCCTCGATGCGCGCCGCGCCTCCGTGCTCGGGCCCGGTGAGGCGGGGGAGCTCGCGGTTGTAGGCGCCCGGGAGGTCGTGGCGCACTCCGCGGACTTCCGCCTCGATGAGGTGGAAGTTGTCGAGGAGCCATTCGACCGCGGGCGTCGCGGGCTCGCCCGCTCGGACGTTGGACGCGAGCAGGCGGTACGCGCGCCGCAGGGCGGGAAGGTTCGCGCGGAGGCGCCCGAGCACGCGCCGCCCGCCGCCGTGCGGGACGACCGTCCAGCCCAAGCCGAGAGCGCGCGCGTGCTCCTCGAGACGGTCGACGGGCAGGAACTCCCCGAGCGAGGCCCGATTCTGCTCTTCGCTCACGGCCGGGGCGTCGCAATCCCCACGCCATCGGGAGACCCGGCGTCTTTGTGGCGATTTCGAGCCGGGTTGGAAGAATCTTCAATTTCCGAAACGCCGATGGCGCATACTGGCAGGCGTTCTTGCCGATGAACACGACGACGGGGTCCGGCGACACATCGCCCCGGGAGGACTTTACGTTCGTCCCGTCTCGCGAGCCGCACGCCCCCCGCGCTCGGGAGATTCTCCGGCGGCACGCGAAGATCCGCGCGCTCGTGGGGCGCAATCCCTGGAGTGCCGTCCTCGTCGCGGCTCTCGTCCTCCTCCAGACGGGGGCGGCCGCGTGGATCGGGCGCGCGCCGGTGTGGGTCGGCGTTGCCGCCGCGTTCCTCGTGGGCGCGTTCCTCGACCACGCGCTGTGGGTGCTGATCCACGAGTGCGCGCACAACCTCGTCTTCCGCCGCGCGGCGTGGAACCGCCTCGCCGCGGTCGCGGCCAATCTCCCGCACCTCTTGCCGAGCGCGATCTCGTTCCAGACCTACCACCTGAAGCACCATACCTTCCAGGGCGTCTACGAGCTCGACGCGGACATCCCGAATCGCTGGGAGGCGCGGCTCGTCGGACATTCCGCGCTCAAAAAGGCGCTCTGGCTCCTCCTTTTTCCGATCTTTCAGGTCACGCGGCCGTCGCGGATGAAGGAGATCTCGCTCTTCGGGCCGTGGGTCTTCGCGAACATCGCGGTGCAGCTCGCGTACGACGTCGCCGTGTGGATGATGCTCGGGCCGAAGGCGTTCCTCTATCTCGCGGCCTCGTTCTTCTTCTCGGTCGGCCTGCACCCGCTCGGAGCGCGCTGGATCCAGGAGCACTTCCTCGTTTTCGAAGGGCAGGAGACGTCGAGCTACTACGGGCCGCTGAACGTCGTCGCGCTGAACGTCGGCCATCACAACGAGCACCACGACTTTCCGTCCGTGCCCTGGAACCGGCTTCCGGCCGTGCGCCGTGCCGTCCCGGAGGTGTACGACGCTCTCTCCTCCCATCGCTCGTGGACTCGCCTTCTCGTGCGCTTCGTATTCGACCGCAGGCTCTCGCTGTTCAGCCGGATGATCCGCTCCGAGCGTGGGCTGAAGGCCGTCCCCGAGGGCGCTCCCGCCTGAAAGATGTGCATGGCATGGGTCCTGCTATGTGGGGGGCAGGAGGATTTAGAGCCATGTCGCATTGCATGAAACCCCTGTTGCTCGGCGCGCTGGGCGCCGTGTGCCTCGTTTCTGCCGTCGCGTGTTCGAAGGCGCCGGGCACCGAGGAGCGCAAGTCCGAGATGACGACTCAGACCTCTCAGGGTGAGGTCAAGACGACTTCGGAGTCGACACGGGCCGGCAACACGCTCGAGGCGAAGACCGAGACGAAGGCCGACACCCCCGGCGGCACCCTGAAGGGGAAGGTCGAGACGGTCGTCGGCACGGTCACCGCCTACGAGTTCGGCAAGAGGATCGAAGTCATGACCGCGGAGAAGAAGACGCACGGGTTCAGCCTCGACGCGAAGGACACGGTCGTCTCCATCGACGCGGCCGTCGCGGTGGGCTCGCGGGTGAGGCTCACGGAGCAGACCGGGGACGACAACAAGGCGCGCCGCGTGACAGTGAAGCTCGAAGGCTGAGAAGATGCCCGTCGTGGGAGACCCGCGCGGGAGGGAGCGCCTTCCCTGAACCGGATGATCGCCGACACGACGGGGAGCCGCCTCGGCTGGCGGCCGTGGGGGATGGACATCCGCCTCGCGGTTGCCATTGTCGTGACGTTCGTCGCTCTCGTGATGCTCGTGTCCGTGACCTGGATGAGCACGACACGGCTCATCCAGGAGGCGAGCTGGGTGGACCACTCGAAGGACGTCCTCGGCGAGCTCGAGGGCGTTCAGGCCGCGATCACGGAGGGCGAGACCGGGCAGCGAGGTTTCCTCATCACGGGGGATGACGCCTATCTCGAGTCGTACCGGCGCGTGACCGCGGTGCTTCCCGAGCGTCTCCTGCGCATCGGCGCGATGACGATCGACAACCCGGCCCAGCGCGAGCGGGCCCGAAGACTCCAGCAGCTCGTGGTGGAGAGGCTCGGGCAGCTCGACCTCGCGGTGCGCCTCATGAAGGCCGGCCGCGAGCGGGAGACGCGGGCCGACATCCGCGCGGGCGCCGGCCGCGAAACGATGGAGGCCCTCCGGACTCTCATCTCCAGGATGAGGGCCGATGAGGGCGCGCTCCTTGCCACCCGCGGCCAACGTTCGGGGGAGACGGCCCGGAACCTCCTCACGACGCTCGGGATCGGCTGCGGCCTTCTCTTCGGCTTCCTGACCCTGATCTGGTGGCTCATCCGCTCCGACCTCGGGCGGCGCAACCGCGCCGAGGCGGCGATCCGCGACCGCGAGGCGCGCATCCGGCGGCTCATCGACGCGAATCTGATCGGCGTCCTCTTCTCGGACGACACGGGGGTCACGGACGCGAACGACACGTTCCTCTCGATGGTGGGCCTCGAGCGAAAGTCCTTCAAGCCGGGGGATCACCGCCTCTTCGGCTTCACGGCCCCGGAGTTCCGCGAGCTGGACGAGACCTGCGAGAAGGAGCTCAAGGAGACGGGGAGCTGCCGCCCCTACCAGAAGGAGCTCGTGCGGGCGGACGGGACGCGCGTCCCGGTCCTCTTCGGTGCGGCGAGCGTGGACATGGGAGGCGCCTCGTCCGTGCGCGCCTCCTTCGTCGTGGACCTCTCCGAGCTCAAGCGCGTCGAGGCCGAGCGCAACCGGCTGTACGAGGAAGCGCGTGACGCCGTGAAGGCGCGCGACGCCTTCCTCTCGGTGGCCGGGCACGAGATCCGGACGCCGCTGTCGGCGCTCAACCTGATCGTCTACCAGCTCGTGCGGCAGGTCCGCGCGCTCGGGAACGAGAAGGCGATCGACCTCGCGGGCCGCTGCGAGAAGCAGGTCGGGCGCCTGATCCGGCTCGCCGACGAGCTGCTTGACATCTCACGGATGTCCTCGGGCGCCTTGCACCTCGCTCCAGAGGAGACGGACCTCGCGCTCCTGGCGCGCGACGTCGCCGAGCGGCTCGAGGAGAGCGCGCGGCGGGCGGGCTGCACGCTCGAGGTGCACGCGCCTCGGCCCGTCGTCGGATTCTGGGACCGGCTGCGCCTCGACCAGGCCCTGTCGAACCTCCTCACAAACGCGCTGAAATTCGGAGGGGGAGAGCCAGTGCTCGTGGAGGTGTCGTCGCAGGGGGACGTCGCGACGCTCTCGGTCACGGACCACGGCATCGGCATCCATGACGCCGACCAGCGGGGTATTTTCGAGCGGTTTCAGCGTGCGGTCACTGCGGAAACCTATCCGGGGATGGGTCTCGGCCTCTGGATCACCCGCGAGATCGTGGAGGCGCACGGCGGGAAGATCTCCGTCGAGAGCCGCCTCGGGGCGGGCGCGCGGTTCCTCGTCGAGCTTCCGAGGAGAATGGGGGTCGAGTGAGAGTTCTGGTCGTTGAGGACGACGAGGCGATCGCCGAGGCGCTCGTAAGCCTGCTCGAAGACGCGGGCCACCGTACCTGTCACGTGCCCGACGGGCGCCGGGCGCTCGACGAGCTCCGCAACGGCGAAGAAACGTGCGTCATCCTCCTCGACATGACGATGCCCGTCATGAACGGCTGGCTTTTCCGCGAAGAGCAGGTGAAAGACGATGCGCTCGCGCGCATCCCCGTGATCGTGTTCACGGCGGACGCGCTCGCCGAGGAGAAGGCGCGCGCGATCGGGGCGGCCGGGTGGCTGCGCAAGCCCGTGGACCCCGGGCGTCTGCTCAAGGTCGTGGAACAGCACTGCCGGGCCGCGCGCGCTCCTTCGTGACGGCCTCGGGCCGCGGCGAAAGGAGCGCGCGCCGCGCGTCCGTCTCAGATGGGGCGCCGGCCCTGGATGACGCGGATGAGGACGATCACGATCGCGATCACGAGAAGGATGTGGATGAAACCTCCCATCGTGTACGACGTGACGACGCCGAGGAGCCACAGGATGAGAAGGATCACGAAGATGGTCCAGAGCATGTTTTCTCCTCCACGCTCGTCCCAGCAACCCGCGTGCCGCGCGCGTGGGAGTGGAACGGCATGCGGCTCCACGAGATGTACTTTGCAAATCTGACAAAAGAGCGGGCGAATCTGGAAAAGGCTGCCGGCCTCGGGGCGCTGATCAGCCGGGACTTCGGCTCGCGCGAGGCGTGGGACCTGGCCTGAGGCTGGCACGGCCGCTGCAAACGGCCCATCAGTGAGGACGAGATGAATCGCAACATTTTCGCATCCGCTCTTTCGGTCCTGCTCCTGGGCGGCGCCGCCGCCACGGTCGACCCGTCGGTCGCCGTCGGCACGAAGGTGAAGATCTTCGAGTCCAAGGACGCGAACGGCATCAAGACGCTCACCGTCAACCCCGCGAGCTGAGGCTTGTCGTCCTCACCCCCTTCTCGGGACGTCCTCCCTCTCCGCCGGGCGATTCTCCGCGTCGCCGGTTCCGCGGCGCTCGGTTTCCTCTGTCTGGTCGGGGCGACGAACCTCGTTCTGCGGTCGGATTGGCTCTCCGGGCAGATCAACTCGGACCCCGCGACGCTCTTCGTCACGTATACCGGCGCGCGATCGCTCGTGCCCGGGCGCCTTCGATTCGACACGCTCATCCTCCGAAGCCGGGACTCGAACATCGAATGGGAGGCCCGACTCGAGGGAGCGTCGGTTCACGTGCGCCTGTCCGATCTTCTGAGGCGCCGTTTCCGGGCAGGTTCCGTTCGAGCGGACGCCCTCTCGTTCCGCCTCCGGGAGCGTCTCGAGCGGCCCGAGGCGACCCCCGCGCGCGTCGCACGGTACCCGCGCATCGCGGGGTTCCCGGACCCACCCCTCCGCGATCCTCCGGCGCCTCCCGCGCCGCCGGGCGACCCCTGGCGCGTCGTCGTCAACGACCTGAGCGTCGGGCTTGTGCGCGAGATCTGGATCGATTCGTGGCGATGGACGGGAGCGGCCCGCGTGACAGGGGGATTCTTCCTCCGTCCCGGCCTCGAGGCCGAGGTGCTTCCGAGCGAGCTCGCCGTCGCGCAGGGCATACTGCACTGGGGAGAGGAAACCGTATCGCGGGAGACGACGGGGAGCGTGCGCGCGGCTCTTCCGCGGTTCGACACGCAGGCGTACCCAGGCAACGATGTCTGGAAGATCGTGTCGGGGGCGGCGTCCCTCCGCGGCACGCTCGACGCGCTCGCGTTTCTCGCGCCGGCGGGCGGCGGGCCGCGTCTCGCGCACGGCGGGGCGGGGACCATTCGCGCGCGCGTCGCCCTGAAGGACGGGCGAGGAAGCGCGCGGCTCGACGCGGAGGCTACGGCCGTCGTCGTGAGGCTCGCGGAGCGGATGGTGCGGGGCGCGGTCCGCGCAAACGTCTTCGCACGCCGGATCGACTTCCCCGGCGGGAGCGTTGCGTTCGACGGCACGCGCGTCAGGCTGCGGGACGTCTCGCTGGAGGGCGCCGCCGGCGCGCCGTGGAGCGGCGCGCTCGAGACACGACAGGCCCGCCTCGGGTTCGCGGACGGGTCTCTCGACGCGCATCTCTCGGCGCGACTGGGAGACGGCCGGCCGCTCGTGGCCCTGGTGCCCCCCGGCCCGCCGAAGTGGATCGCGGGCCTTCTCGATCTCCGGGACTTCGAGGCGGCGGGCCGGCTGCGCGCGTCGCGGGGTTTTCTCGCGCTTTCGCCGGCCCGCGCGGAAGCCGGGACGTTCTCGATCGATGCGGACTGGCGCGAGGCCCGCGGCCGCCGCTGGGGAGCCCTCCTCGTCCGCAAGGGAGCACTCTCCCTCGGGCTCGGTCTTGGAGAGAACGGGACGTCGGTACACCTCGTGGGTGCCGCCGACTGGTTCGCGGAGGAAGGCCGGCCCGGGGGACTCCGGACGGATCAGCCTCGCGAGGCCTCGATGCGCCGCCCCAGGTAGGCCCGCCGCGACGAGCTCTGTTGAATGGCACGTGCGTTGCTCCTTCGAGGGCCGGAGGATTCCATGGACAACTTCTACAGTTCCGCGACCGCCGACCAGGCCCGCAAGACTGCCAAGGAGGCGCAGAAGCTCGGATCGGACGTGAAGAAGGACTTCGACGACGCGGTCTCGCGCGGCAAGGACGCCGCGAGCGGCCTCACGGACGACGCGAGGGATGCAGCCCGCAACCTGTCGGACCGCGCGCGCGAATTCTCCGACGCGGCGCGCCGGAACCTCGGCAAGGCGACCGGGAAGATGAGCGACTACGCGGACGCCAACACCGCGCTCGTGGCCGTCGCCGCGTTCGGGGTCGGCCTCCTCGTGGGCCATCTCGTGACGCGCGAGTCGTGAGTCCGTCATGAGGCGAAAGACCAGATCCGCCGCCCCCAGGCACGCCGAGGCGCCGGGCACCTTCCTGAGCGACGTCACGGAGCTGCGGCGGCGCGCCCGCCGCGAGATCGAAGAGGGCGCGGTGACCCCCGGCTACCGCGGCGACCGGGACACCGTCGTGAAGCTCCTCAACGTCTCGCTCGCAACGGAGATCGTGTGCGTGCTGCGGTACAAGCGGCACTACTACATGGCGGACGGCATCCACGCCGACCCCGTCAAGGCCGAGTTCCTCGAGCACGCGAACGAGGAGCAGGCGCACGCGGACCGGCTCTGCGAGCGGATCCGCCAGCTGGGCGGCGAGCCGGACCTCGATCCCTCCCGTCTCCTCTCGAAGAGCCACACCGAGTACCGCGAGGGCACGACCCTCGTCGACATGATCAAGGAAGACCTCGTGGCCGAACGGATTGCCATCGAGTCGTACAAGGAAATGATCGACTTCGTGGGGAAGGACGACCCCACGACGCGCCGGCTCTTCGAGTGGATCCTGGGCCAGGAGGAAGAGCACGCGGACGACCTCGCAGACCTTCTGAAGTCGTTCGATGGGGAAAAGGCGCGCCAATAGGACGGGCGCACCCCTGTCACCGTCAGCGCGAACGCGGCGCGGGCGGAACGGGCCCGCCGTGCGTGAGACCTTCCTCGGCCGAGGCGATGGCGGCGGCGACCGCATCGCGTTCGCCGGGCGGCAGGGCGTCCAGAAGCCGCGGCTGGATCCAGACGGAGCGCACGAAGAGCGCCCGCGCCTCCTGCCCGCGGCCGAGAGCCGCCGCCGCGCGGCCGAGATTCAGATCGCTTTCGGCGCGCTCCTCGAGCCGGACCGAACGCGCATAGAGCGCGTACGAAAGCTCGCGCTCACCCCACAGCGACTGCACCGAGCCCCATGCGAGAAGCGCCGTGGCGGAGCGCGGCCGAAGGGCGACGGTGCGCGCGAGGCGCGCGTTCGCCGCCGAGAGAAGCTCGGCCTTCTGGGATGCGGCGTTCTCGGGGGCCGAGGCCGCTTCGCGCAGAAGAGTCTCACCTTCCGCCTGGGCGAATGTCGCGAGCGATCGCACGGCCACGAGAGCGACGATGAAAAGGGCGAGCGTCGCGAAGAAGGCACGACCGCCGCGCGCGGGGACATCCGGCCTTTCTTCATCGCCCTCGACGCGCCGAAGCGCCACGCCCGCGAGAAAGGCGGCGGGCCCGGAGGTGACGGCGATCCTGAGCGGGAAGTCGGCGAGAGAGAGCAGCGCGACGGCGAAAAGAGTGGCGAAGAGGGCGTCGATCGAGTTGGCGCCGGAGGCCTTTGGCGCGAGCTTGCGGCGGGCGAGAAGTCCCACGAACAGCGCGCACGCCGCGGCCGTGGCGGCGAGCGCGGCGGGCACTCCGGTCTCAGCCCCGAGGGTGACGGGCTCGCTGTGCGCGTTGTCGAAATGCGCCGAGCCGCTCCGGTGCACGAGATGGCGCCTCGTGCGCTCCTCGGCCGCGAGCCGCGCGGGGACGAAGCGATTCGAGAACGCGCCCGGGCCGGTGCCGAGAAGGGGCCGCGCGCGGAGCATCTCCCGTCCCGCGAGGAGCCCGATGTCGCGCTGCGTCGTGGCGGACGCGAGGTCGCCGCGGCGGAATTCGTCGAGTTTCACGAGGAAGCGACGTCCGGCTCCGGTCGCGACCGCGAGGAGCGCCGCCGCGAGGAGGGCGAAGAGCGCGAGAGAGCGCCGACGGAAGTCGAGCGCCACGAGGGCCGCGGCGCCCCCGCCGAACGCGAGCGCCGGTGCGACGGACTCCGTCGCGAAAAGACCGAGGAGCGTCGCCGCGAGACCGAGCGCCGCGAGGCTTCTCACACGGGCGCTCGCGCCCGGCTCCGCCGCTCGCGTGAAGAGGAGCAACGCGGGGACGACGAGCGCCATCCCGACGTCGCCCGCGTTTCCGATGAGGCCCGCCGCGAGAAACCGGGGCTCCGGGACTTCGAGGGGCAGCCGAAAGAGGCCGGCCCAGCGCTGGAGCGCCGCGAGGGCACCGGTGGCGGCGCCTGCCGCCATCAGCGCGATCGTGGCGGCGGGCGCAACGCGCGCGCCCGGCCGGGATGCGCCGGCGAGGAGGAGCGCGAGCGGGGAGAGGATGGCGGCGGCCGTGAGCGGGTCCACGATGTCCGCGTTCGCGAAGGCCGACAGGAGCGTGAGAGCGAGAGCCGCGAGCAAGCCGAGGACGGCGACGCGCGCGGCGTGCCCTCGTCCGAGCGCCGGAAGCGCTCCGCTCCGCGCGAGGCCGAGCATCGCGAGCGCCGCCCCGAGCGCCTGCACGAGAAGCTTCGTCTCGCGAAGCGTCTCGCTGGAGGCCGCGGAGAAGAAGAGAAAGGGGAGCGTGAGGGCCGCGAGAATCCCGACGAGGACGAGCGCCGGAGCGTTCGCCCGCGATACAACGGACTCCTCCGGCGCCGGTTCCGGCGTCCTGCCCGAGCGACGCGCCATGCGCTGCGAGGATAGCCGAGCGGTCAGCGCCCGTGCTCCCGCCACGCAGCCAGCACTTTCAGGAGCAGGCCACCATGGGCATGCTGGGAGATCTGGCTCGGAGAGAGAAGACAAAAGCGGCTCGGAGGGATGGGATCGAGCGGGGGGCGTCCGTCCGCCATGGGCTGGCGGCTGCGCGAAGGCGCGGGTGTTTTTTCCTCGAAGGTGAATAGGGAGACGAGGTAACGGCGATCCAATACCGAATGACGAAGCGTGGCCACCGGCTCCAGCGCGATGGCTTTTCGGCGCGCGATCCGCTCCCACCCCCTTCTGAGAACATTTGCAGGCTGCTGCCCGCCGCGAACCGGAAACATGGGGACGCAAAGGTGACCCGCGACCATGTGTTCGTCCTCTACGAGCAGAATCTTCTTCCCCCGTTCGACGATCCCCGCGACGAGATGGATGGATCTGGGCTTCGCCGGGCGCGGCATCCGCAGGAAGCCTTCCGGCTTCCCGCTCACCGCGGCCCTGCAGAGCGTCGGCAGCGGGCACGCGCCGCAGCGCGGCGCGCGAGGCGTGCAGACGAGCGCCCCCAGCTCCATGAGGGCCTGGTTGTGGTCGCCGGAATTCCGCGCGGGAACGAGCGGCCGCGCGAGCGCGCGCACCTTCGCGAGCGTCGCGGGCGCCTTCGGATCGAGCCGCAGCCCGTGGAGGCGGCAGAGGACGCGCACGACGTTGCCGTCCACGACGGGCTCGGGAACGCCGAAGGAAATCGACGCGACCGCGGCGGCCGTGTACGCCCCGACGCCGGGCAGCTCGCGCAGCCCCTCGAGCGTGCGCGGAAACGCGCCGCGCCCCGCGATCGCCCGCGCGGCGCGGTGGAGATTGCGCGCGCGTGCGTAATAGCCGAGGCCGCTCCACTCCGCGAGGACGGCGCGCTCCGGCCCATGGGCGAGCGACTCCGCCGTCGGGAAGCGCGTCAGGAAGCGCTTCCAGCGTTTCGCGACGACCTCGACGGTCGTCTGCTGGAGCATGACCTCGGAAATCCAGATCGCATAGGGATCGCGCGTCCTCCGCCACGGCAGGTCGCGGCGCTCGCGCCGGTACCAGCGCGCGAGGCGCCGCGCGACGGCGCATGAGGGGGAGGGGTCAGGATCCACGGAGATACGATACCCGTCCGATGGAGCTCGACTGGGAAGGCCTCACGGTCGCGTTCGCGGCGCGATCGATGCTGATGAACCACTTCCTCGACCGCACGACGGGCGAAGTGCACGCCCACCTGAACGGCTCGCCCGGGCTGCGCGAGGCGCTGCTTTACGAGCGGACTGGCCGCTGTCTCCGCATCCCGAAATCCACGCGGGACGTCGATGCGGCCCGGTGCCGCGCGTTCGCCCCGCGGATGGAGAGCGCTGAGGCGCGCGCGAAGGCGCTCCTCGCGCTCGAATCCGGAAGCCCCGGCGCCTTCCGCGACGTGCTTCTGTCCTTCCCGAACGACGAGAAGGCGTGGTTCGTGTTCCGCGACCGGCGCGTGCGCGAAGAGCTGAAAGTCTGGCTCGCCGCGCAAGGCGTGCCGGTCGACGTCTCGCGCCCGCAGGCCTGAGGGGCTGGTCGCGCTCAGAACCAAGCCGCGCTCAGAAGACGAGGCGCGCGAACCGGCTCGGAACGTGGAAGTCCGGCGGGCTCGAGCGGAGAGTGGGAGAAAGGGCGAGGTAGCGCGTCGTGCGCCCGCGCGCGATCCGGTACGCGTTTCCACGGCGCTCTTCTCCTTCGGCGGGCGCGCGGCCCGAGGGAAGAGACGCCCACGGCACGACCAACCGGCAGCTCCATCGCACCCACTCCGCCGCGGGTCGTGTGGCCGGGTCACCGCGCACGTCGATCGAGATTGCCGCGGAGGCATGTCCGCGCGAGACCTTCCACGTCTCGCGACTTTCGTCGGGATTCACGATGTGTGCGGCGTAGCAGGCGCCGCGCGGATTCACGACGACCTCCTGGTATGCGGTGGGCTCGAGGGGCGAGGCGAGGAAGAGCTCCACGCACTCGTCGAGGAAGACGTCCTCGTCGTCGCCGCGCCGGATGGTCAGCGGCGGGTCGGCGGCCGCCTCGAAGAGGACGATGAAGGCCTCGCGCGTCGAGGCGAAACGCACGGTGGTCGCGAGAGAGGGCGCCGGCGCCCCGCCCACGTCGGCGAGCGCGTGGGACGGCTGGGACACGACGTCCTCCGGTGACGCGACGCGCGCGACGGGAATGACCGCGAGAGGGTCCGGAATCATCGTCACTTGGACGGCGGCGCGATGCCGAAGCGCGTTAGGACCATTCGAGCTCCGACAGCTCGAGGCGGGCGAGAAGCCGCCGCGAAGACGCCTGGGCGCGCGCGACCGCACGCTCCTCGGCCCCGAGCAGGGGAGGCAGGAGGCGGAGCGCTTCGCGCCGGGCGGCGGCACGCGACCGTCCGGCGAGGCGCCGGACCTCTCCGATGAGCTCGGCGAGGTCGTGCGCGTGGCCCGCCGCGTCCTGGAATTCCGCCAGCAGCGGGACGAGCGCGTCCGGGGCCGGCATCGCGTCGCCGGCGAACTCAAGGCCGTAGCGCAGGTCGCGGGCGAGGATGCGCGCCGGATGAAGACCCGCCGGGCCGGGCGTTCCGGCGTCGCGCAGCCGCTTCGCGGCGCGCCGGAGGCGGCGCCGGACGGATTTCGCGAGCGTCTTCTCGGCGCCCGGGTCCGCGGTGCCGGTGAGCGGGTCGTGGAGTCGCGCGAACGCGAGGTCGCGCCGCGTGAAGGTCCGGCGCAGGCGGGCGAGGAGCGCGCGCGTCCGCTCCGGTGACGGCCCGGGATCGCCTTCCTTCGCGAGACGGGCGGCGAGGCGTACGGCGACGGCCCGGCGGCGGGGATCCCTCCGGAAGCGCGCGAGGAGAAGCGATCGCGCCACGTCCTGCGTGCGCCGCATCGAGAGCGCGCGGCGGAGATCGCGCGCGGCGGCCCTCAGCGCCTTCCCGTCCCCCTTCCGGGGAACGTCGCCCGTCAGGCGCGCGAGCGCGGCGATCCGCCGCAGCGCGACGCGGAGGTCGTGGAGCGTCTCGCCTCCGGGCGGGCCCGACACGCGCGCGAGAAGCGCGTCCAGCCGGGCACGTCGTTCCGAGAGCGCGGCGGCGGTTCGCGACACAAGGCGCGGGGGCGAGGCCACGTCAGCCCCCGGCCCCTTCCTCCCGTCCTGAGAAGAGCGCGATCGTGTCGGCCGCCGCGTCGTATTCGAAGAGGTGTCCCGCGCGGCCCCAGTTGAGGAGAGTCTCGAAGAGCTCCGAAGCGTCCACGGTCGGCAGGCGCTCGGCGAGGAGGTCGCGCACCGCGTCGGCGGCGAGAGGCGTGTCGGGCTCCTGCGCGAGCTCCTGGATGACGAGGCAGAACGTCCCGAGCGCGAGGAGCTCGGCGCGCAGCAGCGCGGGCCGCTCGGCGGCCGAGGCGCGTATCATTTTCCGGCCGAAGTCCGTCAGCACGACGTCGTTCTTTGGCGTGCCGACGAGGTCGAGCATCTCGGCGGCCTTCGCGACGGCGATCGTCCGCCCGAAGTCGTAGTCGGTGATCGCGTCGATGTCGAAGAGGTTCATCGTGCCGTCGTGGTCGGCGAGAATCTCGAGGAGGCCGAGGATCTCGCCCATGGGCACGGCCGGGAGGGGCGCGACGGGACCCGCGGGGCGGCGTCCGGGCAGCGTGGGCGCCGCGGGCTCCTCCTCTTCGACTTCGGGCAGGTGGACGCGCGTGACGACGTCGTGTATCCGTTCGACCATCCGGATGAAGTCGTCTCTCCGGTACTCGCGTGGATGGGGCACCGTGTTTACGATTTCGCGACGCACGGTGCCGGGATTCGCGCCCATGACCACGATGCGGTCGCCGAGGAACACGGCCTCCTCGATGAGATGCGTGATGAGGACGACCGACGAGAGGCCGCTCGCGCGCTCGGTGAAGAGGCGATAGACCTCGGTGCGAAGCAGCTCCGCCGTGAGGATGTCGAGCGCGGAGAAGGGCTCGTCCATGCAGAGCAGCTCCGGCCGGCCCACGAGCGCGCGGGCGATTCCGACGCGCTGCTTCATGCCGCCCGAAAGTTCCTTCGGGAAGGCGCGCTCGTGCCCTTCGAGGCCGACCGCTTTGAGCGCGGTCTTCACTCGGCCGTCGGCCTCGAATGGGGGCAGGGGCCGGCCATTCAGCCCGACCCGCACGTTCTCCTCCACGGTCAGCCAGGGGAAGAGCGCGAAGTTCTGGAACACGACGGCCGTGCCCGGATGGATGCCCTCGAGAGGGATTCCGTGCTGTTCGACGCGGCCCGCGCTCGGCGGAATCAGGCCGATGAGGATGCGCAGGAGCGTGGACTTGCCGCAGCCCGAGGGGCCGAGGATGGCCACGACCTCGCCCGAGCGCACCTCGAAATCGACGTTCTTCAGGACGCTGCGCGTGCGCCCCGCGTCGTCGGCGTAGACCTTGTCCACGCCGCGGACGGCGGCGATGGGCGGCGCGGGGGCAGAGGCCGGACGGGCGCTCATCGGTTGAGACTGTACTTCGTCTCGGCGAGGCGGTAGAGCCGCCTCCAGACGAGTCGGTTAAGGACGACGATGGCGAGCGACATCGTGAGCACCCCGGCCGTCAGAAGCGGGAAGTCGGCTTCGCGCGTGGCCTTCGTGATGAGAGAGCCGAGCCCGAACGTCTCGAGCGTGGTGCCGCGAAAGTGAAGCGTCTCGGCCACGATCGAGGCATTCCACGCGCCGCCCGCGGCCGTCACGAGCCCGGTGACGAGGAACGGGAACACCGCGGGGACGAACAGCGTCCGCCAGCGCGTGCCGCCCTTCATCGCATAGACGTCGGCGGCTTCGTCGAGGTCGTGCGGGATCGCACTCGCGCCCGCGAGCACGTTGAAGAGGACGTACCACTGGGCGCCGAGGAGCATGAGCACGGCCGCGATTGCGCCGAACGGCACCCGGAGCACGAGCAGGACGCCCGTTACGATCGGGAAGAGCATGGGCGCGGGGAACGACGCGACGATCTGGACGACGGGCTGCAGCCGGCGCGACCAGACGGCCGAACGGCCGATCAGGATTCCGATCGGCAGAGTCCAGGCGGCCGCCAGGGCGAGGGCGGAGAAGGTCCTCACACTTGTTGCGCCGACGGCGCCGGCGAGAACGAGCCACTTTCCGGCGGGAACGCGCACGAGGAGCCCGACGAGCTTCCACGCGCCGAGGAGCGCCACCGCGAGCGCGGCGATCCCGAGCCCGGAGACGAGAGCCGCCCGGGCGCGCTCGCCCGTGCCGCCCGGCACGGCTCCCGCGCTCTCCGGAGGGGCCGGAGGAGTCGGCGCCCGTGAGCGCCGCCGCCTCCTCAGACGCATCCGGCGCAGGAACCTCGAACGGCGCATGAGGTTCAACACCCACGACTCTGGCGCGTCCTCTCCCTCGATGTCCGCGTTGCGGAAGCGCTGCGACCACACGACGAGCGGGCGCCAGAGGAGCTGGTCGACCGCCACGATCATGACCGTCATCGCGACGATCGCCCACGCCATGGCCCGCCGATCTCCCTTCTCGATCGCGACGGCCATGTACGAGCCGATCCCCGGCAGGCGGAAGTCGCGGTCGCCGAGCGTGAAAGCTTCGGTGACCGTGAGGAAGAACCAGCCGCCCGCCATCGACATCATCGAGTTCCACACGAGCCCGATCACCGAGGACGACACTTCCACCGTGCGGAAGCGCTTCCAGAAAGAGAAACGGTGCAGGCGCGCGACCTCCTGGAGCTCTCCCGGAATCGAGCGCAGCGAGCCGACGTACGAGAACGTCATGTTCCAGACCTGTCCGGTGAAGATCATGAGGATGCAGGCGAGCTCGAGGCCGACGTTCGTTTTCGGGAAGAGCGCGACCATGCCGAGGACAAGGCCCGGGAGGAACCCGAGCACCGGAATTCCCTGCCCGATGTCGAGGAGCGGCAGCATCACCTTCTCGGCGCGCCTGCCGTGCGCGGCGATCGTGCCGTAGACGAGCGTGAACGCGAGAGACAGCAAGTACGCCGCGAAGCCGCGCGAGAGCGAGAGAAGCGTGTACAGGGGCAGCGCCGAAGGCGAAAGGTCGATCTCGACCGCCGGGCGGATCGGCGCCTCCCAGCGCTGGGCGAGCCCGACGACCCCCGCGACGAGCGCGCCGAGCACGACGAGGAGCACTGCGTCCACCGCAAGGCCCGACGCGCGCCCCGCGGGGCCCCGGGGCGGACGGCTCAGGGCCGCGGCCTCCGCGGCAGGATGATGAGCAGGGACACCGGGCGCCGGATGACGCCCGATCCTTTCCGCCCCTCGCGGACGCGGATGGGTTGCGTGTCCGTCTGAGATCGGCTCTTCTGCACGTCTTGCCCCCGGCAGTCCGCCCGATTATCGCCCGAGACGGGCGAGCGCGTCTCCGGCGAGCCGGTAGACCTGCCAGCCGTCCATCGGAACCGCTCCTAGCCGGCGGTAGAAACGGATCGCGGACTCGTTCCAGGTGAGCACGCTCCACTCCATCCGCCCGCAGCCGCGAGAGGCGGCGAGCCGCGCGAGATGCGTCAGAAGCGCCTCGCCGATACCGAGTCCGCGGCAAGCGGGCGTCACGAAGAGGTCCTCGAGATAGAGGCCGGGCCGCGTGAGCCACGTCGAGTAGCTGTGGAAAAAAAGCGCGAAGCCCACCGTCTTGCCGCCCATTTCCGCGAGGACCACCTCGGCGAAGCGCTTCTCTCCGAAGAGATGCTCCTCGAGGAGCTTTGCGTCGGCGTGGCAATCCTCGGGCTGCCTCTCATACTCCGCGAGGGCGCGGATCAGGGAGACGATCGCACTCACGTCCGACGGCCGCGCGTCGCGAAGGGCGAACGAGGCTTCGCTCATGTCGCCGGCGATCTTACGTGGAAGGTGTAAAACCGAGCGCGTGCCGCCGCGCTCGCCCTTTTACGGCCGTCTCACGGTGCGCGTCGGGGCGGCGCGCCTGGCGGCCGCGCTCCCACACGTGCCTCCCGGGGCGCGCGTCCTCGACCTGGGCTGCGGGTTGACGGATCTGCCTTCACGGCTGCCGTCGTACGTGGGGTGCGACCAGAGCCCGGAGATCCTGCTCGTGCAACGCGCCCGCTTTCCCTCCGCTGTTTTCTTCGAATGGGATTTCGCGGAAAGCGACGCGCCGGTCGGCCTTGCCGCGCAGGGGCCCTTCGATGTCGTGCTGCTCCTTGCCGTCCTCGAACATGTCGCAAAGCCGCACCGTCTCGTCGCGCGCGCCGTCTCCCTTCTCGGACCGGGCGGACGACTCGTCGTGACAACCCCCCATCCCCTGGGACGGCTCCCGCTCGAGACCGGCGCGGCCCTCGGCCTCCTGTCGCCGCACGCCCGCGATGAGCACGAGACGCTTCTCGGCCGTGCGGCCCTCGAGGAGGCGGGCCGTTCGGCCGGCGTCTCCCTCGTCCTCTACCGGCGTTTCCTGCTCGGCCTGAACCAGCTCGCGGTGTTCTCGCGGTGAGATACGCGCGCCCCGCTTCCCGCGCGGCCTCCGCGATCACGGTCGTGAACGCACGCACGCACAACCTGAAGAACGTGACGTGCGCGTTTCCGGTCGGCGCGCTCACGGTCGTCACCGGCCCTTCCGGCTCGGGGAAGTCGTCGCTCGCGTTCGACACGCTCTACGCCGAGGGTCAGCGCCGGTTCGTGGAGTCCATGTCCACGTACGCGCGGCAGTATCTCGAGAGGCTCGAGCGCCCCGACGTGGACCTCATCGAGCACGTCCTGCCCGCGCTCGCGATCGAGCAGAGGGCGCCCGCGCGCTCGGCCCGGTCCACGGTCGGGACCGCGACCGAGATCCACGACGTCCTGCGCCTCCTCTTCGCGGCCGCTGGAACGCTACGCTGTCCCGAGGACGGCACGCCCGTGCGCCGCCACACGGCCGAGAGCGTGCGCGCCGAGCTGCTCGCGGCGTGGGGAGAGGGCGCGCGCGTCCTCGTCATCGCGCCGCGCGCCGTGAATTCCTTCGAGGCGGAGACCGCGGAGTGGAGGCGGCTCGGTTTTTTCCGCCATGTCTCCGCCTCGGGAGACGTCCTGGAGATTTCTTCGAAAGGGGAGACCGAGGTCGATGCGTCGGGAAGGGTCGCGCTTCTCGTCGGGCGGCACGTCCTTTCGGCCGGCGATCCGGAGCTTGCTTCTTCACTTTCGACGGCATTCGACGCAGGGGACGGACAGCTTCTCGCCCTGAAGAGCGGAGAGCGTCTTTCTTCGGCCCGCCGCTTCTTTCGGGGTCTCGTGTGCGACGTGTGCGGGCGGCGCTTCACGGATCCCGTTCCCGCTCTCTTCTCTTTCAACTCGCCGCGGGGCGCGTGTGAGACGTGCCAGGGCTTCGGGCGTGTGACGGGCATCGACCCGGCCCGCGTCATCCCGGACGGGCGCAAGTCGCTCCGAGAGCGGCCGGTCGCGCCGTTCAACTCGCCCGCGTACGAGAGCGCCTATGACGATCTGAAGGCGGTTTCGCGGCGCCACAAGCTGCGATGGGACGTGCCGTGGAACACGCTTTCGCCGCGCGAGCGCGACGTCGTCTGGAAGGGCTCGGGCGAGTGGTACGGAGTCGAGGGGCTCTTCAAGTACCTCGAAAAGAAGAGATACAAGGTGCACGTGAGGGTCCTGTTGTCGCGCTATCGCGGCTACACGCCGTGCCCCTCCTGCGGCGGGGCGCGCCTCCGGAGCGAGGCGCTCGCGGTCACGCTCTCGGGCAAGACGATCGCCGCCGTCGCTGCCCTCACGCTCGACGAGCTGCTCGTCTTTTTGGCCGGCGCTCTCCCTCACGCGGAGGAACGCGCGCGGGGGGCGGCGCTCGTCGAGGACCTCCTTCGCCGCGTCAAAACGCTCGTCGAGATCGGCCTCGGGTATCTCACGCTCGCGCGCACGATGCGCACGCTTTCGGGCGGCGAGGCCCAGCGGATCCAGCTCGGAGCGGCGATCGGCAACGCCCTCACCGGCACGCTCTACGTCCTCGACGAGCCCACGGTCGGCCTCCATCCGTGCGACACGCACCGGCTTCTCGGCGTCCTCGAGCGCCTCGCGGCGGGCGGCAATGCCGTCGTCGCGGTCGAGCACGACACGGACGTCATCCGCGCGGCCGACCACGTCATCGACCTCGGGCCGGGCGCGGGAGCGCGGGGCGGGCGGCTCGTGTTCGAAGGGACGCCGGCGGAGTTGGAACAGGCAGACACCGCGACAGGCCGATCGCTGAAGAAAGAGAGAGAAGAAAGAGAAGAGATCCTTGCTTCGGAAAAAGAAAGAGAGAGCGCGCCGTATGCGGAGGCCGCTGCGAGCGAGCTCATCGCAGCCGAAAGGCCGCGCGCCTTCGGCGCTTTCTTAGAAGGGGGTGTGGACTCCGCGGCGCACCGGCGGCAGGTTTCGCTGCGCGTCCTCGGCGCGCGAGCAAATAATCTTCAAAATATCTCCGTCGACTTTCCCCTCGGCCGGCTCGTCGCCGTGTCCGGCGTGTCGGGTTCGGGGAAGTCGTCGCTCGTCGTGGACGTGCTCGCGGCCGGCGCCCGGCAGCGCATGGGGAAGGGGCTCCTCGCGGGCGTGGACGAGGTGGGCGCGCACGACGCGATCGAGGGGCTCGACCGGGTTTCGGACGTGGTGCTCGTCGACCAGTCGCCGCTCGGGCGCTCTTCCCGCTCGAACGCGGCCACGTACACGAAGGCCTGGGACGAGATCCGGACGCTCCTCGCCCGCACGGGAGCCGCGAAGGCGCGCGGTCTCGAAAAGGGCGCGTTCAGCTTCAACGCGGCCGGCGGAAGGTGCGAGCGCTGCGAGGGCGCCGGCGTCGTCACAGTGGACATGCAGTTCCTCGCCGATGTGACGGTCGTGTGCGACGTGTGCAATGGGCGAAGGTTCAAGTCCGAGGTGCTCGAGGTGAGGCTGCGGGGCCGGAACGTGGACGAGCTTCTCGCCACGACGGTCGACGAGGCGCGTGAGCTTTTCGCCGACGTGCGGGCGATCGCGGACCGGCTCTTACCGCTCGCGGAAGCGGGGCTCTCGTACTTGACGCTCGGTCAGTCCACCGGAACGCTTTCGGGCGGCGAGGCGCAGCGGCTGAAGATCGCTTCGTTCCTGCGGGGCGGCGGGCCGGACGAGCCGGTGCTTTTCATTTTCGACGAGCCGACGACCGGACTCGCGCCTTCCGACGTGGACGTGCTGCTCGCGGTCTTCCGGCGCCTCCTCACGGCGGGCCATTCGATCGTAGCCGTGGAGCACCACACGGGCTTCCTCGCCCGCGCCGACACCCTGATCGAGCTTGGGCCCGGCGGCGGCCCGGCGGGCGGCCGCGTCCTGTTTTCAGGCCCTCCGGCGGCCCTCGCGGCTCGGGGCGGAACTCCGACGGCCGACGCGCTCCGGGGCCGGGTACAATTTCCGTCACGGTGACGAACGATGTCTTCCGGTATGTGCTCTCGGCGGAGGGCCGTGAGATCGACCTTCTGGACGGCGAGGCGACGCTCGGCCGCAGCCGGACGTCGACCGTCCGCCTCAAGCACGAGTCCGTTTCGCGCTCGCACGCACTCCTCACGCTGAATCACGGCGAGGCCATCGTCACGGACCTCAACTCCTCGAACGGCACGTATGTGGGAGGAAAGAGGATCTCGCGCGAGACGCGACTCCAGAGCGGCGACCGCGTCCAGCTCGGCGCGGCGGTCATCGACCTGCGCATCGTTCCGCCGAACGTGCCGTCGGATCGCACGGCGCTCCTCGCGGCCGACGCGCTTCCGCCCCAGCCGCCCGCCGCGGCGCCGCAGCCGCCTTCCGGCATCACCTTCGACCCGGTTCCCGGGGCCACGAACCCGGGCGCCGCGGCCCCCGCGCCGCCGCCCGGCACCGTTCCCGAGCTCGCGGCCCCCTTCGTTTCGGCGGTCGCCCCGCGAGAGCTGGCGGACCTCTCGATCCAGATGAGCGCGTCCCAGGCGCCTCCGCGCCCCGCCTCGCTCGAGCGCGCGGCGGCTTTCCGCGAGAGGCGCGCCCCGGCGCTCAACGAGGGGCCTCGGAACGCCGCGAATCCGTTCGCGCGCCTCCTCGCGGCGCTCGTCGACGCCGTCATCCTCACGGCCATCAATCTTCTCCTCTTCGTGCCCGTCTTCCTCATCGACTATTTCCGCACGGAGCTCCAGCCGCGCGACGCGGCCCCCGACTGGGCGTTTCGCGGCGTTACGGCCCTCTCGATCCTGCTCGCCGCGCTCGCGAACGCGCTCTACGTCGTGGGCGGCTGGGCGTGGCGCGGACGCACGCCGGGCAAATCCCTGCTCGGACTCACGGTCGTCAAGCGCGGCGAGATCGGCGGGCGGGGCATCGGCTGGAAGGCAGCGCTCATCCGCGCCGTCGTCCTCGTGCTCGCGGGTCTCCCGCTCGGCCTCGGCTGGGTGTGGGCGTTCTTCGATAAGGAGAAGCGCGCCTTCCACGACCTCGCGGCCGGAACGTGGGTCGTGAGGTCGCGCTGAAACGTCAGCTTCCGTTCAGCGTCGCGAGGAGGGACGGGGAAAGAAGAACCTCTTCCGAGTGGCGGCCGCCGCCCCGCTTTCGCCAGGATGAGAAAGCCTTCTTCGCCCGGGCGAGGAGCGAGGGGTCGGCGCGCCCTTCCAGGACGTAGCGCGTGCCGAGAACGAGCGTCGCGAGGAGGTCCGCCTCGCGGGCGAGAGGACGCGCGCGGCGGAAGCTCTCGATGGCGGCCTCGGCCCCGGCGAAGTCACCCGCCGAGAAGAGCGTCAGGATGCGCTCGGGATACGCGCCAGGGGTGGCATTCGGCGTTGGGGTCGCGTCGCTCTGAGAGAGAGCTGCCGCCGTCGGGACGGCGGAAGGAGCCGTCACGGCCGTCGGTTCCGGTGTCGGACCGGCGGTGGGCATGGGCGGGGCGGCCGCCTGTTGGGCCTCGCGGCGCTCCAGCTGGCCGAGCCTCCCGAGGAGATCGGCGGATTCCGGGAAGCCGTCGATGACCCCTTCGCTCCTGGAAAGGAGGAGGTTGCGCTTCGCCTCGAGGACTTCACCCAGCTCCATGTGGGCGACGCCCAGCCAATAGTAAGGGTCGTAGAGATCCACGAAATTCCGCGTCGTGCCGAAGTGCGTTCGTGCCTGCGTGTGTCCGGTCGCCAGCGCGTCGTTCATCTTCCGCACCACGAGCGGCCAGTCCTTCTTCTGGGCGGCCGCCTGACCCGCCTGGTAAGCTTTCACGGCGGCGTCGGGGGGTAGAATCGCTTGCGCCCGGAGCGGGCCCCCGAAGGCGATGAGCGCCACGGCGATCACCCGGACGGACCCGGACGCGCGTGGGATGGAACGCGCGCCGTGACACTCCCGAGTGCGCATAGAGAGGGATTCTAGAGAAGGATGGCTTCGAGTTCCTGGCTTTCGCGGTCGATCGTCCTCTCGGCGCTGCTTGCCGCCCTGGCGGGCGCGTGGGCGCCCGGTGCGCGCGGGGCGACCTGCCCGGTCCCCGCTCCCGTCCTGACGGGTCCCTCCGGGATCCAGGCCGGCGAGTCGTACGCGCTTTCCTGGACGAGCGTCTTCACCGACCTGACCGCCTCGAGCGTCAACTACAACTACTACGTCGTCGAGCGCGCCCTCGACTCCGCGTTCTCGTTGTCGCTCGACCAGATCACGACGCAGCGCTCTGCGATCACGCTCCCGCCCGCGCCCGCGAGCGCCAAGGTCCTTTACCACCGCATCGTCGTCAAGTCCTCGTGTCCCACGGCCTCGGTGGCCGCGATCGTGTCCAACGTCGTCTCCGTCCCGGTGAAGAGCGACTGCGACGTGCCGCCCTCCGTGGGCGAGCTCGGCGCAAACCCGCCGAACCCGCCGGCTTTCTCGACGTGGGTGGTCACGTGGAACACGCTCGGCACGGGCCCGGGCCCGGGCGGCGGGCCGACGGGGCTCAAATTCCGCATCCGGCGGACTTCGGTCTTCGAGCCCGACGGGCGCGAGTGGGTCGTGGAGGGCGGTGCCGCCTCGTTCATGGGCGCGCCCGGCGACTACGTTTTCCAGGTTCGGGCCGAAGCGTCCTGCGGTTCGGTTGGCTCGTGGTCTCCGTCGCTGCGCGTGACGGTGGGCAACGTTCTCAGGCCCGCGCTCCTGCTCGTGTCCGAGCCGGCGCCCATCGCGGCGCTCGTCCCGGCGGCCGGCACGCACCCGACCACGTCGTTCGTCGTCCGCAACGGCGGAACCGACCCCATCCTCGTGCGCGCGAAGCCGGACGACAGCGGCTTCGTGGTCGTGCCGGACTCCTTCACGCTCGCTCCGAACGCCACGCAGACGGTCGGCGTGAAGTCCCTCTACGTCACGGCTCTCCTGCGCCCCGTGCACGCGTCGGTTCTACTCACCGCGGGCGACGCCACGCTCACGGTTCCCGTCGACTGCATGGTCGCGGCTGCGCCGTCGACGGCGAAGGTCGTGTGGAGCAACCCGGCCGTCGACATCGACCGCGACGGAGACCCGGTGCTGCGCTCGATCGTGAATCCCTCGAATTCCGTCGCGGCGTTCGTCGCGACCGTTCGCGCGGCCTGGCTCTCCGTCGCGTCGCTGGACGGCGAGCCCTGGGATCGCCCGCTCGCGGCGAACGAGTCGCGCACGGTGCAGCTCACCGTGGACCGGGCGAAACGGCGCTCGGGCACCGGGACCGAGGTCGGCGCGGTCGCGCTCGCCAGCGTCGGGTTCGCGGACAGCCCGGAGACGCTTCTCGTGACCGACGACGGTCCGCGGGTCGCGCCGGCCGCCACCGGCGCGGGCGCGATCCCGGCCACCGCCCCGCGGTCGCGCCTCCTGTACGCGGCGTTTCCGAACGCCATCGACGCGCGAAGCGTCGGGCGCTTCGCGGTGGACCTCTGGCTCACGAACACCGACGCCATGAATCCCGTGGCGGTCTCGCTCCTCTTCCTCCCGGTCGGTGTGCCGGGCGACGGCTTTCTCCTGCGCCGCTTCGATCTGAGTCTCGCGGCGGGCGAGACGCGCCGCTACCGCAACGTCGTGGGGACGCTTCTCGGCGTCGAGGGCGCATTCACCGCCGAGGTGCGCTCTTTTGCGCCCACCGTGACCGCCACGGCGGTCGTCAACAACCGGCCCCTCCCGGCGACGGTCGCGGCGAGGAACGCCTCGCGCCGCACGCTCGCCGGCACGACGCCGCCCACCGGGCAGTATGGCTTCGAGCTGAGGCCCACGCTCCCGGGCGAAGGCGTCAAGCAGAGCGATCCCTCCCACGTTGCTTCCGGCCTCGCGCACGACGCGAACCGGCGGTCGAACCTCCTCCTCCTCGAGACATCGGGCTACGACACGACGGTCCTCATTTCGCTTTACAACAGCGCGGGCCGCCTCGTGACGAAGGACGGGCAGGCCGTCCAACTCCTCAAGACCGTTCCGGCGAACGGGACGCTTCAGATCAACGACGCCGACGAGCTGTTCGACGCGGCGCCGCTGCCGGGCGCGTACGCGTACGCCACGATCGAATGGAAGTCGAGCGCGACCGACGCAACGGGCGCCCAGAAGGGCTCCGTCGTCGCGATGGCAACGGTCATCGACAACCGGACGCAGGATTCGTCGCTCCACGTCGGCGTCTCGACGACCGCGCTGAATCCGTTATACGTGCCCGCATCGAGCCTGAAAGCCGGCAGGGCCGTACTTGCGTCGCTCCCGTTTGGCGGGACCCCGGCACCGCTTCTCTTCCCTGCGGTGCACTCGGCCGGCGCACCGCTCACGAGCGGCGAGAAGCCCTTCTGGCGGACGCGCGTGACGCTCACGAACACTTCCGACGAGCCGCGCTCTGCGGTCCTCGAATACCTCGACGCCTCAGGCAGCACCGACACGAGGCAGCGCAGCGTCGGCCTGTCGCCGGGCGGCGTCTTCCCCATCGAGGATGTCCTCGAGGACCCGGGAATCGGAATTCTCCCGGGCCAGAATACCTATGGCGCGATCCGGATTCGGGCCACCCAGAACAACGACGGGTCGTGGGCCACGGGTTGGGCCGGCGTCGACGTTCAGACGGAGACCTACACCATCGACCCGGCACAAGGCGTCGGCGACTACAAGACCGGCATGGAAGGCTACGCGTACTTCCACGGGTACTCGTCCTTCCAGTCGAACCTCGGGACGATGACCTTCGACGGCGCCGAAAGCTCGTCGGCGTATCGCACGAACCTCATTCTCAGCGAGGTCGGAGGCGACTACTGCGTCGTCGTCGTCGCGGCGTATCTGCCCGGGTCGTTCGTGCCGATCGCGTCGGTCACGAAGACCCTCCCGCAATACGGCTACTTCTCGGACGAGCTCTTCCGCAACATCCTCGGCCTCAACCTTTCGGAGGTCACGGACGTGCGGATCGTCGTGCGGCAGATCGCGGGCGACGGCGTCTTCCTCGCCTTCGCTTCCAAGATCGACCTCGTGTCGGGCGACCCGGCGAACATCTTCCTGCGTCCGGCGGCGGCCGGCACGGGACGGTGACGGGTTGGCCGGCGCCGTCGAGCGCATCGCCCATTACCGCATCCTGAAGCGGATCGGCCGCGGCGGCATGGGCATCGTGTACCAGGCCGTCGACGAGCGCGACGAGCGCATGGTCGCGCTGAAGGTCATCCGCGAGGTCGAGGGGCCCGGCGACGAGTCGGCCGCGCACCTCGCCGAGGCGCGCGTGCGCTTCGACCGCGAGGCCGCGATCCTCAAGAGCCTCCTCCACGTGAACGTCGTCGCGTTCTTCGAGATCGGAGAAGAGGACGGAACGCCCTGGCTCGCGATGGAGTACCTCGACGGCACGCCCCTGACGTCCTTCGCGGGCCGGCCGTGGACGGAGACCGTGCCGCTTCTCGTGCAGGCTGCGCACGGGCTCGAGTACCTTTCCTCGCGCGGGATCGTTCACCGCGACCTGTCTCCGGACAACATACTCGTCATCGAGCGCGGCGGCGACCGGCTCGTGAAGCTCCTCGATTTCGGTGTCGCGAAGCTGTTCGAGAAGGCCACGGGCCTCGAGTCCCTGACCGCCACGGGATTCTTCCTCGGCAAGGTCGCGTACGGGTCGCCGGAGCAGCTCGGGTCGCTCGGGCATGGCGCGCCGCTCGACTGGCGCACCGACGTCTACAGCCTCGGCGTCATCTTCTATCAGGTGCTCTCGGGGCGTCGGCCGTTCGAGGGCAAGGCTCCCGTCGAGTACATCGCCGCGCATCTCAACGCCGTGGCACCGCCCGTCGGGGCACCCTCCGACGCGCCCTCGCTGCCCGTGCCGCTCGTCCGCCTCGTGGGGCAGATGCTCGAGAAGCGGCGCGAGAGCCGGCCCGCGAGCTGGCGCGAGATCGTGGACCGTCTCGTCGCCGTGCTGCGCGACGCCGGCGGCGTGCGGCTGCCCGCCGGGATCGACCGGCCGCCCGGCGACACGGCGGCGCCCGAGCAGACAAGAGGCACCGAGATCGTGGGCGTGGCGCGGAGGCCCGGCTCGGCGACGCTTACCGTGGCCAAGCATTCTCTTTACGAGGCGCGACTCCTCCTGTGGTTCGCCGCGGCAGGGATCGTCCTCGTGCTCGCGGCCTCATGGTGGGCGGCCCGCGTCCGCTCTTCGGCACGCTCCGTGGAGCGGTTGACGCCGGCGGCCGTTCCCACGACGGCCCCCGCCTCCCGGACGGCGTCGACGGCGCCACCCGCGGCCGCCGCTCTTGCCGCGGGGCGCCTCCAGCTCGTCGCGCTGCCGTTCGCGCGGGTCGTCTCGATCGTCGATCAACGCACCGGAAATTCGGTCGTGCTGAGAGCGAACGCCACGACGCCCCTCCTCGTGACGGATCTCGCTCCCGGTCCCTACCGCGTCGTCCTCGCCGGGCCCGGCCCGGGCGGGCGCACCGTCGAGCGCGTCGTTTCGGTGGCCAGTGGCGCGACGGTGTTACTTTCCGAGCCCTTCGAGACGCCCGGCGCGCTCGCCGACCTTCTGACGAGGGGAGACGCACGATGACGACACGACGGTTCCGGGACGCGGCGCTGCTGTTTTTCCTTGGCGCCCTCGTCCCCTCGTCCGCCCGCGCCCAGACCGATTCGGCGCTCCTCTCGAAGGTCAGCTTCAACCTCACGAACCCGGGCGGCAAGTCGCTCGCCATGGGTGGCGCGTTCACGGCGATCGCAGACGACGCGACGGCCGCGCTCGCGAATCCGGCGGGCCTCGGGCTCATCTCCTCCGTGGAGTTCGCGATCTCCGGCAAGCGCACGGACGAGACCCTGGGCCTCGTGACGGCGCGCTCCACGGCGACCGGCTCCGTGACGGCGCAGTATCCGGGCATCGAGACGACGAACGTGGATCGAGACGCGCACGCCACGTCCGTCGATTTCGCGGGTGTCGTCGTGCCCCTTTCACGCCGCCTCGTCGCGGCCCTCATGTATGCCGAGAACCTGCGATTCGAGGGCGACGCCGGAGGCGGGGGTTACCAGTATGTCGAGCTGCGCGACAACCGCTCGGGGGGCGCCGCGCGCCAGGACTTCCTGTTCCAGTACCGCGAGTTCGGCTCGGTGAGCCTGAGGAACCGGCTGCTCGGGCTGTCTCTCGCGTACCGCGTGACGGAAAGCGTGCGCGTGGGCGGCGGCGTCACCCTGAACCGCGCGTCGTTCGACCTGGGCGGCGATGCGGGCGGGCCGCACCGCATCACGAGCCGAACGTACCTCTCGCCCACGTCCGAGAAGATCAGCACCGTTTCGATGCGCGTGGACGGCGTCTCGGACACGAAGCCGGGCTTCCTCGCGGGAATCCACGTCGACCTGTTGTCCGGCGGGGCTCTGACGCTCGGGGCCGACTATCGGTCCTCGCCGCGCAACGACGGAACGCTCGTCATCGGCGGCGACGTGCCGACCACGCTCGCGTCCCAGACGTCGCGCGCGTTCCGGTTCCGCGTCCCGAGCGATGCGTCCGTCGGGCTCGCCGCGCATCCCATGCCCGGCCTGACGATCGCCGCGGAGCTCCAGTGGGTGCGCTACGGCGAGATCTTCGACCGCGCGCTGCCCGTCGTCTCGTACGCCGGTCTCGTGGGGCCGTTTCCCGGCTATTTCGTCGACGGCGTCCTCGCGGATCTCTCACCGGCCCCGAATGTTTTCGTCCCGCGCATCGGCCTCGAGTACGTGGCGGGGGGAAACGACATACGCCTCGCGTTCCGGGTCGGCTATCACCGCGAGCCGGCGCACGGCGTCACGGCGAGCCTCGCGGCGCGAGACGGTTCGGGCACACCGTTTCCGATCACGGACCCGCCGTACTCGGAGAGCGTCGCCGCGGTGTTCGACGGGGGGCGCGCGGACGACCGCTTCACGGGCGGCCTCGGCCTGACCGTCGCGCGGTCGCTGTCGATCGACTTCGGGTTCGACGTCGGCCGCGCCTCGCGGCAGCTCGCGGCCAGCCTTTTCTACCGCTTCTAGGCGGCAGGCGCGGCGCTGCTGCGAGGGTTCTACGACGAAGGAGCGAGCGGGCCTGGCCGGTCGCGAGACGCGAAATACGCGACCGTGCTTTTCAGGCCCTCTTCGAGACCGACCTTCGGCTCCCAGCCGAGGATCTTCTTCGCGAGAGCGATGTCGGGGCGGCGCTGCCTCGGGTCGTCCACGGGTAGCGGCCTGTGGACGATGGGCGCCTTCGTGAGGGTGAGGCGCTGGATCGTCTCGGCGAACTTCAGGACCGTCATCTCGGCGGGGTTGCCGAGGTTCAGGGGGTCCTTGTAATCAGACTGGAGGAGCCGGGTGATCCCCTCGACGAGATCCGGGACGTAGCAGAACGACCGCGTCTGCGACCCGTCGCCGAACACCGTCAGCGGCTCGCCGCGGAGCGCCTGGCCGATGAGCGACGGAACGATGCGGCCATCGTTCGGGCGCATGCGCGGGCCGTAGGTGTTGAAGATGCGCACGATGCGCGTGTCGACGCCGTGAAAATTGCGGTACGCGATCGTCATCGCCTCGGCGAAGCGCTTCGCCTCGTCGTAGCACCCGCGCGGCCCGACGGGGTTCACGTTTCCCCAGTACGTCTCGGGCTGCGGATGGACGAGCGGGTCGCCGTATACCTCGGACGTGGACGCGAGAAGGAAACGGGCCTTCTTCGCGCGCGCCAGGCCGAGCGCCTTGTGCGTGCCGAGCGCGCCCACCTTCAGCGTCTGGATCGGGATCTGGAGATAGTCGATGGGCGAGGCGGGGGACGCGAAGTGGAGGATCGCGTCCACGGGTCCGTCGAGAAAGATGTACTCCGTGACGTCGTGCAGGACGAAGCGGAACTTCCTGTTCCCGGCCAGGTGGGCGATGTTCCGTTCGTCGCCCGTGATGAGATTGTCGAGGCCGACGACCTCGTGCCCTTCGGCGAGGAGGCGGTCGGTCAGATGGCTCCCGAGGAACCCCGCGGCTCCGGTGACGACGATGCGCATGAAACCGCGATTGTAAGGGGTGTGAGCGCGCACCGCGTCCGGCGCGCGCCGCCTCAGGCGTGAAGCTGGGCGTAGCGGGCTTGGAGGAGCTCGTGCGGCTCGGCCGGCTCGGTCACGATGCAGCCCTCGATCGGGCAGATCTCGACGCACTTCGGCGCGTCGAACGCGCCGACGCACTCGGTGCAGCGCGCCGAGTCGACCATAAACGTCGGATCCCCCACGCTGATCGCCTGGTTCGGGCAGTCCGGCTCGCACGAGCCGCAGTTGATGCAGGTGTCCAGAATCTTCATGGCCATGAGGCACCTCCGATGCGGGAAGGGTACCATCGGCGCCAAACGACAGCCATGATGCACGCGTTTCAGGCGCGGCCGAGGCCCACGTAGTTCCAACCGGCTTTCCTCATCTCCTTCGGCTCGTAGAGGTTGCGCAGGTCGACAAAATTCTTCGCCTTCATCGTCTTCTCGAGCCGGTCGAGGTCGAGCTTGCGGAACTGGTTCCAGTCGGTTGCCAGGACGAGGACGTCGGCCCCGGCGGCACAGGAGTAGACGTCGTCGGCGAGCTTGAGTGAGGGCATTTCCTTCCGCGCGTTGCCCATCGCGGCCGGGTCATAGGCCACGACGTCGGCGCCGCGCGCCTGGAGGTCGGCCGCGAGCCTCAGGCACGCGCTCTCGCGGATGTCGTCGGTCTCCGGCTTGAAGGCGATCCCGAGCATGGCGACGCGCCTGCCTTTCAAGTCCGGGCACACGGCCGCGACCTTCTCCACCATGCGCGCCTTGACGTGGTCGTTGACGGAGAGGACGGCCTCCATGATCTCGAACGTGTAGCCGTTCTTCCGCGCGAGGTCGACGACGGCGGAGGAGTCCTTCGGGAAGCACGACCCGCCGTAGCCCGGTCCGGGGTTCAGGAAATGCGGGGCGATGCGCTTGTCGAGGCCCATTCCGCGCGCCACGTCCTTGACGTCGGCGCCCATCCTTTCGCACATGGCCGCAACCTCGTTGATGAAGGAGATCTTGAGCGCGAGGAAGCCGTTCGAGGCGTACTTGATGAGCTCGGCCGACTCGACGTCGGTCACGACGAACGGCACGCCGCCGATCGAGAGCGGAGAGTAGACGTCCTTGACGATCGCGATCGCCTCCTCGTCGCGCGAGCCGATGACGACCCGGTCGGGGTGCATGAAG
>Ga0208080_1000078_pt1 | contig 44463 bp, 32 predicted proteins | sample NGESurdeep092012_3_FD_184476 | JGI IMG/M metagenome (GOLD analysis project Ga0208080, IMG submission 184476) | Arctic peat soil microbial communities from Barrow, Alaska - NGEE Surface sample 210-3 deep-092012 (SPAdes) | ecosystem: Environmental > Terrestrial > Soil > Wetlands > Peat ...
CGATCGCGTCGAGGGTCACCGTGGCGTGACGGTCGCGCCGGGCCGGGTCGCCAACGGCGAGGTCCAGCGGCTCCTCGGCGGCCCGCGAGGCGGAGGCGGCAGCGAGGCCGAGAGCGAGGCCCAGCGGGAGGCGGATCGAAAGGAGTGTCGTGAGCTTCATCGGCTTCCTCGGAAGCGACGCTCTCAGGGCAGCGTCGCGAGCCCCTCCATCTCGTCGACGGTGTAGACGTGCTTGCCGGCCGGGCGTTCGCGCGCGACAACGACCATCGCGCGCGCGACCGTGTCGGCCTTGATCGGCCGGTATTTCCGGGCGGGCCCGACGAGGGCGATGGAGAAGAAGCGCGCGGCCGCGATCGCGGCCGCCTCTCCCGGGCGCTTCTCGGTCCTCTGGCCGATCAGGAACGACGGCCGGAAGATGTGGAGTCCCGCGAAGCCGAGCTTCGCGACGGAGTCCTCGGCCTCGCCTTTCACCCGGCTGTAGAAGACACGCGACTTCGGGTCGGCACCGATCGCGCTCACGAGATAGAAGTAGTCCGTGCCCGTGCGGAGGGAGGTTTCCGCGAGGCGCACGACGTATTCGTAGTCGACCTTCCGGAACGCCGCTTCGGAACCGGCCTTCTTCATCGTCGTGCCGAGGCAGCAGAAGACGTCCTGCACGCGCGGAAAGGCCGACATTCGGCCGAGCCGCTCGAAGTCGACCGTCCGCTGCTCGAGCCGCTTGTGGGTCACGTTGAGCGGGCCGCGAACGAACGCGACGACGTGCTCGTGGAGGCCGCTCGCGAGAAGGCGGCGCAGGCAGTGCCTCCCCACGAGGCCGCTGGCGCCCGCCACGATGGCCGTGCGTCCCGACATGATGTTGTTTCCCGATTGTAGGCGAGAATCGGGCGTGTCGCTCCTGAACGCTAGCGTTTCACCGCCGCCGGTGTCTCTCCTTCGACCCAGCGGTAGAGGCCGGGAGTGAGGTCCTTCGCCGAGGCCATCGTGCCGTCCGGCCAGCGGACGTCGATCGCGTCGGCCTTCGACGCCGACCCGAGCCCGATGATGACGGTCCGGTCGCTCACGGAGAGGTAGCCGTCGCCGCCCGAGACCTCGTCGACGCGCTTGCGGCCGCCCACCGTCGAGACGACGCGGGCTCCGAGGGCGCCGCGATTCTTCGCTTTCGTCGCGAGCTGGAGCCTCACGGAGCGCGCGGGCGTCTCGGTGACGTTTCGGAAGACGTGCGCGGGGCCTCCGTTCTCGCTCACGACGAGGTCGGGCCGGCCGTCGCCGTCGAGATCGGCCACGGCCAGACCGCGCCCGACGATCGGGACGAGGAAGCTCGCGCCGGCCTGGGACGACGCGTCGGCGAATCGGCCGGCACCGAGCCCGCGGAAGAGGAGCGGTGGCTGGCGGTACGTCACGGTCGGCTGGACGTCCTGGACCGAGGTTTCCACATGTCCGTTCACGCCGACGAGGTCGAGCACGCCGTCGAGGTCGAAGTCGGCGAACGCGACGCCGAACGTGAGCGGCAGGAGGGACGTCCGCCCGATGCCGCTTTGCACGGACTCGTCCACGAAGAAATCGCCCTTCGGCCCGGCGCTCCAGACGGACCACATCTCGTTCGAGAAGTTGCCGATCACGAGCGAGGTTCCGCCGTCGTTCTTCGTGTCTCCGAACGCGACGCCCATCGCCCCGCGCGCGCGGCCGTCCTCTCCAACGGCGACGCCGGCCTCGACGGCCACGTCCCGGAATACCGGGATGCCGTTCACGGTCTTCTCGTTCCGGCAGAGGTTGTTCGGGGACGTGTCGTTCGCGACGACGAGGTCGATGCGGCCGTCGCCGTCGACGTCGCGCACAGCCACGCCGAGAGCCTTGCCGAGCGGGTTCACGAGGCCCGCTTCCACCGTGATCTCGCGGAAGCGCCCGCCGCCGAGGCCTTTGTAAAGGCGCGAGGACGTGCCGGGATAACGCTCGGGCGTGCAGTAGGACTTCGTCTTTCCGTCCAGCGAGCAGTAGAGGTCGGTTTTCGGAGTCCAGTTGACGTATTGGCCGACGAGGAGGTCGAGGACGCCGTCGCCGTCGAAGTCCGCGAACGCCGCCGACGTGCCCCAGCCCGTGCCGACGAGGCCGGAGCCTTTCGTCGCGTCGTGGAAGTGACCCTTCCCGTCGTTCAGGAAAAGGCGGATGTCGTCGAGACCCGTGATCACGAGGTCGGGAAACCCGTCGTCATTCACGTCGCCGACGGCGACGCCCATGCCGAAGAGAGAGATCGCGAGCCCGCTTTCCACCGTGCGGTCCTTGAAGCGGATCTCGCCGCCGGGTTCTGTGACGTTGCGGTAGAAGGCGAGCGTGGGCTGTCCCGCCGCGCCGCGGGGATCGCCCGGCCAGGTGCGGCCGTTCACGAAGAGAAGGTCGATGCGGCCGTCGCCGTCCGCGTCGAACGCGGCCACGCCGGAGCCCATCGTCTCCGGCATCCACTTTTTTCCGGCGGCGCCGTTCACGTGCGTGAACGCCACGCCCGAGGCTTTCGTCACGTCCTCGAACCGGATCGAGGAGACGGCGCGCGTGGGCTCGGGAGCCGGAGTGGGGGAGACGGGCTTCGTCTCGGGTTTCCTGCAGGCGGTGGCGCCGAACGCGCACGCCAGAAGAAAAGCAAAGAGAAGAGGAAGATTTCTTCGAAGGCTCATGAGAAGGAATCGTATCCGAAGGGACTCGGCCCGCGGAAAAACGGCGTACAGTTTCGCCACCATGAAAAGGTCCGCTCGTCTCCTGTCCGTCGCGGTCGTTCTGCTTTGCGCGACCTCCGGCCTCCTCGGCGAGGGACCCGCACCGCCCGAGGCACCGAAGCTCCGCCTACCCGCGGGAGCCGCGCCGCTCCACTACGCGATAGACCTCACGATCGATCCGTCGAAGGAGACCTTCGAGGGAAAGGCCGAAATCCGGATTTCCCTGAAAGAGGAGACCGACACGATCTGGTTGAATGGGAAGGAGCTCGGCATCAGGTCGGCTTCGGCGCGCCCCGAGAGCACGGGAGGCGGCGGAAGCGGGGCGATCCCCGCCGTCGCGACGGCGGAAGGCCGTGACTTCCTCCGCATTCACTTTCAGAGAAATCTTCCGGCGGGACCCTATGTGCTCGCCCTTGCCTATACGGGCCGCCTGGACCTCAGAGACACCCAGGGCCTCTTCCGACAGCGGGAGGGAGACGACTGGTACGTCTTCAGCCAGTTCGAGTCGATCTTCGCGCGGCGGGCGTTCCCGTGCTTCGACGAGCCGGGATTCAAGGTCCCTTGGCAGCTCGCGCTGCACGTTCCGAAGAGTCTCGTCGCCGTGTCGAACACGCCGGTCCTTTCCGAGACGGACGAGGCCGGCGGGATGAAGAGGGTGCTCTTCGAAGAGACGAAGCCGCTTCCGAGCTATCTGATCGCGCTCGGAGTCGGCCCCTTCGACATCGTGCCCGCGGGCACGGCCGGCAGGAACAGAGTGCCGATCCGGATGATCGTTCCGAAAGGGCGTGGCGCCGACGCGCGCTGGGCCGTGGAGTCCACGGGACCGATCCTCGAGCTGCTCGAGAGCTACTTCGACACCCCATACCCGTACGAAAAGCTCGACCACCTCGTGATCCCGCAGACCGTCGGGTTCGGGGCGATGGAGAACCCGGGCCTCGTCACGTACGTCTCGACGCTCCTCCTCTCGAAGCCTGCCGACGAAACGATCCGCTTCCGGCGGTCGTACGCGAGCGTCTGTGCCCACGAGACCGCGCATCAGTGGTTCGGCGACCTCGTGACGATGGCCTGGTGGGACGACGTGTGGCTGAACGAGTCCTTCGCGACGTGGATGGCGAGCAAGATCATCGGCCGCTGGAAGCCCGACTGGGGCTCGCGCGTGGCGCGCGTGGGAACGCGCTCGTTCGCGATGGACGTGGACTCGCTCGTGGCAGCCCGGCGCATCCGCCAGCCCATCGAATCGAACGATGACATCGACAACGCGTTCGACGGCATCACGTACCAGAAGGGCAGCGCGGTCCTCGACATGTTCGAGTCGTGGGTCGGCGAGGAGACTTTCCAAAAGGGCGTGCACCAATACCTGAAAGCCCACGCGTTCGGCAACGCGACGGCGGCCGACTTCGTCGGATCGATCGCCTCGGCGGCGAAGAACCCGGTGGTGAATACGGCCTTCTTCTCGTTCCTCGACCAGCCGGGCGTACCGCTCGTGACGACCGAGCTGGCCTGCACCGGAGGCCCGCCGCGCGTTCTCCTTTCGCAAAAACGTTTCCTGCCCACCGGTTCGTCGGGCTCGACGAAACAGACGTGGCGGATTCCCGTCTGTGCGCGGACCGGCGAGGCCGGAGCGGCCCCCATCTGCACGCTGCTCACGGAGGAGAAGGGAACCCTCGCGCTTTCGGGAGCCTGCCCCGAGCGGGTGGTCGCGAACGCCGCTTCCGCGGGCTACTACCGCGTGCTCTACAAGGGGAGCATGCTCGGAAAGGTCCTCGCCGATTCCGGGAAGCACCTGTCGACGGCCGAGCGCATCGGCGTCCTGACGGACGTGGCGGCTCTCGCGCGCACGGGCGACGTGCCGATGGCAACGGCCCTCGCGCTCGTGCCCGCCTTCGCCGGCGACCCGGATCGGCAGGTCGTGGAGGCGATGGTCCGCATCGCCGCGTCTCCGCGAGATCTCTTCGTGACGGACGAGCTGCGCCCGAACTATCGGCGCTTCGTGGCCGACACGTTCGGCGCGCGGGCGCGCGCCCTCGGCTTCAAGTCGAAGCCCGGGGAGGACGAGGACACGAAGCTCCTTCGGTCGGCCGTGGTCGGCCTCGTCGCCCAGGACGCGGACGAGCCGGCTCTCGTCGCCGAGGCGACGTCGCTCGCGAGAAAGTGGCTCACCGACCGTTCCGCGATCGAGCCGGAGATGCTCCCGACGGTGCTGACGGTGGCGGCCCGCTACGGCGACGCGGAGCTGTTCACAGCTTTCCTCGCCGAGGCGAAGAGGTCGAAAGACCGGCGCGAGCGCGGACGCATCCTCTCGGCCCTTGGCGCGTTCCGCGATCCGTCCGTCCAGAAGCTCGCATTGAATCTCACGCTCTCGCCCGATTTCGACGCGCGCGAGTCGATCGCCGTGCTCCGTGAGGCGGCCGCCGACCGGTTGACGCGCGAGGGCGCGTGGGCGTTCCTGAAGGCGAACTTCGACGCGCTCGCCGCACGGCTCCCGCGCGAGTCGCCCGCCGGCTTCCCTCAGCTCGCGGCGGGTTTCAGCGACGAGGCGCACCGGGCGGACGTCGCGGCTTTCTTCAAGGACAGGGCCGCGAACTACACCGGCGGCCCGCGCCGCCTCGCGCAGTCGCTCGAGCAGATCCAGCTCAAGGCGGCGCTCCGCGCCGCCCAGCAGGAGAACGTGGCCGGCTTCCTGAAGAGCTATCAGGCCAGGCCCATGATCGACGTGCGGCCGCAGGCGGGAATGTAGCGGACCGGCGCATGTCGCGACGTTACTCCGGCTGCCCGCAAGCGGGTCGACGCGCTCACTCGGGAATCTGGATTGCGGCGACCGGCACGGCCTTCGCCGCGTTTTGTCCGGTGGCCGTCTTCGGCGTTTCGGGCCTCGTGAAGGGGCGCGGGGCGCCCGCCGGCCGGTCGTCGTGCAGGACCATCTCGTTTGGCGGAACGGCGCCTTTGTATGCATAGCCCTTCGGGCCGATCTCGGCGATCCACGGCGGCTCCTCGGCCTTCGCGGGGACGGGCTCATCGTGGACGTGAATCGGAAGCGATTCGCGGTTGTCGTACGGATGCGTCCTTCGGTAATCGGCAAGGACGGCGCGCGACGATTCGTCATCCTTGAAGAAGCGGTACCACTTCGCCTCGGCGGCGGCTTCGTCCGCCCGGCCGAGCGCCTTCAAGCACAGCATCGCGTTGTAGTGCGCCGCGAGATCCTCGCCGTCGATCGCGAGGACCCGGTCGATGAAAGGCAGCGCGTCCGCGTAGCGGCCGGCGAGGTACAACACGCGGGCCCGCTGGTTCAGGATGACGCGGTCCTTCGGAAACTTCCTGTCCACGCGCTCGAGGTCGGCGAGCGCGTCGTCGAGACGGCCCTCTTCCTTGGAGACGAGCGACCGGAAGTACGCCGTCTTCGGCCAGCCGGGGCGGCGGGTCTCGGCGTCGGCGAGGGCGAGCTTCGCGCCGGGCAGGTCGCCTTCCTGGATCCTCGCGCGCGCGAGGTTCAGCGGGCCGTCGGGCTTGTCCTTCGCGATTTCGGCCACCACCGTGAAGGCCGCGGAGGCGCCTCGGAGGTCGCCCTGCAGGAGGAGGCCGATGCCGTAGTCGTTCCAGCGGATCCAGCCTTTCTCGGGCCAATCGGGGTTGCCACGCTTGACTTCGGCCGCGAGCGTTCCGTCCGGCACGGGCGCGACGGGCAGCGTCACGATGTCGGCCGAGATGCTCGTGACCGGAAGCGGCACCGCCTCCTTGCCGTGGACGAAGATCGAATAGTCGCGCGAGAACTTGCGGTAGTTCGCCGAGGCCGAGAGCGTGACGGAGCCTTTCGCGTCGGCGGGCACCTTGAAGCGGTAGTGGACGACGCGCGCGGCGCCGGGCCCGATCGCGTTGTTGTAGAGCGGGACGTGGATGTCCTGCGGCTGTCGCCGGTCCATCGCGGTCCCGTCGTGCGCGATGACGAGCTGGTTCAGCTTGCTGGCCGCCGGGTCGAGCCTCAGATTCGCGTCGAGTGTGCCCGACTCCATGAGGCTTCTCTCTCCGTTTTTCGCGTGGAACTCGACCCACGTCTCGTTGCTGTCGCCGGTGCCGTTCGTGTACGGGTGGCCGAGCGTGCGCGTGCGGATCACGACTTCGGCGTCCACCGTCTCGCCTCTCTTCACGGCCGGCAGCGTGGGGCCGAGCGGAATCGTCTTGCCGTCGCGCTTGATCGCGAACACGTCGATGGAGAGCGATCCGACCAGGATCTTCTTCCGAATGTCCTCGATCGTGTCTTTGTCGCCGCGGAACGCCGGGAGCGCCGTGTTCGCCGCGGGGAAGAGGTGGTCGTGGACCTTTCCGTCCCGGTTGCCGAACTCCTGGGAGGCGATGAGCGGCAGGTGGCAGTCGCGGCAGGCCTTCGTCTGCGGCGGGTCGTAGAACGAGCGCACCGCGAAGCCGGAAACGCCCGAGTCCTGCCACAGGTCGTAGTGGTCCTGGCCGCGCATCCAATGGTACTCGTTGAGCGGGGGCAGGAGGCCGACCTTGTGGCACGTCGCGCAGAACTCCGGCATCCGCATGAACGGCTTCATGAAGGTCTGGCGATGGAGCGAGGGCTCCATGCGAATGAGGAGCTTGTTGACCTCTTTGAGCGCCTTGTTCTTCGTGAACGCGAAGGGGTACTGCTTGCTCTCCTCCACGACGTAGCCGCCGTTGCCGCGGACGTCCTTCACCTCGGCGATCGCGTGGCAGGCCATGCAGGTGAGCCCCTGCTGCGCCTCGAACTGGTCGTACGAGAAGGACGCCATCGTGGCCTTGCCCATCTGACCCGTGAAGAGGACGACGGGATCGTGGCAGCCGGCGCACCACTTCGTCTTCTCGCGGCCGACGCGGTCGGCCATCAGCTCGACGGCGCGGCGGTAGAACGGGTTGTTGAAGGACGAGAAGCGGTGCGCGGACTTCTCCCAGCGCTTCGTCGAGTCCGGATGGCATTCGGCGCAGTACGTGTTCGCGGCGAACTTCTTTCCGTCGAGGAGGCCCTGGTCGAACGTCTCGGCGGACGAGAGAAAGAACTGGGTGTCGCCGTTGCGGTTGACGATGCGCTGCGGCGGCTTCTCGAGCTTGTGGAGGATCGCCATGCCCGCGAGGAACGCCGCCACCGCGCCGCCCCACTGGAAGAGCCGATTGAAGTGCAGCTTGTGAACGGCCGCGCGGCGGTGAAGGATGAAGGCGATCAGCGCGAGCGGAACCGCGAAGGCGTGCGCGAGGTAGACGGGGCGGTTCGTGAGCGTCGCGCCCTTGAAGACCATGAAGACGCCCGTCGAGATGCACGTGAGCGCGAGGGCGACGATCGTGATGCCAGCCGCTTTCGCCTTTCGGTTGCGGATGTTCGCGAGCATCCGCGGCCCATGCGTGAACGCGAAGACGAGGAACGGAATCGCGATGAGCACCCCGAGGACGAGGTGCATGAGGAGCATCCCCATGAAGAACGACGAGATCTTCGTGAACGCCACGAGGTAGATCGCGTTCGCGGCCATGAGCCCGAGCGGGATCAGGAGCAGCCCGTAGAGCTTTCTCTGCCACGGGTGAAGAACGCCTTTTGCCCGGATCGCGCCTTCGTTTTTCATGCTCATGCGACAGATTCTAAATCGCTCGAGGACCCGCGAGTCAACGTGCCCCGAGCTCGCCCGCCAGCCACTCCGCGGCATCGCGGTAGGCCTCGCGGGGAAGGCGGCCGGCGGCGTCCGGAGCGTAGAGCTTTTCGATCACCCCGTCGGAAGAGGTATTTGCTTCGGACCCGAGCAACATGGCCAGCAGCACTCTTCGGGGGAGGCTGCCGAAGAGTTGCTTAGAAGGGTTAGAAGGAGAAGAAGCGAAGATCCGCTTAGAAGGGGAAGAGGGGGAGGGGAGCGCGGTTGGCTCGAGCGCGCGGCCGCGCAGGATCGCGATGACGTTGGGAGCAGTTTCAGCCCCCATACACCCTCTAAGAAAATCACCCGTGGGCTCCACGAGAAGCAAGCCTTGTGGCGCTCCGGCTGCCTCCGGGCGGATCCGAAGCAAATCTGCCTTCGGCGGCTCTTTCAACCCTCCTTCGAAGATCAAGACGACAAGTCCTCGCTCCGCGAGCGGCCCGAGGATCTCGCTCCTGGGGCAGCGCCCCGCCGCCGGGCAGACGACGACAACGGCGGGGCGGCCCTTTGCCGGGATGGGTGCGCGCTTGTTCGGATATACGGAGCCGGGCATGAGCGGCGCCCAGAGCTTCGGGACGTAGAGGCGTGCCTTTTCACCATTCGAAGAAATCTTCTCGGTGCGCTCCCACATCGAAGACACGCAGCCGGGCGCCAGAAGCGCGACGAGAAAACACCAGGCGATGACACCGTTTTTCAATTTTCTTCGAATGGTAAAGACGCCTGGGTGGGGCGCCGGCTCTCCAGCCATTCCAGATGGCCCGTTTCCATGAAGTAGAGCCCCGCCACCGCCCGCTGTTTCGTGAGCGCTTCCCATGCCTTGCGATAGTGCGCGATCTGCGGCGCGTAGTGCGCGACGAGCGCGGCGAGGTTGTCGCCGACGGCGTCGGACTTCCAGTCCACGATGTGCCACACGCCTTCCTCTTCGAAGACGAGGTCGATCGCTCCCTTGAGGAGCGTCTCTTCGGGCCCGCCCGAGACGCCGAGCTCGGCCGACGGGACCATCATCGCGAAAGGCGCCTCGACGAACCGGCGCGGCGCCGCCCTCGCGCGTGTCCAAAGCGGCGACGACGTGACCGACGCCGCAACGCGGAGCACCTCGTCGAGGAGTTCCGGCCCAAGCTCCTCCTCGCGCAGGAGGTTCTCCGCGATGGGACCGAGCGCGAGGCCGGGCGTTCGCATCGCCGCCTCGAGGAGCTGGTGCAGCACGCGCCCCCACGCGGCGCCGCGCGCGTTCTCGGCAGCCGTCGGCGCGCGCGGGCCTTCCTTTTTCGCGAGCGTCGTGACGGGCGTGACCGCGAACGAAGGGGCCGCGGCCCGGAGGCGCCCTTCGGCGATCCGCTTCCGCGCCTCGGGCAGCTCCGCCGCGAGCGGCGGTGTCTTCACGGGGGCGAAAGCCCGGAGCTCCGCGACCGCGGTTGGAAGCTCCTTCAGGCCGAAGCGGAGAGGCGCCCACGCTCCGGTCTCCGGCTTGTCCTCCCGGAGGCTCACGACCAGCGTGTCCCTCGCCCGAGTCGCGGCGACATAGAGGAGGCGCGTCTTCTCGGCCTCCTCGAACGCGATCTCGTCGTTTTTCCGGTTCTCCCAGTCGGGCGGCGTCGCAGTCACGTTCCACGAGGGAGCCCGGTCCACCTGCCGTCCGAAGTATCCCACGGTGAACCAGCCGCGCGAGCCCGCGGCGCCGCGCGCGACGTGACGCTTGGGATCCGACTTTTTCCAGGTGCTGAGCTCGGCCAGGACGACGATGGGAGCCTCGAGGCCCTTGGCCCGATGAAGGTTCATCAGGCGGACCGCATCGGCGTCGACGGGCTCGACGCTCATCTCCTCGAGATCGAGGGCGGGCGCGTCCTCGGCGATCCGCTCGACGACGTCCCGAAACGACAGCCCTTCGCTCGTCAGCCGTCTCGCGAGAGCCAGAACTTTCAGGAGGTTGCCGCTGGCCGTTCGGCCTTCGGGCCCGGCGGCGAGGCGCGCGACGAGACCGAGCCTGTCGCAGATGAGGCCGAGGGCCGCGCCCGCCGGATGCGCGTGGACGTCCTTGCGGGCTTTCGAGAGGAGCTCCAGCCCGCGGGCGATCCGAGGGTCCGTCGCCGGCGGAGGCTCGACGAGATAGGAGAAGCGCCCCCCGGCCCGGCGGAATCCGTAGAGCGCATTGTCGTCGACTCCCGAGAGCGGGCCCGAAAGGAACGCGACGACCGAGACGTCGTCGTCCGGATCCTGGATCGCCGCGAGGAAGGGCCGCAGCTCCGCGAGCCCCTTCGAGATCGGGAGCGCCTTGCTTCCCGACACGTCCACCGGAACGCCGAGCGCCTCGAAGGCCCGCGCGTAGACGTCGAGGTGCTTGCGGGTCCGCGTGAGGACGAGAAAGTCGCCGAAACGCGCGGCGCGTTCGGGGCCGTCGGACGCCACCGGCCATTTGTGATCGACGGCCCCTCTGACGAACCGCGCGACGTCGGACGCGTTCGCGCGAGCGAGGTCGTCGGCCTTGGCGCCGCCGGCCCGGGTGAGGAGCCGGAACGCTCCGGACCTCTCTGAGCGGTCGGCGCGCACGGGCTCGAGCGGGGCAAAGGAGGCCTGGCGGTCGTTTGCCTCTGCCGGAAAGAGACTTCGAAACCAGGCGTTGGCTGGGTCCGTGAGGGCGGGAACGGCTCGAAAGTTCGCCTCGAGCCGCACGATGCGCCCGCCGGAGGCGACGAGCGTGCGGCGAAAATTCATGTACGCCGCGATGTCGGCGCGGCGGAACCGGTAGATGGACTGCTTGGGGTCGCCCACGACGAAAAGAGATCCCGCCCGCGGCGCGAGAAGCGTCACGTCCTTCTCGTCGAGGTCGTCGCTCATCAGGTACAGGAGAATCTCGGCCTGCAGCGGGTCGGTGTCCTGGAATTCGTCGACGAGGAGGTGCGTGAAGCGCGCCGCGAACGCCCGCCGAACGGCGGGAAAATCGCGCAGGAGATCGCGCGTCGCAAGGAGCAGGTCCGCATATGTGAACGGCCCGTTGCCGGCGCGCCGCGCGGCGAGGTGCGCGAGAGCGGGGCGCAGCACGGCGTAGATCCTCTCGTGCAGCGCGAGCTGCCACTCGGCGAGCGCGGGCTTGACGACGCCCTGGCGCAACGCCTCGAACTCGTCGATGACGCGCTTCCCCACGCTCTTGTCGCCCCATGTGAACTGGGCTTTTCGCTGAGGGGTCTTCCGAAGAGTCCTGAGGAGGCGGGCGAATCCGCCCGGCGTCGCGTAGTCGGGGAGCTCGCGGAGGGACCGCGCTTCGAGAAGCGTGCGCTGGACGTCGTCGCGGCCGCTCTCGTGCGCCGTACCGGGGACGAGGGGAATCGCCCTTTCTAGGAAATCTTCAACGAGCGGTCGCACCCGCGAAAAGTCGGGGAGCGCGAGCGGGTCCGCGACGACGGGGACGACGTCGGGGTACTCGGCGTAGAGCTCGAAGCTGTCCTCGAGCTCTTTCATCGTGACGCCGAGCGCGAAGAGGGCGGCGACGGGGCTGCGCGCATCCGCGAGCGTGCCGACGTACTCGCGGAACGTCCGGGCGCGAAAGAGCGCCGCCTCCTGCAGCTCGACCTGGAGCGCCGCAGGATCGATTCCCGCTTCGAGAGGTCGCTCCGAGAGCAGGAGGGCACAGAAGGAGTCGATCGTGCCGAGAGTGAGGCGATCGAGCGCGCCGCGCGCCTCGTCGATGCGTCTTTTGCGAACGGCATTCGTTTCGCTCCGGGCCGCCGCTTCGAGGGCGCTCTGGAACCGGCGTCTCAGATGGGACGCCGCCTTGCGCGTGAAGGTGACGGCCGCGAGGTTCTCGGGGCAGGCCTTTCCGGCCGCGAGAAGCGCGAGCATCCGGTCGACCAGCATCGTCGTCTTGCCGGAGCCCGCGCCGGCCTCGACGAGCAACGTGACGTCGAGTGCAGTGCGGATCTCGTTGCGGGCGGCCCCGTCGGGGAGATGGGCCGCCCTCTCGCGGGTGAGGGCCATCAGACGCCTCTCCGCTGGATCGCGCGCAACGGCTCCAGCAGGGGGTCGGCCTGTTCCGAATCTCTTTTTCTCCCGGCCCTTGCGGCCGCCGCCGCGACGTCGCCGCAGATCGAGCGGAAGAGACAGAACCGGCAGTCGGCCTCGTCCGCGGTATGGGGAAAGGATCCGGAGGCGACGAGGGCGAACAGGTCGTCAAGCGTCTCGTCGACGAGAGTGCTCCCGGCCTCGAGCTTAAATCGCTGCATCTTCCCCTTGCGGGTCGGGAGGATGTAGCCCGAGGTCACGTCCGCGTCGCGGATGCCGGCGCGCGCGAGAAGAGCTGCGGCGGCCCGCTTGTAGAGAGCGTGCTGGAGCAGCCGCCCGCCATTCAGGGGGCGAGGAGCGCGGTGCTCTTCCTTGAACGCGTAATCACCGCCGGACTTGTAATCCCAGACCGTGAAGCGTCCGTCCTCCATCTCGTCGATGCGGTCGATCTGTCCCTGGAGCAGGAAGGACCCGCCGGGAGTCCGGATCTCGACCGGATCGGGGGATCCGAGCGGCTCGTCGCGACTCGCGCGTTTCAGCCCGAATGGAACCTCGAACCAGCGCGGCGTGGAGCCGGGATTTTCGGCTTCGGAGCGAAGGAAGATGTTGCAGGCCGCGATGAGCTCGTCCTCCTGCGCCCGAAGAGCGGCGAGGTTGGGCGGGGGAACAAGCTCCTTCCAGCGCGCGATTCTCTTCCCCGCGACGGCCTTCAGGCGCGCGATGTCGCGCGCGGGATCGAGCCGCAGGCCATCGGCGCGGAGGCCCGACATGAAATCGTAGAGCACCTCGTGCAGCAGGTTTCCGAACTCGCGCGCGTTCAGCCACTCGCTTTCGGAGCGCTCTTCCTCGGGGGGCGAAAGGTCGAGTACGTACTCGTAGAAGTACGCCCGAGGGCATTTCGCGAGCTTTTCGAGGCGGGAGGCCGAGAGAGGCTGCTTCGTCACACGCGGATCGAGGTCGGCCGCAGCCGCGGACAGGCGCCCGTCCCAGGGCGTGAAGGCCTCGCTGTCGCGTTCCGTCTCCGCGCGCGCGCCGTCCTCGAGCCACGGGTACGCGCGGTCGACCTCGACTCCGAACCCGGGCGCTCCCGGCGCCGCGCGGATCCTCGCGAGCCACCACTCGGTCTCGTCGAGGGGCGCACCTCCCGGCACGAACGTCACGGGCGCGCCAAACGACTTCGCGAGCGAATCGTATCCGGCCTCCGGGGTGCCTTCGCGCTCTCGATAGAGCTGGAGGAGAACGGGCGAAGGGAAGCGCTCGGCGTCCTGAAGGATGTCGCGATTCGAAAAGGAGAGAACGACTTTCCCGCGTACGCGCGCGAGGAGCGCGCGGAGGGCATGGCGCTTTTCGTCCGCGGAGCTGCGGCCCGGAAGGCCGAGGCGGGAGGCCGTGGGAAGGGTGTGGTTCAGGGCGTCACGCTCGGAGTCGAGGAGGACGGGATCCTGGCGCGGAGGCCCCGGAAAGCGGGCCTCGTCCAGGCCCAGGACGAACGTCCGGGGCCGGGCGGAATATCCCGCGCGTGAGAGGCGCGCGATGTGGACATGGCCGGGCGCGGGCGTCGCGGAAACGACGGCGAGGCTTTCGACCGCCTCGCGCAGCCGGTCGGCCGCCTCCCCGCACGAAAGCGCCCGCTCCGGGAGCTCCGCGAGCTGCTGAAAGAGACCCGCGAGCGCGTCGGCCGCGGCACCATCGAGGTCGCTGGAGAGCGTGAGCATTTCGCGAACGACCTCGCGGCAGGCCGCGGCCAGAGCGGGGAGAGAAAGGCGGCCTCGCGAGATTTTCGGGGTGAGGCCGAAGAGCCGCCTCACGAAGGAGCGCAGGGTCTCGGCGGCCGCGAGGCGCTCGGCGCGCGCCGCGTCGAGCGCGCCGCCGGATTCGCCCTCCGGCTCCGGCTGCCTCTCCCGCTCGACGAGCGCGTCGAGGCGCGGCACGTAGCGCGAGGCGCCCGCGAAGATGCGCGCTCGGCGGAGGAGGCGCGCGGCGCGGATGCCTCCCACGCGCGAGGCAGCCGGCTGGAACGGCTTCAGGTCGGCCCGCCCGTCCGCGAGGAGGCGCTCCAGCGCCGCGACCCGAAAGTCATGCGCGATCCAGTCGAGGTAATCGAGGACGCCCTGCCCGGGTCGCGTGTACGTGACGGGGACGCCGTCGTCGAAGGTGCACGAAACCCCATACTGCGACGCGAGCTCGTGGACAAGCGGCCGGTACGTCGCGTCGTCGTCGAACGCGATCTCGACGTCGTCGAGGCGAAGGCCCTCGTCGAGAATCCGTCGAAAAACGCCACGGACTTCGTTCTCCTCGCTCAACGCGTGTGAGAACGTGAGCGTCGACGAGGTGTTGCCGGTTTCGGGCGCGTCCTCGGCGAGCGGGACGGTCACAGGAGCACAAGAGGCGAGGAAGCGCTCCTCGAGCGGCGCGAGATCCAGGCCGGCGGGACGCAGAACGTGGGCCGACGCGGGGATGCGCCGCCCCGGTTCGGCGCATGCGCGGGCCGCGCGGTCGAAGACCTCGGCGGCGTCGGCCGCCCCGATCCTCTCGAGCGTCGCGTCGAAGGCGCGCGCGAGGGCGGCCAGCTCTCTCGCCTTGCGCGCATCCTCGAACGCTTCCGCAGGAAGCGCCCCGGGCGCGACGCCGGCCCGCCGCAGCTCGTCGAGCGTGCGATGGAGCGCGCGATGGAGCCCGACGCGCTCGCGGAGCTTTCCGAAATAAGAGTCGGCCTTCAGGACCTCGTCGCAGGCCGATTCCACGACGGCGAGAAGCTGCGCCCGCGAAAGCAGGCGGCGCCCGTCGGCCGCGAGGAGCGGCCCGGCCACCTCGAGCGCGAGCGAGAACAGCGTCGCGGGCCGGAGGTTCAGATGCGCGGAGCCCGAGCGCGCCAGCGCGTCGAGGATCTGCGTGCCGACCGCGAACGACGGGACGAGGAGGATCTTCTCGTCGATGGGGTGGGCCTCGCAGAACGTGGCGAGCTCCTGAAGGAGCCTGTTGCGTTCGACGGCCGCGCCCATGCCGCGAGCTTAAGCGAAGCGAGGTCCCTGTGTGATTATCGCGGCACATGGAAGGCATCTCCCTCGGGCTGCCGACGCTGATCGCGATCGCCGTGTATCTCGCCGGCATCAACGTCCTTGGCGCCTGGCTCGGGCGAGGCCAGAGGGACGCGAAGGACTATTTCCTGGGCTCTCACGCGATGCCCTGGTGGGCCGTGATGGCGTCGATCGTCGCGACGGAGACCTCGGCGCTCACGTTCCTTTCCGTTCCCGGAGACGCGTACCGCACGGGCTTCACGTTCCTGCAGCTCGCGTTCGGTTATCTCATCGGGCGCATCGCGGTGTCGGCGCTGCTCCTGCCCGGTTATTTCCAGGGCGAGATCACGACCGCCTATGCGCTCCTCGAACGGCGCTTCGGTGTCGGCGCGCGGCGCTTCACGTCGCTCATCTTCATGGTCACGCGCGTCATGGCGGCGAGCGTCCGCCTCGCGGTTCCCGCAATCCCCATCGCGCTCATCCTCGGCGTGCCCGTGTGGATCGCGATCCTCATCCTCGCGGCCGCGACGGCGCTCTACACATACATGGGAGGCATCAAAGCCGTCATCTGGATCGACCTGATCCAGGTCGTCGTGTATCTCTCGGGCGCGGTCATGGCTCTGGTCGTGCTGCTGAGGTCATTCCCCGGAGGATTCGGAGAGATTCTTAGAAGGTGCGCGGAGCTCGGGCGCCCGGTCCGGCTGTTCGACTTTTCGGTGGATCTCTCGCAGCCGTACACATTTTGGGCCGGTGTCATTGGAGGCGCGGTCCTCGCCATGGCCAGCCACGGCGCCGACCAGCTCATCGTCCAGCGCCTGCTCGCGTGCCGCGGCCTCCGCGACGCCCGGAAGGCGCTCGTCGGGAGCGGCGTCCTCGTGATTCTCCAGTTCTGCCTTTTCCTCGCCGTCGGAGTCGGACTCTTCGCGTTCTATGGAGGGCGCGCCGTCGGGCCGGGCGGCTTTGGGACGAGCGACGAGATCTTCCCGTCGTTCATCGTGGGCCACCTTCCACCTTTCATCTCGGCGTATCTCATCGCCGGGATCTTCTCGGCAGCGATGTGCTCGGAGTCCTCCGCGCTGAACTCGCTCGCCTCGGCGCTTTCGCTCGACATCGTCGCCCCGCTGCTCGGGAAAAAGCAGGTGGAAGGGAAGAGGGGGCTCGTCCTCGGCAGGATCCTGACGCTCTTCTGGACGATCGTTCTCGCCGGGCTGGCCGTCGGCTTCTCGCGCCTGCCGCAGAACGTCCCGGCCGTGCAGGTCGCTTTGGGCCTCGCGAGCGTGACGGCGGGCGGCCTTCTCGGCGCGTTCCTCCTTGCGCTCTGGGCGCGGAAGGCGCGTCAGGCGGACGCGCTCGTTGCAATCGGCGTGTCGGCGACCTTCATGCTGTTCCTGTGGCTCGGGTCGAAGGGCTGGGTGCCCTTCGCGCTCGGGCAGAAGATCGCGTGGCCCTGGTACTCGCTCCTCGGCTCCTCGATCACGTTCTCGCTCGGCTGGCTCCTCTCGCAGCGCCACGCTGCGGAGGATCCGCGGCTCACATCCCAAGCATGACGCCTACATCCCGAGCATGACCTTAGCCACGCGCGACATCATCTCCGCGGTCCAGGGCGGCTCCCAGACGAGCTCGACTTTCGCGTCGGTGATGCCGGGGATGGCCTTGATCTTCGTCTCGACCTCGCCAGGGAGGGAGCCGGCGACCGGGCAGGCGGGCGCCGTGAGCGTCATCTTCACGGTCGCGACGCCTTCGGGAGACACGTTCACGGAGTAGATCAGCCCCAGCTCCCAGATGTTGACCGGGATCTCGGGGTCGAAGCACTTCTTCAAGGCCTCGTCGATGACCTTCTGCTCGAGGGGACTGGGAGAAGAGGAAGAGGAAGAAATCTTCTCTTCGGACATGACGGTCTGCTCCGGCTCGTTCATTCTGTCGAGGCGATGGCCTCTTGTCCTTTCAAAATTGTCTCCAGCGTGTGCCACGCAAGCGTCGCACACTTGACGCGGGCCGGGAACTGGCGGACGCCGGAGAAGACGGCCAGCTTGCCGAGACCCGCGCCGTCGGCCTTGACGTCCGGCGGCCCGGTGAGGAGGTCGTGGAACTTCCCGTACAGCGTTTCGGCTTCCGCGAGGCTCTTGCCCTTGACGGAGTCCGTCATGATCGACGCGGAGGCTTTCGAGATCGCGCACCCCGAGCCCTGGAAGGCGACGTCCGCGATGCGGTCGCCCTCGATCCGCACGTAGAGCTTCAGCTTATCGCCGCAGAGCGGATTGTTGCCGAGCGCGAGGCGCGTGGCGTCCGCCATCTCCCGGTAATTGTGGGGAGACTTGTTGTGGTCGAGGATGACCTCCTGATAGAGGTCGCGGAGGTCCGTCATCAGCCGAACACCTCGCGCACCTTCTCGATCGCCGTCGCGAGCGCGTCGACTTCCGCGCGCGTGTTGTAGAGGCCGAACGACGCCCGTGCCGTGGCGGGGAGGCCAAAGCGGTCCATGACGGGCTGCGCGCAATGGTGGCCCGTGCGGATCGCGATTCCCTCGCGGTCGAGGATCGTCCCGATGTCGTGCGGGTGCACGTTCTCGAGGACGAACGAGATCACGGCGGCCTTCTCTTTCGCGCGGCCCACGATCGTGAGGCCGGGAATGGCGGAGAGCTTCCGGATGCCGTGGACGAGGAGGTCGTGCTCGTGCGCGGCCACGGCGGCGAGCCCCACGCCGGACAGCCAATTGACGGCCACCCCGAGGCCGATCCCGCCGGCGATGTTCGCGGTGCCCGCCTCGAACTTCCAGGGAACAGCGTTGTACGTCGTCTTCTCGAAGGTGACGGACGAGATCATGTCGCCCCCGCCCTGATACGGGGGCAGCTTCTCGAGCCATGCTTCGGTGCCGTAGAGCGCGCCGATGCCCGTAGGCCCGTAGATCTTGTGGCCCGAGATCGCGTAGAAGTCGCAGCCGAGATCCTTCACGTCGAGCGGAAGGTGCGGTGCGGCCTGCGCGCCGTCCACGAGGACGGGAACCTTGCGCGCGTGCGCGAGCGCGATGAACGTCTTCACGGGATTCACGGTGCCGAGTGCGTTCGAGACGTGCGATACGGCGGCGAGCTTGGTCCGCGGCGTCAGGCGCTTCTCGAACTCGTCCACCGGCACCTCGCCCTCGTCGGTGATCGGCACGACCACGAGCTTCGCGCCCGTCCTTTCGCAGGCGAGCTGCCACGGCACGATGTTCGAGTGATGCTCGAGGCCCGTGATGAGGATCTCGTCGCCGGCGTTCAGGAAATCCCGGGAGAAGCTGGACGCGACGAGGTTGATCGCCTCCGTCGTGCCGCGCGTGAAGACGATCTCCTTCGGCGAGGTGGCGCCGAGGAAGCGCGCGACCTTCTCGCGGGCGCCCTCGTAGGCCTCGGTAGCCTTCTCGGAGAGCCAGTGCGTGCCGCGGTGGATATTCGCGTTCTCTTCCTCGTAATAGCGGCGGATCGCGTCGATCACGACCCGCGGCTTCTGCGTCGTGTTCGCGTTGTCGAGGTAGATGAGGGGCTTGCCGTAGACCGACCGCGAGAGGATCGGGAACTCGGCGCGGATGCGTTCCACGTCGTACGTGTGTGCGCGCGCCTCAGGGGCGGTCTTCGTGACGGCGCTCATCGGTTCTCCGGGGCCGCGAGGTTCGCGGGCAGCCAGGCGCGCAGGTGGCTCTCGAGGAAGGCCCGCACGTCGGCGGACGCCACTTTCTCGATCAGCTCGCTGCCGAAGGCGTACGTGAGGAGGGCGCGCGCCGCCTCCGGCGAGAGGCCGCGCGAGCGGAGGTAGAAGACGGCGTCCGCGTCGAGGCGTCCCGTCGTGGAGCCGTGAGAGCAGCGTACGTCGTTGTTGTGGATCTCGAGCTGCGGCTTGCTGTCGACGAGGGCGTTGTCCGAGAGGATGAGGTTGCGGTTCGTCTGCCGCGCGTCCGTTCGCACGGCTCCGGGACGCACGACGATCTTGCCGTCGAAGACGCCGCGGCCGGTCCCGTCGAGAACGCCCTTGTACAGCTCGATGCTGTCGGCACGCGGCGAGACGTGGTCGATGAGCGTGTGACAGTCGACGTGCTGTGCGGAGTTTGCGCAGAAGAGGCCATACAGCTCGGTGCGCGCCCCTTCGCCCGCGAGGTCCATCGCGACCTCGTTACGGACGAGCTTGCCGCCGAACGAAAAGACGTGGGATGCGGAAGTCGCACCCGCGGCGTGCGCGACCGAGAGGTGCCCGATGTGGAACGCCTCCGGACCTTCGAGCTGGAGCTTGATGTGCTGTAGGCGGGCGTTCCGGGCGAGATCGACCTCCGTCCGGGCGTTCGTGAAGGAAGGCGCGCCCGCCCCGAAATACGCTTCGATGACCGTCGCGGAAGAGTTCTCTTCGAAGGTGAAGAGATTCCTCGTGTGCACCATCGAGGGCGCTTCCGAGTGACCTGCCGGCGTCGACACATGGAGGATGAAGAGAGGCTCCGTGACGCTGGTATTCGCGGGGACATGAAGAACGACGCCCTCGTCGAGGAAGGCGTCGCCGAGAGATCCGAAGAAATGCTTCGAATGGTCCCTTTCGGCGGCCCCCGCAACGAGAGCGCGCTCGACGCGCTCCGGCGAGGTCGCCAGAACGTTCTTCATGCGCTCGAAGAGAATTCCGGCGGTGAGATTGCCCGGGGATCGCCTGAGAAGACGCCCGTTCACGAACGACAGCCTCGGCTCCGAAGCAGAGAACCCGATCGTCCCGAGCCGCGCTTCCAGCTCGAAGGCCGCGGTGCGCTCGGCGAGTGTGACGTCGTCCGACGGAAGAGAGAAAGGAGCGCGCGCGAGGGGCGCGAGGTTCGTGAACCGCCACTCCTCGTCGTTCGTCGAGGGGAATCCGAGCCTCTCGAACGCCGCGAGAGAGCTCCGGCGCAGCTTCTGGAGCCAGGGCGGGCTGGGGCGGGTCGCGGCGAAGTCCGCGGCCTGGGCCGCGAGCGTTGCGACTCCCTCGTGAAGGGCCGTTGGCCGCGCCGCGCGTGTCATCGTGCCGCGGCTCCCGCGACGACCGATGCCGTCGCTTGCGGTTCCTTCTCGATCCAGGAGTAGCCCTTCGCCTCCAGTTCCTTCGCGAGATTCTTGTCGCCGGATTTCACGATCTTCCCGTCCGAGAGGACATGGACGAAGTCCGGGATGATGTAGTCGAGCAGGCGCTGGTAGTGCGTGATGACGAGCATCCCGCGCGCGCCGTCGCGGAGCGCGTTCACGCCCGAGGCCGCCACACGCAGGGCGTCGATGTCGAGGCCGGAATCCGTCTCGTCGAGGATCGCGAGCTTCGGGTCGAGGACCGCCATCTGGAGGACCTCGTTGCGCTTCTTCTCGCCGCCGGAGAAGCCCTCGTTGACGGAGCGGTTGAGGAGGGTCTCCTCCATCTCGACGAGCTTCGCCTTTTCGTCGAGGAGCGCGAGGAAGTCGATCGCGTCGAGCTCCGGCTGCCCGCGGTGCTTGCGCACGGTGTTGACCGCGGTGCGCAGGAAGTACGTGTTCGAGACGCCCGGGATCTCCACGGGATATTGGAACGCGAGGAAGATGCCCTCGCGCGCGCGCATCTCGGCCGGCATCGCGAGAAGGTCCATGCCTTGGAACCGGGCGGAGCCCTGCGTCACGACGTAGCCGGGCCGCCCCGACAGGACGTGCGCGAGCGTGCTTTTGCCCGACCCGTTCGGGCCCATGAGCGCGTGCACTTCGCCCGGGCGGATGACGAGGTCGATTCCCTTGAGGATCTCGTGCCCGTCTTCCTCGATGGAAGCGTGGAGGTTTCGGATTTCGAGAAGATTCTGCTGGTTCACTTGCCTTTACCCCACCGAGCCCTCGAGTGACACTCCGAGAAGCTTTTGCGCTTCCACCGCGAACTCCATCGGGAGCTCCTTGAGGACGCGCTTGGCGAAGCCGTTGACGATGAGCGAGACAGCGTCCTCCGCCGAGAGGCCGCGCTGACGGCAGTAGAAGAGCTGGTCCTCGCCGATCTTCGACGTGGACGCCTCGTGCTCGAGCGTGGCCGAGCTGTTCTTGACTTCGATATAGGGGAATGTGTGCGCGCCGCACTGGTCGCCGATCAGGAGCGAGTCGCACTGCGAGTAGTTCCGCGCGCCCTCGGCGTTCTTCATGATCGTGACGGCGCCGCGATACGTGTTCTGCCCGTGACCCGCCGAGATGCCCTTCGACACGATCGTGGAGCGCGTGTTCTTCCCGATGTGGATCATCTTCGTGCCCGTGTCGGCCTGCTGGTAGTTGTTCGTGAGAGCGACCGAGTAGAACTCGCCGACCGAGCCATCGCCCAGGAGGATGCAGCTCGGGTACTTCCACGTGATGGCCGAGCCCGTCTCGACCTGCGTCCACGAGATACGCGAGTTCTTGCCGGCGCACTTGCCGCGCTTCGTCACGAAGTTGTAGATGCCGCCCTTGCCCTCGCGGTCGCCCGGGTACCAGTTCTGCACGGTCGAGTACTTGATCTGCGCGTCGTCCAGCGCGACGAGCTCGACGACCGCCGCATGGAGCTGGTTCGTGTCCCGCTTCGGCGCGGTACAGCCTTCCAGGTATGACACCACCGCGCCCTGCTCGGCCACGATGAGCGTCCTCTCGAACTGGCCCGTGTCGGCCTGGTTGATGCGGAAGTACGTGGACAGCTCCATCGGGCAGCGCACGCCCTTCGGGATGAAACAGAACGAGCCGTCGGAAAAGACCGCCGAGTTCAGCGCCGCGAAGAAGTTGTCGCTCGAGGGCACGACGCTGCCGAGGTACTTCTTCACGAGGTCGGGGTGCTCGCGCACGGCCTCTGAGAACGAGCAGAAGATAATGCCGAGCGACGCGAGCTTCTCCTTGAACGTCGTCGCGACGGACACGCTGTCGATGACGGCGTCCACGGCGACCCCGGCGAGGATCTCCCGCTCTTTCAGCGGCACGCCGAGCTTTTCGTACATCGCGATGAGCTCCGGGTCGACTTCCGCGAGGCTCTTCGGGGCGCCGTCCTTCGCGGATTTCGGCGCAGCGTAGTAGACGATCTTCTGATAGTCGATGGGCGGGTACGTCACGCGCGCCCACTTCGGCTCGGTCATGGTGAGCCAGTGCCGGTAGGCCTTCAGGCGCCAGTCGAGAAGCCACTCGGGCTCGCCCTTCTTCCGTGAGATGAGGCGCACGACGTCTTCGGAAAGGCCCGCCGGGATGACGTCCGTGTCGATGTCCGTGACGAAGCCGTGCGGGTATTCTTGCCGCGTCAGCCTGTCGAGAACGGCGTCGCTCATAGCGCGCTCCTTCCCTCCGGGGCTCGTGCGGGAAGGGCGAAGGCGGTCGGGAGGGAGATCCGGCGCGCGAGCGGGCGTGTCATGTCCGCGAGGGTGAGGCCCTCGAGGGAGCCGCGGATCGTCTCGTTAATGATCTGCCAGTTCGGGCGCGTCGAGCAGAAGCTCTCGTGCTCGCATCGCGTCATCCCGTTGCACTCGGTGATGGCGACGGGCCCCTCGAGCGTCGCGATGATCGCGGAGACGGTGATCTCGCGGGGCGGCCTGGCGAGGATGTAGCCGCCTTTCGTGCCGCGCTGAGAGGCAAGGAGTCCGCCCTTCGAGAGCTGCTTGAGTAGCTTGCCCACCGTGGGGAGGGGCAGGCGCGTCTCTTGCGCGAGCTCGCGCGCCGTGTGCGCCACCCGGTCATCGTGCGCCGCGAAGTGCGTCAGAAGCACGATCCCGTAGTCGGTCAGCTTCGTCATCCGGAACATCGTTTTCTCCCCGGCCCAGTATACCGAACCGAATCAGTACGATATGAAATGGGACTGATTTAGTCAAGGCTGATAAGAGATCTTCCTGGAATGGTTTAATGAGACTCTGTCGCTGGAATCGGCCCCCTTGACCAGGTTCGCGTGGCCTCGAAAAAGCTCAGGGCGCAGCAACCGCGAACGCGCCATAGCCGACGACCCTGTCCGGGTCGCCCGCGGTGTCGGCGGAGGTCCTGAGGTCGAGCAGCTCGATTGCGAGGTGTTTCCGGCGCGCGAGCTCCACGAGTCCGCGAAGCGCGAAGATCCCGCACGCGTCTTCCTCGCCGAGCGCGGCCGCGTTCCGCGCGACGACGGCCTGCGCCGTGTGCCGGTCGAGCCGGCGGGCGGTCTCGGCGCCGTGGTAGTGGCTGAGGTCGGTGCTCACGACGACCAACGTGCCGGTTTCGCCGAAGAACGCGTCGATGAGATCGGCCGTCTCCCCGGCCGACAGCTCCGAGACGGCGACGGGCAGGATCCCGAACCCCGCCGCGAGGACCCGCTGCAGGAACGGGAGCTGCACCTCGAGCGCGTGCTCGGGGGCGTGCGGCCGGTCGTCGACCGCCGCACCGCGCGCCACGGCCCGCTCACGGAGGACGGGATCGATCGGCACCTCGCCGAGGGGCGTCGCCCAGGCGTCCGCGGCGGGAACGGCCGCGCCGCGGATCGGGACGTGGTGCACCGGCCCGAAAGCGACGACGCGCGAGATCGAGGCGGCCGTGCCGCGGAGCCGGGCGTACGCCGTCGCCGCGACGGGGCCCGAGTAGACATAGCCCGCATGCGGGACGACGAGGGCGGCGGGCGACGGCGCTCCCTCCGGGGTGAGCGCGCCCGCGAGCAGATCGTCGACCATCCGCTCCAGCTCTCCCGGACGGGCCGGGTAGAAGGTCCCCGCCACGGCGGGCGTGCGAACCCGGTGCCGGGTCATTCCGCCTCGAGGGTGACGGGCCGCCTGCGCGCACCCGACGTCCCCGGTCTCGCCTCGAAGACCCCAGGGCAGCGCTCGCCGCAGCGGGTGCAGTATTCCTTGAGGCAGACGTCACACTGAATGCGTCCGTCTTCGACGGCGTGCCAGTACCGTGTGGGGTGGCCGACACCCGCGAGGGTTTCCACCGCGTTCCTCACTCCCGATGATGCACCCGCGGCTCGTCGGACGCGAGAGAGGGCACGTTCAGCCGCCGAGGATTTCGGTCAACCCCTCGAGGACCTGCTCGAGCTCGTCCGGAGTGGCCCGCGCGACGCGCTTTCCGAGCCTCTCCGTCGAGAGTGTCCGGATCTGGCCGATCTTGACCCAGGACTTCTTCGGGAGCTTCGGGTCCGACAGGGGAAGGGCAAGGGGAAATCCGGCTCGCGGCGCCTGACTCGTGAGCGCGACGGCGACGACGGTCCCTGAATGACGGTTGAAGACGTCGGCGCTCAGGATGAGCACGGGGCGGAGGCCCGCCTGCTCGCTTCCGCGAACCGGGTTCAGGTCCGCCCAGACGATGTCCCCTCTCAGTAGGGCGGCCATTCGGCGACCGGTTCCAGCCCTTCTTCGGCGAGAGCGCGCTCGAGGCGGCGGTCCAACTTCGCGCACTCGCGCGCGAGGCGGACGCCATCGATCCGGCGAAGCTTGTCCTCGATGGAGTCCTGCACGAGCCTGCTCCGACTCGGGAACACCCCTCGGCGCACGAGCCGGTCGACACGGGTCAGCGTCCGGCGGTCCAGCGAGACGGCAACTTTGGCGGTTCTCATGGGTATGACTCTAGGTCATACCCATGAGTCCGTCAAACGGGCCCCGCGGGCTCGGGGGAGGCGGCATCCGTGAGAGTGCCAATCAGTAGCCTTCGCCCTCGGGGGCCGCTTTTGCCCTGTCTCGGTGAAGCCGGAACACGACGACGAAGTAGAAAAGCGCGAACGGCAGGCCCACGATGAGCCATCGGAGCGCCGTCTTCAGACCCGCCGGATCACCGCCCGAGTTGAACGCCGTCATCGAGAGCGCCGGATCCGGGATCGCGCGCAGCATCACCGGGAACACGCAGGCCGCGGTGGCTGTCGAGAGCCCGGCGAGAAACGCCGAAGAGCCCATGAACGTCGACAGGTCACGCCCCCGCGCGAGACCCTGGAAGACGCCGGCGAGCCCCGCGACGGCGACCGCCGCGAGGAGGATCGCGACGGGACGGGACGCGAGCGCCTCGAGAAGCGGTCTGTTCACGCGCCACGTGGCAACCGTCACGACGAGCCAGAGCACGGTCATGGCGACGAAGAGGCGCCGGGCCGCCGCGCGGCTTCTCTCCCGAACGGGTCCGTCGGTCTTCCAGGCGAGAAACGCCGATCCGTGCGCCGCGAGCGCGACGAGCGCGAAGACGCCCACGAGGCAGGTGTACCAGTCGAGGATTCCGACGGGCTCGCGCGCGCTGAAGTTGGTGAAGAGCGTGAGCTCGAACCAGCCCTCGGCTGTGAGCGGAACTCCGCGGATCAGATTGCCGAGCGCCGCGCCGAGAAACACGGGCAAGAGAGAGCTCGCGAGCGCGAAAAAGAAGTCCCAGGTGAAGCGCCAGACTGGATCCTGAACGTGGCTCCTGAATTCGATCGCGATGCCTCGCAGAATCAGACACCACAGGACGAGAAAGATCGCGAAGTAGAAGCCGGATATTCCGGCGGAGAGAACTCTCGGGAAGGCCACGAAAAGAACGCCGCCAGCGGCCAGCAGCCAGACCTCATTGCCGTCCCAGAACGGGCCGATGGCCGCGAGCACCTGGCGCCGCTCGGAGTCGGTTCGCGCCACGAACAGGTGGAGCGCGCCGGCGCCGAGGTCGAAGCCGTCCAGGACGACGTACGCGCTCAGCATGAAGACGGCGACGGCGTACCAGAGCTCAAACATGAGCGGCCCCGGAGGCCGGCACCGGTCCGTGCCCGATCTCGCGCGTCAGGAGGAAGAGGAAAAGCACGCCGAGGACGAGATAGAGGCCGCAGAACCCGATGAGCGTGAAGAGAGCCGTCCCGGCGTTCACCATCTGGCTGGAACCTTGCGCGGTCCGGAAGATTCCGTAGACGAGCCACGGCTGGCGTCCGAGCTCCGTCGTGATCCAGCCGGCGATCACCGCGATGTATGCGAAGGGGAAGGAAAGCATGAGGATCCAGAGCATCAGCCGGCTCTTCTCGAGCCGGCCGGTCCAGGCCAGGAGATTCGCGGCCGCCATGATCGCGATGAGAATCGTCCCCAGGCCGACCATGATGTGGAAGGCGTAGTAGAGGAGCTCGATGTTGTCGGGCCAATCGCGCGGCGGGAAGCTGTCCAGACCCTTCACGTCGGCGGAGAAGTGCCCGTACGCGAGGACGCTGAGAACGCCGGGCACGGCGATCGGATTGTCCAGGCGCCGCTCGCGCACGTTTGGCTGCCCGATCATGTTGATCTGCGCCCTCGGTCCCGATTCGAAGCGCCCCTCCATCGCGGCAAGGGCGACAGGCTGGTACCGGGCGACCAGCTTGGCCTGAATGTCCCCCGTCGGAAAGGCCAGCAGAACGCTCGAGGCGAGACCGGCCACGGTGCCCACCTTCAGGAAGAGCCGGGCCGGTTCCGCGTGCTTGCCCTGCAAGAGATAGAGCGCACCCAAAGCCGCCATAACGAAGGACGCCGTCGACACCGCGGCGATCATGTTGTGGGCGTATTGGGCGAGCGCCCACGGGTTCAGGATGAATGCGCCGAAGTCGGCGAGACGCAGCGTGCCGTCGGGGGAGACCGCGAATCCGACCGGATGCTGGAGAAATGCGTTCGTCGCGACGATGAAATAGCCGGACAGCCAGCTTCCGAAAAAGAGCACTACCGAGGCGAGAAAGTGTCCCCTCTTGCCCAGGCGTTTCTCCCCCCAGACGAGAAGGGAAAGAAAGCTCGACTCGAGGAAGAACGCGAAGAGAACCTCCATGGCGAGCGTATGGCCGACGACGTTGCCGGCGAAACGAGAGAATCGTGCCCAATTCGTGCCGAACTGGAACTCCATGGGAAACCCGGTCACGACTCCCATCGCGAAGTTGAGCCCGAAGATCCGGATCCAGAAGCGCGCGGCGTCATTCCATTTCGCGCCGCCCGAACGGAGTCCGAGCGCCTTCATGATCACGATGAGAAACGCCAGCCCCATCGTCAGGACCGGAAAGAGATAGTGATAGACGATCGTGAAGGCGAACTGGAGGCGGTGGAGGAAGAGCGGATCGCTCATGCTGCGGTGTGACGGCTCCGGCTACTTCGCGAAGACGTCCTCGACGGGCGTGATCGTGACGGCCTCGGCCTTGATTCCGAGCTTCGACGCGCCGATGGCCTTGTCCTCGTCGAGCAGCTCCTTCAGCTTCTCGCCGTCGTAGGTGATCGGCGAGAACGCGTCGGTGACGAGCCTCTCCTTCAGGCCCTCGGCGTCCTTCGTGATGATCACGACCGAAAGGTCCCTCGCCTGGAGGTGCCTCTTGACGGCGGCGTTCACGTCGGCGCTCGTGAGCTTGCCCAGCTTCTCGCGCATCGTCGTCACGTAGTCGCCGAGCCCGTACCATCTCTGGTCCAACGCGTAGCCGAGCTGGTGATCCTGGGTGGACGTCAGGAGGTAAGCGTTCTTCATGAGGTAGTCGCGGGTCGTCTGGAACTCCTCCTCGGTGAGGCCCTCGCTCACGAGGCGGTCCAGCTCGTGGATCGCGATGCGCAACGCCATCTGCGCGTTGACCGGAACGACGGGCCGGATCCAGATCTCGAAGAGCTGGGCGCGGCGCGCGAGACCTGCGTCCGGAAAGAACTGGAACATTCCACGGGGAAACGCCTCGAGATACGCATAGTCGCCGTAGTTCATGCCGCGCACCTCGCGGATGCGCTGGTAGAGGTGTGAGCTGGACGAGCGGTGCTCGCCGAGCCACGCCCGCGCGACGGACAGGGCCGCGAAGTCCGGATGGGCGCGCGTGACCGCGACCGGGAAGCCGAAGGAGATCGCCGTGGCGCGCGTCTCCTTCTTCACGATGTCCACTTCGATCCCGTTCGGCTTGCGGCCGGTGACGCCCTCGGGCGTGGGGAGCGCGGGACCCGCGGCCAGCTTGCCCGCCTCCGCCTTGACGCGCTCGAGGAGCGCCGGCGGCGCGTCGCCCGCAACGCCGACCGTGAGCGCGGCGCGCGTGTAGGCCTTCTTCGCGAAGTCCTTCACGTCGTCCAGCGTTATCGCGTTGATCCCCGCGATGGTCCCGAGGACCGTGTGCCCGTAAGGAGTTCCGCGGAACACCAGCTCCTGCAGGCGCTCCTTCCCGAGCTCCTCCTCGTTGTTGTTGCGGAGGCTCTGGACGAGCGCGTTCATCTGCGCGTCCTTGAGGCGCCGGAAATCCTCGTCCCTAAAGCCGGGATCGGTGAGCTGGGGAAGGGCGATGCCGAGGAACGCCTCCCAGTTGTCCTTGTGGGTGACGCCGGTGAAGGACGTCATCTCCCGGTCGACCTGCGCGTCGAAGCTGCCCGCCATCGGAAACAGAGCCTTCCGGATCTCGTCGATGCGGCGGTCCTTCGAGCCGGCCTGCGCGATCATGCGGGCGGTAAGAGCCGCGAGGCCCTCCTTGCCCTTCGGATCGTGGGCGGAGCCCGCCGTGAACAGGAGCTTCACCTCGAGCCGTGGCAGCGGGGAGGCCTGCGTCACGAACGCCGGCTCCGGGCCGGGCGGCTTCGCCGCGGCACCGGCCGCGAACGTGGCGAGAGCCGGAACCGTCCGGACGGAATCGGCCATCGGGTCCCTCGAAAGCGTCGTCACGACGAGGTTCGCATCCGTGAGGTACGTGCGCGCCGCCGCCTGGAGGTCGGCCGGCGTGAGCGTCTCGCCGAGCCGGTAGTACGCATTGAGCGTTCCGTACGAGCGCCGCAACCTCACGAAGCGCGCGAGGACCCCCGCGATCGTCTCGGTGTTGTCGAGCGTCCGCGCGAGTCCGTAGCGCGCGTTCGATTTCGCCTCCTGAAGGAGCTTGCCGTCGACAGGCTTGCCGCGCAGGGCCGCGACGGTTTTCAGGATCTCGTCGCGGATGTACGTCGGATCGGTACCCTTCTTAAGGCGGGCGGCCACCGTGACGAGCTCCGGGTCCTCGGTGATCCCCACGTTCGGGAAAAGGGCGTCGAGCTTCTGCTCCTGCTCGATGAGGCGCTTATAGAGGTCGGATGTCGGGCCGAACGACAGGTCGAAAAGCGTGTCGATCGCCGGGAGGTCTTTCTTCATCTCGGAGAAGGCGGGCCCATGGAACGCCACCGTCACCCACGAGAGCGTGTCGCTCGGCCAGGGAACGTGCGCGTAAACCGGCCCGTGTGCGGGGGGCTCCTGCGGGACGGTGACGCTGTGAGCGCCGCGCTTCCACCCGTCCCAGTATTTCTCGACGAGGCGGAAGACCGCCTCGGGTTTCACGTCGCCGGCGACGATGACCGTCACGTGCTCGGGCCGGTACCAGCGCGCGAAGAACGTCTTCGAGTACTCGAACTGGTTGGGCATGTCCTCGATGTCCTTGAGGAAGCCCATCGTCGTGTGCTTGTATGTGTGGACGTTAAAGGCGTTCTCGCGCTGGACCTCGAAGAGCTTCGAGATCGGATTCGCGCTGTTCTTGTTGTACTCGCCGAGGACGGCGCGCGCCTCGGTCTTGAAAGCGGATTCGGAGTACGAGAGGTTCTGGAACCGGTCCGCCTCGATCTTCAGGATCGTCTCGAGGTCTTCCTTCGGGAACGTCGTGTGGTAATTCGTATAGTCGTCGGTCGTGTAGGCGTTCTGGCGGGCGCCCGAGCGCGTCACGATGTCCTGGTATTTTTCGGGTGGGTAGGCCACCGTGCCGCGAAACATCATGTGCTCGAAGAAGTGGGCGAAGCCGGACTTGCCGGGCTCGACCTCGTTCCGGGAGCCTGTTTGAACCGGGATCTGGACCGACACGATGTTCGGAAACCCCGTGGGCACGACGATGACCTTCAGCCCGTTCGGAAGCGTCTTCTCGGAGACTTTGAAAGGCAGGAGGTCGCGGGATGCGGCCGGAACCGCCGGCTTCCTGGCCGCATTCACGCCGGCGGCGGGCTTTTTCGCCTGGGCGGTCGCGTGGGTCGCCATGGTTGCCATGAGGGCGAGGAGGATAGCGGCAAGGGGGCGGAAACGAGGCATGCGGGCATCTCCTTCGATTCGAGAATCTAACCCGATACGGGGTGAAGAGGGCCGTTAAGTGAGTAGGGCGTGGTGACGGGTTACCGCCAGGCGGCTCCTCAAGCGGCTCCCGCCGTGACTACCGGACTTCGGGGCAGGATCGGTTCCCGGAGTGCGCCGTGTCACATGGCCGGCAGCGCGGCCTTCAGGAACGCGCCGACGTCCTTGCGCAGCTTCGCGAGCTCGCCCGAGTGGATGTACATCATGTGGCCGGCCTCATACTCGTGCGTCGTGATGCGCGCGCGCTGGCTCGGGTCCAGGCCCATGTGCGCGAGCGTGTACTGCGTCGCGAAGTACGGCGTCGCGAGGTCGAAATGGCCCGACGCGACGAAGAGTTTCATGTCGGGGTTCTTCGCGAACGCCTGACGCAGGGCCTCGCTCGTGTCGGCGAACCCGTTGCGCGCGCCCCAGTCCCACGGCCCGATGCCCCCGCCGAGGATGTGGTACGTCGCATCCGACTTGTAGCCGAGCACGCTGCGGACGTACTGGTTGAACATCGCCGTGTAGGGCGGGCGGATGGCCGTCATGCTCGGGTCGAAGTCGGGGCGCTCGGAGACGGCGCTCTGGTCGATGCCCACGAAACGTGTATCGAGCCGGCCCACGGTGCGCCGTTCGTCCCGGAGCAGCTCCTTGCAGAAGTGTTGGATCTCGACGCGGAGGTCCGCGCGGTCGAGCCATGCCGGGTCGAGGCCGGTGTAGCGCGCGAGCCGCTCGCCGATCGCCTTGCGCTCCGCCGGGGTCAGCGCGTCTCCCTTCGCGAGCGCGATCGGATAGTCGGCCGCGGCGAACTTCTCGACCTCGTCGAGGACGGCGCGAAGGGGCTTCGCCTGCAGGTCGGCGGGAAGCTTCTTGTGGTACCAGGCCGTCGCCGTGTACGTCGGGAGGAAGAGCGGATAGGGAAGGTCGTTCCCCTTCGTGAACCGGGCCGTCTGGAAGTTGAGAATCGACGAGACGAGGAGGATGCCGTTGAAGGCGATGCCTTTCTCGACGAGGTAGCCCGAGAGACCGGCGGCCCGAGTCGTGCCATAGCTCTCGCCCACGAGGAAGAGCGGCGACGAGAAGCGCTCGTTCCGTGCGAGATAGAGGCGGACGAACTCGCCGACGGACGCGAGGTCGCCCTCCACGCCCCAGAACTTCTTTCCGAGCTCGGGCCTAACGGCACGGCTGTATCCCGTCCCGACGGGATCGATGAAGACGAGATCCGTCTCCGTGAGCCACGTCTCCTCGTTGTCCACGAGCGCGTACGGGGGCGCCGGCATCATGCCGTCGTCCTTCATCTTCACGCGCTTCGGACCGAGGGCGCCGAGGTGCAGCCACACGGACGACGAGCCCGGGCCGCCGTTGAACGAGAACATGAGCGAGCGCTTCTCGACGGGTGCGCCGCCCCGGTCGAGCGTGTACGCGACGTAGAAGATGTGCGCCTCGAGGTCTCCCGTCTCGTTCCGGAGCGGCATGAGGCCCGTCGTGGCCGTGTACTTGAGGACTTTTCCGCCAACGCGAAGCTCGTGATGCGTCACGATGGGCGGCTCCTCCTTCTCTTCCTTCTTCTCCTCTTTCCTCCCTTCGGCCGGCTTCGCTTTCGCGGCCGCGGGCTCCTCGGCGCGTGCGGGCTCGGGAGCGGGCGTGCCCTGGGGCCGAGCGGCCTGAGGCTGGGCGAGAAGAGCGATCAACGGAAGGATTGCGAACGGCGGCATCACGGCCTCCTCGGCGAGTCTTTGACCGGGACGAGCGCGTACCGTACATTGCGCGCCCATGAAAAGCGACCCCGGAGGGACCGTTCGCGTCGGCCTGATCGGCTTCGGCACGGTGGGCCGGGCGTTCGCGAGCCTCCTCGCGAGGGAGGCGCCCGATCTCGACTCCCGGCGCCGCGTCCGTCTCTCTCTCGTGGCCGTCGCGAGCCGCAATGCGGACCGAAGGCGCGATCCCGGCCTCGGGGCCGGCGTGCGCTGGACGGACGACCTCGCTTCCGTCGCGACAGACCCAGGCGTGGACCTCGTCGTCGAGCTGCTCGGCGGAATCGAGCCCGCGAACGGCCTCATCCGCGCCGCGCTGAACACGGGCAAGAGTGTCGTGACGGCGAACAAGATGCTGCTCGCTCGGCACGGAACCGAGCTGCAGGCGCTCGCGCGCGAAAAAGGCGCGGGCCTCGGCATCGAGGCCGCGGTCGCGGGAGGGATTCCGATTCTGCGAGCGCTCCGCGCGAGCTTCACGGGCGATCGCGTCACCGCGGTCTCCGGCATCCTGAACGGCACGTGCAATTTCATCCTCACGGAGATGGAGAAGACGGGGCGCCCCTACGACGAGGTTCTCGCCGAGGCGCAGCGGCTCGGCTACGCGGAGGCCGACCCGGCGAGCGACGTCGGGGGCGACGACGCGGCGTACAAGCTCGTGCTTCTCGCGCGCCTCGCGTTCGGCCGCGACGTGGCGTTCGACCAGATCGCCCGCGAGGGCATCACGCGCCTTCTCCCGTGCGATTTCGTCTACGCCCAGAGGCTCCTGTTGACGCCGCGCCAGCTCGCGGTGGCGCGCCTCCTCGAGAGCGGACATCTCCTCCTCTCGGTCAGGACGCACCTCGTATCCGAGACGTCGCTACTCGCGAAGGTGACGGGCCCGTTCAACGCGGTCGAGGTGCGCGGTGAAAGCGGCGGCCCGTTCATTTTCTCCGGGCGCGGCGCCGGAGGCGGGCCGACGGCCACGGCCGTTCTCGCGGACGTCGTGGAGATCGCGCGTGGAGGCGCCCCGGCCGCGCCGCCGCTCGGCTTCGCCTTGCTCGAGCCGTGCATACCGGCGACGCCCGAGGAGTTCGTGTCGCCCTTCTATCTGAGGTTCGTCGTCCGCGACCGCCCCGGCATCATCGCGGACCTCGCGTGGATCCTCGCGGACCACGGCGCGAACATCGAGGCTGTGTTCCAGGCCCCCTATGAGGACAAGAGCGCGCTGCCGTTCGTCGTGACGCTCGAGCCGGTTTCCGGAAAGGCGCTCGCGGGAGCCCTTGCCCAGATCGATTCGCTGACGTTCCACGTCGTCCCGCCGCTCGCGCTTCCCATGACGGAGTAGGCCGGGCGGCGGCGCTCCTCCCACGCGAGGAGGGACGCGAAGAAACCAACCCGCGCCATCGCGAGGAGGAAGAACCCGATCTGCCGGAAGAGGAAGAGCCCGGCAACGGCTCCGTTCGTGCGCGGGTTCATGTGGAGGCCCGCGCTCGTGAAGAGGGCCTGCACCCCGAGGAACACGACGAGCCAGAACAGGATGACGCGGAGTCCCGACACGCGACGACCCGAGAGGCGCTGCTTCGCGATGCGGTACGCGCCTCGGGCGTTTCGGGCGTCATCGCGGGCCAGGGCGATGCGGGCGAGGTCGAACCGGAGCCCCGTGTTGAAGAAAACGAAAAGCCCCCCGAGAAGCGCCCACCAGAAAAGCACCGTCGAGGCGCCGCCGTGGGGCGGCGCATGCGTCGCGAGCTTGCGGAGCCCGGCGCACGGTAAGACGACGAGGAGGCCGAGCCAGAAGAGAGACGACAGCGCGAAGCGCGCCGTCGCCCAGAGGTTCGCCTTGAAGAGAGCGGCGGACTCGGCGACGACGAGGCGGAAGACGGGGCGTGGGCGGTTCGCGATGAGCGCGCGGAGGACGCCGCCCGTCAGGAAGACCTGGAGGAGCACGAAAGCCACCGCCGAGCCGAGGAACGCCGCGAGCACGAGGCCGATCTGTGAACGCTCCACGACGAGAAACGAGAGGATTCCCCACGAGTCCCAGCCCTTCACGAGGGCCTCGCGGAACGCGCCCTCGTCGAAGGCCGCGAAGAGGGCCTTGATCGGGTACCACGCGACGAGCGCGGACGCGAGGAGCGAGAGCCAGAGGACGGCGGCGAGGCGCCGGTGGCGGAGGGCGGCGCCGAGGCCGGTCGAGAGCGTGCTCACAGGACACCCCACAGCGTGGAGAGCAGGATCTCCACGAGATGCAGGGCGTAGGTCCGGCCCTTGGCGGCGGCCGACGGCCCCTCGTACTTCTTCGTATAGCGGGCGTTGTTCCAGGGGTTGCGGTCGAGGACGGTCCGGCGCTCCGGGTCCACCTCGGCCTTCACGAGCGGCGACGAGGACGTCACGCGGTACTTGATCCACCCGCTCGCGCCGTCCCACATGCGCTTGACGGTCTGCCCGTCCTTGAACGTGAGGACGACGTCGGCGGGCATCTCGATGTCGCCGTCGCGGCCGACGACGACGAGCGACTGCCACGGCCCCTTGTGCTTCTTTTCGTCCGGCTTCTTCTGCGGCTTCTTCTTTGGGTCCGGGTCGAAGTTCACGGGCTTGTCGGCGTCGTCGAAGCCCGTGAAGCCGTCGTCCGGCGTCGTGCGCGCGTCGAGGACCGCGAAGTCCACCCAGCCGCGCCCGTACCACGTCTTCAGGATCAGCGCCGCGACAAGCGGGTTCCCGGGGGCGCGCATCGCGTCGAGGAAGTCCTCGGACGTCGGGTGGTCGAAGCGCCAGCGCTCCGCATAGCCGCGGAAGGCGCGCCAGAACGCCTCTTCCCCGAGGAGGAGGCGGATCTGCTGGATTGTCGTGCCGGGCTGCGGGTAGGAGTTGCGGCCGTACGAGCCCTCGCCCGCGTACTTCCACGCGTTCGAGAGGATCGGGTCGTGGTCCTGCGTGAGCGCGGCCTGCGCACGGTTCCACTCCTCGTCCGTGAAGCCGATCCCCGGCGGCACCTTCAGGTAGGCGCCGTACTTGCGGTCCACCATCACGAACTCGGTGAAGGTGTTGATCCCTTCGTCCATCCAGCTCTCCTCGAACTCGTTCGAGGCGAGGAGGCCCATCCAGTAGCCGTGCGTGAACTCGTGGATCGTGACCATCTCGGAGACGACCCATCGGTTCAGCGGCCAGTACGAGAGGGCCTTGAACGAGAGGGTCGTGTAGATCGTCTCGTACTCCATGCCGGTCGCGCCCATGCCGTCCTCGGGCGTGTCGACGATCGAGATCTGCGCGTACGGGTACGGGAACGCCCAGAGGCCGGTCCAGGCGAGCGCCCACTTCTGCGCCTCGACGTGCCGGCGGTCGAACGCGCGGTGGTCGGGCTGGAGATACAGGCGGATCGCGACCTTGTGGAACCCGGCGCGGAGGTCCGCCTCGGAGCGCCCGAGCGTTTTCGATGCCCGCGCGATCTCGTCGGCCGGGATGTCCTTCGCGGGGTCGAAGACGTCCTCGACGAGGACGTAGCGCGGGTCGGCCGTGAAGGCGAAGTTGTGAATCGACTTCTGCTCGAACGTGAGCGTCTTCCTGCCGCCCGCGGTCTTCGTGTCCACGAGGGCGCCCGCCGAGCCGACGACGAACTTCTCGGGAAGCGTGATCGCGACGCGGTAGTCGCCCCAGTCGGCGTAGAACTCGGAGTTCGCGTGGTACTGGTGGCAGTTCCAGCCCGAGTCCGTCCGGCGGCGACGGCCCTTCGGCTCGTAGACGCCGATCTGCGGGAACCACTGCCCGAACATGAAAAAGTCGCGGACGTAGCCCGCGCGCGCGTAGACCCTCGGGACCTTCGCCTTCCACGCGATCGCGAGAACCGCGGTCTCGCCGGGCGCGACGGGGCGGGGGAGCGGGACGACGAGGACCGTCCGGTCGTCGGGATTGCCGTCGTCCGGACTCTCGAAGCGGGCGCCCTTCACGAGCTCGACGCCGTCCCACTTCATCGAGGTCACGTCCGTGTAGCCCCAGCCCTTGCTCGTGTCGGCCTTGTCGCCGCGTAGCCGCCCGCCGGACTCCTTGAAGAAGGTCGAGCGGTCGTTCCGGAAGGCGTTCCAGTAGAGGTGGAGGCGCAGCTCGGCGACCGGGGCGTCCGACGGGTTCGTCCACTTCAGCGTCTCGCGGCCGTCGACGGTCTTCTTGTCCGGATCGACCGTGACGTCGATCGCGTAGTCCACGAGCTTCCTCGGGGCCTCGAGCGCAAAGGCGGGCGCCGCGAGCATGAGGGCGACGGCAGCGCCGGACAGGCTCTTTCGCATCGAGGAGAAGGATCATAGTCGAGCGATACACTCACCCAATGGCGCGCGGCGATCTCGTCGCCCTCACGGGGGGCACTGGATTCGTGGGCAGCCACGTCGCCGACGCCCTTCTCGCGGCGGGCTACCGCGTGCGCGCGCTTGCGCGCCGTCCCGAGGACCCCGGCTGGCTGAAAGACGCCTCGGCGGAGATCGTTCCCGGCGATGTGAGGCGGCCGGAGTCGCTCGAGGCGCTCGTGGCGGGCGCGAGTGCCGTGGTGCACGTGGCCGGGAAGACGTCGGCCCGGAACGAGGCCGAATACATGGCCGCGAACGCGGCCGGCCCGGCGAACGTCGTCGCGGCGGTCCGGAAGTCGGCGCCGGACGCGCACGTCGTCCTCGTGTCTTCCCAGGCCGCAGGCGGCCCGAGCCTGAATGGAGCCCCCGTGCGCGCTGCCGACCCGCCGCGCCCCGTCTCCTCCTACGGCCGCTCGAAGCTCGCGGGCGAGGAGGCGGTCCGGAACGAACCGGGTCTCGCCTTCACCATTCTTCGCCCGAGCGCCGTGTATGGCCCTCGCGAAACGGCGATCCGCGATCTGTTCGTCGCCGCCTCGCGGGGCTTCGTGCCGGTCCTTGCAGGTGGAACGCCGCGCATCCAGATGGTCTACGTCGACGACGCGGCCCGGGCCGTCCTCGGCGCGCTCGAGAGGGGAGGGAGAGGCGAGACGTTCTTCGTGGCGCACCCGGAAGTCCTCGAATACCGTCGCATCGCCGAGACGCTCGCGACCCTTCCCTCGAGGCGTCCTCGGCTCGTGCCGATCCCCGCGGCGGCGATTCGGGCAGCGGGCTCCCTCGCCGGCGTCCTTTCGACGTTCCGAAAGGGCCCTCCGATATTCAACGCGGAGAAAGCAAACGAGCTGCTCCAGCGCGCGTGGATCTGCGATGTGTCAGACGCACAACTGGCGCTGGGTCAGCCATTTCGAACAGATTTTGCGGTAGGCGCCCGGCTCACCTGGGAGTGGTATCTCGAGCGTGGGTGGATCTCGGACCGAGGTGGTAAAATTCCTGTGACAGGGGACACGAAATGAGACAGCACCACGGGGCGCGGCCGGCGGCCGCAGAGGATGAATCGATGCCTGTTCGGTCGCATGTCGTCGCGGAACCCGCTTCAAGCCGCTCACTTTTCGACAAGTGTCGAACTTATACGGTACCCGACGACCTTCGCGCTGCCGGCCTCTTCACGTTCTTCAGGACCATCGAGTCGGGCCAGGACCCGGTCGTCACGATGGGAGGCCGCGAGATGATCATGCTGGGGTCGAACAACTACCTCGGCCTGACCTCACATCCGAAGATCAAGGAGCGCGCGATCGAGGCCATCAGGAAGTACGGCGCCGGCTGCGCCGGCAGCCGCCTTCTGAACGGCACGCTCGACATCCACGTCGAGCTGGAAGAACGTCTCGCCGTTTTCATGAAAAAGCCGGCCTGCGTGACTTTTTCGACGGGCTTTCTCGTCAACCTCGGCGTCATTTCTTCCCTCGCGGGCAAGGGCGACTCGATCTATCTCGATCGCCAGGACCATGCCTGCATCTACGACGGGGCGCGCCTCGCCGTCGGGGCCGAGGTCAAGAAGTTCAAGCACAACGATCCGGCCGATCTCCGGCGCCTGCTGGCCCTGAACGGGGACCGCGGCGGGCGGATGCTCGTGGTCGACGGCGTCTTCTCGATGGAGGGCGACATCGCGCCGCTTCCGGAATACACCGCGATCTGCGACGACTACGACGTGGCGTTCATGGTCGACGACGCGCATGGCGTGGGCGTCCTCGGCAAGAACGGCCGCGGCACGGCCGAGCACTTCGGCCTCGAGCACAAGGTCGACCTCATCATGGGCACGTTCTCGAAGTCGCTCGCGACCGTGGGCGGCTTCGTCGTGGGCGAGCCGGACGTCATCAAGTTCATCAAGCACCGTGCCCGTGCGCTCATGTTCACGGCGGCACCGCCGCCGGCCTCCGTCGCGGCCGTCCTCGCCGCGCTCGACATCATCGAGAGCGAGCCCGAGCGCCGCGAGCGTCTCTGGGAGAACACGCGCTTCATGATGACGGCTCTCCGCGCCATCGGATTCGACTGCGGCAACTCCGCGACGCCCGTCATCCCGATCGTCGTCGGGGCGGACATGCTCGCGTTCCAGATGGCCAAGCGGCTGGACGACGAGGGCGTCTTCGTGAACGCCGTCGTCAGCCCCGGCTCGCCGCCGGGCCGCGCGCTCATTCGCACGTCATACATGGCCACCCACACGAAGGCCCACCTCACGCGCGCCCTCGAGGCGTTCCGAAAGGTGGGCCGGGAGCTGGGACTGGTTTCGTAGCGAGCTGCGGCGAACCGTCCGCAACCGGAGGCGCGTAGAGACGTGAGCGATTCGGCAGCCCTGCGGGTGGATCCCGTCTCCTCCTCGTCCGACCTCAAGGAATTCGTCGAGCTGCCATACCGGATCTACGCCGGCGACCCGAGCTGGCCGCCACCGTTGCGCTCGGACGTCCGCTGGATGCTGGACGAGGCGAAGAACCCGTTCTGGAAGCACGCGAAACGCCGGCTCTTCCTGGCGCGCCGCGAAGGAAAGGTCGTCGGGCGCATCGCCGCGATCGCGGACGCCGAGCACAACCGCGTCCACGCGGACAAGACGGGTTTTTTCGGATTTTTCGAATGCGAGAACGACGTCGAGGTGAGCCGCGCTCTTTTCGCGGCCGCCGAAAGTGCGGTGCGCGAGCTGCTGCCCGGCTGCGACCGGCTGCGCGGACCCGCGAACCCGTCGCTGAACGACGAGGTGGGCGCGTTCGTCCCTGGCGAGAGCGATCCGGGGCTGCCGTTTCTCATGATGACGTACAACCCCGCGTACTACCTCGACCTCTTCGCGGACGCGGGCTATTCGAAGGAGAAGGACCTCGTCGCGATCCTCGCACCCGTGGGCGACGTCTCGTTCAAGCGCCTCGCGCGTCTCTCGGAAGCCGTGAGGAAGCGCGAGAAGGGCCTCGTCGTGCGGACGATCCGCATGGACCGGTTCGACGAGGACCTCGCGATCGTGAAGTCGATCTATAACGCGGCCTGGGAGAAGAACTGGGGCTTCGTGCCGATGACGTCCGACGAGATCGACGCGATGGCGAAGAAGCTCAAGCCCATCATCCATCCACCGTACATCCTCTTCGTGGAGATCGACGGGAAGCCGGTGGGGTTCCACCTCGCTCTCCCGGACTTCAACCAGGTTCTCGTGAAGATGGGCGGGTCGCTGTTTCCGTTCGGCTGGCTGAAGTTCCTGACGGAGCGGAAGAAGATCGACCGCTGCCGCACGATGGCGCTCGGCGTCCTGCCGGAATACCGCCGCAGGGGCATCGACGCCATCCTCTACTACGAGGCCGCGAAGGAAGGCATCCGCATCGGCCACAAGTGGGCCGAGTTCTCGTGGATGCTCGAGGACAACCTCGACATCCTGAAGCCGCTCGAGGTGTTCGGCGGCCGCATCTACCGCCGTTACCGGCTGGTGGCGCGGAGCCTTGTCTGACCTTGGCGGCCGCTCTGGCGGGCGGGTATTCCGGCCCTACCGGTTGCTGATGTCAGGCGTCACCTAAACTGACCCCTTTCGGTCACTAAAACTGACCCCCCTCGACCGGTCCTTCAAAGAGAAGAAGGAGGACGAGATGGCAGAGGAGTTCAGGAGCGCACCCTCCCGGCGGAAGGTGCCGATGGTGGAGCCGGAGGTCATCGTGAGGATCCGAGGGCTTGGCGCGGTGGGCTGGGGCGCGCGGCGTATCTCGCGAGAGGTTGGGGTGGCGCGAAATACGGTGCGCCGATACCTGAGAGGCGGCGAGGGGGCCGGGGTGCAGATACGACTCGGAGCGCGGCGTCTGGGCGACGGCGAGCGGCGCGAGGCCGAGGAGCTGTTTGCCGGAGAAGCGGCAGGCAACGCCGTGATCGTGCGGGAGTTGCTGGCCAAACGAGGGATGCGGGCGAGCATGAGCACGGCGCAGCGAGTTGTGCGCGAGCAGCGCCAGCGGCTGCGGGCCGAGGCGCTGGCGACGGTGCGGTACGAGACGGCCCCTGGCGAGCAGACGCAGGCCGACTTTGGCGAGAAGAGGGTCTGGATCGCAGGCTTGCCGGTGAAAGTGTTCTTTCTCGTGGCGGTGCTGGGCTTTTCGCGGCGTCTCTTCGTGCGGGCGATGCTCTCTCAGCGCCAGGGCGAGTGGCCCTCCGGGCTGGCGGCGGCCTTCCGGCACTTCGGTGGTGTGACCAGGACGCTCCTGGTCGACAACGCCGGAGCGCTCGTCCTTCGGCACGACAGGCGGCGACGCGTCCTGACCTTCACGTCTGGCTTCGAGGCCTTCTGCCGCGACTGGGGCGTCCAGGCGCGAGCCTGCGCGCCGTACAGAGCTCGCACCAAGGGCAAGACCGAATCAGGCGTGGGCTACGTGAAGGGAAACGCGCTTGCCGCGCGGCGATTCTCGTCGCTCGACGAGCTGCAGGCACACCTTCTGGATTGGAGCCTGAAGGCCGACGAGAGGATCCATGGCACGACCGGTGAGCGGCCGCGCGAGCGCTTCGAGAAGGAGCGCTCCGCGCTCGGCGCGCTTCCCGAGAGGGCCGTCGACCAACCAGAGCGTCTCGCAGTGGGGCACGGTCTTCGGAGACGACGTCCTGGCGGCGGCGATCCTGGACAGGCTGCTGCACCACAGCCACACGCTCACGATCCAGGGTGAAAGCTACAGGCTCAGGCAGAAGAAGCGGGCGGGACTCCTCGGACGAGCGGCGAAGCCCCAGGAGACCGAGGCGTGAGGAGAGGCCGTGGAAACGGACGCCGCCCGAACGCGGCTTGGATATCGCTCCGCGATCCCCACCGTTTCCACCGCCCTGCTACTGCATTTATTGATTCGATCAATACCGGAAAAACCAAGAAGGACGGGCATCAGGGGGGGTCAGTTTTAGTGACGTAAGGGGGTCAGAAGTTAGTGACGCTTGACAGCTGAGTGGGAAAGTAACCTGAGCCGCGGCCAGAGCCCCAGGAGCCCCTTTCCATTCGCTTTACTGCCAGCGTACGCGTCCCGCCGTATTCTGGAGATGTTCTGTCCCGGGATGAATCTGGATGTGATTAGCAAGGAATGGGACACGATCCTCAATCACACGGATTGCTTTCTTGCCGGCGGCGATCGCCGCGCGTGCTTCGTCGAAGGAAACCGCCCGAAGGCCCGCGTGAGCAACCCGATTCCTCAACTTGTACAGCTTCTCCTTCCATTCGGAGTGTTCGACGCTGCCGAGAAACGGGGTGGGGGCTGGCATCTGGCCGGTTTGATGCTGGCGGATTTCAATATCTAGCCTCGCCAAGCGCTTAGAAAGAAGCTGCAGCTGCTTGGGATCCTCCATGCGAGAAAGAAATATCGTTCGGTCTGCTCCGTTGCCTTCGGCCAGCGCGAGTAGCGTCTGGGCGACATACACTTCAACCGCGCTCTCCGCTTCGAGAACGGCGCCGGCGTAGTGACGTTGCTTTAGTTCGCTCTGGGCTTTGAATATGAGCTCGTAGTGCAACGGAAGCTCATAAGAGATTGGAGCCCATTCAGCAAGCAATGAAATTAATGACGACTCAAGGACAGGACCCGGAAACAAGTCTTGGATCGCATCTACTCTGTGTTGGAAATGATACGCGTTAGGAAAACTGATTTCGCCGAGCCGACCAAGGACATCAACTTCTGATAGGTTGATGAAGCCCGCCGGAAGATTCGCCGTGCAGACGCCCACGATGAAGGTGTCGAGCTCCGACTCCAAGCGAAAGACATAAGGATCTTGCGTAATCACGCGGTAAAGGTCTACGAAGTGGTTGAAGGCGGCGAAGGCACGGTCGATGACTGGTTCGAGCGCTGCAACTGGCGATTCAACGAAGACGAACACTATTACTTCTGAGTAGGCCCTCATCTCCGAGAAGCTTGTCTTCTTTCCTGCGGAAATCGTGAGCGAAGGAACCTTGATTCCATCAGGATTGGAAGCGACCACGCAGCGATGTTCGTCCGGCATTTCGTGAGGAGGTGGCTCGAACGAGTCGATAAGATTCTCGGGGGAAAACGGCACCGGACTTTCCGTGGGCGCCCATCCACTAGAAAAGGACAGTCCTCCGAGCCGCCGGAAGTTCAGGATTCCGCAGGTGCCGGCGGCCGCTTCCCAGCCGAGAAAAACCTGGAGAGGCAAGCGGAGGTAAAACGGCACCGGGAAGCGAACAGATGCAAGCTGCCTCATCCTCGGACTCCTTATCGCTTCCCTAGACTGGGCGGGCGAGGTCGGGAAAGCCCTTCTGTTTCAGGTCTATCTGCGGCGCGCTTCTCACCGCGGTCCAGCGCGCCACCTGTGCACCCCCGCCCTTTCGAACGAAAGAACGAGTCCAAGAGACGAAAGGCTTTCGAGAACCGCTTCAACCTCCGTCAGCCTCGCGCCCTTGAACAGGTTCGCAAGGGACTCGTCGACATCCGGGAATGGATAAGGTTCAAAAGTCGTCGTGTTCGTGTAGTGCGGTCGATCCTCTAGCGTGGCACCCGCGCTATCCGCCCATACAACGTGAACGCGACTGCTAAGAACCCCCAGGATGGCCGCGTCGTCACAAGCTATCGCGACTGCATTGCTTTCGACCATCTGGTCCATGCGTATGAACTGGAACAACCGGTGCTTCGCCGTTCGAGCCGTAGCGATGTACCGACCAAGCCCCTGTAGCGAGGCCCGTAGTTCCGGGCGAGGTCGGCCCCACTCCCACCAGGCCTCGCGAAACCTACGATCCCTGCTTATGTCCCGACCGGGTTTAACGTGTTCGAGCAACCACTGGTAGCTGATCGGACAGGCGTCACGAATCTTCTCCGGTGTCCAGCCAGAAAAATCTAGGGCTTCTCGACCCCTAGCGTGCTTGGCGAGATCCGTGCCCGAGACGTACTGGGACACTGCACCCACCGCAGCAGCTTCATCGCGAACCCGACGGCCCTCTCCGGATGCGGGAAGCAGGAAGCCCTCTCCGACAAGGATGACCCCCATAAAGGAGATTCCTCGGTTAGACCGAAGCGGCAGCGCGGAGGCGACGGCAGGGCCGATGTGGAGGTCCGGATGAATTTCTCCGGAGCTCTCAGTCAGGACCACTTCGGCGGAGCCATCCTGGGTAACCTCCTCCTTGGTGACCACGCGAAGAGATCCGTGGCGGCTTCCCTTCGTCGCGACTGTCATCGAAATCCTTACGGCTGCTCCGTCGCGGTTATCGACCCACGGGTGGTCCGGGGGATTGTCCCGTTCCGTGTTGAAGATGAGAGTCGGGACGGCGGGTTGATGATCTCATGCGGCGACGCTATCTTCGGCCGAACGCAGACTTCGAAGACCGCTTCTGGATGAACATCCACAATGCGCAGGAGGACTTGCGCGGGTCCCTCGGGGACGCGAAGGCCCTGCTCCCAGTTGCGTAGCGTGCTGACACTGATTCCGATGAGCCTCGCGAAGTCGGACTGCGTGAGCTGGAACTTCCGCCGAATCTGCCGCGCATTCGGGGGCGGAAACTCGAAAGTGCGGGACGCCTTCTTCAGTCCCTTCTCGATGGCCTTCATCTCATGGACGCTCTCGAGGAGCTCCTCAAATTGCGCCTTCTTCATGACTGAAGATACTACTTCAGTGAGGTAGTTCCCGAAAGAGTCAGGGAGCAGCCCCCGGGCGCGCTTGCGGCCCGCCAAACCGCCTGTAGAGCGCGTTTCCGAGCGGCACGGCGAGGAAGATCTCGAGGAGCGGGAGGAGTGCCGGCCGTATTCGCCGCTGGTAGAAAAATGCCGCGGCGGATTTTGACATAGGTAGAATTCTGCCGTATCGTGGCGCGGTGGCCGCAACCCGCTACCTCGTTCCCCAGGTCGAACAGGACCTGCGCCGAAAGATGGTCTTCGTGTCCGGCCCGCGCCAGGTGGGAAAGACGACCATGGCCCGCGGGCTGCCGGGCGCGAAGAAGGGGTACCTGAGCTGGGACGTCGCGGAGGACCGGGAGAAGATCCTGCGCGGCCAGCTTCCGCCCGCGCCGCTCTGGGTCTTCGACGAGATCCACAAGTATCGGTCGTGGCGCAATTTCCTGAAAGGCGTCTTCGACGGCCGGCGCCCGTCCCAGCGCATCCTCGTGACGGGCAGCGCCCGCCTGGACTTCTATCGCCACGGCGGCGACTCCCTGCAGGGCCG
>Ga0208080_1000079_pt1 | contig 44347 bp, 31 predicted proteins | sample NGESurdeep092012_3_FD_184476 | JGI IMG/M metagenome (GOLD analysis project Ga0208080, IMG submission 184476) | Arctic peat soil microbial communities from Barrow, Alaska - NGEE Surface sample 210-3 deep-092012 (SPAdes) | ecosystem: Environmental > Terrestrial > Soil > Wetlands > Peat ...
CCACAAGTGCAAGGGCTTGCAGTTCGACGTGGTGTTCTGTCCCACGCTGTGGCAGTCGCGGTCGCCGAAGGCTGGGCCATTGGGCGTGAACTTCGCGCTGGTGCCGGACGGCGATAAGGAAGTCCTCGATTTTGGCTCGCCGAAGCTCGCGGTACGACTTCAGACCGCGGTTCACGAGGAACACGCAGAGAATGTGCGTTTGGCGTACGTGGCGCTCACGCGCGCGGTGCATCGCTGCTACGTCGCGTGGGGCGAGATCGGCATTGGGAGTTCGGCGTCCGACTCCGCGCTCGGCTACCTGCTGCGATCGGATGGCGGTGAAGACAAGCGCGCGGTGCTCGAGTCGTTGGTCGCGAGTTCCGGCGGGCGGATGCGCATCCGCGATGTGAAGAAGGACGGCACGCGTCTCGTCTCGCGCGATGTGGCCACGGTCATTGCACCGCCGCAAGCGCGCGCGCTCGTTCTCGCGCCACGCCAGCTCGACACGTGGCGCATCAGCAGCTTTACGGGGCTCACCGCCGGTGCGTATTCGGACGAGGCGCGAGACGACGAGGATCCCATCATGATCCCGGACTCGCTTGCGCGGCCGGCCGACGCGCCGGGATTCCGCGGGTTTCCGGGAGGAGCAGGGCCCGGCGTGGCGCTGCATGCGCTGCTGGAAGAGCTCGACTTCCAGCGGGTCAATGATGCCGGCGTTCCGAACCTCGTGCGCCGCACGCTCGCCGCGCATGCGCTGCTCGGAGTGGGGGAGGTCGCGGAGCGTCGAGTGCATGATGTGACGGCGATGCTCCGTCGGCTCGTTTCCGCACAGATTCCGGGAACGGGCTTCGCCCTCGATCGCGTACCGCTCGACGCCGGAATGCGGGAGTGGCGATTTGACCTCTCGGTGGACCGGTTCTCCGTGCAGCGTTTCGCGGACGCACTGGCTGCGTTCGGTTCTCCCCATGCTCGCGCGTACGCGCCCTTGCTCGGCACGCTCGACGATTCAGCGTTCGCCGGTTATCTGACTGGCTTTCTGGATATCGCGTTCGAGCATGAAGGGCGGTGGTGGGTGCTGGACTGGAAGTCCAACTGGCTCGGCGCCGAGGATGAGGACTATGCGCCTGCGGCGCTCGACGCGGCCATGCGTGAGGCGCACTACACCTTCCAGTACCATCTCTATCTCGTGGCGTTGCACCGCCACCTCCGCGCTCGCCAGCGCGACTACGAACCGGCACGCCATTGGGGAGGGATCGCGTATGTGTTCCTACGCGGCATAACGGGGCAGGGTGAATTTGGATGGTTTCGCGACCAGCCTACGCCCGCGTTGCTCGATGCGCTCGACGCGGCGATCGGGGGTGCGACGTGAGCGATGTTCGAGAGCTGCTTCGGGCGCTGAGCGAGACGCTCATGCTCGACCCAATAGACGTGCAGCTCGCCGGTGTGCTCACGCGTCGTGCGAATGCAACCGGCGAAGAGGCCATTGCACTGGTACTCGGCGCTGCGCTCACGAGTCGTGCCCTTCGCGAGGGACACAGCGCGATCACGATCGGGCAGCTTTCCGAGCAGACGCGCGAAATGCGCGCGCAGCTTGGAGTCGCGGCGCTCCCCGTTCCGCCTCACGACGAGCACTCCTGGTGGGTGCGCATGCTCGGTTCGAGCACCGATGCAGTCGGCGACGCGACGGGGCTCACGCCCCTCGTGCTCGACGACGGCATGCTGCAGTTTCGCCGGTACTACGACGCCGAGTCTCGCATCGCGGAGCACGTCCGCCGCGCGGTGCAGGTGGGAGGGGGAGGGGGAGGGGGAGGCAATCCACCAGCGTTTTCCATCATCACGGGCGGCCCGGGGACAGGAAAGACCACCATGGTTGCGCGCATGTTGACCGAGATGGTCGCGCGCGAGCCAGAGCTGCGGGTCGCACTCGCGGCTCCAACGGGGAAGGCGGCTGCGCGCGTGTCGGAGACGATGCGCCAGCGGCTCGGCACACTCGCCACGGACGACGCCACGCGCGCCCGCGTACCCGCGGTGGCTCAGACGCTGCACCGGCTCCTGGGCTACCGGCCGTGGAACGACAGGTTCGAGCGCAATCAGGACAATCCGCTTGGCGAAGACCTCGTGATCGTCGACGAAGCGAGCATGGTGGACGTTCTGATGATGGACGCACTGCTCCGAGCGCTGAAGCCTGGAGCGCGGCTGATACTGGTGGGCGACCACAACCAGCTCGCGAGCGTCGATGCCGGCGACGTGCTTGGGGCACTCTGTCGTGCCGCGCACGCGGCAGGGCCCGGCGCGCCACTGTATGAATGCGTAACGTGGCTGACGAAGAGCTGGCGGTTCGGCGAGCACCCGACCATCGGTGCGCTGGCCAACGCCATTCTCGCCGGCGATCCGGAAGCCGTGATGAAGGTCTGCGTCAACGGATCGCAGTCCGACGTTCAACTGAATCCACCGCCGCCCGACACCGACACACTGCTTGCCCCTCTCCGGTCACACCTCGAAGAATGCCTGGGCGCAGAATCGCCCGGGGCGCTGCTTGGCGCACTGGAGCGATTCCGCGTGCTCGCGCCGGAGCGTGAAGGGCGGCTCGGTGTTGAAGGGATCAACACCGCCATCGAGCGATGGCTGGCGCGCCGAGGGCATCCGGTGCACGAGCGGTGGTATCATGGCCGTCCGGTACTGGTGACGGCGAACGACTATTCCACGGGGATCTTCAACGGTGATCTTGGCGTCGTATGGCGCGAGGGCGACAGCGTCATGGTTCACTTTCCGGCCGAGGGTGGCGGTACGCGTGCGGTAGCGCCCGCGAAGCTGCCCCTCGTGGCGACCGCTTGGGCGATGACGGTGCACAAGTCGCAGGGGTCGGAGTTCGACAAAGTGCTGGTGGTGCTGCCCGAGCATGAGAGCAGAGTGTTGGGCCGGGAGCTGCTCTATACGGCGGTCACGAGGGCTCGGCATACGGTCACCATCTTCGCGTCCGAGGCGGCGATGCGGCAGGCAGTGGCGCGGCCGGCGGAGCGGACGAGCGGGCTGGCGGCGCGGCTGAGGGAGGGGGTCGGCGTGCAGTAAACGCCTCCGCGCATGAACCGTGTCAGGGCAGCCGCATTGGCACCATCGGCGAGTTCATGATCCGAGAGGAAAACCGAATCGTCGGGCCCAGCTCCGTCACCTGCACGGTCCCGCCTTGCCCACCGTACGCGTTGGGCTTGAGCCATTCCAGCTCATCCGCCAGGTCTGCCTTGGACAGATCGCGATACCAGCCGTTACCGGCTTGGCCGGTTCCTCGATTGAACTGATACCCGCGGTCCTTGAGCGTGTCCTTCGAGTCGAATAGCGACCCGGTCGCCCAGAGTCGAACCCTCGGCTGGCGTGCATTCTCCAGGAGCGCAGCGAGCGCCGGCCGGCCGTCGGAGAGCAGCCGCGTCGCGAGCAGTTCGACCAGCACTTCGCAGTCTTCGGTGGCGTCGTGCGCCTGGTAGAACTTCCCGCACAGTCGCTCCACCAGCCATTCGAGCTTCCGCGTGGTCATGTCTTCAGCCTCCCACGGCACGTCCTTCAACGAGCACCCCCAGTTCTTCTCCGCGAACAGCGGAAGTCGTTTTTCGAGAAACGGACGGTCGAACGCGGCGTTGTGCGCGATGACAAGTACGGCGGGATCGACGAGCGCCTTCACCGCGGCATCGTCGATGCGCTGGCCGACGAGGTCGGCGTCTCTCAGTCCTGTGAGGCGCGTGATCTTGGGATCGAGAGGCCGACCGGGATCTTCCATCCAGGTCTGACAGGGCTCAGCGCGTACGATTACTCCATCGGGCGTGTACTCGAACGGGCAGATCGCGAGCTGAATGACTGCGTCGCGGTCCGAGTTGAGCCCGGTGGTTTCCGAGTCGACGAGGACTGCGCGCCGCGTTGCTGCGGAGGACTCCGTGGGCCAGTCGCGACGCGGATGGAAACGCTCGTAGACCCGGAATTCCCCGGAATCGCGCAGGCGCTGTGCGAAGGGGCGAAGGTCGGCAATCGTTTCGGGCATTGTACGATCCATTAGACGCTCATCTCTGCGTGCGCCGGCATGAGGACACGCATTCAACGCTGATGCTCACCGCAAAGGCCGCAGAGGATCGCAGAGGGTGTCGTCTCTCTGCGATCCTCTGCGCCCTCAGCGGTTCAATCACTCCACGGTTCATGCAATCGGTGCAGCTCGGCGAGCGTCCAGCGTTTGGTCTGCCGTGCGGGCACCGGCTTACCCCTTCATCGCGCCCTTCACCCGCGCCGGCGTCATCGGCAACTGCACCACGCGCGCGCCGACTGCGTCGAACACCGCGTTCGCCACCACCGCGCCCGTCGTGATGATCGCCGGCTCGCCCCCTCCCTGAGGCGCGAGGTCCGGCGAATCCAGTATCACCGTCTCGATACGCGGCACCGCCGAGAACCGCGGGATCTCATACGTATCGAAGTTCTTGTCGAGCACGACGCCGTCCTTGAATCGCACCTCCTCGGCCAGGGTGTAGCCGAGTCCCATGGTGATGCAACCTTCCATCTGTTGCGCGGCACCCTCGGGATTCACGACGATCCCCATGTCCTGCGCGCACACCACGCGCACGACCTGCACCTTGCCGGTGCTCTTGTCCACTTTCACTTCGGCCATGGTCGCCACGTACGTGCCTGCGTCGTCGCCGCACGCCACGCCAAAGCCGCGGCCACTCGGCGCCGGCTTCGGTGACCAACCGAATTTACTGGCGGCCGCTTGGAGCACGCGGCGCATGCGCGCATCCGTGAGGTTCCGCATGCGGAATTCCACAGGATCCATTCCGGCCTTCGCCGCCATCACGTCGATGTGCGACTCGCGCGCGAAGACGTTGGCATTGGCGCCAGGCGCACGCCACGGCCCCACGCCGAACGGATGCATGTCACTGGGATTGCCGCCTCCCCAGCCGCCGCGCACCGTCGTGCTGTGGTTCGGGATGTCGTAGAACACCGCGGAGCCGCGCGCTCCGGCACCGATGACCGTGTTGTCCCAGAACACGATCTTCTTCGCGGCGTCGAGCCCCGCGCGGATCTTGAAGACCGCGGCAGGGTCGAACGTGTCGAAGAAGAACTCTTCCTCGCGTCCCCACACCACGCGCACCGGCTTTCCCGTGGCCATCGCGAGACGCGCGGCCTCGATGCCCTGCATGCTCGCGCTCTTGCCGCCAAATCCGCCACCAATGTACGGCGTGATGACGCGCACCTTCTCGGGCGCGAGGTTCAGCGCGCGCGCGACCTGCGTCTTGAGCGGGAAGGGCGTCTGCGTGCCGGCCCACACCGTGACCTTGCCGTTCTCCACGGCCGCCACGGCCGAGTGTGTCTCCATCGCCGCGTGCGCGACGTAGCCCTTGAGATAGGTCTGCTCGACGACTTGCGCCGCCGATTTTTCTCCGTCCGCCACGTTTCCTTTGACCGTTGGCCGCCCTTCAGGCGCCACCTTCTGTAGATGCTCGAAGATGTTTTCGTTATTCAGTGTGGATGGCGAAGGCGACCACGTGGCCTTGACCAGCGCGAGAGCCCGCGTTGCCTCATCGCGATGCGCGTGCAGCACCGCGATCAAATCGCCGTCGCGCACGACGCGCACACCAGGCACCGCCTCTGCGGCTGACGTGTCGGCGCGTACGAGCGTTGCGCCGTGTGCGGGTGGCCGCAGGATGCGCGCGTGCAGCGCCCCGCTCGGCGCGATGTCGCCGGCGAACTTCGCCTTGCCCGTCACCTTCTCCAGCGCGTCGCGGCGCGGCGCTGACTTGCCCATGATCGTGAACGCGCCGACTTGTTTCAGCACCGCCTGGCCGTCCAGACGCCGCTCGATGCGCTTGCCCGCGGTCAGTTCACCATAGCTGACGTGTTTCGCGCGGTCGGTCTTCGACACCACGACGCCGTCGCGCACGTCGAGGTCGGCGACCGGACGTTGCAGTCGTTCGGCCGCCATCTGCACCAGCACCGTACGCGCCTCGGCAGCGGCAGCACGCAGTGTCGGCCCGAACACGCGAACGCTGAGCGACCCGTACGTGCCGCTATCCGTGGGGCAAAGGTCGGTGTCTCCCATCACGATGTCCACCGACGACAACGGAACGTCCAACTCTTCGGCCGCGAGCTGCGGGAGCGCGGTCATGATGCCTTGCCCCATCTCGACCTTGCCCACGAGGCACGTGACGCGTCCGTCCGCTCCGATGTGCAGGAAGGCGTTGAAGTCGAGGGCCGCTCGCTGCGCAGCCTCTGCTGGCATCGCGCCCGCGGTACCGAGGAGCGGGTCGATCACGCACAACACGAGCAGACCGGAACTCGTGAGTTTCAGGAAGTCACGCCGGTCCAGCGTCTTGACGAATCCCCAGCCTTCGGGGAGTTCGACGATGTCGTTCTCGCGGTTCATCGCGCACCTCCCGCGATCGCGGCCGATGCACTCTCAATGGCTTGCACGATGCGAACGTGTGCGCCACACCGGCACAGGTGCGGTTCCATCTCCTCGACGATCTGCGCGCGCGTAGGCTTGGCGTTCTTGAGGAGCAGCGCGTGCGCGCCCATGATCATTCCGCTCGTGCAGTAGCCGCACTGGAAGCCAAGATGTTTCACGAACGCTTCTTGCACAGGGTGCAGGCGCGCATCGTGCGCGAGCCCTTCGATCGTGACCACACGCTTGCCGGCAACAGCACTCATCGGCGTTGTGCAGGCGCGGACCGCTTCATTGTTGATCAGCACGGTGCACGCGCCGCAGATCGATTCGCCGCAGCCGAACTTCGTACCGGTGAGACCGAGGTCATCGCGCAACACCCAGAGCAGCATGCGAGTGTCGTCCACGGTGATGTTGCGCTGGACTCCGTTGAGCGAGAACGAAAGGGGTTTCATGCGCGATCCTCCGGCGCAGAAGATTGTCCCGCATTCACTGGATGACTGTTTGACGCCGCGCGGCGCGGAATTCGCGCGGCGACGTCACGCGGATGCGTCTGGATGATGGAGAATCGCGCGTGCTGGAACAAGGGGAGGTGCACGACGTTTCACTCCGTTCAGCGATTCCCCGTGCGTCCCGATGTGAACCCCGCCCGCACCGCGCCCAGCAGCTCCACCAGCGCGCGCCTCTCGGCATCGTCGAGCATTGCGAGCGCGTAGTCGTTCGCCGCGTCTACCGGTTCGTCGAGCTGGGCGAGGAGTCGCAATCCGGCCGGCGTGATGTGGCAGAGCACTTGCCGGCGATCGGGCGTCGAGCGCTCTCGCACCACGTGCCCGGCGGTCTCGAGCTTGTCGAGCAGCCGGGTGATGCCCGCGGCTTCCTCGATCATGCGATCGCGAATGGCAAGCGTCGGAAGACCGGCGCTGCCCGCGCCGCGCAGAATGCGCAGCACGTTGTACTGCTGAATCGTGATACCACTGCCGTCAACGACCTGTGAGATGTGTCGCTGTACCACTGCCGCCGTCCGTAGAATACTGACTAGCGCTTCGTGAGCTGGAGAGCTGAAGGGCCGCGTCTGCTTGATCTCGTCGCGGAGGACGCTGGTCTTCGTGGGCATTGTCGTGCTATCGAGGGGAAACCGACTCTACTTCGTGCTATAGTTCTTCGTCGATATGATTGACACGTCAATACTACCTAATGTTGCTATACGCGCGACGATGCCAGAGAGTTGATGTCACCATCCAGTCACGTTTGCACTCCGCTGATTCATCCGTTCACTCACCCTGATCGCTCCGCCCGATGACCGCCGTCCCAGCTGATCTCGACGCATACCTCGCCACCCACGACGAGCGCATTCGGCGCGAGCTCTTCGATTTCCTCCGTATCCCGAGCGTGAGTGCCCGGTCCGAGCACGACGCCGACACCCTCCGAGCTGCCGAGTGGACCGCCGACTCTCTTCGCGCGGCGGGGCTCCAGGCGACCGTACACCCCACCGCCGGACATCCGGTGGTCGTGGGAGAGTGGCGAGGCGCACCCGCTGGCGCACCTACAATTCTGGTGTATGGACATTACGACGTGCAGCCCGCCGAGCCGCTCGAACTCTGGACGTCGCCCGCGTTCGAGCCCACCGTGCGAGACGGTCGCCTCTACGCCCGTGGATCGGTGGACGACAAGGGCCAACTGTTCCTGCACATCAAGGCGCTCGAAGCCCATCTCCAGGCGCGCGGTCGCCTGCCGGTGAACGTGATCGTGCTCGCCGAAGGCGAGGAGGAGGTTGGCAGCGAAAACCTCGCCCCGTTCATCGAAGCGCATGCGAAGCAGCTCGCGTGCGACGCGGTCGTCATCTCCGACTCCGCGATGTTCGCACCGGGGCTGCCGAGCATCCTGTCGTCACTGCGCGGCCTTGCCTACTTCCAGATCGACGTCCAGGGCCCCGCCCAGGACCTCCACTCGGGAAGCTACGGTGGCGCCGTCGTGAACCCGGCGATGGCGCTGGCGAAGATTCTCGCCACGCTCCACGACGCCGACGGACGGATCGCGATCCCCGGTTTCTACGACAAGGTGGGGGAGTGGCCCGCGCACGTTCGCGCACAGATGAAGTCGCTCCCATTCGACACGGAGCACTTCCGCGCCGAGACGGGCGCGCCATCGCTCGCGGGCGAGAAAGGATATTCGGTTCTCGAGCGGCTCTGGACGCGTCCCACCTGCGAGGTGAACGGATTGCTGAGCGGCTATACCGAGGAAGGCGCCAAGACCGTGCTCCCCGCGAAGGCGATGGCCAAGGTAAGCTGCCGGCTGGTGCCCGATCAGGATCCGGCGGAGATCGAGGTGCTGATGAAAGCCCACGTCGCGCGCGTTGCCCCCGCCGGCGTCACGGTCACCGTGAACCATCTGCACGGGGGGCGTCCCTGGCGCGCCGAGCTGAAGGGTCCGCTTTTCGACGCGGCTCGCCGAGCGCTCGCGGCAGCCTTCGGGCGCGAGCCGGTCATCACGGGAGAGGGAGGCTCCATTCCTGTAGTCGGGGATTTTGCACGTATTCTCGGCGCGCCGGTGCTTCTAGTAGGTTTCGGGTTGCCCGGCGAGAATGCGCACGCGCCGGACGAATGGATGAGCATGGAGAACTTCACGACGGGAATGCGCGCGATCGCCACGCTGTGGGACGAGCTGGGCGCGCGCTAAAGTCTTATTTGTCGTCCTGAGCCCTTCGCTTCGCTCGAGGGTAAACTGCGCGAAGGACCTGCACTATCGTTTTCCAACCGGAGATTCTTACGATGGCCAAGCTGCAACCGACCAACTGGATCTGGCGCGACGGCGAATTCATCGCCTGGCAGGACGCCAATGTTCACGTTCTCTCGCACTCGATGCAGTTCGGTTCCTCCGCGTTCGAGGGGATCCGCTGCTACGGCACGCCGCGCGGTCCCGCGATCTTTCGCCTCGAGGACCATCTCCAGCGACTCCTCAACTCCTGCAAGATCTACCGGATGGAAGTGCCGTACACGGTAGACGAGCTGGTCGCCGCGAACTGCGAGCTCGTCGAGCGGAATGGGCTCGACTCCTGCTACATGCGGCCGATGGTCATTCGCGGCTACGGCGCGGCGGGCATGGTCCCGTTCGACAGTCCGGTCGAGGTCTTCCTCCCTTGCTGGCCGTGGGGCTCCTACCTCGGCGACAACGCAATGGAAAATGGTGCCGACGCATGCGTCTCGAGCTGGCACCGCATGGCGCCGAACACGACGCCCTCGATGGCGAAGGTCGCCGGCAACTATCTCGGCGGTCAGCTCATCAAGATGGAAGCACTCGCGAATGGCTACGACGAGGCGATCGCGCTCGGCCCCGACGGCCTGATCAGCGAAGGCTCCGGGCAGAACGTGTTCCTCGTGCAGAAGGGTGTCGTCTTCACCACGTCGACGAATGGTACGCTGCTCCCGGGCATCACGCGCGACAGCATCATCACCCTCGCCCGCGATGCTGGTCTCGAGGTGCGAGAGCAGTCGCTACAGCGCGAGATGCTCTACACGGCAGACGAGATCTTCCTCACGGGCACCGCGTCGGAAGTCACGCCGGTGCGAAGCGTGGACAAGATCAAGGTCGGGCTCGGCCGCGCCGGCGAGGTGACGAAGGTGCTCCAGCGCACCTTCCTCGACCTCGTGCATGGCAAGGCGGAGGACAAGCATCAGTGGCTCTGCCACGTTCGGGCCGAGCGGGCAAGCGTGAAATAAAGAGGGCGACGTGCAGGTCCTTCACTTCGTTCAGGACGACATCGATGCCACGCAAAACTCGCCTATCGATCATGGGGCTGGCAGTCTGCGCCCTCCTGCCCTCGCAGGTCGCTGAAGCCCAAACAAGACGGCCGATGGCCGTGGAGGATCTGCTCACCGCCGTTCGCGTCGGCGATCCGCAGTTGTCGCCGGACGGACGCCGCGTGCTCTTCGTCCGCACGACGACGGACATGTCGTCAGGAAAGCGGAACTCGGACATCTGGATGGTCGCGGCCGACGGCTCTGCGCCGCCGACGCCATTCATCGCGGGTCCGAAAGGCGACGACACGCCGCGCTTTCTTTCGAGCGGTCGCGTCGCATTCATCTCGACGCGTGACGGCGCACCGCAGGTTTACGTCGCCGACGCGGACGGGTCGAAGATCAGAGCTGTCACACATCTCTCCGCAGGCGCTCAGGGACCGCTGGTTGTCTCGCCGGATGGAAAAACGGTGGCGTTCGTATCGGACGTGTTCCCGTCGTGCGCGGACGAAGCCTGCAATGCGCGCATGCGTGATGCGGCGGAAAAAGATCCGGTCAAGGTCCACACACTGACTCGCCTGCCGTTCCGTCACTGGGACGAGTGGTGGGAAACCGTGCGGCATCACGTGTTCGTCACCGACATCGAGAGCGGCGCGACGCGCGATCTCACACCCGGTGACTTCGACTCCCCTCCGCACAACTACGAGGACGGCGCGATCGCATTCTCGCCCGACGGTCGTGAGATCGCGTTCGTGTCCAAGCGCGATGGCAAGGACTCTGAGATGTGGACGACGAATCACGACGCGTGGACCGTGCCGGTAACGGGCGGCGCCGCGAAGAAGGTGACGTCGAACCCCGCGGCGGACATGCAACCCACGTACTCGCCGGACGGAAAGTCGATTGTAGTTCGAGCGCAGCGGCGCGCGGGATTCGAAGCCGACCGCTGGTATCTCGACGCCTATGATCGGTCCTCTGGCGCGAAGCGCACGCTGTTCGTGTCCCCTGATTTGTCAGTCGATGACTTCCGCTTCTCGCCGGATGGCAAGACGATCTGGTTCACGGCGGCGAGGAATGGGGCGCAGAATCTGTACACGATGCCGGCGGCCGGCGGTGTGCCGGCGCTCGCGGTGCAGGGCGGTGCGGTTGGTGCGTTTCAACCTGCAATCGGGTTTGCAATCTTCGCGAAGTCGACTCTCGTTGCTCCCACCGATCTGTTCCGCGTCAACACCGACGGCACCATTCGCCAGCTCACCAACGAGAACGCGGCATGGCTCGGCGCCGTGGACCTCCCGAAGCCGGCGAGCATGACGGTAACGGGAGCGGCTGGCGCGAAAGTGCAATACTGGCTGCTCAAGCCACCCAACTTCGACGCATCGAAGAAGTACCCGGTCGTCTTCCTGATCCACGGCGGACCACAGGGTGACTGGCCGGACGGCTGGTCGAACCGGTGGAACCCGTCGCTGTGGGCGGCGCAGGGCTGGATCGTGGCCGCCCCAAACCCGCGCGGCTCCACGGGTTTCGGCCAGAAGTTCGTGGACGAGATCTCGCAGGACTGGTGTGGCAAGGCGATGACCGATCTCGACGCGGTCTTCGACGCGGTCGTCAAGTTGCCGTACGCCGATCCGGCGCGTACGGGAATCGCCGGCGCAAGCTACGGTGGCTACGCCGTCGATTGGCTCATCGGGCATACGAATCGCTTCAAGGTCGCCGTGACTCACGATGGCGTCTTCAATCTGGAGTCGATGGCGCTCGCGACCGAAGAGCTGTGGTTTGCCGAGTGGGAGTTTGGCGGGCCGCCCTGGAGTGCGAAGGCGCGCAAGAACTTCGCGCGGTGCTCACCGCACCTTTCGGCCAACAAGATCACGACGCCCACGCTCGTCATCACCAACGAGCAGGATTTCCGCGTGCCCGTGGATCAGGGGCTCCAACTCTTCACGGCGTTGCGCCGCAACGGCGTGCCGTCGGAAGGCCTCGTCTTCCAGAATGAGGGCCACTGGGTATTGAATGCGCTGGACAGCAAGCGCTGGCACGAGACTGTGTTTTCGTGGATGCACAAGTATCTCGCTCCGATGTCGCCCTGAGCGTCATGAAAGACAAAATCATCGTGATCACCGGAGCGAGCGGAGGCATCGGCGCGGCGCTCGCCGAACTGCTCGCGTCGCGCGGAGCGTCGCTCGTGTTGGTTGCTCGCCGCGGAGAGGCGCTACAGGCGGTGGCCCAGCGGTGCGGAGATCGCGCTCTTGCCATCGTCGCGGACGTCACACACCGCGACGACGTGCGCCACGTCGTCGAGCAGGCGCTCGGTCGCTTCGGCCACATCGACGTCTGGGTCAACAACGTGGGGCAGGGCATCTCGACCGTGCCGAGCCGGCTCACCGATGACGACATCGACGAAGTCATGCGAGTGAACGTCAAGACGGCCCTCTACGGGATGCAGGAAGTGCTGCCGCACTTCAAATCGCGTAACGCCGGCCACGTCATCAACATCTCGTCGATGCTCGGCCGCATACCGTTCGCAGTCATGCGGTCCGCCTACAGTGCGTCGAAGCACTTCCTGAACGCCCTCACGGCGAACTTTCGTTCGGAAGTGCAGGAGACGCATCCGGGCATCCAGTTCTCGCTGGTGTCGCCAGGCGTCGTGCGTACCGACTTCGGCAAGAACGCACGCCACGGCGGCCCTGATTCGCGCCAGTTCCCCGATTCCCAGAGCGCGGAAGAGGTGGCCGAAGTGATTGCGGGCGTCATCGAGTCGCGGCGGCCCGACGTGTACACTCGGCGCGGAGCGCACGATCGGGTCGCGAAGTTCTACGACCAGATCGGTTCGGACCCTTAGAATGAAAACCGCATCCCGGCGCTGAACGCGAAGTTCTGCGTCGTCCCGGCTGCGACGTCGAACGACGTCGCTCCCTGGAAATCGAACTTGCCGATGTAATCCTTCGCCATCAGTCGCAACCCCATACCACGGCCGATCGCGATGTCCGCGCCAGCACCCACGTTGCCGGCGAGATTCGTCGCCGTCGTCGAGACGAAGGACTCCGTGATGTTGTAGTGCATTGCACCCACACCGGCCTGGAGAAATGGCGAGAAGGTCGCGCCATACGCAGACATCACCGGGACATCGAGCTGAAGTCCCATGTCGTACAGCACGACGGAACTCTGTGCCACCGAGACGCCACCGAGGAATGGAACGCCGACCTGGATGTCGCTGCTGGCCGTGGCCAGATTGCCGATGAGCGAGACATTCGGCGCCATCTTCATCCCGAGCTGCACGCCGTAGATCGGCGCCGGCGCATTGGTCAACGACGTACCAAGCGGACCCGTGAGGTAGTTGCCGAATACCATGTACCCGGCATATGGCGTCACATCGAACATCGTGCTGCCATCGGCGGCGGCAGCGGGACGGCCTGCGGTGCGCGACTGCGCCTGCGACGCGGCCGGAGCCAGGATGAGTGCGGCGCCGGCAGCCAGGCCGGCAAGTGCGAACGATGCGATGCGCATGGTAGTCTCCGAGGTGACGCGCCACGACGAGCGCGGCGACACCATCACTAAGGCATGCGCGATACCATTCGCGCTGGGAGTGGGCGCTCGGCGCTAACTCCTCACGAATGAACATGTTATCGCTGTTGGGCTTCCTTGCGCCTCAGCGTGGTGCTGTCCACTGCCGAGGACAAAGGCGTCTACTTCACGCCGCACTGCGCGCTTAGAACCGCCACTCCCGAATCACGAACGCGCCGAACTGTCCGGAGCGCACATAGGTCTGTCCGCCGAGCGTCGGCGGGTCCAGTAAGTAGCGAGGGCTGAAGCTCACGTCGAACCGCAGGCCTGTCGCCGTGCGCTGCGTGATCGTCGCACCGGGCGATCCGCCAAGGTTGCCCACGAGCGAGACGAAAGTGCGCGGATTCACGTAGCGGCCCATCTCGATCTCCGTTGCCCTCAGGAAATCCCCTTTGTTCCCCGTGCTGAACACCGGGATGTCGCCCGGCGTGACGTTGAACACATCCAGACCGAGCGACCGGGCGGCGTTCCCCTTCAACTCGTCGAGCGCCACACCGATGGCGATTCCCGCCAGCCGCGTGCTGGCGACGTTCAACAGATTGCCGCCGGACGTCCCTGACAGCGATGTCTGATTGAACTGCAGCAGCGTGCCCGCCCCCTCACCGAAGGCGAGATAGCTCAGCAGGTCGCTCTGTGAGAGCGGCGGCTGCGCATCGCTCTCCAGCGAGATGCGCGGCGTCGCGACGGTCCCACCGATGAGTACGCGAATGTTGGTCGCCGTCCCGGCGGCCGGCTTCACCTGGTATTCCGCCGTGATCTGAAGCGTGGGATTCAGGTCGGGCGTGCCGATGAACTGTGCCGAGCCGCGCTTGATCTGAAAGCGCTTGCTGAGGAACGTATACTCGCCCCGGTCGGCATCGATGGCGCCGGTGAGCGCGAGCGCATCGCCAAGCACGGTGAGCTTGAGCGGGCCGTCGGTGAACACCTCGACGTTGGCGTCGCGCGATCGCACCCAGGTATTCCGCTCGACGTTGAAATCGACATCCACGTGGAGGTTCCGGAACAGCGCCGACTGCGCGGGGAACAGGTTGCGCTGGGCGGCGAGCGACGTGTCGACGACGCTGAACAACGACGGATCGTCCGCGCCGATGATCTTCTTGCCCCGTGATTCAGGTATGTAGAGCACACCATGCTGCACCGTTACCCTTCCCGCCACGGTCGGCGCTGAGAGCGCGCCACCCATGTGAAGGACCGCGTCGGCATGGATATCTCCACTGGCGTTGTTGATGAGCTGCGCATCGCGTGCAACGAGATCGAGATTGAACGCCGGCTCGCGCCAGTTGCCCACCGCGATCGTCCCCGTGAAACGCACCGGCCCGTTCGCCACCCCGACGATGGAGTCGATGAAGACGCTGTCCCCCGTCATTCGGATGGAGCCGTTGACGTGCTCCAGAAACGCGCCCGTTGCGGCGAGCTTGAACTGGACTTCGCTCAGCGTGACGTTGCCCTTGAGGACTGGTTTCTTCAGCGTGCCCGCGACGGACACATTCCCAACCGCTCGGCCACCCACGTCGGTCACGACATCCGTGAATTGCGGAATCAGTCCGATGGGCAGGCTGTCCGACACGAGCGACACATTGAGTGGCACGTCGAGAAGACGCGATCCCGTCACACCTGACAGCGCGAGGTCGATCGGGACGGTGCCGATCACGCTCGCGAGTACCTTGCCCGTGGTGTCGACGGCGGACGCGTTGGTGGTCAGCTGCTTGTTCGCATACGAGAACGTGCCATGCACCTCGGGCACCGGCGCCTCGTTGTACGTCGCCTTCGTGAAATCGAGCTTCCCCGCGACTCGCGGATCCTCGGCCGATCCCGACACGTGCGCGTTGAGATTGAGCCGGCCTGTCAGCGGCAGATCGCTCTGCAGCAGCTCCGCGACGTTCTCCACCGCGAAGTCCGTGACCTCGATATCGAAGTTTGCCTCACCCTTCGTGGGCAGCAGGCCATTCGCATAGATGCGGCGCGTGGGGCCATCGCGCAGCTCGAGGTTGATCACCTCGACCCCGCTCGCACCAAAGCGGATCGCCGAGGGATGTGTGGAGCGCCAGGTCGTGGAGTCGAAGCGGAGCGCGATCTCCTTGAGACGCAGCTCGTTGCGTGCCTTGTCCAGCGTGAACTCGCCGTTCAAGGCATAGTCACGCTGGCTGCCCTGCCGCACTCGCAACTCCACGGTGCCATTGGGTGCGAGATACGTCAGATCGCCGGCGAGACTGTCGAAGGCGAAGCCGAATGCACTCACCGTGTCGGCGCGCAGCTTCGCGCTGACCGTCGATGTCTTCGTGCGCGCATCGAGCCAACTGTACGTCGCGTCGAAGTGCCGCACTGCATTGCCCTGCACCACGAGACCGGTGCCGCTGGCCTTGCCCTCGAGCGAGAAGCGATCGAGCGATCCCGTGATGGTTCCCGCCGCGTTCAGCGAGCCCGCGAGCAGTCCCTTCGGAATCGCACGCGGCGTATCGGACGGCAGCTTGAGCTGAGGCGGAGGCAGATTACTGATCGCGCGCTCGACCTCCGTCTCCTTCGCCGTCCTCGCCGAATCGGCTCGTGCGCGCCGCCGCGCCTCGTAGGCGATGCGCGGGCGCGGACGCACGACGGCGCTGTCAGGCGCAGGAGTCGTCGCGCCAGGAATGAACCGCGCGAAGCGATAGAGGGAATCGACAACGACGGAATATGTCAGCGATCCGGTGTGGAGCGAGTCGAGACCGAGCTGTCCGGCGATGTCGATATTGGCGCCCGACCCGCGCAGGTTCACGCGCTCGATGTTCGCCACCCCATTCGCCAGATGCGCGCGCACGAACGCCGAGTCGACACCGATCGTGTCGACAGACGAAGGCCCGAAGGCGAACTCCAGATCCGAGTACATCGTCGCCGGCTTGAAGCCACGCCCGCGCGCGCGACCACCGCCGTTCAGCGAGGTCACCGGACCGTACATCATCACCCAGCTCAGGTCGAGTCTCGTCGCGTCCGCAACCACGTCGTAGCCGAGCTCCTTCGAGAGGAAATCGACGGTGCCGTTGAGGCCGAACTCTCCACCACCGGGCAGGGCGAGCCGCGTGTCCACCGTGAGCGCGTCGATGGGGCCATGTGCGTGGACGGGGCCATGCGCCAACCCCTTGAGCGGCAGCGTCGGCGCGAACTTCGTCAACTCGGCGAGCGCGATCGGACGTGCGTCGACGTCGAGATCGAGCGTCTGGCGTCCAGTCGTGTGCACCGACGCGCTTCCTACTGCATGCGAGATGTTGCTCCCGTCCTGATGCACGATGTCGAGCCCCGACGCGACGAGCTGCTGCGCGCCGGAGCCGTTCAGCGTCGCCGTACCGCTCAGCGTTCCGCCAATGGGCAGCAGCGGGAAGAGCAGCTTCACGATGTCGATCTGCAGCGGCGCGAGCCGAAGGTGAAGATCGCGCGCGCTCACCACGACGGGCTTGATGCCGGTGAATCCCACGACGCCAGCGGCGACGACGCGGCTCGTCCCGCGGCTGTTGGCGAGGAAGCTCACGTCGGCGTCGAGCAACATGCGCTTTGGCGTGCCGCTGAATTTCGCGCGCCCCGCCAGCACACCCTGTCGCGGCGAGTGTGTGCCCGGCGAGGCAGCTTCGATCTGCTTCGTCGTCAGTCCCGTGAACCGAACGTTGGCGTCGTGGAAGAACACCGTGTCGGTGACGGTAGCGCCGATGTCACCGGTGAGGTGTGCCGATCCGGTACGAAGATCGGCGCTGCGCACCACGTAGTCCTGCGTCGCGCCCTTCCACAGTACGCTCATCGCGAGGTTCCCGCCGCCCTCGGTGGGGAAGTGCGGATAGAGCCAGTGGAAGTCGGCGAATGATGCGGGTGTCACGGCGAGACTCAGACGCATGTCGCCGTTGTTCAAGTTGTAGACACCATCGCCCTTCATCGCCGAGTGCGGAAGGTGCCCCGCGGCACCCTTCCACCACAGCGAGTCGTCGTTGAACTCGAAGTTGCCGGTGAGCGCGCGTACCTGCGCGGCAGGCGGACGGAATGGGAAGGCGTCCATGTTCAGCGCCGCGACCTGCACGTACCTGCTCTTGAACGCAGGATCGGCCCATCGCACGAACGGAACCTTGGCATTCACCCGCTCGAGCGTGACCACCTTCTGGTATCCGCCAGGCGCCTCGGCGATGTACAGGCGCGAGCCCGCGCCCAGCGCGTCCTTGATGATGCTGTCGCGCACGCGCGCGGAGACGCCGGTGCGAGGCGCCCACGGCGATCGCACCGTGACGACGCCGTTCATGACGGTGACCGTCGTCAGCGTTACCAGCGATCCCCAACCCGGGACCGTATCACCCGGCGCACGCGGCGGTGTCGCAGGCCAGAGGATGCGATAGTTCCACTCGCCGCCCGGCAGTCGCGCCACGACGACGTCGGGGTGATAGATGACGACGTCGCTGAACTCGAGACGTTGCGAGAAAAAGCTGCGCAGCACGTAGTGCAGCGAGATCGAATCGGCCTTCAGAAACGGGTGCCCCGCGCTGTCGGTGATCGACACGCGCACCACGGTTGCCTCGCTGAGCAGATTGCCGTGCATCGCCTCGATCTTCACGATGCCATGCGTCTGCGCGTTGAGCAGATCGACGATGAAACGCCGTGAGCGCTCCCGGCCGACATCCGTATTCGTCACGATCCACACAGTGATGACCCCGAGGATCGCCACGACGCTGAGCACGACGAGAAGACGGAACAGGCGGCGAAGCATCAGTAGGCTTGACCGATGGAGAGATGCAGCGTGAATCGGTTGAGGATCTTCCCGATTCCCGTCGACGTGCCCGTCGGTGAATACCGCTTTGGAATGTCGAGCGGGATGATCTCCCGCTTGCCATTGCGAATGATCTCGGTGACGACCGCGAGATCCTCGGCGCGCGACGGGTTGAATCCGGCGTCGATGCGGATGGGCCCAACGGAGGAGAGGTAGCGCACGCCGAACCCCGGTGTGATCGCACCGGTGCCACGCACGAGATTCGCGAGCGTACGTACGCCTGCACCGAGCGGATCGAGCACGCGCTCGCCCACCGCCGCGCCGTCGACGAACACGGCACCGCCGAGATTCGTGAGGAAGGGCAGCGGAAAGCGATACTCGATGCTGCCCTCGAGGAGTGACGTGCCGCCGAGCGCCCGAGGCGTGAACTTGTCGTCGCCAACTGCTTTGCCCAACGAATCGGTGATGAAGTTCGGATCGCAGAAGCGGATCGCCTCGGACGTCACGTCGCACGGAGCACCCGAGCCCGTGCGCGAATGCACCAGATACTGGAGCGGGAGCGTGAGGATGCGCGGGCCGAGCTGGTTTTCGCCGTAACCGCGCACCGACTGGGATCCTCCCGCATAGAAACGCTTGCGCGGATGCAGGACGGCTTCGTCAATCGTCCCTCCGCCGCTGAGCGGACGAACGAATCCCACACGCAGGCGCGACGCAAGAACGGCGGTCTTCGGCCCCAGTCGCGAGTACAACGTGCCCTCGGCGAATGCGCGGTTATAGCGGTAGTCCGACACGGTGAGCGCCGATGCGTGCTCCAGCTCCGCACGCGCCGTGTAGCCACTCGTCGGCGCCAGCGGCTGATCGGATCGATCGATCTGCACCTGCGCGGTCAGAGGCGACAGGCGCTGATGCCCTCGCAGCGCGTTGATGGATGTCGTGTCGCAGACGCCGAAGTTGACGCAGAAGTAGGGGCCCCCGGCCTCCACGCGTGTGACCTCAAAGCGGTACGACAGACTCGCGGGCGCGCGAGGCCCAAGCGTGTGCGTGTATGAGAGGTTCCCGCCGTAACCTCGGTCGATCACCACTGACGGAACGGCGCGCCGCTGCGTGAACGCGCCAATCGCGAGGGCATCGCGCGGCCGCTGCAACCACGCCGGCTGTTTGAGCTCGACGCTTGCCTGCCATGTCGGCTGCAGGAAGTCGCGCGCGTTGCCGGTGATCGTCGTGTCGTCGAGCTGCCGGTGAAAGAGTCCTTTGCCGTTCAGGCTGCCGGCAAACAGGTTGCCCGCCGTCGCCGAGATGTCGAGACGCCGGGCGCCCCCGAACAGGTTGTAGTGCGTGAAGCGGCCTTCGGTCTGGAAGAAGTCCACGGTGTTGAACCCGCCGCCGATACGCGCTTCGTGGAGCGGCGCTTCGCGCAGCAGCACATTCACCGTCTTCACACTGTCGAACGATTCCGGCACATCGAGCGTCGCCAGCTTGAAGAGACTCGACTCGTACAGATTGCGCTGGCTCTCGATCATCTTGCTGCGCCGGAACAGGTCGCCCGTTGTGAAGCTGAGCGAGTTGAGCACGGTTCGCGGAGTGACCTGATCGACCCCCTGAATCACGATGTCGCCCACCGTCGTGAGGTGGTTGCGCACGAGGCGCACCTGCACGCGCGCCGAGTGCGTCGCCTGATCCACGACCGTGGAGGTGTCCACGAGCGCGTCCGAGTAGCCCAGTTCCCAGAGCTCATTCTGGAACTGGATTCGCGTGGAATCCAGTTCGAACAAGTCGAGGGGGCGTCCGCGTTCCACCAGCGTGAGCTGCTGCACCTTCTTCGCCGTCAGCAGCGTGGAATCATAGGTCACGGCGATATCGGTGACGATCGTCGGTTCGCCCTCCTTGATGTCGAAGCGCACCGCAACCTGCTTGTCGTTCAACTGCGTCACGGTCGTGTCCACCTGCGCCTCGCGAAAGCCCTCGCGATAGTAGAACACGCGGATGCGCAGGACGTCCCGTTTCAGCTCCTGCCGATTCAGGTAGTGGCGCTCCTCGAACCCACGATACGGGGTCAGCCGGCAGAAGAGCACGAGGACGAAGCTTCTGCACCGGGTTGGCTCCGTGTAGATGTCCGCCTGCAGCTCCACGAGGTCGATCGCCTTGGTCGCGCCCTTGAACTCCACCGACACGACCTCTGGCGCTGGCGCGATGTCTCGGTGTGGGAGTTGGGCGGCGAGAGAGGGCGCGGCAAAGGCGCTCGCCACGAGAGCGAGCGCCAGTGGCCCGAGTCGGCGAGGCAAGTGCATGGTGGCCCAATCTATAGCAAAGGATGGGCCCCGACGGGCGGCGGGGCCCGCCCGCCCGCGGTCGGACAGTCGGACAGGACAGCAGTCCTACAGCCCCGACAACAACGCGTCGTTATTCGGCGTGTTCGCGATACGCTTGATCAGCCACTCCATGCCGGACTGCGGCGGCATCTGCCCGAGCCCGCGACGCAGGGTGTACACGTGCTCGAGCTGATCCGCGCGAAAGAGCTTCTCCTCGCGCCGCGTGCCGCTCGTCGCGATGTCGATCGCCGGATAGATGCGCTTCTCGGCGAGCGAGCGATCGAGCTTGATCTCGCAGTTGCCGGTGCCCTTGAACTCCTCGAAGATGATGTCGTCCATCCGCGAGCCGGTCTCGACGAGCGCCGTCGCGATGATCGAAAGCGAGCCGCCGCCGGACGACGGAGCCACCGAGCGCGCCGAGCCGAAGAACGCCTTGGGCTTCGCCATCGCCTGCGCGTCCAGTCCGCCAGACATCGTGCGTCCCGTGCCGCGCTCCGCGGTGTTGTGCGCTCTGGCCATGCGCGTCAGCGAATCGAGCACGATGACGACATCCTTGCCCGCCTCCACGAGACGACGTGCGCGCTCGAGCACCATCTCCGTGACTTCGACATGTCGCGCAGCGGGCTGGTCGAAGCTCGACGCGATCACCTCACCAACGCCCCACGAGATGGCTTCGCTCACCTCTTCCGGACGCTCGTCCACCAGCAGAATGAGCAGGCTCGCCTCGGGATGATTGAGTGCGATCCCCTCGGTGATCGCGTGCAGCAGCGTCGTCTTGCCGGCACGGGCCGGTGCGACGATGAGCGCGCGCTGGCCATAGCCGATCGGTGCGATGAGATCGATCGCGCGGCGAATCAACTCGTTGCCGGCCTTTGCCGGGCGGCCTGTCTCGAGGTAGAGCTTTCGCTCCGGATAGGTCGCGATGAGCGTGTTGAAGTCCGGGCGATGCGCGGCCTCCGCCGGATCTGCGCCGTTGATGTGTGTGATCTCGATCAGAACCGTACGGCCGCGCGGATCACGTCCTGTCGTGCCTGTGACTTCATCGCTCTTGCGAAGCGAGTACTGGCGAACGACGTGCGGCGGGACATAGGCATCGCCCGCGTCGGCGAGGTAGCTCGCCTGCGCTCCGCGCACAAAGCCGCCGTCGCGCGCGGGATCGAACCATCCGGTCGTCTCGCCAGTCGCGATCAGCGCCACAGGAGCCGACGGTGGGCCACCGGAACTCGGACGATCGACCGGACCCTGTCCAGGCTCTCTCCGTCCCCGGCCGCGATTGCGACGGCCGCGTCGTCCATTCTGTCCCTGCTGATCGCGAGGATGTCCGCTACCACGGCCGTCTTCCGACCGAGTGCGCTCGGCTGGCGCCGCGGGAGTAGTCGCCTGTGCTCCGCTGGGCTCGCCGCCGTCGGCGGAGATATCGTTTGCCGGCGAGCTTTCGGACTCGCGCGGAGCGCGCTCGAGCGGGGCTTCGGCTACTGCGTCGCGAGCGAGCGGCTCCGTGCCGCTTTCGACCGATGCAGGAGATTCGCGATAGGGATTGTCCTCTCCGCCATTCTCGGCGGCAGGATCGCTCGTGGGGCGGGTTCCGCGGCCGCGACGTGGAGGACGCCGGCGTTCGTTCATGCAGCTGTTGTTGGTCAGGGTGAATGCGCGCGGCCACGCTTGGCGTGCCCACGTCCTGCTGGAGCGGTACTGCGATCGCGTCATCGCGAGATTGCGAGCCACATGAAGGGGCCGTATGGCGACAGTGCCACGACGGAACGCGAGATGTGACGGACTAGTGCGACGCGATTCGGTGCTGTGCCTCATACGTCTGCCGGCGCGGAACCCTCACGCGGGGCAAGACGAAATTCCTACAAGGGCGCGGCGCTTCATCTCGCTTCGTGCACCCGTCACAGACGGGCCACTGGGATTGCCGCGGGTCATTGCTCGACGGGTCGGACGCGAAACGCGATCGCAGCCGCCGGACGCAACGAGTATCGCCACTGAACGCGATTCGCGCAACCCACCCACCCCTGAAGCGATCTTCGTGCCCGGCCGACTTGCCATCTGGCCGAGGTCTTCACCCAATCCGATTTCCCGTTTCCGTCACTCCCAGCCGCCGAGACAGCGCGGCAAGGCGGCGCGCCAGCTCGTGGATGCGGTTCACGGCCGCGCGATGCTCGTTGGCGAGGGGCTCGAGCTCGAGCAGTTGCGCCTCGGCCAGGAGCGCCGTGAGGGGATTGTTGAAGTCGTGCTGGAGCGTGCGCGCCGCCTCACCAAGCGCGAGCTGCGCCCGAACTCGGCTCAGCGCCCGGGCGCGGATCTGCTCGTCGCTGTTGTACTGCCCCAACTCCGGATGGGCGCCCGGAACCGCATCACGTTCGTCGATCAGGGCGCGAACGAGCTTCTGCGAATCGGCGCCAGGCAGCAGCAGCGCGATCAACTCGCGCGCGAGCACCGTCGAGGGCTCCGCCACTACCATCGGGGCGGACGTCCGCGGCAGCGCCCCGCTTCCGGCTCGATCCGAGTAACTTTCGTTCATGATCTCCTCCGCACTCGACGTGAGCGCCTCGGTATCTGACGCTGTACAAGAGTATAGGCAGCACGGCGACATTGCCGCATTACTCGACCGCATGAAGGCGCTTTCCATTGCAGCCGATCCAGAGACACTGATCGCGGCCACGACCCCCTATCACGACCTCCCCGAGGTCGTGATTCCGGTCTACGAGCGGGTCGTCACCGCGCGTCCCGAGGATGCGCAGGCAATGGTGGTTCTTGCCAACGCATACTGGCTCACGGGCCGCGGCGCGGACGTGGTGGGCGCTCTCGCCGCGCGCGCTATCGCCGCCGATGCCGACAATCGCGGAGCGTGGCATCTCTGGTCGCTCAGCGAGTCGAATCCGCGCGCGCGCGTCGAGCGCTGGCAGCAGGTCGCCGAGCGGTTCCCCGCCGACCAGCTCGCGCGCGCGGCGCTCGCCGACAACGCCGCAAGTCTCGCTGGCGCGGAGCATGACCCGCTCGCGCTCGATCTCGCCGTGCGAACGTACGAAGGGCTATGGGCCGAGGCGAGCCGCGACGAGGAACGCCGCGCGCTCGAGGAAACGATTACCAAGCTCAAGGGATGGACGCTGTGAGCGCGCCGCATGACCACACCGCCGGTGCTGGCGACCCGAGCAACGCACTCGCCGAATTTCGCCAGTTTCGCGAGCGGATGAACGCCGAGATTCTCGGCGAGAACAATCTCGTCATCAATCGCTTTTTCTCGCTGGATGGACGCACCTACGAAGCGGGCGCTCTGGATGTGAAGACAAAAGAGCTGCTCGGGCTCGTCGCATCGCTCGTGCTGCGCTGCGACGATTGCGTGACCTACCATTTGGTGCGTTGCGCGGAGGAAGGGGTGACGCGCGCGGAGATGTTCGAGGCTGCGTCGGTGGGTCTGATCGTCGGCGGGTCGATCGTGATCCCGCACCTCAGGCGCGCCGTCGATCGGTGGAGCGAGTTGGAGCGAGCGGTCAAGTAGTCACGCACTCTGTCCGCGTGCGTCCCGCCCCAGATGCGGAACGAGCGCCTGCACCACACCGATCAACTCCTTGAGCTCGAAGGGCTTTCTCACGGAGGGGCACTTGCATGACAGAATCAGTTTGTCGGCCCGCTCCGAGATGTCGCCCGTCATGAACAGCGTCTGGTGGCGCAGGTGCGGATGCGTGGCCGCCGCGATCTCGAACACGACGTCGCCGCGCGTGTCCGGAATGAGTAGGTCGATGACCATGACGTCCACGTGCTCCGTGGACAGCACGGACAGCGCGCCGTCGCCCGACTGCGCGGTCACCACGTCGTAGCCGGCGCGCGTGAGGGCGATCGTGAGCACCCTGCAGATCGCGGGCTCATCGTCCACGACCAGCACCCGTAATCGCTCAGAAAACATTCCGTCCTTGATCTCGCTCATTACTCGCATCGTGCGCTCGGCCACTGCTCCATCGGAACGACCTCGTCATACGGGTTCGACCACTTCTTCTTCCGTCTGCTCGCGACGCAGGTGGTCGGCGAGCAGCCGAACGAACAACTCCGGCGGTACCTCGCGCCGGGTTTCTTTCGGCGCGCGTCCGGTCCACTCGTGCAACAGCTTGCTCAGCGTATCCGGGTCGGAATACCCGAGCTTGACGGAAATCTCCTTCAACCTGCTTCCTGGCACGCGCAACAGGGTGTAGGCGCGCAACAATCGTGCACAGATGATGAGGTGTCGCGGTTGCAGCCCAGCCGGCATCATGTGCCGGTAGAGCGACCGAGGTGCCATTCCCGCCAATCGTGCCAGCTCCTGACTGTTCTTCACCCGAGCCGGTGAGCGGAAGAGCTGCTCGATGGCGCGGGCAACGACGACTGGCAGCGCCCGCAATGGCGTAGCCAGCTCCTGCAACATCAGCTCGGCCATCGGATGCGCCGGCACGTGCTCGATCAGATCGAGAAAGCGTCGCGGTTCATCATCGAACCGGTTCAGCACTACGTGCTGCACGCCCAAGCGGGCGAGCCGTACCACGAACCGCATCGCTGTCGGAGCGAGCACGGTATACACTACCACTGGCAACGCCGGATGTTGCGCGATGATCTCCTCGATCGCCTCGGCAAGCTGCCCCTCGCGCAGGGCCGGGTCGACGATCAGCAGATCAGCCGCTTCGGCACGCAGGAGTGAGTGCAGCTCCGCCGGATCCGTTGCGGTGTCGAGGGAATGTGCGTTCCCCAACACCATGCGGAGGTGAGCGAGCAGGTTGCGTGGAAGGAGCGCTACGATGTGCAAAGCGGGTCGTGAAGTGAAATTGGCGCAAAAACCCGGTTTTCTGTCACAAAATGCCGGTTTACGCAGCGCACCGCGACCCTAGCCTTGGGATGTGGTTCAGCACGAATCGGTCATCCCACACCGGAGTCTCACATGTCCCGCCGCCAGCTCTCCCTCCTTGTTGTTGCGATTGCCTCCCTTGTTGTGACTGCGTGTGGCGTAGGGTCGTCAACGGCACCTCGCCGCAGTGATACGACCGCGATCGTGACGATGGGCTCCGGCGGCTGATTCTCGCGACTTTTGGTCGCAAGTTGGCCGCTAGTAGCTGACTCCGGTCAATCGGCGCAACTGGCTCAACTCCGTGACGATCCGTTCGACGTCGCGGGGAATGTCGAAGGTCGGTCCCGAGACCTTCGGCATACGCGGAGTGGAGTTTTCGTTCAGCGCCGCCTCGGCAGCAAAGACAAGGTGATTGAAGGAGTGGAGTGACGCGGTCTCAAGTGCGCGCGCCAGCCACGTCTTAGCGGCTTCCCCGTCACCGAGCGCTTGATAGCCCTTCCCGACGTGCAGCTCATACTGCGTGAGCAGGATCGGCGGAAGCTGCACGCTCGATAACTGCTGCCGATAGCGCTCGAACATCAGCTCCATGCCGTCCTCGGCGGATAGCTCCATTAAGTTGATCGTCGCCGTCCAGCGGTGGTACTGTTCCCGTGCCGTCGCGGCTAGGATCAGGAACGCGTCGCGCGCGGCCGATTTAACGCCGAGCATGTAGAATGAGCCGGCCAAATCGTGCAGGATGCGATCGCGCTCCGACTCGCTGACACTATCGTGCATCGCCTCGTACGCGAAGCGGACGGCGAGATCGTACTGGCCGCGAATGTGAGCAATGTGCGAACGGTCATGCGTCGCCAGCGAGCGGACTTCCTTGAGATTGTGCTTGTTTGCCAGCGCCACCGTCTCGTCGAGGATCGCATCCGCCGCCGGGAGGTTTCCGCGCAAAACGACGATCTTCGCTTCACCGATGCGCGCGCGCAGCGTGCCGATCATGTCTCCCGTCTGGTGCGCCAGGTCGGCCGCCCGATTGAATGCGTCGGTCGCGTCCTGGAACTCGCCAAGCTCGCGCAGGCAATGCCCGCGACGAAGCAGCGCGTTGACAGCGATTTCGCTCTCCTCTTCCGGATGCACATGCGCGAGCACCGTGTCGTACACGTCGACCGCCAGCGCCCACTTGGCATCGAGGTCGAGCGAGCGCGCGTACGCCATCAAGCGAGGCGCCACTGTGTGCATATCGCCACAGCGTGCCGACGTCAGCGCGTCGAGCGCACTCATGAGAATGGCGCGTGCCGGCATTCCGACCGGCATTTCCTCGAGGGATGCAGCGACCGAACGCACTCCCCAGCTATCCGCGGCGACGACGGCAGCCCCTTCCTCGATCCACGCGTCGACGAGACGCAGAAACACGAGACCCGCGCTCACCGCGCGCCACGATGGATCGCGCTCTTCGAGCGAGGCCAGCTCGGTGAAGAACGGTAAGTGACGCACGCGCTGCAATGAATCGAACACCAGTACTCTCCCAGGCTCGCAGTCCGAATCCTGATACCACAATCACATGCTCATGAGGATCGGTAGCTGACACCGAACCAGCAAGGGGGTTTTTGAGACAGAAACACCCCTCTTTTGTGACGTTATCAACATTCGATCGCACGAGGCGCCTCAACGTAAACGTGACAAACATTCCGAGGCACAACTTATCGAATGAAAGAGATGCCACACAAATAGATCCGCTCTTCACGCTTTCAGGCCGCGGCGAGATGGTGCCCACACTCCGCAGCTCCCCTGAACACGGCGAGGCGTGCGGGCTACTTCGCGACGAATCGCGTCTTCGTCGAATCAAGCCTCGCGAGCTGCCTCCGAACGTCATCGCCAACCGCTTCGATGCGAGTGATGCTCTTTGCATTGAATGCGGGATCGTACGGACTGCGCGCCGGACCACCGGCCACCTCGAGCACCGCGTCGAATTTGTAGCGGTGCGTCTGACCCGTCTTGGGATCGGTCCAGCTTCCCTGCCATGCAAGCGGACGATTCTTCGGCCAGAGACCGTACGGAAGGCCGAGCGTGCGGATCTTGTAGCCCGGCACCGCGGAGTCGATGCCCATCGCATTGCGCGCGATCTGCTCCTGCACCGCCGCGTCGGGATACTTGCTCAGCTTCATGTGCCAGACCGTGTGATCGCAGAGCTCGAAGCCCTGATCGGCGAGCCACTTCACCTTCTGGAAGCGCCACTCTTTCTTCTGGCCGCCGTACTTGGGATTGTCGCCGAAGAAGTTGTGACCCGCGGCGGCGCCGTTCAGCATGCAGAACACGCCGCGGTTCTTCCAGCCGGGATGTGATTTCGCGAAGTCGAGCCAGATACCGATCGCGCTCGTCGGATCGATCGCGAGCTTGCCGTTCTGCTCCAGATACCTGAACTGCGAGTCCGACGCATCATCAAACACGAACACGACGGGCGACATCCCTGCCGGTACGTCGCGGAAGTCCTTGTCGAGCATCTGCGCGATGGTAATCGGGCGGAAGCTTCGCTTGTACGCCTCCTCGAGATCGGCGCGATAGCTCGCCGCGGTGCGCGTGTAGAGGGCGTTCTTGTCTCCGCCAATCACGTGATACTCGAGCACGGGAATTCGGCCCTGTAGATTGGCGGGCGCCGCACCAGTCTGCGCTGCCGCGGAAGGGGCAGATTTCTCTGCCGGTGTCGTTGCTGTCGCAGCGACGGCAACCGAGCCACCGGATGAGTGGCGCGTCGTTCCGGGGGTCACCGATTTGACGGTGGACGCATCGCCCCTGGAGCAGGCAGCGGCGAACAGAAGAAAGAGCGCGATCGTACGGCGATCCATTTCGAACCTTCGGGGTCACAGGGAAGGAGGAAAAGCAGTCACGGCCGGAAACCTGCTTCCGCACCAGCCGTACAGTAATTAACCCCGCTCACCCCGACCGTGTTCTCCCTGCGTCTCAGCGACCGTTTCGCGCTCCTTCGCCATCGGTTTCGGCCGACGGACGAGCCCGCTCGCGTCTGGTTGCGGCGACACTGGCGCTCGCTGAGCGCGCTCGCGGTGCTCTGCGTCAGCGTCATCGCCTTCGATGCCTGGCTTGGCACCTGCGGCTTTGAGGGCTGCCCCACGCGCAGCGAAGTGCGCGCCTTCCGACCCGGCGAAGGAGGCCGCATCGTGGATCGGAACGACCAGTTCCTCGGCCGCATCGCTCACGTGCGCCGAGTGAACGTGCCGCTCGATGCCATACCACTGCACGTGCGGCAAGCGTTCCTCGCCACGGAGGATCGTCGCTTCTATCAGCACAACGGTCTCGACTGGCGTGGGCTCGTTCGCGCGACCGCGAGCAACGTGCGCCACATGGGCGTGCGCCAGGGATTCAGCACGATCACGATGCAGGTCGCGCGCAACTCCTTTCTCGTCAACAAGCGATATGGCCGCACGCTTCGCCGAAAGCTGATCGAGCTTCGGCTCACCCGTATCATCGAGAGCGAGCTGACCAAGGATCAGATTCTCGAGCTCTACCTCAACCTCATCTACCTCGGCAACGGCATGAACGGTGTCGAGGCAGCGAGCCGGGATCTGTTCGGCAAGAGCGTTGACAAGCTCACGGTCAGCGAAGGCGCGATGCTCGCCGCGCTTCCCAAAGGGCCGAGTGCCTACACGCCGCGCGATCATCCCGAGCGCGGCCTTCACCGCCGCAACCTCGTGCTCTCGCTGATGGCTCAGAACGGATATATCTCTCCGGCCGAGGCGCAGCGGGCCGCGAGTCTGCCACTTCGCATCGCCGAGGATGAATGGCGTCCCGACACCGGCGACGAGCCGCTCGCGCTCGATGCGGTGCGCGCGCTGATCGACTCGATTCGCCCCGATGCATTGAAGGAAGGCGACGTCACCGTCTATACGACGTTGGACCTTGCGGCCCAACGATCTGCCGATCGTGCCGTGCTGCGGCAGACGACGGCCGTCACGCGCGAGACGCAGTACGCGGGGAGTCGTGTGAAGGAAGCGGCACAGGGTGCGCTCGTCGCGCTCGATCCGCGCACCGGTGACATCCGTGCGCTCGTGGGAGGACGCCGGAGCAAACGCGGGTTCAATCGCGCATTCAACGCGAAGCGTCAGCCCGGCTCCGCGTTCAAGCCGTTCGTCTACGCCGCGGCGATGCGAGCGGGAATGACGCCGGCGACGCTCGTCGACGACGAGCCGGTCGAGGTGGAGCAGGGGCACAATGTCTGGCGCCCATCGAACTACGACGACCAATACATCGGCACGATCACGCTGAGCAAGGCGCTCGCCATCTCGTCCAATGCGGCTGCGGTGCGGGTGAGTCAGACGGTTGGCATTCCGAACGTGATTCTCGCCGCGCGTCGCAACGGCATATCGAGTCCGCTTCCGAACTATCCCGCCATGGCGCTCGGCGCCGTCGACGTCACGCCCCTGGAGCTCGTGGCGGCGTATGCTCCATTCGGCAATGGCGGTTTGAAAGTTCATCCGCGGCTCGTACGACGCATCGAAGCGGCGGACGGCACGCTGCTGTGGAGCGCTGAGATCGCGCCGGCAGACACGGTGATGGATGCGCGCGATGCGTATCAGATCACGTCGATGCTGCGCGGCGTCGTGGATGGCGGCACGGCGAAGACGATTCGCGACATCGGCGTGCGGGGTCCGGTCGCAGGGAAGACGGGCACCACCAACAATGCCACCGACGTCTGGTTCATTGGCTATACGCCGACGCTCGTTGCGGGCGTGTGGTTCGGCTACGACACGCCGCGTCCGATCGCTCCGCATGCGTCGGGAGGCCATCTCGCTGCGCCTGCGTGGGCCGACTTTTATATGAATGGCTGGCGCGAGCCGCCTGGGTCGGCGGACGGTTGGGCGCCGCCCCCGGGCATGACGATGCGCGTCATCGATCCGGAGAACGGAATGCTCGCCGGCGAATGGTGCCCCGAGCGAAAGCGCGAGTACTTCAAGCCGGGCACAGAACCGACTGAAGTGTGCAATGTGCACACGGAGCAGATGAACGATCCGGTATTCGATGTGCCGAGATCGATTCCCATTCCGGATCCCGTGCGAAAGGGAGTCGAAGGGATCGGGAACATACTGCGAAGGATCTTCCGCTTCTAAACTCGAGTTCCGAGTTTGAAGTGGGGGAGCTTTCCGGCAGTTCCTGGTTGAAGTTCTCGAGTTGAGAGCTGGTCGCAGTTGGTACTGGCGTAACACCACTCTCAGATGGGGCCTATTCGAAACGAAACGGCGTGAGTTGGGCAGTACACAGCCAGAAGGGCGAGAACGCAATTGCGTTTCCGCCCTTCGTTCCGAACGAGCCCCATGCTGAGATGCCCTTACGCCATTGGGATCAACGACCAGCTCTCAACTCGAAGACTCGCACTACAAACTGCTGGAAAACTGTCCGACTATCAACCTAGAGAATGCCAAGCTGCGAGTCGCGATCCACGGATCCACTCCCATCGCGCGAACCTTCGCCACGTCGCCGGGACGCGGGCCGAAGCCAAGCCGGTTCAGTACCTGCTGAATCTGTTGATCGGCGGTCTGCTCGCGCGGCTCCGTGGGTGACACGACGATCACCGGCGTGGGCGCGCCTGCGGACGACGCCGTGCGCGGCGCGCTGGTCGAGCACGCCGCGATCAGCAGCAGGAAAGCGAAAGTGGTTCGAGCTGGCATCAAGGTGTCCACCTTTGGAAGACGCCTGCGGGGGCGAACGGTTAATGTCGCCGCGCTCGCTCAGCCTGGTCTACAACTTTGCGGGACGGCTTGCGGAGTAGGTAGGCGAAGGCCTACGGTATGGGGCGCGACGATGCGCCGCGTTGCCGTTCGACGCGTGGCGCCGCCGCCAACCCTTCCCGGACGTTGATCAGCCCGCCTATTCCCACCGACGATTTTGCTCGTCAACTCTCGCTCGAGGAGCTAGCGGCTCTCGCGGGCAACGCTGCCACGTCGGGACGCGTTGTCGTCTGCTCCGCGCTTGCCGAGGGTGTCGACGCGGTGCGTAGCGAGATCGGTGAGACCCGAGCTGCCGCTCTGCTGCGCGAGCTCACGTTATTCGTTCGCCGCAACCTCCGCGGCGTGGACGCCGTCGCGACCACCGATGACGAGCTGATCCTCATGCTCGATGGATCAGCGCTCCCAACGACGGCGGTCGCCGAGCGGCTGCTCGCTGCCGTTCGCGCCCACGCGTTCACGGTGGGAGGAGTGGGGTTTACTCTCTCGATGGGAATCGCCACGGCACCGGAGCACGGCACGTCATTCCCGGCGCTGCTCGCCGCGGCGCGCCAGGCGCGATCGGCCGCAGGGAGCGATGGATCGGCGCGTGCATTCACCCCGCGCTCCGACGTCCTCGATCTCACTCGCTTCGTCGGTCGCGCCGAGCCGCTCGCGCAGCTCACCGACTATCTAGACGACATGGTACGCGGCGAAGGCCGCGTCGTCGCCATCGTGGGAGAGCGCGGCGTCGGGACCAGCGCGCTGGTGCGGACGCTCGCGCCCGAAGTGAGGTTGCGCGGCGGCTCGCTCGTTTCGGGAAGCTGTCGCGAGCATCGCTTCGCCGCGCCGTATGCGGTGTGGAGCGAGGTGCTTCGCGCGGTGCGACGGTTGCCGGTGAAGAGCACTCGGCTCTGGCGCGAGCTTCCGTCGCTCGATCCCACGCTCGAGCGCGCAACGGGCGACGCGCGCGGCAGAAGCAAGACGCTGCTCCTCGAGGAGCTCGCCGATTTCCTCCGCCGCGCCGCGCAGCAGCGCCCGCTGGTGCTCCTGCTCGAGAATCTGCAGTGGGCCGACGCCGCGTCGTGGGACGCGCTCGAGTATCTCATCCCGCAGCTCGAGAGTGAGCGCATTCTTCTCGCGCTCACGTTCCAAAGCGGGACGGAAGACGACGCGCTCGAGCGATGGGGCCGATTGGCGACGCGGCCCCGCCACTCCGAGATCCTGCTCACGCATCTCACGCGCGATGACGTGAAGCGCTGGCTCGAGGCCGCGATGCGCACGGGCGAGCTTGCTCGCGATCTGCTCGCCTACGTCCATCGGCATTCCGCAGGAAATCCGCTCGTGCTCGTGCATCTCATGCGCGACCTCGAAGAGGCCGGGCACGTCGTGCCCCACGAGGGTGCGTGGCAATGGAGCCCGGTGAGCGAGCTGCCCACACAGGTGACGCTCGACGATCTTCTCGCGCGGCGCCTCGCTCGTCTCCCCGAGCCCGCGCGCGCGGTGCTGGAGGCGGCCGCCGTCATCGGGCGAGAGTCGGAGGAGGTGCTCCTGCTGGACAGCTCGCTCGCGACGCCCGATGCGCGGCAGGGCCTGGAGCACCTGCTCGAACGCGGCCTACTGGTGCCCGCGTACGACCGCGGCAGAGCGACGTACGTTGTGTCGCACGACGAGGTGGCGCGCGTCGCGCGCGCCCAGCTCACGCCCGCGCGGAGCATCGAGCTGCACGGCCGAATCGCGCGGGCGCTGGCGGCGCACGAGCGGCAATCCCCTGCCGAGATCGCCGGCCACTTCGAAATCGCGAACAACCGTGTCGAGGCGCACCGCTATGCGATGCTCGGCGCGGACGAAGCGACTGTCGCCCACGAGACGGGCGCGGTGGCCGAACTGCTCGAGGCGGCGGAGCGCAACGCGCCCACGGAAGGCGCGCTGGCCGAGGTTCGCCTGCGGATGGCGACGCTTGCGGAAGCAGACGGACGATACGAAGACGTTGAGTCTCTCTGCGAGCAAGCGCTCGCCTGGTATGAGGCGCAGCATGACTCGGTGCAGGCGTTGCGACTCAAGCGCATGCGAGTGCGTGCGCGCATGCAGCGCGGACAGGCCGCGAGCGATACGCTTGAGAACCTCTTCGCCCTGGAGACCGAAGCAAGAGAGGTGAAGGCCGACGCGGAGCGAGCCGCCATCCTGCTTCTCGTCGCGCAAACACACTGGCGCCTCGGCGATCTCCGCGCAGCCCAGCGCGTTGCCGCCGAGTGCGTGGAGATCGCCGAGCGCGGAACGGACGCGCTGCTCATCGCGGATTCGTGCAACCGGCTCGCCGTTACGATCCAACTGGAGAATGCGCAGCGCGCGCGAGAACTGTTCAATCAGTCGCTCGAGATCGCCACGGCAACCGGCGACGTCGTCCGTCGGGTGCGCGCCCTGAACAACATCGGCGTGCTCGAGCTGATCTCGAACAACTGGAACGAGGCGAGGCGAATGCTCACGCTTGCGGCAGACCAGGCCCGGACTGCCCGTCTTTTGGAATGGTGGGGCCGCGCCGAGCTGAACCTCGGTGTGCTCGCTGGCCGCATGGGCGATCACGACGGAGCAGCGCGGGCGTTGGCAGAAGCGCTCCGGCTCACGTCGATGGTACAGAACAGCGAAGAGCAACTGTACGCGACGTACAACCTTGCGCATCTGGAGCGTGAGCGGCTGCGATTGCGTGAGGCGGCGGACACCTATGCTCTCGTCACCGAGCTTGCCGAGCGAATCGGGCAGGTAGAGGTCCAGACCGGCGCGCTGGCGGGCCTGGGCTTGTGCAGATTCCTGCTTGGCGACGTCAGCGCGGCTCGGGAGGCATTGGAGCGAGCGAGCCCGATGATGGAGCGTCTGCTGGAATGGTTCCAGGGACGCGAACTCATGGAGGCGCTCAAGATCCACTTGCTTCTGACCGACGATAGAGTGTCAGAGGCGGCGGAGGTCTTCGAGCGGGCACTTTCGGCGGCGGGTCCGAGCGATGTCTACGGTGCGGCCTGGCTTACGGCTGAGTTTGGACAGACCTTCCACACTCATTTGGCTGTGGAAGTGGAGGCTGCGGTTCGAGAGTATGCTCGCCGACCGGAACTCCTGGGTAACCCGAGGATGCAGCAGCGACTGAGTGCATTAAAATTTGACAGTTGAGCCACTATTGACCGAGGTGTCGTTACGCAATATGCTTGCGCTCGTCTTGAATGTTGAAGGGCATGATGGCGCTGGAGTTGCGAAGGCGGGGACGAACTCGCTGAGCATCAAATTCGAGGTGTATTTGAGAAGCCTCTCTGGATCAGAGAGCGCTTCCCGCATATTGCCGCGCGGAGCGGTTACATAAAATGCGCCGGACTAACCGGACTAATTGGAAGACCGTGAGCACGCTGGTGACGATGGCGCTTCTCTCGGGTTGTATGGACCACTCGGTCTCCGCACCCGATCTGGCGCCCGTTGCACCAGCGACCATGATGCTCGCCCCCCAGGGGATGCCGCAGTTGAGCTTGAATGGCGACCACGAGAGCAACACCTCGGTCGACTTCACCGTCGGACCCGAGGGCGGAATCTTTCACATCGGTAACCACGCGCTCGTCATTCCGCGGAACGGCATCTGCGATCCCGCCACGAGCAGCTATGGTGTGGGCGCTTGGGACTCTCCATGCAAGGCGCTCAAGACGTCGATCAAGATGCACGCTGTGGTCCGGCTCCAGAATGGTCGCACGTGGGTGGACTTCAGCCCCGATATTCGCTACGTGTCCTCGGACAACCCGAGCAACTGGGCATACATCTTTATCTTCACGCCGGGTGCCATCGGGGCGAAGGATCTGGCGAGTTTCAATATTGACTATGCCATGAGCATCGGCGGCCCGAGGATCGACGAGTCGGTTCAGGATGCGACGGAGCGCACGTACGTCGATACCCGTCGCGGGCTGGTCACACGTCGCATCAAGCACCACAGCGGCTACACGAGCTCGGGTTTTCAGTCATGTGACCATGATTGCCCCTAGGATCTAAAGTCCACTGGAATCGGCGGTCCCTGATTCCGGCGCTCGAAATCGTACGGTTGAACGCGCCCGCCCTTCGGCGGGCGCGTTTGCGTTGAACACCAATCACGCGCAGAATGACAGAAGACGCTGCGCCGATCCGTCGGCTGGCGATTCCGGCGACCGCTCTCACCAGCTTGACGGTGCTGGGCATGCTCCTCGGATTCGGGCGGCGATACAGCACGCCGTGGCGCCCGCTCAACGCCGCGGCACATACAGTCCTCGGCATGCGCGCCGACGATGTGTGGGGATTCAAATCCGATGTGACGCTGGTGGGGGGTGCGGTGGTTCTTGTAGTGAGCGCGGTGGCGGGGGTCGTCATCGTGGAGCTCACATCGTCACATCGCACTCTTCACAGCGCATTGGCGGCGTTCGGGGTAGCTCTTCGTCGGGTACCTCGCTCATGTCCACAATGGAACGCATGCGTCGCCCGCATGTGACATGCGGCGAGGAACTTTGGCGAGATGATCGTGTTCGCTCTGTCGGCACTCAGGAAATCGTCTGAGCCGCCGAAACTTCAGGCCGAATCCGTTCGTCGTGGAGTGCAGGATGGTACAGCAGGACACACTTCAGGAGGGGGGTATGGATGTCCTCGTGATGCTCGAGGAAAGCCCCGATCATTCGCCGGTGCTCGCGCATGTGAATTCTGTTCCTTCGCCGCTCACATCCGAGCGACCGGCGCGGGACATCGTGACGCTCTATGGCGTTCCGAGCGCGGAATCGCTGGCGCTCGCACTCGCGGCGGCGGTGGAGTCGCACCGCACGGGTCAGGGGCACGACAATCTGGACGCCATTCGCCATCTCGGCGTTTGGGCGGAGCGGGGCGCAATCGGCGATGCCGCATGGCGCGATGTGGGGACGGGGCAGCTCGTCACGCATGATCTCGAGATCCCGCTGGAAATTCTCAACAGCACCGCCAGTCAGCTGCTTGGCGAGTGCGGACAGCTCATCCGGCGGCTCGTCGCCGGCCTCTCGATGCCCGACTGGCCCGAAGGCGCACGACGCGCCATCACCGTGTCGCTGAGCCCCATGGTGGGTCTCGCCGCCCCGGTCTTCGCGCCGATCGAGTCACTGCTGGACCGGCTTCGGGAAGCGGACGGACTGGCTTTCGATTACGAGGGGGACTGAGACGAACTCTTGATCCGTCAGAGAAGTGGTTGGACAAAGGAGTGGCCCGCGCGGATGTAGCGCGCGGGCCGCTCCTTCTTTTTTGACCCCACGTCTCACTGCTCAACGCTGCGTGCTTCTGCCTCCTACCTCCGCGCTCACCGCCCTTTTCTTTGCGGGGAGGAGGTCGAAGGCGGCAGCAAGGAGGGGCAAGGCCTGAGCAGTGAGGCCTGAGAAGTGACCGGCTCATCCATAAGCCTGCTTGACACCATCTGAATCCCGCGACATTCCTAAGCGATCGCAACCCAGCTGGGACCGGATAATGCCGAAGTCCTCTACTCGCCATCCGCCGCTCCGGCCATCCGGGGCGACGACGCGCTGCGTGTATGGCTCGGCGCTGCCCCACGCATCGGCATCCTTTCTTAGCACATTATGAGGTACGGGAATGCGAGAGTACCAAGGATCGGAGATCCGCAACATCGCGGTGGTCGGACACGGAGGGAGTGGCAAGACCAGTCTGGTCGATGCGCTCGCCTTCGTGTCCGGCACGAGTAAACGCCACGGCAGCGTCGCCGATGGCTCCTCCCTGACCGACACGGCGCCCGAGGAGGTGGAGCGCGCTTACTCGATCAACCTCGGTTGTGCGTACGCCGAGTGGATGGACAGCAAGATCAACCTGCTCGACACGCCCGGCTTTCTCGATTTCCAGGGCGATGCGATCGCCGGACTCGCCGCCGCGGACGGGGCCCTCTGCGTGATCGGTGCGACGTCGGGCGTCGAGGTCGGTACGGAGCGCATGTTCCGCGAGGCGGTGTCCCGCCGGGATCCTGTTCTCTTCATCGTCACGATGATGGACAAGGAGCACGCCGACTTCGACGCGATCTACCAGCAGATCAAGGAACGACTCACGACAAAGGTGATCCCGATCGAAGTACCCGTCGGCGAGGGCACCGAGTTTCACGGCGTCGTGAATCTGTTCGACAAGAAGGCACACGTCTATGCGCGCGGCGCGAAGAGCGGCGCGTATGAGGAGACGGACGTCCCCCCCGAGGTGCAGCCGCAGTTCGATCGCTACTACTCGGAGCTGATCGAGACGATCGCCGCGACGGACGACACCCTGCTCGAGCGCTACCTGAACGGCGAGGAGATATCGCGCGACGAAGCCATCGCCGCCATGAAGGATGCGATGAAGCGCGGCGAGCTCTTTCCCCTGTTCTGCGTCTCCTCGACGCTCAACTACGGAACCCGGGCCGTGCTGACGACCATCGTGGAGCTCATGCCGAACGCGTACGAGATGGAAGAGCTGCACGCGTTCACCGGCGCCGAGGGCGACAACACGGTCGAGATCCACGCGAAGGACGATGCGCCGTTCGCCGCGATCGTGTTCAAGACGCAGAGCGAGCCGCATGTCGGCGACGTGAGCATCTTCCGCATCCTGTCGGGCTCCGTCCGGAATGGGGACGAGCTGTACAACGTGACGCGCGACGTGGCCGAGAAGCTGAATCATCTCGCCGTCTCGCAGGGGCGCGAGCGGGTAGAAGTGCCGCGTCTGCACGCCGGCGACATCGGCTGCGTCGCCAAGTTGCGCAACACGCACACGAACGACACGCTCTCCACGCGCGCGCACCCGGTGCGACTTCCGCAGATCGTCTTTCCAGAACCGCTGGTCCAGCTCGCGATTCACCCGGTCAACCGCCTCGACGAGGAGAAGCTCCAGCTTGGCCTGCACCGGCTGCACGACGAGGATCCCACCTTCGAGACGCAGTGGAACACCGAGACGCACGAGACGATCGTGTCCGGAATGGGCGAGCGTCACCTCGAGGTCGCTCTGGCGAAGCTGAAGCGAAAGTTCGGCGTGACCGCGGAGCTCTCGAAACCCAAAATCGCGTATCGCGAGACGATACGGACGCGCGCCGAGGGACAGGGCAAGCACAAGAAGCAATCAGGCGGACGTGGACAGTTTGGCGATTGCTGGGTGCGCATCATTCCGACGCCACGAGGCGGAGGTTTCCGTTTCGAGGACTGCATCGTCGGCGGCTCGATCCCGAGCAAGTTCATTCCTGCGGTGGAGCGGGGAATCGTGGAGGCCTCGGAGCGCGGTGTGCTCGCCGGATTTCCTCTCGTCGACTTTCTCGTCGAGCTGTTCGACGGGTCGTATCACACGGTCGATTCGAATGAAATGTCGTTCAAGATGGCGGGCATCCAGGCGTTCAAGTCCGTCGCGCCCAAGTGCAAGCCTGTGCTGCTCGAGCCGCTCGACGAAGTGGAGATCGTCACCCCTGAAGAATCACTCGGCGACGTGCTTGGTGACTTGTCGGCGCGCAGAGGCCATATCCTGGGGACAGAGACGCCAGAAAACATTGCGGGCACGCGCGTGCGTGCGGTGGTGCCGCAATCGGAGCTGCATCTCTACGCCAGCGCACTGCAGTCGATGACGCATGGTCGCGCGAGCTTCCGCCGGCATTTCCGCGGCTACGAAGAAATGCCGAGCGAGGCCGCACAGCGCGTGATCGACGAGGCGACGCGCACGCAGGAGGAGTCCGCGGCGCACTAGAGCACGTGCTTTCTCGAAGCGCGCGAGCCCTGCAACGCGGCTACATTTCAGCGACGCGATTGCCGCGTGCTCAGCCCCCGCGACTTGTACGACGTGACGATCCTGTCTGAAGACGCCGGTGCCGACGCGCCGATCGATGATCTACCTCACGGATGGTGCGACATCATCGGTCGCGGACGCATGGGCGAGGCGCTCTCGTCGGCGCTGAGTGCGGCAGGGATGCCTGTACGCGGGCCACTCGCGCGAGGTGCCGACGCGGCCGGTGCGGCTCTCGTGTTGCTCTGCGTGCCCGACCGCGAGATCGCGTCTGCCAGCGCGGCGGTGGCACGCGGTCCGCTCGTCGGACATGTGAGTGCGTCGGCGGATCTCGCGCTCCTCGCGCCGCATGAGCGATTCGCACTGCATCCCCTGCTCAGCGTCCTCGGCGGCGGAGCCCGTTTCGCCGGCGCAACGTGCGCCGTGGACGGAAGCACCGTGCACGCACTCGGCGTCGCACGCGCGCTGGCGCTTCGGCTCGGGATGCATGCGCGCGTCATCTCGACCGAACAGCGTGCGCTCTACCACGCGGCCGCATCGATGGCATCGAACTATCTGGTCACGCTCGAGGCAGCCGCAGAGCGTCTGGCACAGGACGTCGGTCTCGAGCGCGCGGCGCTCGTACCGCTCGTGCGCGCGACGATGGAACAGTGGGCGGCGTTCGGCGCGCGAGCCGCGCTTACGGGCCCGATCGCGCGGGGGGATGAAGACACTGTCACTCGTCAACGCGCCGCGGTTGCGGACGCGGCGCCGGATATGCTCGCGCTGTGGGACGCCCTTGCGGCCGCGACGCGTGACCTCGCCGCCGCGCCAATCGCGAGCCGGTCATGATCGTTCTGCGAACGGTGCGCGAGCTGCGCGAGGCTGTGCGAGCGGCGCGCACCCGAGGCGAACGCATCGCCCTGGTGCCGACGATGGGCGCGCTGCACGAGGGACATCTCTCGCTGATGCGGCGCGCGCGCGAGCACTGCGACTTCGTCGTCGTCTCGCTGTTCGTCAATCCCGCGCAATTCACCGTGGCAGCCGACCTCGCGTGGTATCCGCGCGACGAAGTTCGCGACGCGCGGCTCGCCGATTCAGCGGGAGCGAGCGTGCTCTTCGCGCCTGCCGTGGGTGAGGTGTATCCGGATGGCTTCGCGACGAGCGTCGAGGTGGCTGGACTCTCCGCGCCTCTGGAGGGGGAGGCGCGCGGAACGCAGCATTTCCGTGGCGTCGCGACCGTCGTGACGAAGCTGCTCAACATGGCGCAGCCGGACGAGGCATTCTTCGGGCAGAAGGACGCGCAGCAGGCGCTGATCGTTCGCCGGCTCGTACGCGACCTCAATCTTCCCGTGCGCGTCGAGATTTGTCCGACGGTGCGCGAGCCTGATGGCTTGGCAATGTCGAGCCGGAATGCGCTGCTCGACGCGGAGGGGCGCGAGAAGGCAACGACGCTGTCGCGCGCGCTCTTCGCCGTGGAGCGCGCCGCGGCCGGTGGCGAGAGGCACGCCGAGGAAGCGCTGGAGGCCGGCCGCGCCATCCTCTCGCAGGAAGGGATCTTTCCGGAGTATTTTGCCGCCGTCGATCCCAACACTCTTGCGCCGGTCGCGAGCCTCGAGGGAGGGACGCTGATCGCGATTGCAGCGCGCGTCGGCAGTGTTCGGCTTATCGACAATGTGATCATCGGCACCAGGAGAGCAGTCGAATGAACGCGGCACTGGAACGGCTCACCGAGCTCTACGCGCGCAACGCACCGATCGTCATGCTCACGGCCTACGATTACCCCTCAGCGCGCATCGCTGTCGCTGGTGGTGTGGACGTCGTTCTCGTCGGCGATTCGGCTGCAATGACGGTGCTCGGCTACTCCTCGACGCGAGAGATATCGATCGAGGAGCTACTGATGTTGACGCGTGCCGTGCGGCGCGCGGTGACAGACCTGCCGGTGATCGGTGATCTGCCGTTCGGGACGTACGAGGAAAGCGACGGTCTTGCCGTGAAGTCCGCGTCCCGCTTCGTCGAGGAGGGAGGGTGCGATGCGGTGAAGCTCGAGGGAGGCGGTGCGATAATCCCCAGAGTCCGCGCGATCATCGAGGCGGGGATCCCCGTGTTCGGTCACGTGGGCTTGCTGCCGCAGTCGGTGCGCACGCGAGAAGGCTACCGCGCTCGCGGTCGAGATCCGGAGCAGGCGCTGGCCATCGTCGCGGAGTCTGACGAGCTCGCAGCGGCGGGATGTATGGCGCTCATCGTTGAGGCGGTGCCGGCTCCGGTGACCGGGATCATTTCTCGGCGCGTCGGAATACCGGTGATCGGCATCGGTGCGGGGCTCGAGACGAGCGGGCAGGTGCTCGTCTATCACGACCTGCTCGGCTTCAGTGAAGGGCGGCAGGCGCGGTTCGTTCGTCAGTACGCGTCGGCGCGCCGCGATCTTAGTGGCGCTGTAGCGGCGTGGGCGGCGGACGTGCGGGCGCGCCGGTATCCGGCGCCGGAGCACACGTATCCGATTACGGCCGAGGCGTTGGAGGAGGTGCGGCGGCGCATGGACGCCGATTGAGGTGCAGGTCCTTCGCTGCGCTCAGGACGACACCTTGGATGTCGTCCTGAGGGAGCGAAGCGACTGAAGGACCTGCACCTGGAGAGCTACCCGTTCGCCGACTTCCGGCTCCGCGCCACGCGCTTCTTCTTCGCCGCCTTGCCGGCCTCGATTGGCACGACATCATGCGCGGCGGCAATGCCGGGAACGACCACCGGAATCGGCTGCTTCGGCTGCTTGTAGGTGAATCGCTTTCCCTCGTAGTTGCGGAAGACCACTTCGTCGTCGGTGATCTCTTCAACGTATTCCGGGAGGAGCGGCACCTTTCCACCGCCACCCGGCGCGTCGATCACGAACTGGGGCACGGCGAGACCTGACGTCCACCCACGCAGCGCCTGCATGATCTCCAGGCCCTTCTGCACGGTGGTACGGAAGTGCTCGCCGCCTGCCACCTGGTCGGCCATGAAGATGTAGTACGGCCGAACGCGCGCCTTGAGCAGCTCGTGCATCAGCTTCATCATCACGTGCGGGTCGTCGTTCACGCCCTTCAAGAGAACGGTCTGGCAACCGAGCGAGATGCCCGCCCTGCTCAGCCGGTCGAGCGCAGCGACGGCAGCGGGCGTGAGCTCGCTCGGATGATTGAAGTGGGTGTTCATGTAGATCGGATGGTACTTCTGCACCATCTCGCAGAACTCAGGCGTGATGCGCTCCGGAAGATGCGAGGTGATGCGGCTGCCGATCCGGATGATCTCGATGTGCGGAATGGCGCGCAGGCGCTGGAAGATGTACTCCAGGCGCTGGTCGCTCAGCATCATCGGGTCGCCGCCCGAGAGGATGACGTCGCGAACCTCGGTGTGCGCGGTGAGATACTGGAAGGCCGACTCGTATTCCTTGATCGAAATCTTCTCCGGGTCGCCGACCTTGCGCCGCCTGGTGCAGAAGCGGCAGTAGCTGGCGCAGATGGGGCTGACGAGGAAGAGCGCGCGATCGGGATACCGGTGCGTGATGTTGGGCACCGGCGAATCACCATCTTCGTCGAGCGAGTCGATCACACCGTCGACGATCTCCATCTCTTGGACGCTCGGGATGAACTGCTGCCAGTTCGCGTCGCCGACGCTCTTGATCTGCGAGAGCGATTCGCGCGAGATGCGCATCTGGAAGTTGTCGAACGCCGGGCGCAGTGCCTCGATGTCGATCTCCCTCTCTGCCGCCTCCTCTCCGAACCGTTCGGCGACGTACGATCGAAGCTGCTCGAGCGTGCTGATGCTGTCGTCGCGTAACGTCTTCTGCCAGTCACTCATCGTGTGGCTACTCCGACCTCGCGGGCCCCGAGGCGTGTGGTGAGGATGATCCGGCCGTCCGCCGGAGCGTAGAAATCGCGCACGCGGGCCGCTTCGATGTAGCCGCCGCGTGCGTAGAACTCTCTGGTGTGGGCGTAATCCGTACGCGACGACGTCTCGACGACGAGCAGACGGGCACCGCGCCGTTCGAGCTCCTGCTCCACCCACCGGACCAGCGCGCGTCCGGCGCCGCGACCCTGGGCGGCCGGATGTACCGCGAGCCAGTACAGATCGTACGTCCCTTCGGTTGCCGGCGTCGCCCCGAAGCAGGCGTAGCCAAGCAGCCGTCCGGCATCGTCGTACGCGCCGACGAACTCGTAGTCGGCACCCTCGCTCGGCTCAGCCTGGCCGTACACGTCGTCGAAGAGCTCGAGTGCGACACCGATCTCGTCCGCCGAAAATGCCGCCGTCGCGATGAGCAGCTCGGAAACGCGGCCTCGATCGTCAGTACGCAACGGAGCAAGTCGCATCGCCACGCTACGCTCCGCCGACGACGAACAGGTCCGGCTCGGCATCGGACGTCGTCACGCCTGACAGCCGCTGCGCGAGCGCCCATCGGTCGGCCGTGGTCACACCACCGCGCGACCGTTGCAATCCGAGCTCGCAGACGCGTCGCACCAGTGCGCCGTACTCGATGCCCACGACGCGAGCCATGCGCGCGAGTCCGGCGTCGGGGGCGATATCGGGATTCGCGTTGACTTCGAGGATCCACGGCCGGCCACGCTCGTCAATGCGCATGTCCACGCGGCCATATCCCGACCCGCCGGCGATTCGCCAGGCCGCAATTGCGATGCGCCGAAGCTGCGACGCCACGCTTGCCGGCAGGCGCGCGGGACAGCGCGGCGCCGATCCGAGATCCTCGTCACAGCCGTCTTCCCACTTGGACCGATAGGTGACGATGCGCCACATCCCCTTGGGCATGTGGCCGAAATCGATCTCGGCGATCGGGAGCACGGCGTCGCCGAGGATGCCGACGTTCACTTCGCGGCCCTCGACGAAGCGCTGTACCAGCACCTCGTCCCACCGCTCGAGCATCGCGCCGAGGCGCTCCGTGAGCGCGCGCGTGGTGCGCACCACCGAGCGCTGCTCGATACCGATGGACGCATCTTCAGCCGCCGGCTTGCAGATCGACGGAAAGCCGACGGAGGGGATGGCACCTCCGCGGCGCACCACGGCGAACTTGGGGACGGGCAACCCCGCGCGCTCGAGGGCAGCGTTCACGACGTGTTTGCGCAGACAGAGCGACGTCGTCCAGCTCGAGCTCCCGGTGTACGGCAGGTTGAGCAGCTCGAGCACCGAGATCACTGGCGGCTCGAGGGCCGCGACGCCGTCGATCGACTCGCACAGATTGAAGACGAGGTCAACGCGGGCGCGGCGCAGCCTGTCGATCCACTTCGCGTCCGCGTGCACCGGGATGCGAAGGATCTCGTTGCCCTCGCCGGCGAGCGAGACCTCGACCGCGTTTACCGTTCCGAGAATGGCGAGGTCGGCCGGCGCGGCAGCGTCCGCGCTCGCACCGTCGAAGATGATTGCG
>Ga0208080_1000080_pt1 | contig 44107 bp, 41 predicted proteins | sample NGESurdeep092012_3_FD_184476 | JGI IMG/M metagenome (GOLD analysis project Ga0208080, IMG submission 184476) | Arctic peat soil microbial communities from Barrow, Alaska - NGEE Surface sample 210-3 deep-092012 (SPAdes) | ecosystem: Environmental > Terrestrial > Soil > Wetlands > Peat ...
TCGCGGCCGACGCGCGGGGACCAGGCGACGTACTCGCGAACCGGCATGAACTGAATGGCGCCGATCGCCATGCCGATCACCACTGCCGCAAGGGCGAACGCGAGACGGCGAACGCCGGTGCGGCGATCGATCGGCTTGCCGTCGGCATCGGAACCGAGCGCGAGAAAGAGCGCAAAGGAGCCCGATGTGAGCAGCAAATACTGGAGGAGTTGGGGATGCGGACTCAACACCGCGAGTCCCACCGCGATCGCGAACGCGCCCCATGCCCACATGCGACCATCGCGAATGCCCCGGACCAACAGCCAGAGGGCGAGCGGAAGCAGGGCGCTGACGAACAGCTTGCCGTCATGACCCGGCGACGCATACGACGCGATGGGTCCCGAGAGCATGTACGCGAGGCCGCCAACGAGCGACGGGATGAAGCCCAGTCCCCACGCGCGCAGAAACCCGTACGTGAAGAGACCGGACAGGAACAGATGTATGATGAAGCCCCACGTCATCGCGACGTCGGTCGGCATCAGCATCCGGAGCAGTGCCGTGGGATAGAAGATGTCGCCGTGCATCGCGGCCACGTACGGCAGTCCGCCGAACAGATACGGATTCCAGTGCGGAATCGATTGCCCCGCGCGGAGCGCCTGTGCGGCGAAATCGCGGAAAGCAAAGCCGGCGATGAACTGATCGCTGTGCGAATTGACGAGGAACTGGCCGCTCAGCGCCGGATAGGCGAGCGCGAGTGCGGCCAGCGCATAGGCCAGCGCGGCCCAGCCCATTGCGAAGCGCGGCGCGGGTAAGGTTGGCGCCGCGGTGGGTGTGTCAGGTCGGGACATCCGAGGGGGCGGTAGTCGGCGAACGATGACGCATCCGGTGATGCGCCCAGAAAAGAATGGCTGGCATGACTTCGAGCAGCGTCAGCCAGATGCGTGAGCTGACCGTGACGAGGGCTGCCTGCGGTACGGCCGCCAATCCGGCGGCGTTGAGGACTCCCATCATGACGGCTTCCCGGACGCCTACACCTGCCGGTGCGAAGAAGGCAAGATAACCGATAAGGTACGAGATTGTATAAGCCGCGAGATACTCCAGATAGCCGCCAGACACCGTGCCGAGAATGCCGAGCACGAGAAGCTGAAAGGCCGCGCCGTAGAGCAGCCACGCGATGATGTTGCCTACCAGGGAGTAGACAACGGCGCGCATGGGAAGAGTTGTCTGGAGTGGGCGTCCGGCGAGACGCGCCACGAGGGGTGCCAGGCGCGGCACGATCAGCGGCGCCAGGAGGAGTGCCCCGCCCGCCGCAGTGACGATGAGCGTCGCGAGTGCGCCCCAGCCCGGCCTCGTCTTCTCGAGCAGCGCCCGTCCACTCAGCAGCGCAATGACGAATCCCGCGATGACGTTGACGAGCGTGCCCAGGATGGCTGATCCCGACGCGGCGATGGGAGACACGCCGACATCGCGCGACATCGCGCTCATCGCACCGATCTGCCAGATCTTGCCTGGCACATACTTGCCAAGATTCGAGACGCTCCAGATTCGCGCGGCACTCCAGAACGGGAGTCGCGCGTCCCAGCAGGCGAGGACGCTGCGCCATGTCTCCACGAGCACTGCATGCGCCACGAGAGAGAGCGCGCCAGATAGCGCGACCATTCCCCACCGCGGATGCTGCGGCAGTGGATTTGCGCGGAGGTCGCGCAGCCCTTCGCCCAGATTCCGGGCGACGTAGACGATCACGATCGCCGCTGCGAGCCAGCCGGCGACTCGCAGCAGCGTGCTACGGCGCGTGGCGTCCAACAACGGAGCGGTAGATGTCGGCGTAGCGGCGCGCGACCGACTCCGGAGCGAACGTCGCCAGCGCGTGCAGGCGGCCCGCAGCGCCGAGCGTCGCGCCGAGATCGTCGCGCTTGAGGATCGCCTGCACCGCGGCCGCGAGCGCGGCGGCGGTGCGTTCCTTCACGAGGATTCCGGTGCGCTCATGCTGCACCACATCGGGAAGCCCGCCCGAGTCGAAGGCGACGACGGGCGTCTCGCAGAGCTGTGCTTCGACGGCGACGAGGCCGAGCCCCTCTTCGGCCGACGGAACGACGAGCGCGAGCGCGCGTTGATAGAAAGCGGGCAGATCGAACTGCTTCACGGCGCCGTGAAAGCGCACGCGGTCGCGCACGCCGGACGTCAGTGCGCGCGCCTCGAGCGCGACGCGATCGGGGCCGTCGCCGACGACGTCGAGCTCGACGTCGATGGGAAGCTGCGCCAGCGCGTCGAGGAGGAGATCGATCCCCTTCTGCGGCATGAGCCGACCGACGAACAGGAGACGGCGCAGGCGCACGGCGACCGGAGCGACGGCGAAGAGTTCCGTCGCTACCGGCATCGGCGCGATGATCGGCGGCTTCATGCTGACGATCGCCTGCGCCTCCTCAGACAGCCAGCGCGACACGGTGGTGACCGCCGCGGAATGCTGCATCACGTGCCGGAAGGCGGGACGCGAGACGGAAATGTTGCGCGCCATGCGCACGTCGGTGCCGTGCAGCGTGGTCACGAGTGGAATGCGTCCCATGCGCGCGACCCACGTGGCGGCGAGACCATTCGGAAACCACCAGTGCGCATGCACGATGTCCGGCTGGAACTCGCGCCGCGCGCGCACGCCCGCCTGGAACTCGGCGCCGAGAAAGCCGACGAGCGTGAAGCGCGCGCTCCAGGAGTCGCGCACCTGCGCGGCCATGTTGCCGCCGTACGCGAGCGTCTCAAAGCGGCGCGGCGCGTAGCGGAAGCGGTCCACCTGCACGCCGCTCAGCGACTCGTGCGAGGCGAGACCGGTCGCAGAGGGTGCGACGACCCGAACGGTGACGTCCTCGGATGCGAGCGCGCGTGCGAGGCGGAGCACGAACGACCCGGCCGCGTCCCCGTCATCACGCGGGAACGAGTGCGTCAGGAAGAGAACCTTCATCCGCTACGCGTCGTCTCCTCGCCCGGCGCGCACTTCATCGAGCTGGCGCCGCAGCTCGCGAAGCTCGGCGCGCTGACCGGCGATCTGCTCCCCCAGCAATCCCGTGGCGAAGAAGACACTACCGAGGATCAGGCAGGTCGTGATGATCGTCCACACTGGGCGAATGCCTTCGCCTGTGACGGCGAGGACGACGAGCGCCGTGAGCCCTGCCAGCAATCCAAACGCGAAGAGCCCCGCGCCAAGCATGCCGAACAGCAGGAGCGGCTTCTTGCCGAACTTCAGCTCGAACCACACCGACAGCATGTCGAGCACGCCCACCGGAATCCGCGACAGCCCGAACTTCGATTTGCCCGCATGGCGCGGATACAGCGGGACGGGAATCTCGGTGACGGTGAAGCCCTGCTCCGCCGCAATGACGATCATGAAGCGATGCCAGTCGGGCCGCACGGGCAGTCCATCCATGATCTCGCGGCGATACGCCTTGACCGAGTTCAGATCCTTGACCGGCACGTTGAAGAGCGCCCGGCTCAACCCATTGTAGATGTTGGAGACGAACGCCTTCTCGTACTTGCCTTCCTTGAAGCCGGTGACCATGTCGGCACGATCCTCGAGGATCGGCCGTACGAGACGCGGGATGTCTTCGGGCTTGAACTGAAGATCCGCCGGATAGAAGACAAGCACCGATCCGGTCGAGTTCAGGTAGCCCGTGCGAAGCGCGTCGGCAATGCCGCGCCTGGCGCGATGACGAACCGCACGGAGAAATGGATACTCCGTCTGAAGGCGCTGCAGCACCCTCCAACTGTCGTCGCCCGATCCATCGTCGATGACGACGACTTCGTAATGGGTGTTCGGATCGGCGGCGAACGCCTCCGACGCGAGCTGCATGAACAGTGGCAGATTCTCCGCTTCGTCCTTGGCCGGCACGAGCACGGAGACATCCACCGTGTGGTGCGACGATGCGATGAACGGCGTGGCGAGGCGCGCGCGTTCGTCCGTCATCATACCCGCTTGCGCATGCGCGCCGAGAGCACGCCGAGTTGGTCGCGGTACTTGGCGACGGTGCGGCGAGCGATCTGGACGCCCGTCTCCTTGAGGATGTTCACGATCGCCTGATCGGTGAGCGGATGCTTCTGATTCTCCTCGGACACGAGCTTCTGAATCTGCGCCTTGATGCCGCGCGCGGAGACGTCCTCGCCCGCGGTCGTCGAGAGACCCGACGAGAAGAAGAACTTGAGCGGGAGTACGCCGCGCGGCGTCTGCACGAACTTCTCGTTCGTCACACGGCTCACCGTGCTCTCGTGCATGCTGATCACCTCGGCCACCTCGCGTAGCGTGAGCGGCTTGAGGAACTGCACACCCTTCTCGAAGAACTCCCGCTGCCGCTCGACGATGTAGTTCATGACCTTCAGCATCGTCTGGCGGCGCTGCTCGATCGCCTGGATCATCCAGTTGGCCGAGTTGAGCTTGTTCGAGATGAACTCCTTGTTCTCGCCAGCGAACTTCTTCTTGTCGCGCGCGATCTCCTGGTACGCCTTGCTCAGCTTGAGGCGCGGCAGGTTGGCGTCGTTGAGGAAGACGTGATACTTGCCGTCGATCTTGTCGACGATGAGATCGGGGATGATGTAGTTGTCGCTCGCGTCGCTGTACACGAGCCCCGGCTTCGGATCGAGCTTCGCGATCTCGTCCGCAGCCTTCTGCACGTCGATCGGACTGATGCCGAACCGCTTGGAGATCTCGCTCCAGCGGTGCGCGATGAGCTCATCGAAGCAGTCGCGGACGAGCCGGAACGGCACCGAATGCTCGAGCCCCGCCTCGCGGAGCTGGAGCATGAGGCACTCGCGTAGGTCGCGTGCGCCGACGCCCGGCGGATCGAGGCTCTGCACGATGCCGAGCATCTCCTCCGCCTCGCCCATCGTATAGAGCTTCAGATCGGTGACTTCGCGATCGAGCTCCTCGACGACCTTTTCCACGCTCTCGTTCACGCCCTCGACGATCTTCTCGAGGCCGCACGCGAGGTATCCGTCTTCGTTGATGTTGCCGATGAATTCATCGGCGAGGTACATCTGCCGACCATTGAGATCCAGCAGCGAGACCTGATCGCGGAGATGGTCGGCGAGATCACGCGTATCCACCGTGACTGGCTCGTAGTACTCGCGCTCCTCGTGCTCCTCGTGCCGGCCGCCCGCGTCGAAGCCATCGAGCAGGATTTCCTCCCAGTCGATCTCCCCCTTCTCTTCCTTCTCGGCTTCGGTCTCCGGGCTGGTCTCTTCCTGCTGCTCGACACCATCCTCCTCGTCCTCTTCGTCCGGCTCGATCATGTCGAGGAACGGATTGTTGAGGAGCTCCTGCTTGAGGTGGTTCTGAAGATCGAGCAGCGGCATGTAGAGCAGATCCATCGCCTGATACAGGCGTGGATTGATCTTCAGCTCCTGCTTGAGCTGTGTGTGCTGGCCGAGGCCCGGTCTCATTCGCCGTCTCCCTGCATCTCTCGTTCGAACCTGGCGCGAAGGCGCGCCGACAGGGTCGGACCGAGGTATCTCTCGGCAACGGTGTCATCGAATACGAGCTCGCGCACTGTGCCCGACACCTGCACCTGTCCATCGAACATGATGTACGCGCGGTCTACGATATCCAGAGTCTGCTCCACATTGTGATCGCTGATCAATACGCCGATTCCGCGCGTGCGCAAGTTGGCGACGATGGTCTGGATGTCATGCACGGCGATCGGGTCGACTCCGGCGAACGGCTCGTCCAGCATCATGAACTTCGGTTCCGTCACCAGGGCGCGCGTGATCTCGAGGCGGCGCCGCTCTCCACCGGAGAGCTGGTACGCCTTGCTCTTTCGCAGATGCTTGATGCTCAATTCGTCCAACAACGTTTCCAGCCGCGCCGATCGCTGCTCCTTCGAGAGCGGCAGCGTCTCCAGGATCGCTACGATGTTGTCCTCGACGGACAGCTTTCGGAAAATGGACGGCTCCTGGGAGAGGTAGCCGATCCCCTTCCGCGACCGCTGATACATGGGCATGGAGGTGATGTCAGCACCATCCAGCAGGATGCGGCCCGAGAGGGGCTGGATGAGTCCCACGATCATGTAGAAGGTGGTGGTCTTTCCCGCGCCATTCGGGCCCAGCAGTCCGACAATCTCGCCCTGTTGCAAGCGAAGGGCCACGTCGTTCACGACTCTGCGCCGGCGATACACCTTGGACAGGCCGCGCGCTTCGAGCACACTTCCCTGCACCGCCACAGGCTGTGGCGAGGACGGACGCGAGTCGCGCGATGCCGAGTGCTCGCCGGTGTGGCGGAGGACGTCGGCGACCTCGTCGCGCATGACGCTTACCTCGGCCCAGAGGGGTCGCGCAATCCGCACCCGCGCCGTCGGCTCGAGCATACTGGTGGCCGGAAGCTCGACGATACCCTCCGAGGCGAGGCGCGGCAGGACGGAGCTCGCCAGATGCGCGCGTACCTGATCCATGCTCAGCTCCCCGGCCTCGCGCTCCGCATCGCGTCCGGCGGCGCGCTGCGCCGCGAGGTGATCGCGCCGGTAGATGACGGCCACATCATCGAGCTTTGCGTCTCCGTCGGCGTCCGCCGCGCAGATGAGCGCGTGCAGCGCGAGCGCGGTCGAGCGGTCGCCGCGCGCGAGCCGTTCGACGACCGAATGGATACGAGGCGAATTGGTGGGACCGGTCATTCGGGCTTCGCCGGAGTGGCCGGACGAGGAGTCGCCGGCGTTGGTGTGGGCACTGGTGTACGGTAGGAGTCCGGCTTCGGCTCGATGTAGATGCCGCCGCATGGCGGATTCGAAGGATCGGTCATCTTCACATTCTTCACCTTCGCCGAGTCGAACGTGACGACGATCCGTTGTCCGCAGATGTAGTTGATCGCGGGTTTGCGGAGCGTGGTATCGCTCGGCGGAAGGTGCTGCAGCGAGGACGCGTGGCCGATGGAAATCAGCATGCGGATGCGCGGCTTGCTCGTGGTATCGTTCTTCGGGATCGAATCGAACAGCGCGATGATGGTATCGCCCATCAACCGGTCCTTCTCTGTCGTGTGCACCTTGCTCGTGTCCGGCATCCCTTCGGCGGAAGCGAGCCGCACGGCGTGCATCTCGCGCACGCGCTGGCCGGGCATGAGGACGTCAATCGAGTCAGCGAGGATCGTCTGCGTGGGCGAGGTTGCGTGGGCGCGACTCTTTCCCCAAATGATGGCACGCTGCAGGAAATCATCGGCGACGCGCAGATCGATCGTGTCCGACTTGAGGGTGAGATCCTCGCTCACCGCCTCGCTGGCATTCTTCGCCAGCACGCGCTCGAGCTTCTTGCGTTGTGACAGGAGATCGATCGTCTCACCGACGAGAGTGAATGGCCGACCTTTCGTGCCGGTAATTCTGGGCTTCCGCATCATGCGCAGGAGCCCGCTCCCTCCATCGAGATACAGCGAGTCTCCCGTCGCCGTGAGCTCGGGGCGCACGACGACGACCTCTCCGGACGACGAGACGACGCTGTCTCCTTCGAGCCAGATGCTGTTGCCGGTGAGCGTGACCGGCGGCTGCGGCTTACCCTGGGCATCCTTATCGAGGATCGTCATCGTCGGGCGGCCGATGGCGACGCCCTTCTGCCTGGTGCGCACCTTCGGGATCGGGCGAAAGTACTCGAGCGAGGCGCCCTTCAGCGTCGAGCCACTGGGCAGCTGCGCATTGACGTTGAGCAAGGCAAGGATGCGATCTTCGCGTTGGAAGTAGGTGAGGAAGTCCGACTTCAGCTTGAGACGCGGTTCCTTGTAGTCGACGTGCCCGATGAAGAAGAAGCGTCCCTCATCGCCGTACTGCTCAAGGCTATCCGACTTCAAGATCATGCGCTGGCTGGGACAGGTCGCGACGATATTGCCGCCTAGGTAGCTGTTCCTCTGTCCGCTTGGTAGTTGAATGCTGTTGATACGCTCAAACTTCACGTCGAGCGCACATTTGCCGGAATGCGGCGCGCCTCCCTGCGCGGAAGCGACCTCGCTTCCGAGCAGTATCAGAACCACCACGCACACACGCGCGGTCATTGTGATGGAAAGGTGAGAGAACCCCGAGACGAGCCGCCCCGGCGAATCGTGAAGCGCGTCAACTGCGGATCGGCTTTGAACCCAATGCCCGAAAGCGTCTGTCCCGGCTTCACGAGCGTGAATGAGGTATCGCTCGACACTTCGTTGAGTCCCTGCATGTATTTGAGCTGCGGCGACGTCAGACGCTTTCCATCGTTCGTGACGATGATGACGTTGCCGAAGCCCTCCAGTTCCTGCTGGCGAAGGCTGTACCGTCCACGATTCGCGCTCATCACGCCGTCTTTCGCACCGGTGACCGTGTTGAAGGTGACGCGCACCTTTCGCATCTCGAAGCGCGTGTTGTCATCGAAGACGAACACGGTATCGGCGAACATTTCGCCGCGCTGCACCCCCTTGTCGGTGAGCAGGGAGTGGGTGTTGAAGAGCACCTGTTCCGCGCTGTCGGCGAGCGTCGCCTTCGCCGCGACGGGAGGGGCGCTTCCCTTCTTCTTGCAGCCCACGACTCCGACGATTCCCACGGCGAGCGCCGCGACTGCCACGCGACGCCTCATGCGACGCGTGCACGCATGAGGTCATGCAAGTGCGCGACACCCACCAGCCGCTCGTTTGCATCAAGCACGGGCATCGCCATGATGCCATTCGTCTCCATCCGGAACGCGACGGCGCTCGCGAGCTCGCCCGAGTGCGCGCACCGCGGATTGCGCGTCATGATGCGCTCGACTGGCTGTGACAATACTTCGACTTCACGTTCCATCAATCGCGTCAGGTCTCCTGCCGTGAGTACACCATGCAACGTCCGCTCGTCGTCGGTGACGAGAACGATGCCCCGCTGCTCCGCCAACACCACGACGGCCTGCCGCAGCGTGCTGCCCGGCGGCAGAACAGGCAGCGGCGCCGACACCATCACTTCATCGACACGCGTCACGAGACGACGGCCGAGCGCTCCGCCCGGATGCAGTCGCGCGAAATCCTCGCGGCGAAATCCCTTTTGCTCCAGGAGCGCGACGGCCAGCGCATCACCGAGTGCGAGTGCCGCCGTCGTACTCGCTGTCGGCGCGAGATCGTGCGGGCACGCTTCCTCGCGTACCCAGGCATCGAGCGCGACGTTGCAGAGCCGCGCAAGCGCGGAGCCCATCTCCCCGATGATGCCGATTGTGCGTACCCCGAGCCCCTGGAGATGTTCGAGTAATCCGAGCATCTCATCTGACTCCCCAGATTTCGAGAGGAGAATCGCGATGTCATTCGGCCCGACGATACCCAGGTCGCCGTGCACGCTATCCATTGGATGGAGAAAGATGGCCGGCGTGCCGGTGGACGTGAGCGTCGCGGCGATCTTTCGTCCGATCAGGCCGGACTTTCCAACGCCGGTCACGATCACGCGACCGTTCGACTCGGCGATCATCGTGACCGCCGCGGCGAAGCTCTCGCCGAGCCGCTGCTCGACGGTGCCGAGCGCCTCGCGCTCGAGACGAAGCACGCGCCGACCGCGCTCGATGATCTGCTCCGACGTCATATAGCAGACCCGGAGATCGGAAGGGAGCGCTCCGCGACGTAGCGCTCGGTGACGTAGTCCCATTCGTCGCGCGCCCTGAGCAGCAGCTCCGCGAACTCGCGCACCGCGCCGGCACCGCCGGTGCGCGTGAGATGAATGGCGCAGGCCTTCTTCACCTCCGGAACGGCATTGCCGACGGCTACCGGCAAGCCGACGAGCCGCAGCACTGACAAATCGGGAAAATCGTCGCCGACGAATGCGGCTTCCGACGGTGCGATGCCATGCCGGTCGAGCATCGCGAGAAACGCGGGCAGCTTCTGCGCGCTCGGATCCTGCGCGACGTCTTCGATGCCCAGCTCCGCGGCGCGAAGGCGCACGCTCTCCGAAACGCGTCCGGTAATGATGGCGACGCGAATGCCCGCCTTCTGCATCAGGTAGATGCCGAGGCCGTCCTGAATGTCGTAGCGCTTGAACTCCAGCGGCCGGCCATCGACGGCGCCGAGATAGATCCCGCCATCGGTGAGCACTCCGTCGATGTCGAGAACCACGAGCCGAATCGCGTCGGCGAGCGCAGAATCAATCATCCGCGAGCGCATTCCCAGACATCCACGGCTCGACGGATCAAGGCGTCGAGCTGATCGAGCGGCATCATGTTCGGTCCATCACTCGGCGCGTGCGCCGGATCGGGGTGCGTCTCCAGGAAGAGGCCATCCACGCCAACGGCACAGGCAGCCATGGTGAGCGTCGGGATGAACTCGCGCGCACCACCACTCGTCCCTCCCTCACCGCGACCTGGCTGCTGGACGCTGTGCGTGGCGTCGAAGATCACCGGTGCATCGCAAGCGGCACGCATGCGCGGCGCAGCCCGAAAATCAACGACCAGGTCACCGTATCCGAAGAAGGTGCCACGTTCCGTCACGGCAACCTCCGCAGGTCCAGCGTGTCCCGCCTCGCGATGCCCGTCGCGCACCTTGTCGAGCGCGCCGCGCATGGCCTCGGGATGCATCCACTGTCCCTTCTTCACGTTCACCGCCTTTCCCGTCGCGCCGGCAGCGACGAGCAGATCGGTCTGGCGGGATAGGAAAGCGGGAATCTGAAGGACGTCAGCAACCTGGCCGGCTGCCGCGCACTGCGCCGGCAGATGGACGTCGGTGAGAATGGGGAGCCCGGTGGCGCGACGCACGCGATCGAGCGCAGCCAACCCTTCGTCGAGTCCGGGCCCGCGAAACGCACCCGCGTTGGAGCGATTTGCCTTGTCGAAGCTCGCCTTGAAGATGATGCCGCCGGGCACATGCTCCGCCAGCCTGGCGAGATGCTCGCCGACACGCAGGTTGAGCGCGTCATCCTCGAGCACACAGGGCCCCGCAATTAGAAAGAGGGCGTCGCGCCGAAAGAGCGCAGCGGTCATGAGTGCGCCGGCGTGGCGATCGATGGCTCGGAACGCGTGGCAGCCTTGCGACGCTTCGCGCCCTCCGCCGCGGCGATGAACCCGGCGAACAGCGGATGCGGTCGCGTCGGCCGCGACTGGAGCTCGGGATGGAACTGGCAGCCGATGAACCAGGGATGCGCGGGAAACTCGACGATCTCGACCAGCTGGCCGTCCGGCGACAAGCCGCTGAGGCGCAGGCCGTGCTCGACGAACATCTCACGATACTGATTCGAGACCTCATACCGGTGACGATGCCGCTCGCTGACCTCGGCGACGCCGTACACCTCGGCGGCACGCGAGCCACGGGTCAGGCGGCACGGATAGGCGCCGAGCCGCATCGTGCCACCCATGTCGGTCACGTGCTGCTGCGACTCCATGAGCGAGATGACGGCGTTGTCGCATTCGGGCGCGAACTCGGAGGAGTGGCTGTCGTCGAGGCCGCAGACGTTGCGCGCGAACTCGATGATCGCGGTCTGCATGCCGAGGCAGATGCCGAAGAATGGAACGCCGTTCTCGCGCGCGGCGCGAATCGCTTCGACCATTCCCTCCACGCCACGCACGCCGAAGCCGCCCGGCACGAGCAGCGCATCGTGCTCGCTGAGAATTTGCCGAGCCGTGGCCGCGTCGGTGAAGCTGTCGCTCGAGACCCACGAGATGTCGACGCCGATGTCGTTCGCGATGCCTCCGTGAATGAGCGATTCCTGCACGCTCTTGTAGCTGTCCACGAAGTCGGTGTACTTGCCGACGACAGCGATGCGCACGCGCTCGTGTGGCGCGACGACGCGCTGAACCATCTCCTTCCACGACGCCAGCTCCGGGGCGGGCTGCTCGAGGCCGAACTTCTGGAGCACCTTGTCGTCGAACCCCTGCTCCTTGAACTTGAGCGGAATCTGATAGATCGATTTCACATCGGGCGACTCGATCACCGCGCCGAACTCGACGTTGCAGAAGAGTGCGATCTTGCGCTTGATGTCGTCCGACAGGGGGCGCTCGGTGCGCACGATGAGAATGTCCGGCTGAATTCCGAGCTGCATGAGCTCGCGGACGGAGTGCTGCGTCGGCTTCGTCTTGAGCTCACCCGCCGCCGCGATGTACGGGATCAGGGTGAGATGCACGAAGATCGCGTTCTCGCGTCCGACGTCATGCCGGAACTGGCGAATCGCCTCGAGGAAGGGCTGTGACTCGATGTCGCCGACGGTGCCGCCGATCTCCACGATGACGATGTCGTTCTCGGGCGCCACGCGCCGCATAGCGCTCTTGATCTCATCGGTGATGTGCGGAATCACCTGCACCGTCGAGCCGAGATACTCGCCGCGGCGCTCCTTCGTGATGACGTTCAGGTAGATGCGTCCCGTCGTCACGTTGTTCGCCTGCGAGAGCGGGCGGTCGATGAATCGCTCGTAGTGCCCCAGATCCAGATCGGTCTCGGCGCCGTCGTCGGTGACGAACACTTCGCCGTGCTGGAAGGGAGACATCGTCCCCGGATCCACGTTCAGATAGGGATCGAACTTCATCATCGTCACGCGGAGGCCGCGCTCGACCAGCAGGCGCCCGAGTGATGCGGCCGCGATCCCCTTGCCGAGCGAGGAGACAACCCCGCCGGTCACGAAGATGAATTTGGTCGTGTGCTGTCGCGTGCTCGTCTGCATCAGCTCTCGTTCACGGTGAAGGTCGGCCACGCGCGAATTGCGCGGTCCAGATCCGCCTCGGTATCGATGCCCGCGCGCAGCGGGCCCTGCACGACTGCAACGCCCATTCGCATGCCCGCCGCGAGTGGACGCAGTTGTTCCAACCGTTCGATTCGCTCGAGCGCGTGTGCGGGAAGCGCCACCCAGCGTGCAAGCGACTCGGGCGTGTACGCATACACGCCCACATGATGCAGCACTCTCGCATCGCGCTCGGTGGCGTCCGCCTCGTCGCGCAGGTACGGGATCGGTGCGCGGGAAAAATACATCGCCGTGCCATCGTCGTCCGTCACGACTTTGACGACGTCGGCACGCAGAAGCACATCGGGCGCCGCGAGGACGGCCGCCGTGCCGAGCGGACGCTTCTTCTGCGTCACCTGCTGCAGTGCGCCGCGCACCGCGGCTCCGGAGACGAATGGCTCATCACCCTGCACGTTCACGATGGCATCGAAGCCGCGGAAGGCCGCGCCGCGCACCACCTCGGCGACGCGATCGGTGCCGGAGGGGTGGTCGCTGGACGTCATGATGGCCTCGCCACCGGCTTCACGCACACGGTGCGCGATCTCGTCGCTATCGGTCGCGACGACGATGCGGTCGGCGACACGGAGCGCGGCGACGCGTTCGAAGACCCGGACGATGATGGGGACGCCAGCGAGCAGGCGGAGGGGTTTTCGGGGGAGACGCCTTGCGCCCAGTCGAGCTGGGATGACGGCGAGCGTCTTCATGCGAGGCGGCCCCGGGATGCAACTTTCACGCCAAGCAAGATACGCCGCGCGCTGACTGCGCGCTAGGGCGCTGCGGCGGCTGCGCAGCCGCGCTTTCGGGGCGCATGGCGCTGCGCGCCTCGCTCTCTCTGGGCGCTCGCCTTCGGCTCGCTCTCGGGACGGCACACCAGGAGGATGATACGCGCTGCATCAGAACGATGATACGCAATGCGAGCCAGGTCGCCAGACTTTGGAATGCGCGATACAAACAAGTTGCGAGTCGCGGAAGCGGCTATGGTAGTGGCCGAGGCCACCTACAGAGTGACGCGTGAGTTCCCGCCTGATGAGCGCTGGGGGCTTGTCTCACAGATGCGTCGCGCGGCCGTGTCGATCGGATCCAACATCGCGGAGGGGTGCGGGCGCTCAACGAATCCGCAATTCGTAGCATTCCTCCAAATCGCGATGGGTTCGGCATCGGAACTGGAGTACCAGGCCCGGCTCTCGCTTCGGCTCAATCTGTCGTCGGGAGAACTCCTCAACGACTTGATCACGAAAATCACAAGCGCAAAGGGAATGCTCGGAAAGCTCACTGCTACGCAACGTGGTTGATGGGTGTGCCGTCCCGAGAGCGAGCGGAGCGAGCGCCCCGAGAGCGAGGCGCGTAGCGCCAAGCGCCCCTTATCGTCCCAGCGAAATCCCGACCCCGACCTTGTGCCCCCGGCTCTTCGTGACATTCGTCGTGAAATCAAGACGCAGCGTGCTCAGCCCCAGCCCCACGCCGATCTCCTGCTCGAGGCTCGGCAACTGCTTCACCCCCGCCGCGCCCATGATGTGCCGCAGCGTGACCACCGGCGATCCGATCAACGGAAGGATGACGCGATCGAGCGGAATCATGTAGCGGCTCTCGAGGAAGAGCAGTTCGGTTCCGCTTAGCTCGAGCTGCTCCAGAACGGGCAGCGTGCCGCTCCCGCCCAGGTACGTGTAGCGTGCGCGCGCGACGCTGTCGCCAGCCGTCGCCACGCCGTGCGCGCGAAAGTGGAGGCTCTGCGTGCCGAAGGTAGGAAAGCCGAGGCGCCCGTCGAGCGTCAATTGCGTGAAGTTCGTCGTGCCCGTGACGGTCGTGAAACTCTGCTCCAACTCGGCCAGAAGTCGGCTCGTTACCAGACCAGTTGTGTCGTACATCTCGGCGCCGAGCAGGCCTGAGCCGATCGATCCCGATTCCACGAGCGGGTTGTCTCGCAGCATTCGCTCGGTGGACTTCCGTGCCTTCACGCTGAAGACATTTCCGGCGGCGGTAATCGGGCTGACCTTCTCATAGCGCGCACCGACGAACGGCTCGAAAGAGAGCCCCGGCCGGGTGACAAGGCCGAAGATTCGCCCCTCTCCGCCCTTCGAGCGGAAGTAGTTCCGCGTGTCAATTCCCGCGAAGAAGGTCGTCGCTGAATTCACGAGGTCCGAGTAGTTCCATCTCTCGTTCGATCGTGTGAAATATCCGGCGCGTCCGTCGAATCGCACGGGTCCGTCGGGATTGATGCGCACGTCGACGGCGGGATCCAGCGCACCGAGCCGGCTGCGATAGGTGACGGAAGGATCGATCTCGACAGCGCGGTCGCCCAACGTCACGCGAGCGCCCACTGGCAGCGACAATCCATCGACGCGATCGTACGACGGCACGAGCAGCCCTTCGATGCCCGCGGGCTGAACGACCGGAATCGACTCGGCAACACGCATGCTGCGGTAGTCGAGGACGTACCCGCCCTGCTGCGTCGTCACGTTGTACGTCTCGTCGCGAAAGCTCTCGATTTTGCCACCGACGTGTCCAAGTGTCGTCGTGGCGACGGTGCCGCCGATGGCGACGGCGTGGCCGCTGATCTCCACGCCGGGACGAAGAAACAAATCCGAGCCGATGACGACGACATTCCCCTGCACCTTGCTCGCGAGATAGGTCGGCCGGCCGATCACGATGAGCGTTGACGTGATGGTGCTGTCACGCGGGAGCTCGAGACGTGCCGTTCCTGACTTCACGACATGCGGTTGCGCGACCGTCTCGCGGATGATCTCGGCGGACCGCCGGCCAGCGCCCTCGCGTACGGTCACGTCCTGTGCGCGCACGAGCAACGGCGCCAGCAACAGCAGCGCGAGCGTCGTGCGCATCACGCGGCGATGAGGTCGAGGAAGTTGCGCAGCAACTGCTTGCCGTTCGGTGTCAGCACGGACTCCGGGTGGAACTGAACTCCCCACACAGGGTGGGTGACATGGCGTAGCGCATGAATCTCGTTCGGATCGTCCATCGACGTCGCCACCACCTTCAATGTTGCGGGCAGCGTCGAGCGTTCCACGACGAGCGAGTGGTAGCGTCCAACCTCGAGCGGCGATGGCAGCCCGGCGAACAGATCACGCCCATCGTGATTGATGCGCGACGTCTTGCCATGCACGGCTCGGGCCGCTCGGATAACGTGGCCGCCATACGCCTCTCCGATAGCCTGGTGACCGAGGCACACCCCGAGGGTCGGAATACGGTCGCCGAGCGCCCGAATGGCTTCTACGGTGATCCCCGCCTGGGCTGGCGCACACGGGCCGGGCGAGAGGACCATCGCCGACGGAGCCATCGCGGCGATCTCCTCGACCGTTATGGCGTCGTTGCGGCGGACGACGACCTCGGCCCCAAGCTCGCCAAGGTACTGGACGAGGTTGTACGTGAACGAGTCGTAGTTGTCGATGACGAGGAGCATGGTGGTCGGTAGCAATGAAGCAGCGCGGCGAGGTCAGCCGCGTGGATGATAACTCCGGTGCACCTGCCGCAGATACTCCCGGTCGACGTGCGTGTAGATCTGCGTCGTCGCGATGTCGGAATGGCCGAGCATCTCCTGGACGGCGCGCAGGTCCGCGCCTCCCTCGAGGAGATGCGTGGCAAACGAGTGGCGCAGCGTATGGGGCGACACGTGCTTCGTAATCGCCGCTCGTTCGACATGTCCGCGAAGAATCTTCCACGCGCCCATGCGCGTGAGCGGCTTGCCGCGCGCGTTGAGGAAGAGGATGCCCTTCCCTTCGCCCTTCTCGAGCTTGGGACGCTGCTCGCGAATGTAGACGGCGACCGCCGCAATCGCCGACCGTCCGATGGGCACGAGCCGTTCCTTGCTCCCTTTTCCGAACACGCGTACGAGTCCTTCCTCGAGCAGGAGATCACGAACCCCGAGCGTGATCCACTCCGACACGCGCAGTCCGGCACCGTACGCGAGCTCGAGCATCGCGCGGTCACGGAAGACGAGATTGTCGTCCAGTGTCGGCGAGGCGAGCAGCCGCTGCACCTCGTCCACCGTGAGCACGTCGGGAAGACTTCGCCACCGCTTTGGCGTCTCGAGTCGTTCGCTCGGATCGCGGACGACGAGGCCGTCGCCGATGAGAAAGCGGAAGTACGTTCGCAGTGCCGAGACATTGCGGCGGATCGATGCCGGCGAGAGCCCGAGGTCCTTGAGATGGTACACGTACTCGCGCAGCAGCGTGGCGGTGATGTCGACTGGAGCATGCACGCCCTTCGCTTCGGCGTACTCCGCGAAACGGGTGAGGTCGCGCTGATACGCTTCGATGGTCCGGGGCGACAGGCCGTGCTCGAGCGCGACGTAGTCGGTGAAGCGCGCCAGGAGAAAGCCGCGCGCACGCCGCTCGGCGTCGCTCATCGCGCTACTTTGCGACGACCGTCGCGGTGGCCATGCAGGCGATGCCTTCACCGCGGCCGACGAAACCCATTCCCTCGTTCGTCTTGCCCTTGATGCTCACGTCGCCGCGCTCGAGCCCGACCGCGCTCGCGATGCGATCACGCATCGCGTCGCGGTGCGGTGCGATCTTCGGCGTCTCGGCAATGACGACGACGTCGAGCTGCTGCACCCGCCATCCCGCGGCGTGCAGCCGTGCAGTCGCGAGCTGGAGCATCTCGATCGAATCTCGACCCGCATTGGCGGGATCGGTATCGGCGAACATCGCACCGATATCGCCCAGCGCCGCGGCGCCCAGGATGGCGTCGGTCACGGCGTGCGCGATGGCGTCGCCGTCGGAGTGGCCGCGGAGGTGTACGTCGCTCGGAATCGCGACGCCGCCGAGCGTCAGTGGACCGCCAGGCGCGAAGCGGTGGGAGTCGTAGCCGATGCCGCTGCGAAAGGCGAGACGACGGTCGGCGATCACGCCGCCGCGACCGCGACCGGCGCGATGATCGAGTAGTCCTGGCGACGTCGCGCCGACTTGAAGCCCGCGTCGTGAATCAACCGCTCCATCTCCTCGATCGACGTCCGATGCGTGGTGTTGGCGGCGGAGACGACGTTCTCCTCGATCATCAACGAGCCGAAATCGTTACAGCCGAAGCGAAGCGCCGTCTGCCCGACCTTCATCCCCATCGTGACCCAGCTCGACTGGACGTTGGGGACGTTTTGAAGCGCGATGCGCGAGATAGCGACGGTGCGCAGATAGTTGACGGCGTCGGTCTTCTGCATGTGCGACATCCGCGGCGTGTTCTCCGGCTGGAGCGGCCAGCAGATGAACGCCGTGAAACCGCCGGTGCGCGCCTGCACCTCGCGCACGCGCTCGAGGTGCTCCAGTCGCTCGGCCAAGGTCTCACCGATGCCGAACATCATGGTGACGGAGCTCTTCATCCCCTCCTGATGTGCGATCTCCATGATCTCGAGCCAGCGGTCCGCGCTCGCCTTCTTCTTCGCGACTTCGTCGCGAACGCGCTGCACGAGAATCTCGCCGCCGCCGCCGGGAATCGAATCGAGACCGGCCTTCTGCAACTCGCGGATGACGTCGCGCGCTTCCATACGATAAAGCTTCGCCCAGAAGTCCACTTCGCTCGGGCTGAAGCCGTGCACGTGAATCGGATGGTTGCGCTTGATGTAGCGCAGCAGATCCAGGTACCACTCGAACGGGATGTACGGGTTGTGCCCGCCCTGCATCAGGATCTGCACGCCGCCGAGTGCCTTGGTCTCGTCGATCTTCGCGCCAATCTGCTCGTACGACAGCGTCCACCCTTCCGCGTCCTTCGGGCGCCGGTAGAACGCGCAGAATCCGCAATCGGCGACGCAGACGTTCGTGTAGTTGATGTTGCGGTCGACGATGTACGTGACCGTGTTGTGCGGATGCAGTTGCTGCCGCACCCGGTCCGCTTCCGCGCCGAGCTCGAGCAGCGGAGCGTTCGTGTAGAAATCGAGCAGATCACGCATGGGATACATCAGGCTGCCGGAAGAAAGGCGAGAGAGCCGTTCGGAACACGTCCACTGGCGGCCAGCTTGCCGAAGAAAGTCGTGAGGCCCGCGAGATGCTCGTACCGGAGACCATAATCGAGGCCGGAAAGATACTCGAGCGCCGCGGGCTTCGAGACGCCCGTGACGACTGCCGCCTGGGCGGAGAGCTGATCGAGATGTGCCAGCCCCCAGTCGCGCGACTGGATGAGCTGCGCGTGGACGGCGAGCGCGCCGGCCACCGGCGTGGTGCGCTGCGCGACCCACACGGCGAACACGAAGGGCAGCCCCGTCCACTCCTTCCAGACCGCGCCGAGATCGTAGACGTACGGGTAGTCGGCCGCGAGCGCGCTCGTGCCCGACGTCAGCATGAATGCGGCGTCGCCGATGATGAGTCGCGCGTCATGCGACTCGACACCCGTGCGCGCGAGGTCGGCGATCTCGGCGTCCGCCGGCAGGAACGCCGGCGACGAGCGCCAGACCTGCTCGAACATCAACTGCAACAGCGCGACGCTCGTCATGGAGCTGCGGCTCACGAGCACCCGACCGCCCTCCAGCGTCTCGGCGGGCCGGCGCGAGAAGAGCATCACGCTGCGCACAGGTCCGTCGCACGAGATCGCGAGATCGGGCAGCAGGAGATAGCGCGCCGCATCCCGCGCATACTCCACCGCCGAGATCACGCTGACGTCGAGCGTACCGGCTGCCATGGCGTGATTGAGCGCCGTGGGCACTCCGTCAACGAGCTGCGCGTCGAGCGAGACGACCTTCCGGTCGATCGCGCCGTACACCGGATAGCAGTTGATGTACGGAATCCGGCCGACGCGCACGCTCAAGCCGCCTCGGCGTGCGGCCGTGGCGCCTCGTCGAACACGCGCAGCACGTTGTAGAACGAATCCCGCTCGGCCGGACTCTTCCCCGCGCCGCGAATGATGCGCAGAATCTCGTCGAGCGACATCGCCTGCGACGTGTGCGCGCCGGCCTCGTGATAGATCTTCTCGCGCACCACGGTGCCCTCGAGATCGTTCACGCCGAAGTGCAGCGACATCTGGGAGATGGCGGGCGTGACCATGATCCAGTGCGACTTCACGTGCGCGAAGTTGTCGAGGAAGAGGCGGCCGACCGCGAGGTTCTTCAGATCATCGAAACCGGTCGTCGCGGTGCCGGTGCGTCCGAGCTGCACACCGAGCTCGTTGTTGTCCGGATGATAGGCGAGCGGAATGTACGCGAGGAAGCCGCCGGTCTCGTCCTGCAGATCGCGCAGCAGGCCGAGATGGTGAATGCGGTCTTCAAATGTCTCGACGTGTCCATAGAGCATCGTGCAGTTGGTGCGAATGCCGAGCTCGTGCGCCGTGCGATGAACGTCGATGTACTCCGCGCCAGACAGCTTCCGATCCGCGATCGTGGCGCGAACCCCGGGACTGAACACCTCGGCGCCGCCGCCAGGCATGGTGTCGAGTCCGGCCTCGCGCAGTCCGATCAGGACTTCGCGAACCGACATCTTGTCGATGCGCGCGATGTGCGCGATCTCGACGGCGGTGAGCGCCTTGATGTGGACCTGCGGGTGCCGCGCCTTGAGCCCGCGGAACATCTCGTCGTAGTAGGCGAAGCCCGCGTGCATGTCGAGCCCGCCGACGATGTGGAACTCGCGCGTGATGTCGCCGTCGACGCGGGCAGCTTCCTCCCACACCTGCTCCATCGTGTAGCGATACGCGCCGGCTTCCTTGGGAAGGCGCGCGTAGGAGCAGAAGACGCACGTCTTGCGCAGGATGCAGACGTTCGTCGGATTGATGTGCTGGTTGGCCGCGAAGGTGACCCGATCCCCGTTCCGCGCCCGGTTCGACGCATCGGCCATCGCGCCCAGACCGAGCAGATCGGACGTGTGGAAGAGCGCCGCGCCGTCCGCGTGGGTAAGGCGCTCGCCCGCGATCACCTTGTCGGCGATCGGGAGCAACGCAGGGTCGGTCACACGCGAGCGGTCGAACGAGACGGCGAGAGCCACGAGGTTACTCCTGGTAGCGCGTGACGGCGATCGAGACGTTGTGCCCGCCGAAGCCGGCGCTGTTGCTCAGCGCGGCGCGCACTTCACGCTTCTTCGCGTGGTTCGGCGTGAAGTCCAGATCGCCGCACTCCGGATCCGGCGTGAAGTGATTGATAGTCGGCGGGATGATCTGATCGCGAATGGCGAGCGTGGCTACGAGGAACTCCAATCCGGCCGCCGCGCCAAGCATGTGCCCGGTCATGGACTTGGTGGACGAGACGCTGACGCGACTGGCGGCCTCACCAAAGACCGTCGCGATCGCCTTTGCTTCATTCGAGTCATTGAGGGGCGTGGAGGTGCCGTGCGCGTTGACGTAGTCGACGTCCGCCGGGGTGAGACCGCCGTCGGCGAGTGCGCCGCGCATGGCGCGCTGCAGCCCTTCGTGATCCGGAAGCTGGCCGGTGAGATGGTACGCATCGCCAGTCGCCCGATAGCCGGCCAACTCGCCGTAGATTCTCGCACCGCGCGCCAAGGCATGGTCGAGCGATTCGAGAATGACGATGCCCGCGCCTTCACCCATGACGAATCCGTCCCGATCCTTGTCGAATGGGCGCGACGCCGTCTCGGGGCTGTCGTTGCGCGTCGAGAGCGCCTTCATGTTGGCAAAGCCACCAATCGACATGGCGGTCACGGCGGCCTCGGCGCCACCGGAGATCATCACGTCCGCGTCTCCGTACTGAATCGTACGGAATGCGTCGCCAATGGCATGCGCGCTGCTAGCGCATGCCGAGACGGTGGCGTAGTTGGGTCCACGCGCGTTGAAGCGCATGGACACGACGCCCGCGGCAATGTCAGCAATGAACATCGGGATGAAGAAGGGGCTGATCTTGCTCGCCCCGCGCTCGCGGTAGATATCGTGCTGCTCCTCGAAGCTCTTCAGCCCGCCGATGCCGCTGCCAATGATCACGCCCAGGCGATCGACATCGTAGGTGCCGCCAGTCAGGCCGGCGTCAGCCATCGCCTCCACGGACGCGGCGACGGCGTACTGCGTGTAAGGATCCGTCCGCTTCGCTTCCTTCCGCTCCATGACCTTGAGCGGATCGAAGCCCTTGACCTCGCAGGCGAAGCGCACCGGAAACGTCGAGGCATCGAACTTCGTGATTCCGGACGCCCCCGACACGCCATCCTGCAAGGCGCGCCAAGTCGTCGCCACGTCGTTGCCGAGGGGCGTTACGGCACCAAGACCAGTGACGACGACCCGACGTCGCATTACGCGCCGACCTTGCTGTTCAGGTAGGCCACCGCATCACCGACCGTGCGCAGCTTCTCCGCGTCCTCGTCCGGGATGTCGATGTTGAATTCCTTCTCGAATTCCATCACCAGCTCGACGATGTCGAGGCTGTCGGCCCCGAGATCTTCGATGAAGCTCGCTTCGTCGGTCATCTTGTCGCGCTCGACGCCGAGCTCCTTCTCGATGATGTCACGGACCTTCTTGGCATTGTCGGCCATGGAACTGGCTCCTGTGGGTGAAGAACGCGGGAAAGTTAGCGAAAGTTCTACGAGATTGTCACGTGCTGCTACCGGACGTCACATGACCATGCCGCCATCCACCACGAGAACTTGCCCCGTGATGTACGACGCGTGGTCCGACGCGAGAAATGCGACCATTCCTGCGATGTCCTTTGGGCTTCCGAGCCGGTCCAGCGGAATCTGTCCGGAGAGCGCGGCTCGCGCCTCGGGCGTCATCGCGGCCGTCATGTCGGTCTCGATGAAACCGGGTGCGACGGCGTTGACGAGAATGTTGCGCGAGCCGAGCTCCTTCGCCACCGACTTGGTGAGGCCGATGAGCCCCGCCTTGCTGGCCGCGTAGTTCGCCTGCCCCTTGTTGCCCGTTATTCCGACGATGCTGGCGATGTTGATGATCCGCCCCCAGCGCCGCTTCATCATGCCGCGCGCGGCCGCTCTGATGGCGACGAACGCGCCACGAAGATTGGCATCGAGCACCATATCCCAGTCGTCGTCCTTGATGCGGAACAGAATATTGTCCCTTGTCAGGCCGGCATTGTTCACGAGGATGTCGATCTGCCCGAAGGCACCTTCGACCGCCTCGACGAGCGCTACGACGGAAGCAGGATCACTGACGTCGGCACCGAACCCCTGTGCCGAGCTGCCGATCTCCGCCGCGACGGCGGCGGCGCGCGCCTGATCGCGTCCGACGATCGCCACGCGTGCGCCTGCCTCTGCCAGCGTTCCGGCGATCGCGCGGCCAATGCCGCGGGTACTGCCCGTCACGAGCGCCGAACGCCCCGTCAGGTCGATCTTCACGCAGTCACCATCGCGAGCAGGGCGTCAACCTCGGCGGCCGTGCCGCAGGTGACGACGTTCAGAGCTGGGGCGATCTTCTTCACGAGACCCTTGAGCACCGCGCCCGGGCCCATCTCCACGTAGAGGGCGTCCGCATGCGCCGCGGCGATGGCTTCGATCTCGCGAATCCACTGCACTGGTGCCGTGAGCTGATCCACGAGCAGCCGCCGGGCAAGTGCAGCGTCGCGAACGGGTTGGCCGTTCACGTTCGCGTAAACTGGGAAGCGTGGGTCGGCCAGATGCGCCATGCCGAGCGCTTCCTCGAGTCCTGCGGCTGCTTCTGTCATGAGCGGCGAGTGAAATGCGCCGCTCACATTGAGCTTGATCACCCGCTTCGCGCCGGCCGCCTTGGCGAGCACCATCGCGCGCTCGACGCCAGCGGGCTCGCCGCTGATGACGATCTGTCCCGGAGAGTTGAAATTCGCCGGCACGACGATTCCTTCGGAGCTCGCCTCGGCACAAACGTCCTCGATGGAGGATGTCATGTCGCCAAGGATGGCGGCCATGGCACCGGGACGCCGTACGCCCGAATCATACATGAGCTCGCCACGCTTCCTGACGAGACGAACCGCCTCGGGCAGCGCCAGCGCGTCGGCGGCGTGATACGCGGTGAACTCGCCGAGCGAGTGCCCCGCCGCCGCAACGACCATCGGCGCCACGACATCGCGTACGACCGCCCAGACCGCGGCCCCGTGCGTTAATAGCGCCGGCTGCGCGTTGAGCGTGCGCGTGAGCTCGTCCGCTGGCCCGTGAAAGCAGAGCCGGCTGAGCGGAGCGCCAATCACTTCATCCGCCGCGGCAAACACCTCATGCGCGGCGGGAAAGCGTTGAGCGAGAACCCTTCCCATGCCCGGCGCCTGCGACCCCTGACCGGGAAACAAGAGGACGACGTTGGGCATCACGCTAGAAGCGAACGACCATCGAGCCCCACGTGAAGCCCGCGCCGAACGCGACGAGCAGCGCCGTGGTGCCCTCCTTCACGCGGCCGCACTCGATCGCCTCATCAAGGGCGATCGGAATCGAGGCCGAGGAGGTGTTGCCGTACCGGTCCACGTTCACGTAGACCTTGTCCATCGGGATGTTCGCGTATTTGGCCGTCGTCTCGATGATGCGGACGTTGGCCTGGTGCGGGATGAGAATGTCGATGTCGTCTGCGCGAAGCTTCGCGCCGTCGAGGGCGCGGTCGCACGCTTCGCTCATCGACCGAACGGCGTACCGGAAAGTCTCGCGCCCGGCCATTCTCACGTAGCTGGAGCGATCGTCGAGCACGGCCTGACTGAACGGCGCTTTCGCCCCGCCGCTCGGACGCCACAGCAGCTCGGCCAGTGTGCCGTCGCTGCGCATGAAGGCGCTCAGGATGCCCTTGTTCGCGTGCAACTTATTGCGCTTGAGGATAGCCGCGCCAGCGCCATCGCCGAACAGCACACACGTCGAGCGGTCCTGCCAGTCGACGATGGAGCTCATCTTCTCCGACCCGACGACGAGCGCCGTCTCGACCATGCCGGACTGCATCAGCCCCTCGGCCAAGGTCATCCCATAAATCCAGCCCGAGCAGGCGGCCGACAGATCGAAGGCGGCCGCCCGCGTGGCGCCGAGCTCCGCCTGCAGATACACCGCCGTCGACGGAAGCAGACGATCGGAGGTCGCCGTGCTGAGGACGATCGCGTCGATTTCGCCCGGCTGCACGCCGGCACGCGCCATCGCCGCGCGGGCAGCTTCCGCAGCCATCGAGCAGGTCGTCTCGCTGTCGCTCGCGATGCGTCGTTCGACGATGCCGGTGCGCTCGACGATCCAGTCGTGCGAGGTCTCGAGTCCCAGCGCGGCGAAGTCGTGATTCGTCATCACCCGGGCCGGGACGCCCCGCCCCGTGCCCGCGATGTACGCGATCGGCCGCTTCACGCCGCGCTCTCCGTCACCGTGCCGAGACGCTGGCCGATGAGGTCGTTCATGCCGCTCGTCACCGCCTGCGCGGCCGCCTTGAGCGCGTTCTTGATCGCGCGCGGCGACGACTTGCCATGTGCGATGATGCTCACGCCTCTGACGCCGAGCAGCGGAGCCCCGCCGTGCTCCGAGTAGTCGAGGTGCTTGAGCCCCGCCTCGAGCTGTGCGCCGTCGACGCCGGCCTTGCGCAAGGTCTCGATCATCAGCGGGGCGATCGCCTCGTAGAACTTGAGGAGCACGTTGCCGACGAATCCGTCGCACACGACGACGTCGATGTCATGATGCTCGGTGGCGCCCGCGGGAAGATCGCGTCCCTCGACGTTGCCGATGAAGTTGAGTCCTGACACCTTGAGCAGCAGGTGCGTCTCCTTCGTGACGGCGTTGCCCTTCTCCGGCTCTTCGCCAATGCTCAGCAGCCCGACGGCGGGATTCGCGCGTCCCAGGACGCACTGGGCATACGTCGCGCCGAGTCGCGCGAACTGCACGAGCTCTTCGGGAGAACAGTCCACGTTCGCGCCCGAATCGAGCACGACGAGGGTGTTCCGCAGCGAGGGGAAGAAGGTCGCGATGGCCGGCCGCTTGAGGCCGGCGTGCATCCGAAGGAGCACCATGGACGTGGCCATCTGCGCGCCCGTACTGCCGGCGGAGACGAACGCGTCGGATTTGCCTTCCGACTGCAAGCGAAGCCCGACAGCCATCGAGCTGTTTGGCTTCCCACGCACCACGGCGCTGGGCTTGTCCGTCATCTCGATGACATCGGGCGCTTCGACGATCGAGAGCCGATCGCGATAAACGGCATAAGCGGACAGCTCACCGTCGAGAAGGTCGCGTAACTGCGCTTCTACGACGGCGGTCTGGCCGACGAGTTGAATGCTATGAGCGGGATCGAGCTCGGCGAGCGCCAACAGCGCGCCGGCTACGGTCGCCTGGGGAGCGAAGTCGCCCCCCATGGCGTCCAACGCGATCCGCGCCAAAGTCAGGCTTCCTTGGCCGAGACTCGCTGCTCACCTGCATAGTACCCGCACTCGGCACACACGTGGTGCGGACGTTTCATCGCCTGGCACCGCGGGCACTTCTGAATCGCGATCGCAGGCGCTGTCTTGTGCGTGTTGCGGGCGCGCTTCTTTCGCTTACTGGTTCTGCGTTTCGGGACGGCCATTGTCTGGTCGGAAAAGGATAAGAACCGGGCGACTCAGGTCTGCGCGACGTGCGCACACGGACCGAGGTTCAACTCGGCCCCGCACGTCGGGCATAGCCCCTTACAGTCGTCCCGGCACAACGCGTAGCCTGGAACGTTCAACAGCCACTGCTCTCGCACGGCGGGTCGCAGATCGAGCTCGGATGACCGGTCGTCGAGCAGAAATACATCAGGATCGTCTTCGACGCCCTCCGTCCCCGCTTCCGCGAAGATGAGGTGCGCTTCATTCGACACGTGGGCCTCCGTGTTGCCCAGACAGCGGCTACACGCCAGCGCCACATCTCCCTCAATCGAGCCGTGCCAATAGAACCGGCTCGGCCCTGCCGACGACAAACGCCCCTTCACGCGAAGTGGCGCCGACGGCGTTGGGTCCCCGTCCTCCCACACCGGGTCATCCGCCGACAGAGTGTCGTCGACGGTGACGGCATGTTCGGTGAGCGACCGGATGTCAAAGGACAGCATAGCCATTAAACTTAGTCGGGACGGTCCCTCTTTACAAGTCCGCATGGGGCGAAGAGTTAGCGGCCTGTCGCCACTAGCGCGCCCACTCACATTCTGCGAAGAAAAAGCGCGCCTCACGCGCAGCGTTCTCGTCTGAGTCGGAAGCGTGAATTGCATTCCGTCCCTTCGACTCCGCGAACAGCTTGCGCACCGTGCCCGCCGCTGCATCCGCGGGGTCCGTCGCACCAATCGCATCGCGCAGCGACGCGACCGCGTCATCGCGTTCGAGAATCAGAGGCATACAGGCGCCCGACGTCATGAACTCGACGAGCTCTCCGTAGAAGGGACGCTCGCGATGCACTTCGTAGAACTGTCCCGCCTGCTCCCTGGTCATGCGCAGCACGCGCGACGCCATGATGGAGAATCCCTTCTCCTCGAGGACGGCGATGATCTTTCCGGCCTTGCCGGCGCCAAAAGCATCCGGCTTGACGATCGTGAGCGTGTAGTTGTCAGCCATCTCGTTTGCTCCGTGAAGTGTGCTCGGGGCGACGCCCATGATCAGGATCCAATCAATTTGCGAACGATGTCCCCACGAGTGAGGAAGCCGACCAGACGGCCCTCGCGGACCACGGGGACGCGGTCGACGTCCTTGTTGCTCATCAATGACGCGACTTCGGCGAGCGGTTGTCCCGGCGCGACGCAGAGAACCTGTCGGGTCATCACGTCGCGAACGGTCTTGGTGCCAATCGTGGGCGGAGCGGCAACGCGTGCGTCGGGCCCGGTGAATGCCTGAATGGTGAGCAGATGCCGAATCACTTCGCGTTCGCTCACCATGCCGAGCACCCGCTCTTCGTCGTCCACGACCGGGAGGGCGCCCAACCCAGTTCGGACGAGCGTGCGCGCCACCTCCCGCAGCGGAGAGTCGACGCGCACCGTCAGGGGATGATCGCTCATCACATCACGTACGGTCAACTGCTCCGGGAGTTGATATCCGGTAAAGCTCTCGAGCTCGACGAGGGTCGCGGGATCCGGCGCGGCAAGAATCGCCGACAGGACTTCCGGTTTTCGCAGAAGACGCGCGAAGGCGCCCACGACCTGGAGATAGCGCGCCGCATGCCGCGGCGGCGTGACGATGAGGAGCACGATGCGTGCGCACTTCTCCTCCTCCTCGCCGGAACGGAAGCAGAGTGGCTCCCTCGAGACTCCGATCCCCACAAGAAGCTGTCCGACGGCGTCCGTGCGGTAGTGCAGCAGGAATGCCCGATCTCCCATTGCGACGACGTCCTCCGCCTTCGCCTCGCTCACACGCCGCGAGAGCTTCGCGGCGTCGATCACGCTGTGCGCGGACGCGAGACACTCCAGGAGCTGAGCGGCAGCCTCCTGGAGCGTACGGGCAGCGAGCGGGACGACGGCCCGCTCGGGCGCGAGGAAATCGCGCAGTCTCACGTCAGGGCACTCACATGCGGGCTTGCAGTTCCGCGACGAAGTCGATCGGGCGCCTGGCGATACCGATCCCGGCCTTCTCGAACGCCTCGAGCTTCTCGGCGGCCGTACCGGCGGAGCCGGAAATGATCGCGCCCGCGTGGCCCATGCGGCGACCCGGCGGCGCTGTCTGACCGGCAATGAATCCGACGACCGGCTTCTTCATGTGCTTTGCGACGAACTCCGCTGCCTCCTGCTCATCCGTGCCGCCAATCTCGCCCATCATCGCGACGGCTTTCGTGTTCGGATCCTTCTCGAACGCCGCCAGGCAGTCGATGAAGTTCGTCCCGTTGATCGGATCGCCGCCGATGCCGACACACGTGCTTTGTCCCATGCCGGCACGCGTGAGCTGATAGACGATTTCATACGTCAGCGTGCCGGAGCGGCTGACGACGCCGATGTTGCCAGGTGTGCAGATGCGCCCGGGGATGATGCCCACCTTGCTCTGCCCCGGCGTGATGAGCCCCGGGCAGTTCGGGCCGAGCAGGCGCGCGCCCTTCTCCTTCACGAACGGATAGACGCGTGTCATGTCGAGCACGGGAACGCCTTCCGTGATGCAGACGATGAACTTGATGCCGGCATCCGCCGCTTCCATCATCGCATCGGCGGCGTACATGGGCGGCACGTAGATGACGCTCGTGTTCGCGCCAGTCGCCTTCACGGCTGCGTGCACCGTATTGAACACCGGCACCGCGTCGTCGAACTTCTGTCCGCCCTTTCCAGGCGTCACGCCGCCGACGACCTTCGTGCCGTACTCGATCATCTGCCTGGTGTGGAAGCCACCGTCACGACCGGTGATTCCCTGCACGATGAGCGTCGTGGAGTTGTCGATGAAGATGCTCACGCGGCCTTTCCTCCCTTCGCGAGTTCAACGGCCTTCTTCACGGCTTCGTCCATATCGGACGAGGCGCTGAAGCCGTTTTCCGTGAGAATCTTCATGGCGATCTCTTCGTTCGTGCCGGTGAGGCGGATGACGATGGGAATCCTGAGCGGATTGGCTTTCGTCGCGGTCACGATGCCGTTCGCCACGTCGTCGGTGCGCGTGATGCCGCCGAAGATGTTGAACAGGATGGCCTTGACGCTCGGGTCGGCGGTGACGATGCGCAGCGCATTCACGACCTTTTCCGGATTGGACGAGCCGCCGATGTCGAGGAAGTTCGCCGGCTCGCCGCCGTAGTACTTCACGAGGTCCATCGTCGCCATCGCGAGGCCGGCGCCGTTGACGATGCAACCGACATCGCCGTCGAGCTTGATGAAGGTGAGGTGCGAGTTCCGTGCGTCGACCTCGCTCGGCTCTTCCGCCGTCTCGTCGCGCAAGGCTTCGATTTGTGGAAGGCGATCGAGCTCGTTGTCGTCGATCACCATCTTCGCGTCCAATGCGATGACGTCGCCGGCCGTCGTGACGACGAGGGGATTGATCTCGGCGAGCGATGCGCCGTTCCGCATGAACGCCTGATAGAGCGCCATCATGATCTTCGAAGCGGCGCGTACCTTCTTCACGTCGTCGAAGAGGAAGAAGCCGAGTTCCGATGCCTGGTACGGCTGGAGTCCGTAGCGCGTATCGACGGGCAGCTTGAGAATCTTCTCTGGCGTCGACGCGGCGACTTCCTCGATGTCGATGCCACCGGCCGGGCTCACCATGAACACCGGCTTTCTGGACGCGCGGTCGAGAATGATGCCGACGTACGCCTCGCTGGCAATGTCCGCCGCCGCGGTGACAAGCACCTTGTAGACGGTGAGACCCTTGATCTGCATGCCGAGAATCCTATTTGCTACCTCTCGGGCCTCCGCGGGCGTTTTCGCCAGCTTCACGCCGCCAGCCTTGCCTCGGCCGCCTGCGTGCACCTGCGCCTTCACCACAACCATGCCGCCCAGCTTCTTCGCTATCGCTTCGGCCTCTTCGGGAGTGGTCGCAACCTCTCCGGGCGGAATCGGCACGCCTTCGGCGCGCAGGATGTCCTTGGCCTGATATTCGTGTATGTTCACGCCTTCTCCGCTGTGATAGTCGTCCCAGCTCTGCCGAGCACCGCTTCGCGGCCGCGACTGAGCTCCGTGATGATTGCGCGGCCACTGGTGCGCCGCGCAAAATCGATTGCCGCCCGAATCTTCGGCGCCATGCTGCCCTCGCCGAATGCTCCCGCGCGGTCCATCTCCGCCGCCTCGTCTGCCGTGAGGCGACGAAGCGGCCGCTGCTGCGGCGTACCCCAATTGGCGTATACCGCATCCACGTCGGTCATGATCAACAACAGTGTCGCACCCAGATCCCGCGCGAGCACCGCCGCGGCGAGGTCCTTGTCCACCACCGCGTCGATCCCCTCCCATCCCTTCACCGGATCGTCGTAGATCGGAACACCACCGCCGCCACATGCAATGACGAGAGTACCCTGCTCGACGAGCCGTTTGATGATTTGTAGCTCGTGAACCGCCTGTGGCTCGGGACTGCCTACGACGCGGCGCAGGTTGCCTCGGCCATCCTCCTTCACCTCGTGTCCTTCACGCCGCAGCTCGTCGGCGCGCTCCGCACTGAGAGCCTGACCAATGAACTTCGTCGGATTCGTCAGCGCGGGATCGTCCGCGCGCACCTGCACCTGCGTGATGATCGTCGCAACATCTCGTACGGAGCCCGCGCGCCGAAGCGCATTCTCGATGGACTGCTGCACCATGTAACCGATCCAGCCCGCCGTCGCCGCAACGAGCACGCCGAGCGGAAGTGGACTGGCCTCGCGACGGGCGATCTCGTTGCGCACGAGCTCGTCGCCCACCTGCGGCCCATTCCCGTGTACGACGCAAAGGTTCCAGCCATCATTCGCGAGATCGACAATGGGGCCGAGGCTGTCGCGCGCATGGCGAAACTGATCGTAGATGGTGCTCTTCTCGCCCGCCGGCGCCAGAGCATTTCCTCCCAGCGCAATGACGGCGGTCGGCGCTACGGTTGTAATCATGAGATAGCCGTCGCAAGCTAGACCCCTCCCGTGACGCGGGCAAGCTCACGGGCTGGTTGCGCGGAGCACGAGCCCGAGAGCGTCGAAGGCCCGTCCAAATGCGACCCAGTCTCCCCGGCCGAGCGCGTCGCGCATGGCCCGGTAGAGGCTGTCAGCGCGGAGGTGCGAATCGGGCGCGACGGCCGGACCTTTCCGGCGATCGCTCGGGGTCGTGCCCAGCGCCGCAGCCAGCGTCGCACCGACGCGTGCGCTGTCGCCACCAAACGCGGCGATGCGAGCAAGAGTCGGCGTAGCGCCCGGACGCCACTGGAAAATGGGCTGCACGTACAACGCCCGCTCTCCAAGGGGAACGACGCGCAGCGGCGCGCGCACCGTCCCGTTCTCGTGCTGTGCCGAGTCGGCCATGCGAAGCAGGTCCACCACAGCGCCCCATCGCTTTCCATCGCTGGCGATCGGCAGCCAGGACGTGGCCCGAGCCACTCCGCCTGTCGCGGCGACGACGCCGCGGACACGCTCGGTGGAATCGAGCAGCGGCCAGATGGACGACACTCCGCCGAGCGCGGGAAGCACGGCATGGGCGGGCTCGCGCGCTGCCGCGGACGAGTCTGCTCCCTCCGGCGTGGCGAAGTGCTTCACCTCGAGGCTGTCTCCGCGAAAGCCCGCGGCCGCGAAGGCGAGCGCCTGCGTGTGCGCCGCGTCGGTGAGCGGAGGCAGCAGCGCGCGCAGCGCCGGAGAGAGTGTGGATGCTGCCTTGAAGAGCTGAGGGAATCGCGCGACCCAGCTCATCGTCACGGGATCTGGTGCCGAGCCGATGATGAAGCTCACGCGCCCGGAGGCAGCATGAACGAGGGCCGTTGCCGCATGCTGGAGGTAGCTTCGCTCCTCGCCAAGCACCGTGAAGCGTTGCGAGAGCGGATAGCTACCGGACGCGGCGTACAGCTCGAGGACCCAGTACAGGGTGTCTCCTGTAATGAGGGGCACCACCTCGCTCCCCTGCACGAAGAAGGGCACGAGCGCCTGCACGCGATCGCGAATGGCGCGGCGCTGCACCATCACGGGGCGATTCGGCGGAAGCTCTCCAAACAGCAAACGAAAGTTTTGCAGGCTCCACGCATACATCAGCCGCGAGCGAGTCGAGACCATCTCGACGCCCGCCAACTGGCGCAACGAATCGGAAATCACGCCGTAGCTCGGCGCCGAGTCATACACCGCAGGCTCACCGACGACGAGCTCGTCGCCGACGAGCGACGCGCCCGGCGCGCGCATCGGAAGTCCGCGCTCGTCCGCCGAGGTCGGATCGAACCGACCGACGCTCCACACTTCGCGCGTATCGGGGCTGCTTTCGCTCCCGCGCTCGACCAGCAACGCGCTCATGCCCGACGGTGTCGTCTGCCATGCCGCGCGGTCGCCGATCACGCGAACGCGCGGCAGGCGCTCGGCCGCGCGCGCGAGTGTCGCGCCATCCCAGACCGCGAGATGCGTAGCCACGTCGGCAGGCGTTGCGAATCCGGCGCCGAGCAGCTCGGCGTGCATACGGTCGACGCCATACGCTCGGCGCGTGAAGTTCAATCGCGTCGCGACGTATGGCCACTCCTGCTTGACGCGCGCCGCCGGATCCATCGACCGGCGCATGACGAGCGGCGCCACCGTACGACTCGCGAGCGAGAGCACCATCACTGTGGTCACCGCAGCGAAGGCCAGTCGCATCTGACCCGTCCACCCTGCCCAGACCACGACGATCGCGGCGCAGAGCGTCACCACCGAGAGGAGTAGCATCGCCGGGACGAGGCGATGATCCACACTCGTGAATACGCCCGCCGCTCCGCCACCGAAGACGAGCAGCCGGTACATCCCGAGGCGATAGCTCCACGCGAGGACAAGCAGAAGGACGGCGCCGAGCATCATGAAGTGGCGGCGCACGTACGCCGAGACGTAAAGCGTGCCGCGGTCCCAGCGCAGACTCGGCGTCAGTGCGTAGAGCGCGACGACGAGCCCGGTCACCGAGACAAGAACGATGACGGACCAGACGTGGATCGCCGTCTCGAAAGGCAGCCAGTAGACGAAAAAGCCGAGGTCGGCTCCGAAGTAGGGATCTGCTTCGCCGAACGACTTGCCCACGCTCGCCAGCAGCGCTTCGTACCAGTGATCCGGCGAGAAGGTGAGCAGGCCACCCATCAGGACAGACAGTGCGACGACCGCTGCGAACAGATAGCGGCGCGGCACCTCCTCACCGATCTCGATGTTCGCGATGCGCCGCGGCAGCACGAGCGACACCACGGACTGCCGCACCGCGTACAGATTCACGAACGCGAACAGTGCCGCGAGCGCGAAGGAGACCACCGTGAGCGTGGCGGTCGTTGCCACCTTCGCGCGCCAGACGTCCTGCGCTCCGAGTGAGGCGTACCAGCGGTGCTCCGTATAGAGCGATGCGCTCCAACGCCCCAGGAGGAGCACCAGCGCGGTGACGGCGATCGCACCGCCGAAGACGCGGCGCCCCGTCACGTCAAACGGTGACGCCCTGCGACCGAATCCAACTCTCCATCTCGTTGCGGATGACGGCGAGTCTCTCGGCGGAGCGTGCCTCGTAGCGCGTGACGAGAATCGGCTGCGTATTCGACGCGCGGATCAATCCCCAGCCGTCGCCGAAGAGGACGCGAACGCCGTCCACGTCGAGCACGTCATGGGTGGACCGGAAGTGCGCGACCGCGCGCTCGACGAGTTCGAATTTGCGGTCGTCGCCGCACTCGACGCGAATCTCCGGTGTGTTCACGAAGGCCGGCACGTCGGCGAGAAGCTCCCGCACCGTGTGACCCGAGCCGGCGACGATGCGAAGTAGCCGCGCGGCGCCGTAAAGGGCGTCGTCGTGGCCGTAGAAGCCCTCGCTGAAGAACATGTGGCCCGACATCTCTCCCCCGAGCGGAGCGTGCTGCTCCTTCATCTTGTCCTTGATGAGGGAGTGCCCCGTCTTCCACATGACTGGCGTACCGCCGGCGCGCGCGATCTCGTCGGTGAGCGCCTGGCTGCACTTCACGTCGAAGATGATCGGCTGGCCCTTGCCCGTGCGCTCCAGCACATCCCGCGCATAGAGGATCAGGATGTGGTCGCCCCAGATGATGCGGCCCTGATCGTCCACGAGACCGATTCGGTCCGCGTCACCATCGAAGGCGACGCCGAGCTCCGCGCCCTCTCGCTTCACCGCCGCGATGAGATCCTGCAGATTCTCGGGGACCGTGGGGTCGGGATGATGGTTCGGAAAGGTCCCGTCGCTCTCGGTGAAGAGCCCCACCGCGTCGACGCCGAGCGCGCGCATGAGCTGCGGCGCGACGAGTGCGCCGACACCATTGCCGCAGTCGTAGACGATCTTCATCGGACGCGCGAGCGGTCCGGTCCGCTTCACGATGTCGGCGACATATCGCTCGATCAGATCTTCGTGACGCACCGCGCCCTGCCCTTTCGGCGCGGCGTTCGCGCGAATGAGCGCGAGGAGGTGCTGGAGATCGTGTCCATACAGCGACTCCGTTCCAAAACACAGCTTGAAGCCGTTGTATTCCGGCGGATTGTGCGAGCCGGTGATCTGAATGCCACCGATCACGGGCAGGTGGTGCAGGCTCCAGTAGAGAACGGGAGTCGGCACGACGCCAATGTCGACGACGCGCACCCCCGCATCAGTCAATCCATCGACGAGGGCATCGCGCAGCTTGTCACCGCTCGGCCGGTTGTCGCGGCCAACCGCGACCTCACCGGTGACGCCGCGCTCGCCCATGAGTGCAGCGTACGCGCCGCCGATGGCGTGCGCGGCGTCGACGGTGAGGTCCGCGTCAACGACGCCACGAATGTCGTACTGCCGAAATATTCCAGCGGCGATGCTCATGCGGGAGGGCGAAGGACAGCGAAGCCGCCGGAGCGGCCCCGCGCAGTTAGCGTATCAGCGCGGCTGGCTGCGACGGTGCGATCTTCGCCACGTCGGCCGGAGCCGTGAGTCGAGGTACGCCGACCGTCGCGTACCGCACGGCGAGATCGGGCATGACGCCGAGGATGAGAATCGTCGCGGCCGCGGCCACCATCACGAACTGTGTCCACGCGGGCGTCGCGCCCACGGCGGGCGCGTCTTCGCGCCGCGGCCGCATGAACATCACCATGATGACGTAGAGGTAGTAACCGGCCGAGATGACGGTGGTGAGCACCAGCACCACGGCGAGCAGTGTCTGCGGCTCCGGCGCCTGAAGTGCCGCCTTGAGCACGTACCACTTGGCGAAGAAGCCGATGCCGCCGAAGATCGGGAAGCCCATCAACGCGAGCATGAACACCGTCATGCCGAGGGCGAGCCACGGCCGCACGGTCCAGAGCCCGCTGACGTCGTCGGTGGTCACGGGGGCGTCACCGCGCGACAGCACGACGATGACGGCAAAGGCACCGAAGGTGGCGAGCGTGTACGCAAGCAGATAGAACAGCATGGCCGACGCGCCCTGCTCCGTTCCCGCCGCGATGGCGACGAGGATGAATCCGGCGTGCGCGATGGACGAGTAGGCCAGCAACCGCTTGAGGTTGCGCTGCACGAGCCCGATGGCGTTACCGATCACCATCGTCGCGATCGCGAGTCCAACGACGGCGCGATGCCAGCTCACGAACTCGCCGCCGAACGCTTCCAGCCATACGCGCAGGAATGCGGCGAATGCCGCCGTCTTCACGGTCGCGGCCATGTAGGCGGTGATCGGATTCGGCGACCCGTCGTAGACGTCCGGCGCCCACATGTGGAACGGCACGATAGCGACCTTGAAGCCGAAGCCGACGAGCAGCATCGCGATGCCGATCAGCAGCAGCGGGCTCGTGAAGAGCTCCTGCTCGACGACACGCAAGCCGATCTGGTGGAGTCCGGTCGTTCCCGTCGCGCCATAGACGAGCGCGATTCCATAGAGGAGGAACGCGGTCGAGAAGGCGCCGAGGAGGAAGTATTTGAGCGCGCCCTCGGCCGACCGCTCGCTGCGACGGTTCAGACCGGCGAGCGCATAGACCGAGATCGACATCAGCTCGATGCCGAGGAAGACGATCATGAGGTCGCGCGCCGCGGCGAGCAGCATCATGCCGCTCGACGCGAGCAGGATGAGGACGTGCGTTTCGGCGGTCGTCGTCCCGGCGCGATCGTTATCGTCGATACCGAGTGCGATCGCGCCGATGGTTCCCAGCAGGATGATGATGTCCGCCATCCAGCGGAAGTTGTCCACGGCGATCGGACCGTCGGTCGCGACGCCGCGCTCGAACATCATCAGCACGACAACGACGAGCGTCGCCACGCAAAGCCCGATGGAGAGAACGCCGACGCTGCGCTGATGCGAGGCCGACTCCTTCCGCCAGACCGCCCAGAGCAGGAGCGCCAATGCGCCCCCCATGAGCAGCAGATCGGGGATGAGCGCGGCGCTGAGCTGCGATGGAATCGCGAGATCGAAGGTACGCATCAGCGGCCCCCGCCAATCACGACGCGCGACATGGCCGCGCGCGTTTCAACGATGCGCACGAACTGCTCGGCGGCGGGCTGCAGGCGGCGAAGCACCGGTGCCGGATATACGCCCAGCCAGATGATGCCGGCAACCAACGGAGCCATGAACAGGAGCTCGCGGCGATTCATATCGGGAATATGCTCGTTCTCGGGCTTGTCGAGCGGATTGAAGAGAATGCGTTGCACCGCCCACAGCATGTACGCCGCCGCAATGATGACGCTCGTCGCGCTGATGACCGCGAGGATGGGATAGGTGCGATAGGCGCCGAGCAGCACCAGGAACTCGCCGACGAAGCCATTCGTGCCCGGAACGCCGATCGAGCTGAGCGAAACGAACAGGAGCATCGTCGAGAAGAGCGGCACCACGCGCGCGATGCCTCCGTACGCGGCGATCAATCGCGTGTGCCGTCGCTCGTAGATCATGCCGATGAGAAAGAAGAGCGCGCCGGTGGAGAGTGCGTGGTTGATCATCACCATCAACGCGCCCTGCACGCTCTGCACGGTGAGTGCGAAGATGCCGAGCATCACGAAGCCGAGGTGGCTGACGGAGCTGTACGCGACGAGCTTCTTGAAGTCGGGCTGGACGAGCGAGACCAGCGCGCCGTACACAATGCCGATCACGGCGAGAGTGAGGACGATCCCTCGAATGGTGGGGTTCAATGCGGCGCCGGGAAAGAGCGGCACGGCGAGACGCAGGAAGCCGAAAGTCCCCAGCTTGAGCATGATCGCCGCCAGCACCACCGACCCCGCCGTCGGTGCCTCGACGTGCGCGTCGGGCAGCCAGGTATGGAACGGAAACATCGGCACTTTCACCGCGAACGCGAGGAAGAAGGCGCCGAAGAGCCACATCCCCGCCTGCGGAGTGAGCTGCACCTGCGCCATGATCGCGTCGTAGGAGAAGTTCGGTATCATCTCCATCGCGCCGTTGATCATCACCGGGGCGCCATTCACCAGGTGTGGCTGCCTAGCGGCGAGCCCCAGGTAAATGATTCCGACGAGCATCAGCAGCGAGCCAATCATCGTGTAGATGAAGAACTTCATGCTCGCGTAGATGCGACGCTGACCGCCCCATATCCCGATGATGAAGTACATCGGGACGAGCATGACCTCCCACATCGCGTAGAACAGGAAGAGATCGAGCGCCATGAAGACGCCGAGCATTCCCGTGGTCAGCACGAGGAGCAACGAGTAGTAGGAGGAGGTCTTCTGGCGCACGGACGTCCAGCTCCCGATCGCCGAGAGCAACATGATGAAGGTCGTCAGCAGCACCATCATCATCGCGATGCCATCAAGGCCGAGCGTGAAGCGAGCGCCCCACGAGGGAATCCACGGCAGGTCGAAGCGCTGTTGCCAGCCGGTCACCGCGGGATCGAACGCCCACCAGAGACCGAGCGAGAGCACAAACTCGATGGCGAAGACGATCGTCGCCAGCGAGCGCGGACGATTGGCTGCGCCAGTGAGCACTTCATCCTCGCCTTCGGCTTGTCGTCCGCCGGCCATCACGGCGAGCGAGCCGAGCAACGGGATGACGAGGAGCGCCGGAAGGATCCAGCGGTCGTAGCCGACAGAAAGCAGAAACTCGCGCATCTCGGGCTATCTGAAAGTGAAGGCGCCGAGCACGAACAGCACTCCGACGACAAGGACCCACGCGTAGGTTCCGACAAGTCCAGACTGCATCTGCGATCCCATCCAGCCGACCGCGCGCGGCAGGAGCCCGCCCATCGGGACGGTGGTGCCTGGCGCGCTGTCATCGTCCTTGCTCTGGATGAGCAGGCGCGTCAGGCCATCGATGAGCCCGATGTCGATACCGCGCCACAGCAGACCGCGTGACGTAGCGACAACGGGCTGCACGATGGCCGCGTCGTAGGTCTCGTCCACGAAGTACTTGTTGGCGAGCACTCGCTCGAAGCCGTGCTCCGCCGGCGCGTCCTTCGCCGGAACGAGGGACTCGGGCTTGAGTCTCGCGAAGGCGAGGGCAATACCGGCCACCGCGATCACGACGGCGATCGCAACGAGCATGAGCTCCGTTCCGTGTGCAAGCTCGAGCGGCGCGCCCTTGGTGATGCGCAGCGCACCCTCGCCCACCACCGGCTCGAGCCAGCGCTCGAGCGCGCCGACGGGACCGAGCGGGAAGAACGATGGCAGGTTGAACCAGCCGCCAAAGACGCTCAGCACTCCGAGGACGACGAGCGGCGCCGTCATGATCCACGGCGCCTCGTGCAGATGCTCCCGCTCCTTCTCGCCGGACCGGTTCGGACCATGGAACGTGTAGAGCATCATTCGCGTCATGTAGACCGCCGTCATGAGCGCCGCGGCGAGGCCGAGCGCGTAGCAGACGAGAAGAACCGTCCCACCCGGAATGCCGAGCCAGTGCGCTTCGGCGAGCGTCGATCCCGTGTGCCGCGCGAAGACGGCACCCAGAATCTCATCCTTGGAGAAGAAGCCGGTGAAGGGAGGGATGCCGGAGATGGCGAGCGTTGCGGCCCACATCAGCGCCCACGTGATGGGCATGTACTTCTTCAGGCCGCCCATGTTGCGCATGTCCTGCGCGTCCTCATGGTTGCCCGTGTGATGATACGCCCGGTGCATGGCGTAGATCACGGAGCCCGAGCCGAGGAACAGCAGCGCCTTGAAGAAGGAATGTGTCATCAGATGAAAGAGGCCGGCGACGTACGCGCCAGAGCCCACGCCGATGAACATGTAGCCGAGCTGCGACACGGTGGAGTACGCGAGCACCTTCTTGATGTCCCACTGCTTGAGGCCGATCGACGCGGCGAAAATCGCCGTGAGCGCGCCGATGACGACGACGGTCAGTCCGGCGGCCGGTGCGAGCGAGAAGAGGACATTGCTGCGAGCGATGAGATACACGCCCGCCGTGACCATCGTCGCCGCATGGATGAGCGCGGAGACCGGCGTCGGACCCGCCATGGCATCCGGCAGCCAGACGTAAAGCGGGATCTGCGCGCTCTTGCCGGCGCAGCCCAGAAAGAAGAAGAGGCAGATCGTCGTCACGAGCACGCCGCCGAAGGGCATCCCGCTCGCCGCCGCATTGACGCCGACAAAATCCAGCGCGCCGATGTTGGCGAACAGCATGAACATCGCGACGAGGAAGCCGAAGTCGCCGATGCGGTTGACGATGAACGCCTTCTTGCCCGCATCGGCGTTCGCCTTCTCGCTGAACCAGAAGCCGATGAGCAGATACGAACAAAGACCCACGCCTTCCCACCCGACGAACATCACTGGATAGCTCGAGCCGAGCACCAGCACGAGCATGAAGAAGACGAACAGGTTGAGGTACGCGAAGTAGCGCGGATACCCCGGATCGTCGACCATGTAGCCGACGCTGAAGATGTGAATCAGCGTGCCGACGCCGGTGATGACCATCACCATCAGCATCGAGAGCTGATCGAGCTGGAAGGCGGCGTCGATCTGCAGATCGCCGACCGGCATCCAGCTGAAGTAGCGCTGAATGAACGGCTCGTGCGAGCCGACCGCACGCATCGCGAGAAAGATCGCGGTCGCGAGCAGGAACGACAGCACGAGCACGCCCGGACCGATCAGGCTCGTGATGGCGGCGTAGCGATGGCGAGCCACCGGATGGTGGTCGTCGCCGTGAGCGCCGCCTTCATCAGGGGCGTGGGCGTTGGAGTCGTGCGAAAGCGCGTGCGAGTCGCCGTGGCTCGCGCTCGGATCGTCGGGGCCGAGATGCACCGCGCTCACGAGCGAGAGCAGCCCGTTGATCACGAAGCCGAGCAGTGGCAGGAGCGGCAGGAGCCAGACATAGCTCGCCGCGGTGCCGCTCAGAGGGTGTGCACCCACCGTCGCTGCATGCTGGAGGAGCATCATCCCTTGAGGAGATTGATGTTCGACAGATTGACCGTCTGACGATGGCGGAACAGGGCGATGATGATCGCCAGCCCCACGGCGGCTTCCGCCGCCGCCACCGTCATGACGAAGAAGACGAAGATTTGACCCGCGACGCCGTACACCTGCGCGAAGGCGACAAAGGTCAGATTCACAGCGTTGAGCATCAGCTCGACGCACATGAAAATGATGATTGCGTTGCGCCGCGTGAGCACGCCGATGACGCCGATCGTGAAGAGAACCGCGCTGAAGAACAGCGACTCAGCGAGCATTTGTACGCTCCTTCCGCTTGCCGAGCACCACCGCGCCAACGATGGCGGCGAGCAGCAGCACGCTCGTCACCTCGAAGGCGAGGAGGTATTCGTGAAAGAGAGGGCCAGCGAGCGGCGCGATCGCGCCGTCCCTCGCCACCTGATTGGCGAGGCTGTTCTCGGGAAGCACGAACGCCGCGGGCACCTGCGCCTTGGTGACCGCGAACACCTGCGCCAGCATCGCGAGACCAACGCCGCCGGCCGCGAGCTTCCACCAGACCCCGCGCGCGTCGGCGAGCTCGGACGGATGCCCGAGGTTGAGCAGCATGATCACGAACAGGAACACGACCATGATCGCGCCGGCATACACGAGCACCTGCATCGTCCCGATGAATTGCGCGTCGAGCAGGACGTAGAGCACCGCGAGGCTGAACATCACGCTCACCAGCCACATCGCCGCCGCCACGGGACTCTTCCGCGTCACGAAGACGAGCGCCGAAATGATCGCGACGAGACCGAAGAAATAGAAAAGAAAAACATAGAAGAGCGAGAGGTTGTTGTGCGTCATTACTCCCCCCTCGGATCGGCAGGATCCCACATCTCGCAGACCGGATGCGTCTGCGCCATCAGGCGCTCGAGATCGTAGACGAAGCCCTCGCGGCTGTACTCGGCGTTCTCGTAGTGACGTCCCAGATGAATCGCCTCTTCCGGGCAGACTTCCTGGCAGTAGCCGCAGAAGATGCAGCGGAACTCGTCGATCTCGAAGACGAGCGGATAGCGGTTGCCCTGCTCGTCTTCACCCGGCACGAGCTTGATGCAGTTGGCCGGACACACCGATGGGCAAAGCCCGCAGGCGACGCACTTGGCCTTGCCGTCTTCCGTCGTGAGCATGCGATGCGTGCCGCGCCACCGCTTGGAGATCGACTCCCTCTCCTCGGGATACTGTGTGGTCACCTTCTCTTCGAAGATGTGCCGCAGCGTGCGTTTCAACCCGCCGAGGGTCGCCCGCACGTAGCTGACTTCATCGATCGGTCGGTGGACGACCTTGACGCCGATAGACATCAGTCTCCAGACTCGGGGACACGAGGAGCAGGATGCGGCGCGCTGACGGCGCGCAGCTTGTCGAGATCACGCCGGTTCAGCCGCGAAGATGCGGGACTGATGAGCCGCCCGCGATCGACGATGTAGAAGAGGATGACGACCGCCGCCAGGTTCATCAGGATCAGCCCCGTGTGGAAGGGCACCGACCCGCGCGCGAAGCCGAACGCGTCGAGCGCGAGCACCGTCGTAGCGACGGCGACGATATAGCCGAGCGAGAGCGGCAGCAGGAACTTCCAGCCGAGCGACATGAGCTGATCGTAGCGGAAGCGCGGCAGCGTCCAGCGAATCCACATGAAGAAGAAGACGAAGAACAGTGTCTTGGAGGCGAAGGCGCAAAACGTGAGCAGCGTTTTGAGGCCCGTGTGCGGCGCGACGTTGTCCCACAGCGTGAACGGAATGTCCCATCCGCCGAAGAACAGCGTGGCCATCAGCGCGCTCGCCGTGAGCATGTTGCAGTACTCGGCGATGAAGAACAGCGCGAACTTCATCGCGCTGTACTCGGTGTGATAGCCGGCGATCAGCTCCTGTTCCGCTTCCGGAAGGTCGAACGGCAGACGGTTCGTCTCCGCGAACGCCGCGATGAGGAAGATGAAGAAGGCCACCGTGAGATTCAGCACGTTCCATGTCTCGAACGCCTGCTGATTCACGATCTTCGCCATGGACACGTTGCCCGCAAGAAGCAACACGGGAATGGTACTCATCCCCATGGCAATCTCGTAGGAGATCATCTGTGCGCTCGAACGGAGTCCGCCGAGGAGCGCATACTTGTTGTTCGACGACCAGCCGGCGATGACGATACCGTACACACCCATCGACGAGAAGGCGAGAATGAACAGGAAGCCAACGGGCATCGGCGCCAACACCATCTCGATGACCCCCCATCGCGAGCCCCACGGGGCGGCGAAGGGAATCACCGCCCACGTGATGAACGCCGGAACGAACGAGAGCGCAGGCGCCAGGATGAACAGCGGCAGGTTCGCAGCGGCCGGGTACGTCTCCTCCTTCACGAAGTTCTTCAGCCCGTCGGCGATCGGCTGCAGCCATCCCTTACCGACGCGGTTGGGGCCATGCCGGTCCTGCATCCACGCCGAGACCTTTCGCTCGGCAAGAGTGAACAGCGCGGCACCGAGCATATAGAGCACGAAGACGACGATCAACTTGACGAGCGTCGCCACGAGCCACACGCCAAAGTGCGGCTCGGTAGTCGGACCGGTGATCTGCAGCAGCGCGGGCATCGGAATCATCTGGACGCCCCCGCCATCGCGCTCGCCGCCACGGCACCCTTGAGTGCCAGCTTGTCGTACGACATGCCGGCGAAGGCGGCATGCGATGCGGCCAGCGCATCGAACGCCTGCGACGCCGTCCAGTAGCCCTGCCCTTCGCCCATCGCCGCGAGAAGATCGCCGATGGCGAGGAAACTCGGACGCGCGAGACCGGGCGCGGCCTTCGCCTGCAGGAAGCGCTGCACGCGGCCGCGCAGATTCGTGAAGGTGCCGTCCTCTTCGACGCAGTTGGCGATCGGCAGCACGATGTTCGCGCCATGACGCGCCCAGACCGGGAGCGTCGTGCCGATGACGATCACCGCGCCTGCCCTGGCCGCGTCGCTCGCGTCGAGGCCGTCCAGCGCTTCGTCGGCGACGATGAGGACGTCGCCCGCCTGCATGTCGCGCAGCGGCGTTTCCGACCGGCTGAAGCCTGCGAGCTCGGCGCCGCGTACATTCGCCGCCCGATCGGCACGCAGCGCGAGATCGTCGACGCCGGGCAGCGGCGCTTCCTGGCCCTGATTCACCCGGAACGTACCCGCACCACCGGTCGTCGCGACCAGCCTGCCCAACAGGAAGAGCGCTTCATTCGAGAGGTTCGGCGAGGCGAGCACGAAGGCCCGCTTTCCATCGAGCAGCTTGGCCGCCGCGGGCAGCGCGACTTCCCAGTCAGCTTTCACGAGCACGCCGTTCTGTCGCACGAGCGGCGAGTCGACGCGATCGGCGCGATTCATCCAGCGGTAATTCAACCGCCCGTGATCGCACATGAAGTACTCATTCACGTCCGCGTTGGGACGCGGCCGGAGCCGCACGACCTGATTGTCGCGCGTCTCCACGATCATGTTACACCCCTGCGAGCAGTTCGGGCAAACCGACGCGGAGCGATCGAGCTCCCAGGCACGCGCCTTGTTGAGCGAGTCCTTGGAGAGCAGCGCGCCCACCGGGCAGAGGTCGATCACGTTGCCAGCCCAGGCGTGCGTCATGTCTTCGCCCTCGAACTTCCCGATCAGCGCGCGATCGCCGCGCTCCACGACCGCGAGCACCGGATCGCGCGCGACGGCGTCCATGAACCGGACGCAGCGCGTGCAGAGGATGCAGCGGTTCGCGACGTACATCACGTCACCGCCGAAGTCCTCGGCCGGATTGAAGCGCTTGGGCTCGCGGGAGCGCCCTTCGGCGCGGCCTTCCTGATAGGTGTAGTCCTGGAGCTCGCACTCGCCGGCCTGATCGCAAATCGGGCAATCGAGCGGATGGTTGATGAGCAGCATCT
>Ga0208080_1000082_pt1 | contig 43207 bp, 35 predicted proteins | sample NGESurdeep092012_3_FD_184476 | JGI IMG/M metagenome (GOLD analysis project Ga0208080, IMG submission 184476) | Arctic peat soil microbial communities from Barrow, Alaska - NGEE Surface sample 210-3 deep-092012 (SPAdes) | ecosystem: Environmental > Terrestrial > Soil > Wetlands > Peat ...
TTGCGGCGGACCATGCGGCGCGTTCGGCAACGGGGCTGAAAACGCCTGCATCTGATATCGGGCAGCGCCCGGCTTGGCAAGAAAAACGCAGCCCTGCGGCGGGCCAAGAGCCTTCTTTTGACGCGTTTTCCAAGCGCGAACCGGTCCCCACTTCGCTCGAAAACGCTTTGCTCAGCTGCCCAAGCGGGCCAGAAAGCCGCGCCAGCCGCCGGCCTGGCCCTGCGCCGGCCCCACTTGTTCCGCGAATTCGTCGCTGACGGGTTCGTCATCGATCCCGGGATCGTCAGGCGCCCGCAGAATCGGGATCACCGGCAGAACAGTTGCCGCGCTGCTCTTCCCGAGATCCCCGCGCGCGCGGAACAGCGGCGCCGCCGTCATCGACGGCGATTCGGTTGGCGGCGGCGACGGCGCGGCCGTCGCGGCCGGGGTCGGTTCGGCAACCGCAACTGGCTCCGGCGAATTGTCCGGTAAATTATCCTGCGCCGCCACCGGCGCGGCCTCTAGCCGGACTTCGCGCGGCGGCTCGACGCGGCGCGGCGCCAGCATCTCCTCGTTGAATGCGGTGGATTCGATCGCCGCATTCTTGTCCGAAGGCAATGAAGCCAGAGGCATCTGCCATTGAAAGGCATCCAGCCGGCCGGTCACCGGCGACACCGGCCGCCAGCGATCGCTGACATATCCATCCGCGGTCCACACCGGATCGTGCAGCGCGCGCACCGCGCGCAGGGTCCACGCCCGCGCCCGGCCGCTGTCGCCATGTTCGGTGCGCTCGATTTCCGCCATCAGCATCGCGACCCGCTGGGTGGGCGCCGCGATGAACGGCGCCAGCACTTCGCGCGCGCGGGCAAACTCCGTGGCATCGATGGCGGCGCGGGCAATGGCCAGCGCGCCCTCGAGATGACCGGGCGCCCTGGCGGCCAGCGTCTCGACCCGCACCAGCCGCTGCCGCGCGGAATCGCCGAGCTTCACATGGGCATAGGCGTCGGCGAGATCGGGATGCGGATGCTCAAGCCACGCCGCCTCGATGATCCGCATCGAGCGCCGCACCTGATGCGCCTCGCTCTGATATTTGCTGGCCAGCACCGCCGCCGGCACCAGCGTCGGCGCGAGCTTGACCGCTTCCATCGCGCTGTCGCGCGATAGATCCCGGTCGACATTCTCCAGTTCCAGCGCGCGCGCCGTCAGCAGCACGCCGCGCTGGCGCCGCCAGGCAGCCTTGTCGATCAGCCCCGAAGAGAGATTGTTGTCGAGGATGGTCAGCGCGCCGCTCCAGTCGCCCTTGGCGCAGCGAAATCCCAGCACCGCGTGCGACGCCCAGGTCGATGCCGGCGCAAGCTTCAGCGCCTCTTCCGCGATCATCACCGCGGAGACCGGATCGTCGGCGCGCTGCGCTTCGATGAACAACCCGCGCAAGCCCAATAGCCGCGTGTCCTCGCGTTCGGCCATGGCGCGGAACGCGCGCTGCGCGCCTTCGCGGTCGCCGTCGAGCTGCGCCGATTGCGCGTGCAGCAGTAACGCCAATGGGTCGTGCGCCGCGTGGCGGCGCGCAACCTCGGCGTGGGCGCGGGCGGCTTTGGAATCGCCGTGCCCGATCGCGAGCAGCCCGTGGGTGATGGCATGGCGGCCGCGCGCCCGACGCCGTTCGCGCCGGCTGCGCCGGATCCTTTCCGGCGTGCGCCAGAGCGCGCGCAGGATGCTCCATACCAGCATCGCCGCGACGATGATAACGCCGAGCGCCAGCGCGAATACCGGCAGCGAGGTCTCGATGCGCCAGCCGCCCCACGACAGCACGACGTCGCCGCTCTGATCGGCAATCCACGCCGCGCCCAAAGCCGCGAGCGCAATCAACACCAAAAACAGAATGATCCGATGCATCGAAATCCTATTGGGCCGGTTTGGCGAGCGCCGCCATGGCCTCGGTCGCGAATTGACGCGATGCGGCGAGCGCCGCGTCGCGCGCATCGGCCTTGTCGATCCAGGCTTGCGCGGCGGCGCGATCGGCCGGCGCCAGCGTATTCAATTCGCGCCGTGCCTCGGCGAAGTCGTTGCGCAGCGCCGCCGCGGTGACCCGCGCGACCACAGCGCCGCGACCGTTGCCGACCGCGTCGGTGCGCTCGATGCGGACCAGCTTTGCCGCACCTGCCTGCAGGCGATCGACCAGGCCCGTGCCGGTGGTGGAATTCTCCTGTACCGGCGGCGACAGTTTCGGCACCAGCGTCAGCAGTTCGCGGCTGAGGCTGGCGGCGTTCGGCACGCCCGAGGCCGCGAAGCCCTCGAGCGGCTTCAACGCATTCGCGTCAGCCGCAAACGATTTCGCCGCCGCCAGCGCCGCCGGATAGGGATCGCCGACCCGAACCAGAACGTCGAGCAAGGTTGCCGCCACGATGCGGCGAAGCGGCACGTCATCCGCCGGTTTGGCGTTCGCCTGCGCGGTCTCGGCGCTCTGCGCGCGAGTGGCGCGTTCGATCTGGGCAAGGCGCTCGTTGATCGCGGACAGATCCGGCATTGCTGCGGCTTCGCGCGGCGCCGATTTGACGTCATTGACCGCGGCGGCCAGCTTCTCCGACTGCGCGCGCACGCCGGCGAGTTCGCCACGCAGCGACGCCAAGGATTTCTCCAGTGCCTCGATGCGCGCGGCAGCAACCGGGTCGGGCGCGGGGGCAGGGGGCTTGACTGCCCTGGCCTCGATATCGGCGACCCGCGAAGTGAGCGCGTCGATCGCCGCCGCGTTGGCCTGCGGAGCTTGCGTTGTCGGAACCGCGGGCCATCCCGAGAGCCAGACCACCAAGATCACCAGCGCGGCAGCGGCGGCGCCGGTAATTGCTGCAATGATGGCCGAGGAATTCGCCGCCGAAGGCCCGCGGGACGATCGCTCGGGCTCTGCGCCGGCGCCGGCATCCTGGGTCTCGCCTGTAACCTCCGACGCTTCGAGGTCGATGGTGTGCGGCGCGCGTTTGGGCCGGCCCGAATCCGGCGTCATTCCAGTGTCTTCGGGCCTGTCATCGACCATCGCCACGGTTCCCTGTCTGCTGTAGCCGGACGTTACCAGATTCGGCACGCCCTCGGCTCTGACTGAATCAGAGCCGAGGCTCTAATCTCTTGTTTTGACGCGTTTTCCCAGCCCGAACCGGTGTCCGCCCCGGGATCGCGTCCGGGCCAGGCTTCGCTCGAAAACGCTGTTTAGCGCGATCAGGGGCGCAACGCACGGTCCAGCACCTCGAACAAGGCATTTTCATGCGGCGAGGCCGCCACCATCACCTGCGTGGCCCCGGCGTCGCGGACCACAGACGCCACCGCATCGGAGATGCAGCATTGCGGGATCGCCAAGGCCGAGATTTCGACGCCGGCGGCCCGCGCCGCCTCCAGGAAGGCGCGCGCGCTGCGCCGCGAATAGTGCAGCACCGCCTCGACCTGATTGGCGGCGAAGGCGTCACATGTTTCGCGCGGCAGGCTGGACAGCGGAACCATCCGGTAAGTGGTGTGGGTGACGACGGAAAAACCGCGCTCGCCGAGTTCGCCGGCAAGATCGCGCGCCAGATCCGCACCGGCAAGATAAAGCAGCGTGCTGGATTTCTTCAGCTCCTTCGCCTTGACGCTTGCGAGCACGAGATCGCGAAGCGCCGTGGCGTCGCCATTGGCCGGGATGACTTTTTCGAATCCAATGCCGCGGGCGGCGGATGCGGTATGCTCTCCGACCGCGAACAACGGCAGCTTGAGCAAACGGCTGCCCTTGAGGTGAGGCGCGATGCCGCGCAACGCATTGGCGCTGGTGACGATGACCGCGCCGTAGCGCGCGTCCTCGTCATCGTGGAACGCGACCGGTTCGAACCGCAGCATCGGCGCCCGCAGAGCCTCGAAACCTCTGGCGCGCAGCGCAGAGGCCGTGGTCTCGTCGTCAGGATGCGGGCGGGTGACGAGAACAGCCATGCGTCAAACTCTCAGCCCCAGGAATTCTGCTGCGCGGACGATTGCACTTTGCGACCTCGCAATGCTACCGGAGAGGAGGAAAAACGCCGGTTTCGCCGATAACGCAAGGGCTCACATTGGGGAACGACACGCGGATACTGATGCGGACTCTGGTTCTTGGGATCGAGACCACCTGCGACGAAACCGCAGCCGCGGTGGTCGAGCGCCTGAGCGACGGGTCGGGGCGAATCTTGTCCAATATCGTCCGCTCGCAGACCGAGGAGCACGCCCGGTTCGGCGGCGTGGTGCCGGAGATCGCGGCGCGCGCCCATGTCGACGTGCTCGACGGCATCGTCGAAAGCGCCATGAAGGAAGCGGGGGTTGGCTTTGCGGAGCTTTCGGCGGTCGCCGCGGCCGCGGGCCCCGGCCTGATCGGCGGCGTGATCGTGGGCCTCACCACCGCCAAGGCGATCGCGATGGTGCACAACACGCCGCTGATCGCGGTGAACCATCTCGAGGCCCACGCGCTGACGCCGCGGCTGACCTGCGCGCTGGCGTTTCCCTATTGCCTGTTTCTCGCCTCCGGCGGCCACACCCAGATCGTCGCCGTCAGCGGCGTCGGCAAATATGTGCGCCTTGGCACCACCGTCGACGACGCCATGGGCGAGGCCTTCGACAAGGTGGCAAAAATGCTCGGGCTGCCCTATCCGGGCGGACCGGAGGTCGAGCGCGCAGCCAGCGGCGGCGATCCCAGGCGCTTTGCATTCCCGCGGCCGATGCTCGGGCGCGCCGACGCCAATTTCTCGCTGTCGGGATTGAAAACCGCGGTGCGCAACGAGGCCAGCCGGCTGGCACCGCTGGAGCCGCAGGACATCAGCGATCTCTGCGCCAGCTTTCAGGCGGCGGTACTGGAATCGACGGCCGACAGGCTGAGCGTCGGCCTGAGACTGTTTCACGAGCAGTTCGGCCCGCCCCGCGCGCTGGTCGCCGCCGGCGGCGTCGCCGCCAACCAGGCGATCCGCGGCGCATTGCAGGATGTCGCGGCAAAAGCGCAGACCACGCTGATCATCCCGCCGCCCGCTTTATGCACCGACAACGGCGCGATGATCGCCTGGGCCGGCGCCGAACGGCTGGCGCTGGGCATGATCGATACGATGGACGCACCGCCCCGCGCGCGCTGGCTGCTCGATGCAAATGCCACCGCGCCGGCGGGATTTGCCAATACCCGCGCTGGTTTCTAGGACTTCTCCATGGGCAATAAATCATGCCGCGAGCGCAGTTTACCTCTCCCCGCCTGCGGGGAGAGGTCGGATTGCCTCGGCGATGCGAAAGCATCGTCCGGTGCAATCCGGGTGAGGGGGTACCGCGCTCACTTCATCTTCAGAACTTGCGGATGCAGCCCCTCACCCCAACCCTCTCCCCGCAAGAGCGGGGCGAGGGAGTGCAGCTGAGGCCGCCCGATGCCGTCTTATAAATCTGTCGCGGTGATCGGCGCCGGCGCGTGGGGGACGGCGCTGGCCGGCGTCGCCGCGCGCGCCGGGCGCGATGTCGTTCTTTGTGCTCGCGATACCGCGATCGCCTCGCAAATAAAGTCGACGCGCGAAAATCCGCGGCTGCCCGGCAGCCTTCTCGACTCAGGCGTTGAGGTCACCGGTGATATTGCCCTTGCTGCGCGCGCGGACATTATCCTGATCGCAACGCCGGCGCAGAATTTGCGCGAAGCCGTGGTCGCGCTCGCCCCTCATCTCGCCAGGGCAACGCCTGTGATCGCCTGCGCCAAGGGCATCGAGCGCGGCACCCACAAATTCATGACCGAAGTGATCGCCGAGGCCGCGCCCGATGCGATCCCGGCCATCCTGTCGGGGCCGAGTTTTGCCGAGGACGTGGCGCGCGGCCTTCCCACGGCGGTGACGCTGGCGGCGAAGGATGAAGGGCTCGCGAGCGCGCTGGTGCAGGCGTTGGGTTCCTCGACCTTCCGGCCCTATCACACGTCAGATGTCCGCGGCGTCGAGATCGGCGGCGCGGCGAAAAACGTGCTGGCGATTGCGGCCGGAATCGTGGTCGGCAGGAAATTCGGCGCGTCGGCGCAAGCGGCGCTGACCACGCGCGGCTTCAGCGAGTTGGTGCGACTCGGGCGCGCCTGCGGCGCGCGCGGCGAAACCATGTCGGGACTCTCCGGCTTGGGCGATCTGATCCTGAGCTGCTCCAGTCCGCAGTCGCGCAATTTCGCGCTCGGCATGGCGCTGGGGCGCGGCGAACCGCGACCGCGCAATAAACTCGCCGAAGGCGAATTCACCGCACCGGTGCTGATCGAACTGGCGGCTTCGCAAAATGTCGATATGCCGGTATCCAATGCGGTGGCGGCGATATTGAGCGGGGCCGTGACGATCGACGCCGCGATCGAAAGTCTGCTGACGCGGCCATTCAAGGCGGAGGGATGACGATGGCGTACTGGCTGGTGAAATCCGAACCTTCGAGCTGGTCGTGGGATCAGCAAGTGGCAAAAGGCGCCAAGGGCGAAGCCTGGACCGGCGTGCGCAATTTCACAGCGCGGCAGAATCTGGTGAAGATGAAGAAGGGCGACCGCGCCTTCTTCTATCACTCCAACGAGGGCAAGGAGATCGTCGGGATCGCCCAGATCATCAAGGAAGCCTATCCCGATCCCAGCGACAAGACCGGCAAGTTTGTCTGCGTCGACCTCAAGGCCGACAAACCCTTGAAGACGCCGGTGACGATGGCGGCCATCAAGGCCGACAAGCGACTGACCGACATGGCGCTGGTGAAATATTCGCGGCTGTCGGTTCAGCCGGTGACGGCGGACGAATGGAAGATCGTCTGCAAGATGGGCGGCGTATAACGGTTACGCCGCGACGGTCGCCACCACCTGCGCCAGCAGCTGCTCGCGCTTCGATTGCGAGCGATAGCCCTTCATCGTCGCGGCGAAGCGCTCGAGGATGCCGTCCTCGAAGGCGGTGACGATGGTATCGTGGACGTAGCTCTTGCGGCAGATCGCCGGCGTATTCGACAGCTCATCCGCGGCGGCGCGGACGGCTTCCAAAACCTGCTTGCGGCGGCCACGCGCGCTTGCGGCCGGTGAAATCCGCGACAGCGACTCCAGCACCACGGCTGACGCCATCAAAGTGCGGAAATCCTTCAGCGAAATCTTGATGCCGGCGATCTCGCGCAGGAACGCATTGACCTGGGTGGTTGAGACGGCGCGGACGTTGCCGGAATTGTCCCGGTACTGGAACATCCGCTTGCCCGGCACGCCGCGCAGGATGCCGATGGCGCGCACCAGCTTGGCGGCGTCGCATTCCTTGCGCACGGCCTTGCCGCCCTTCGCCTTGAAGGTCAGCACGACGCCATCGTCTTCCAGCACGACGTTGGACTTCAACAGCGTGGTGGCGCCGCGGGTGCCGTTGAGGCGGGCGTAGGATTCGTTGCCCGGACGGATCGCGGTGCGCGCGATCAGCTCGATCACCGCCGAGAGCGCGAATTCGCGGGTCGGCGCGTCGCCCGACAGATGAGCTGAGACGTTGCGGCGAATTTTCGGCAGCGCCCCGACCAGCCGCGCCAGCCGATGGGCCTTGCGCTGTTCGCGGACCTTTTCCCAATCGGAATGATAGCGGTATTGCAGCCGGCCCGCGGCGTCGCGGCCGACGGCCTGCAAATGCGAACTCGGATCGGGGGCGTAGCGCACCTCGGCATAGGCCGGGGGCACCGCCATCGAGTGCAGGCGCTTGATGGTGCCGGTGTGGCGAATCGCCGTCCCGTTGGCGCGAACGAATGAATAGCTCTTGCCGCGCTTGATGCGGCGGATGGTCAGCTCGTTCTGATCGCCGAGCTTCAGGCCGAGTTCTTTGGCGAGGGTTTCGACGCTCGCGTGCGGGCCCGGCGTCGCGGCAACGACAGGATCGGCGGAAACGGGCCGCGCAGCCTCGAAATTCTGCTGATCCATCATGACTTTAGACGCCTTGCTCCGAATGGTCTTGGGTAATGCGGGCTATCCGGCTTTGGTTCCGGCAGCGCCGCCTGCCTTCGAGGGGGCCATTTAGGGGCTAATGGCCGCGAGCGCCAGCCCATCGTCCGGAAATTACGGTTCCTGGTTACCGTTGGGTCTGTAAGCTGGGGGTTTGGAGGATTTTTCGGACCCCGGAAAACGCGATCGTGATTGCGGCAGACCGGGGCTGGATGCCGGTCGCCGCCTCCGATTCGCCTGCGATTTGATCCCGCGCATGGCGAGGAGCCCGCCAAAGGTCCTATTTGTTCCGCTTGTCGGAACCATCGGGCCCGACGCATAATCGTTGCAACAAAAGACGGCCTGCAGTGTCCGCGTTCATTGGCCGCATGGGTGGAGGGTAAAGATGTCCGACAAGATTTACGATGTGCCCGCGGAATGGGCCAAGCGCGCCTGGGTCAATCAGGCCAAGTACCAGGAGATGTATGCGCGCTCGGTCAGCGATCCCAACGGATTCTGGGCCGAACAGGCCAAGCGCATCGACTGGATGAAGCCTTTCACCAAGGTCGAGAACTCATCCTTCGCGCCCGGCCACATTTCGATCAAATGGTTCGAGGACGGCGTCCTCAATGTCGCCTGGAACTGCATCGACCGGCATCTCGAAAAGCGCGGCGACCAGACCGCGATCATCTGGGAGGGCGACAATCCCTCGGAGTCGAAGCACATCACCTATCGGCAGCTGCACGACGAGGTCTGCAAATTCGCCAACATCCTGCGCACCCGCAACGTCAAGAAGGGCGACCGCGTCACGATCTATCTTCCGATGATTCCGGAGGCAGCCTACGCGATGCTGGCCTGCGCGCGGATCGGCGCCATCCATTCGGTGGTGTTCGCCGGCTTTTCGCCTGACAGCCTCGCCCAGCGCATCACCGACTGCGAATCCAAAATCGTCATCACTGCCGACGAAGGCCTGCGCGGCGGCAAGAAAGTGCCGCTGAAGACCAATGTCGATGCCGCGATCGCCAAGACTGGCGGGGTCGATTGGGTCGTCGTGGTCAAGCGCACGGGTGCTGCGGTCGACATGAACCCCTCGCGCGATCTTTGGTACCACGAAGCCGCGGAGATGGTGACCACGGAATGTCCGTGCGAACACATGCACGCCGAGGATCCGCTGTTCATCCTCTATACGTCGGGCTCGACCGGCCAACCCAAGGGCGTGCTGCACACCAGCGCGGGCTATCTGGTGTTCGCCGCGATGACGCATCAATACGTGTTCGACTATCACGACGGCGATATCTTCTGGTGCACCGCCGACGTCGGCTGGGTCACCGGCCACAGCTACATTCTCTATGGGCCGCTGGCGAACGGCGCGACCACGCTGATGTTCGAGGGCGTGCCGAATTATCCCGACAATTCGCGGTTCTGGAACGTGATCGACAAGCACAAGGTCAACATCTTCTATACCGCGCCGACCGCGATCCGCGCGCTGATGCAGGCCGGCGATGGGCCGGTCAAGAAGACCTCGCGAAAGAGTCTTCGATTGCTTGGCAGCGTCGGCGAGCCGATCAATCCGGAAGCGTGGGAATGGTATCACCGCGTGGTCGGCGACGAGCGCTGCCCGATCGTCGATACCTGGTGGCAGACCGAGACCGGCGGCATTCTGATTACCCCGCTGCCCGGCGCGACCAAACTCAAGCCCGGTTCGGCGACGCAGCCATTCTTCGGGGTGGTGCCTGAAATCGTCGATGCCGACGGCAAGGTGCTGACAGGCGAATGCCAGGGCAATCTGTGCATAGCCAAATCCTGGCCGGGGCAGATGCGCACCGTCTATGGCGATCACGCCCGTTTCGAGCAGACCTACTTCTCGACCTACAAGGGCAAATACTTCACCGGCGACGGCTGCCGGCGCGACGCCGACGGCTATTACTGGATCACCGGGCGGGTCGATGACGTGATCAACGTCTCCGGCCACCGCATGGGCACCGCGGAAGTCGAAAGTTCGCTGGTGGCGCACGCGAAGGTCTCGGAAGCCGCGGTTGTCGGCTATCCCCACGACATCAAGGGCCAGGGCATCTACGCCTATGTGACGCTGATGACCGGCACCGAGCCCAGCGAGGAGTTGCGCAAGGAATTGGTGGCGTGGGTGCGCAAGGACATCGGCCCGATCGCGTCGCCCGACCAGATCCAGTTCGCGCCGGGCCTGCCCAAAACCCGCTCCGGCAAGATCATGCGCCGCATCCTGCGCAAGATCGCCGAGGACGAGCCGGGAAGCCTCGGCGATACCTCGACGCTGGCGGATCCCGCCGTGGTCGACGATCTGGTCGAGCACCGCCAGAACAAGAAGGGCGCGGGGGCGTAAAGCTCCCAGACCTCTCCCCGCTTGCGGGGAGAGCATAGGCCGCCTTCGGCGGCCGTTCTTGGAGAAGAACGCCGAAGCGTCGCTTCGGCTATGGCGCGCGCCGGGCGAGGGGAGTCACCGGCGCACTTCATCTTCGAAACTTGCGGGAAGCCCCCTCATCCCAACCCTCCAAGAGCGAGCTTCGCTCGTCTCGACCGCGCAAGCGTCGGGCGAGGGAGCCCGCTTCCGTCGCGGCAACCTCCGCCCACACCCTCACGTAATCGTCAGCAGCAAGCCGCCCCGGCGATACGTTTTCCCGGCGAGTATTGTTTTCCGGGCATTTACTTTGTTCCCAACATTTTCTTTTTATGGCCATGCCGGGTGCACGGCACAGGCTCGCGGAAACCCCCTGGTTAACGCGAGCGGTTAAAAATGCGTGGGCAAAACCAGCGTTTTTCAGGGTTTTGCACCAAATTTGGCGGCCCCGGCTGGGGTGACCGAACGATGTCATTGAGGATTGCGGTGGCGCTGGCGGCCACCATCGGGGCTGGGATGTTGATATCAACACAGGCCGAGGCGCGGCCGGATATGGTCGGTTTCCGGGGCGACTATTCGCCGGGAACGATAGTGATCAGGACCAATGAGCGCAGGCTCTATCTCATTCTCGATCAGGGCCGCGCCGTGCGCTATCCCGTCGGCGTCGGCAAGGCCGGCAAGCAGTGGGCCGGCGCTACCCGGATCGACGGCAAGTATCGCGAGCCCGCATGGTCGCCGCCGGCCGAGGTGAAGCGCGACAAGCCGTCGATGCCGGACGTGATTCCTGGCGGCTCGCCGCGCAATCCGATGGGCGTCGCCGCGATGACGCTGGCGGGCGGAGAGTATGCCATCCACGGCACCAACATGCCGGGTTCGGTCGGCGGTTTCGTGTCGTATGGCTGCATCCGGATGTTGAACGCTGACATCACCGACCTGTACCAGCGCGTGTCGGTCGGCACGCCGGTGGTGGTAACGCGCTGACACCAACCTTCGTCATTCCGGGATGGCCCGAAGGACCAGACCCGGAATCTCGAAAAGCTCGGCCGCTCGGCCTCTTTCCGTGAACCAAAGAAAATGGCCCCGTGAACTCAATTCGTTCGAAGCCATTGATTGTCGCCATCATTGTGATCAGCGTCGTGATCGCCATCGTATCCCAGCTTGGACATTTTGGATGGGGGTGGTCGCTGCGGACCCGTCAAATCGCGGGTTTTTTGGCATTTGGCCTCAACGCCTTGGTCGCCATTCTGGGATTTTGGACGCCAGAGCGCGCAGCCTGGGCTGCCTATTTGGGCGTAAGCGTTTTGGCTTTTCTCCTATTAAGTGTGGCAACACCGCTAAACAGCCTCTGGATTTTGATGGTCGTTGTTTTCGACTGGCTAAACGCTTCGCTTTAGCCGTCTCGCCGGCTCGGCAACCTTGGCTATGCCTGGTTTGAACGCGCGCCATTGAGGCCGCCAGCGGCATCGGGCCTCAAAAATCCGAGGCGATGCCCTTGGTCTCCCAGTCGCCATACCGGGTCGGTTCCGGGCCCTTCGGACCCTGAAACTCCTTTGCCACCGGCTTGGCATTTGCCGCGGCAGCTTGCCTGCGCGCTTCGGCTTCGGCGAGCGCGCGCTTTGCCGCCGGCGACAGCGGCTTGCGTTCCGGTACAGATGCCTCCGTTGCAGGCAGTGAAGGATCGTCAGTCATCTCTCAATTTCCAGCCGTGGGAATAGCCCGCTCAATTCAGGGCTCTCGCATAAAGATCATATAGCAATCGTGAAATGGCTAGGGCGATTCTTACATTTGGCATATTCCCGTGGCACAGCTGTTGCTCCTTCCGACGGCATGAGCGACAAACGCGAAATCGCTATCCGATCCCCGAGATGTTCCCGCTCCATGCCCCCTCAAAGATTCGCACTGCCATCCGAGGTGCCCGGTCTCGCGGCGCGGCGGATCGCAGCGGATATTCTCGACGGCGTGCTGCATAAGCGACGGACGCTCGACGAGCAACTCGATGGCGCCGCCGCGCATCCCGGACTGACGGCACTTTCCGATCGCGACCGCGCCTTGATGCGGCGCCTGGTGGCGACGATTTTGCGGCGGCTCGGCACCCTGGGCCATGTGCTGTCGCGACTGCTCGATCGCGGCATTCCGACCGACGCGCCGCGCGCGCAAAGCGCGCTTCTGATCGGCGCGGCGCAAATTCTCTGGATGGATGTGCCCGATCACGCCGCGGTCGATCTGTCGGTGCGGCTGGTGCAGTCGGATCGGCGGGCCGCGAAATATGCCGGGCTCGTCAATGCGGTGCTGCGCCGCTGCGCGCGCGAGGGACAACCGCTGATCGACGAGGTCAAGTCGCAGACGCTCGATGTTCCGCCCTGGCTGCTGGCGCGCTGGATCGCCCATTACGGCGAGACGGTTGCACGCGACATCGCGGTGGCGATCAGCCACGAGCCGTCGCTCGATATCACCGTGAAGTCCGATCCCGCGCAATGGGCGACGCGGCTGCACGGCGAGACGCTGCCGACGGGGACCGTGCGCACGCTGCTGCAGGGCCCGGTGACCATGCTGCCGGGCTTCACTGAGGGCCAATGGTGGGTACAGGACGCCGCCGCCGCATTGCCGGCGCGCTTGTTCGGCGACGCCGCCGGCAAGACCATCGCCGATCTCTGCGCCGCGCCCGGCGGCAAGACGGCGCAGCTCGTCCACGCCGGCGCGCGCGTCACCGCGGTCGACCGTTCGCCTGGGCGGATGGCGCGGCTGCGCGACAATCTTACCCGGCTTGCGCTGGAGGCAGAGACCGTGGTGGCCGACGCCGCCGAGTGGCAGGGGGGAAATCGTGGAGGAGGCTTCGACGGCGTCCTGGTCGACGCGCCCTGCTCCTCGACCGGCACCATCCGCCGCCATCCCGACGTCGCCTGGCTGCGGCAGGAAGCCGATATCGGCGCGCTGATGGCGCTGCAGAAGCGTCTGTTGCAAAAGGCGGTCACCCTGCTCCGGCCTGGCGGGACGCTGGTCTATTGTACCTGCTCGCTGGAACCGGAAGAGGGCGAGCAGGCCATATCAGCCCTTCTCGCCAGCGAGCCGGCGGTGCGCCGCGTGCCGATCGAGGCCGGCGAGGTCGCGGGCCTGACCGAAATCCTGACCGCGGAAGGCGACCTGCGCACCCTGCCCTGCCACCTGCCGCATCAAGACCCCCGCTTGAGCGGTCTCGACGGCTTTTACGCGGCGCGGCTGGTTAAATCCTGATTTTGCACCGCATTTCCGCTGCACCGCGCTGATTCGCGCGGTTTCAAGATGGTGTCTTGGCCGCGTTTCCGGATTAAAAGGATTCGCATAGAATCCTCCCAATCAAGGTAAGGCGTGTCGGTCGCTCAACGCAGACGTATTTCGACGCTGATCCTGGGCCGCTTCGCGCGGAAAGTGATGGCGCGCGCGAGCGGCGGCTCGGTGGCGCTGTCGCGGCTGTGGCCGGGCCGCACCGATCGCCTTATCATTGCCCCGCATGACCTGCGCACCGCCGACGCCACCCGCGCGGCTGAAATCTATGCCGGCCGCTTTGTGTTCGCCGGCAAGATCGTGACCTGCCACGGGCGCTCGATCTTCGATCTCGAGCCGCCGTCGGAAGATTGGGAGGTGGCGCTGCTCGGTTTCGGATGGCTGCGGCATTTGCGCGCCGCCGATACCGCGCTGACCCGCGCCAACGCACGCTCGCTGGTCGACGACTGGCTTTCGAATCCGGCGCAGAAACGGCCGGTGGGCCGCCGCGCCGACGTGCTGGCGCGCCGCGTGATCTCGCTGCTGTCGCAGGCGCCCCTGGTGCTCGGCGATACCGACAGCAAATTCTATCGACGTTACTTGCGCGGACTGACGCGCGAAATCCGCTATCTGCGCTACACGATGCTCGACATTCCCGACGGCGTGCCGCGGCTGCAGGTGCTGATCGCGCTTTGCTACGCCTCGCTCTGCCTCGCCAACCAGGCGCGGCACATCCGCACCGCCACGCGCAAGCTTTCCGACGAACTGCAGCGGCAAATACTCCCCGATGGCGGACACATCTCGCGCAATCCCGGCGCGCTGATCGAGTTATTGATCGACCTGTTGCCGCTGCGGCAGACGTTTGCCGCCCGTAACATCGCGCCGCCGGCGGCGCTGTTGAATGCGATCGACCGCATGATGCCGATGCTGCGCTTCTTCCGGCACGGCGACGGCAGCTTCGCGCTGTTCAACGGCATGAGCAGCGCGCCATCGGATTTGCTGGCGACGCTGCTCGCCTATGACGACACCCATGGCGTGCCGATGGCGAACATGCCGCACACCGGCTTTCAGCGCCTCGATGCCGGCGCGATGACGATCATCATGGACACCGGCCCGCCGCCGCCGCCAAGCGTCAGTCACGACGCCCATGCCGGCTGCCTTTCGTTTGAATTATCGTCCGGGCCGAGCCGGATCGTGATCAACTGCGGCATGCCCACCACCGGCCGCGACAACTGGCGCGCCTTTGCGCGCAGCACGGCGGCGCATTCGACCCTGACCTATCACGATACGTCGTCCTGCCAGTTCGTTGAGCTCTCGGCGATGAAGCGGCTGTTGCAGGGCTCGCCGGTTATCAGCGGCCCGGCCACTGTGGAAAGCTATCGCGAGGTGGTCGGCAACGGCGTGCTGCTGAACACGTCGCATGACGGTTACCTGGCGCGGTTCGGCGTGGTGCATCGCCGGGTGCTGATGGTCGCGCATGACGGCTCCAGGCTCGACGGCGAGGACACCGTGTCGCCGGCGCCGGGCGCCCGGATCAAGGGCCACGAGACCGACTACGCGCTGCGGTTTCATCTGCACCCTTCGGTGAAGGCGAGCCGGCTCAGCGACGGGCGCGGCGTGATGCTGGTGCTGCCGAACCGCGACGTCTGGACCTTCGAGGCGCTCGACGACAAGGTTGAGCTGGAGGACAGCGTGTTCCTGGCGGGAAACGACGGCCCGCGCCGCACCGCCCAGATCGTGATTCGGCAGGATTCGCGCCACGCCGCCAGTATCCGCTGGAGTTTTGTGCGCTCGACGAGTTCGGCCTCGGCGACGACGGCGAGACGCAACGCGCGCCGCGAGCCGGAATTGCCGTTGTCGTGATTCGCGTTCCCTCCCCCTTGTGGGGGAGGGAGATTTCCACACCCGATCTTCGCCGGTTTCGTGGCTGACCAAACCGTGCTACCCGGCGGGTCTGTCATTTAGGATCCATATATGACCGACCATCCGCGCCGCGTAACCCGCGCCCTGTTGTCCGTGTCCGATAAATCCGGACTGATCGAATTCGCCCGCGCGCTTTCAGGCCACGGCATCGATCTCGTCTCCACGGGCGGTACCGCCAAGGCGATTGCTGCGGCGGGGTTGAAGGTCACGGATGTTTCGGAGCTGACCGGATTTCCGGAAATGATGGATGGAAGGGTCAAGACCCTGCATCCGAAGGTGCACGGCGGGCTGCTCGCTATCAGAGACAACGCCGAACATGCGCAGGCGATGAAGGCGCACGGCATCGCGCCGATCGATCTCCTGGTGGTCAATCTCTATCCATTCGAGGCGACCGTCGATAAGGGCGCCGGCTTCGAGGAGTGCATCGAGAATATCGACATCGGCGGGCCTGCGATGATCCGCGCTGCGGCGAAGAACCATGACGACGTCGCTGTCGTCGTCGAAGCGCAGGATTATCAGGCCGTGCTCGACGAACTCGCCGCCAACCAGGGCGCGACAACGCTGACGCTGCGCCGCCGTCTCGCCGCCAAAGCCTATGCCCGCACCGCCGCCTATGACGCCGCGATCTCGAACTGGTTCGCGCTTCAGCTCAGGACCGACGCGCCGGATTTCCGCGCCTTCGGCGGCCGGCTGATCCAGGCGCTGCGCTACGGCGAGAACCCGCACCAGACGGCCGCCTTCTACCGCACGCCCGACAACCGGCCGGGCGTCGCCACGGCGCGGCAACTGCAGGGCAAGGATCTGTCGTACAACAATATCAACGACACCGACGCGGCCTATGAATGCATCGCCGAGTTCGATCCGGCGCGCACCGCGGCCTGCGTCATCGTCAAGCACGCCAATCCCTGCGGCGTCGCCGAGGGCGCCGACCTCGTCAGCGCCTATCGCAAGGCCTTCGCCTGCGACACCCAGTCGCCGTACGGCGGCATCATCGCTGTCAATCGCACGCTCGATGCCGATACCGCGCGCGTCATCACGGAAATCCTGACCGAAGTCATCATCGCGCCCGATGCGACCGAGGAGGCCATTGCGATCATCTCAAAGCGGAGGAATTTGCGCCTGCTGCTCGCAGGCAGCCTGCCCGATCCGCGTGCGGCGGGCCTGACTGCAAAAACCGTCGCCGGCGGCTTGCTGGTGCAGAGCCGCGACAACGCCGTGGTCGACGACATAACGCTGAAGACGGTGACCAGACGTGCGCCTACCGAAGCGGAGCTGCGCGATCTCAAATTCGCGTTCCGCGTCGCCAAGCATGTCAAATCCAACACCATCGTCTACGCCAGGGATCTCGCCACCGTCGGGATCGGCGCCGGGCAGATGAGCCGGGTGGATTCCGCGCGCATCGCCGCGCGCAAGGCACAGGATGCCGCCGATGAATTGAAACTTGCCGCGCCGATGACCAGGGGCTCGGTGGTGGCGTCGGACGCGTTCTTTCCGTTTGCCGACGGGCTGCTGGTCGCCATCGAAGCCGGCGCCACCGCCGTGATTCAGCCGGGCGGATCGATCCGCGACGATGAAGTCATCAAGGCCGCCGACGACGCCGGCATCGCCATGGTGTTCACCGGCGTCAGGCATTTCCGGCACTGAGTGAGTCGTCATTCCGGGGCGCGCGGTAGCGCGAACCCGGAATCTCGCGCCGTATCATCTCCAGATTCACCGCCACGCCTTCTGGCTTTCGATCGCCATCGCGCCCGCCCCGGCCGGCAGCGGCGGGAATGGCATCCGGCCTGAGGAATTCAGCGTCGAAAATTACGCGATCGGCAGTCACGTCAATGTCGGCGTGTTGATCGATGGACGGCCGGAGACACGGTCTTATTCGCTGGTCGGCGACGTCAACCCTGATGGCTACCGGATTGCCGTTCGGCGCGCGCCCGACAGTCGCGGCGGCTCACTCTACATGTGGTCGCTGCGGCCAGGCGCGCGCATCGAGGTATCAAGTCCGGCTTCGCTGCTCGAGATCGACTGGTCGCGAACGTCTTATTGTCTGATCGCGGGCGGGATCGGCACTACACCGATCGTCGGCATTTCGAGTGCGTTGATGCGCCGGAACGCCGAAGTAGAGCTGCACTACGCCGTCACGTCGCGGCACGATGCCGCGTTTCTCGATGAACTGTCTGTGCTCGGAGATTGTTTGATCGTCCATGCAAGCGACGAAGGCAAGCGGATCGATCTGGACGAAACTTTCGGTCGTCTGCCGCCGGATGCGCTGGCGATCATATGCGGCCCGATGCGCCTTCTCGAAGCGGCACGACGCAGCTGGGCGTCGGCCGGACGCATGCCGGCCGATTTGCGATACGAGACATTTGGCTCGAGCGGTCTTTTGCCGACAGAATCGTTTCGCGTCCGGATCGATAATTCCGGCCGAGAGATCGTGGTTCCCGAAAACAAATCGATGCTGGATGCGCTCAACGATGCCGGCCTTGAGGTGATGTCGGACTGCCAGCGCGGCGAATGCGGCGTCTGCGCGATCGACGTCATTGCCGTGGACGGCCAGATCGATCATCGCGACGTGTTCTTTAGCGATCACCAGAAAAAGGCGAACGGCAAGATCTGTCCCTGTGTCTCGCGTGCCGTCGGTGCTATTACCGTAAATACGCTCTATCAGAGCGACGCCCGCTAGCGCCCCTTATCTTCCCGCACCCGCGCCAGCAGCGCCAATCCCGCTACGAAGAACAGCACCAGCACGGCCATGCCGGCCTTCTGGCTTGCGGTGACCGCCGTGATAATCCCGATCAGCAGCGGCCCGACGAACGACGTGACCTTTCCGGTCAGCGCGAACAGTCCGAAATATTGCGCGGTGCGGTCTTTCGGCGCCATGCGGATCAGCAGCGTCCGTGACGCCGCCTGCAGCGGCCCGCCGGCCGCGCCGATCAGACATCCGAGCACCAGATAGGCGCGTTCCGCGGCGCCGGAAAACAGCGCGCCGCCCGGCGCGGGAGGTGCGACCTTGATGAACAGGATCGTCTCCTTGTCCACCAGCAGAATTGCAACGACCGACAGCAGCAGGATCAGCATGCTGCCGGCGATCACGCGTTTGGGCCCTAGGGAATCATCGAGCTTGCCGCCAAACCACGCGCCAAAAGTGCCGGCGATCGCCAGCAGGATGCCGAAACTGCCGATCTCTATCGTTTGCCAGCCGAAGGTGCCGGCGGCATAGATACCGCCGAAGGCGAACAGCGATACCAGACCATCGGTATAGACCATGTTGGCGAGCAGAAATGCCGCCATCGATTTCCGCTTCGGCAATTCGGCAAGTGTTTGCCTCAAATCCGTCAATCCCTCGCGCAGCGCTTCGCGCACCGGGCGCTTGGCGGGATAATCCGGCGTCAGCAGGAACATCGGCAGCACGAAGATGATGAACCAGATGCCGGTCAGCGGGCCGGTGATGCGGTCGCCCTGATGGGTGACGGGATCGAGACCGAACAGCGGCGTGAACCCGAACAGCGTGCGTCCGGTGTCAGGATTTGCAGCGAGAAAGCCGAGCACCAGGATGAGGCTGAGGATGCCGCCGACATAGCCGGTGGCCCAGCCGGTGCCGGACAATCGCCCGATCCTGTCCGGCGGCACCAGCGACGGCATCATCGCATTGTTGAAGACGGTGGCGAATTCGACGCCGATGGTCGCAAGCCCATAGGCGAGCAGCAGCGGTGCAATCACGCTTGCGTCGCCAGGCTTGCCAAACCACATCAGGCAGGAGCCGATCACCAGCAGCGCGCCGAACGCCGCGATCCATGGCTTGCGGCGACCGCTGGCGTCCGCGATGGCGCCCAGCACCGGCGACATCAGCGCGATCACCAATCCCGCAGCCGCGGTCGCAAAGCCCCACAGCGCCTGTCCGCTCGCGGGATCGGAGGCCACATGCATGGCGAAATAAGGCGCAAACACGAAGGTGGTGATCAGCGTGAAATAAGGCTCCGCCGCCCAAGCGAAGAAAATCCAGCTGATGACGGCGGAGCGCGGCGGATAATTCTGCTGCATGCCGGCAATGCGCGCGTCCGAAGCTGTTATCGCCATGCTCGAAATATCCTGCCGAATCACGAGGAGGCGTTTTGCCCGGGGCATCGGAACCCATATAGCATTGGTATTGCGACGGCCCTGCTGACGCTAGATTGAGCTCAACCCGCGGCGGAATTTTGATGACCTGGTTTACATCCGAGCAGCGCAGGATATTCGCAGGCATCTTGCTGGTTGTCGCATGCTGCCTGCCGGCGGCCGCACAGGAGCAACGCCGCGGCTTTTACACGCCTCCCGGTGCGGATGCCATTCATGCGGTCGCCGCCGAACACGGCATGGTGGTCGCGCAGGAAAAAATCGCGGCACAAGTCGGCGCCGATGTGCTGAGGCGCGGCGGCAATGCGGTCGATGCGGCGGTGGCCACCGGTTTCGCCATGGCCGTGACCTATCCGCGCGCGGGAAACATCGGCGGCGGCGGCTTCATGATGATTCACTCGGCGGAGCGCCACGAGGACGTCGCCATCGATTATCGCGAGACCGCGCCGGCTGCGGCCACCCCGGGAATTTTTCTCGGCGCCGATGGCAAACCCGATATCGCAAAGTCGCGCGATTCCGCGCTCGGCATCGGTGTTCCCGGCACGCCAGCGGGATTGACACTGGCACTGGAGAAATACGGCTCGGGCAAATTCACGCTGGCGGATTTGCTGCGGCCGGCGATCGATCTGGCGCGCGACGGCATTGTCGTCACCGACGACAGCGCCGACACGCTGCCGGACTGGCATCGGCGGCTGGCGCGCTGGCCCTCGTCGACGAAGATCTTTTCCCGCGCTGACGGAGGCTCATTGCGCGAAGGCGACACGCTGGTTCAGACCGATCTGGCGGCAACGCTCTCGGCGATCGCAGCGCGGGGGCCGCGCGGGTTTTACGAAGGGCCGGTCGCTGAAAGGCTGGCGAAGGCGATCGAGGACGCCGGCGGCATCATGACATCAGACGATCTGAAATCGTATCAGCCTGTGATCCGCGCGCCGATGCGCGGCACCTATCGCGGATATGACATTGTCTCGATGCCTCAGCCGTCGTCCGGCGGAGTCGTGCTGCTGGAGACGCTGAATATCCTGGAAGGTTTTCCGATGTCCGACATGAAGCAGGGCTCGGCAGCCTCGCTGCATGTCATGATCGAAGCGATGAAGCGCGCCTATGCCGACCGCGCGCGCTATCTCGGCGATCCCGCCTTCGTCAACGCGCCGATTGCCACCCTGATCGCGAAGGATTACGCAGCCAGGCAGCGCGCCAGCATCGATCTCGACCGTGCGACGCCGTGGACCGATGCGCTCTCGGCGACGCCGCCGCGCGAAGGCAGCAACACCACGCATTTTTCGGTCGTCGATAGCCGGGGCAACGCGGTCAGCAACACCTATACGCTGAATTTCAGCTACGGCCTTGGCCTGGTCGCCGACGGCACCGGCGTGCTGCTCAACAACGAGCTCGACGATTTCACCGCGGCGCCCGGTGCGTCGAATGCTTATGGCCTTGTGGGATTCGAGGCCAACCTGCCCGGGCCCGGCAAACGGCCGTTGTCCTCGATGTCGCCGACCATTGTGTTGAAAGACGGCAAGTCGGTTCTGGTGACGGGATCGCCTGGCGGCAGCCGCATCATCTCCACGGTGCTGCAGGTGATCGTCAATGTGCTCGACTACCGCATGGATGTCGCGGCCGCGGTGGCGGCGCCGCGGTTGCACCATCAATGGCTGCCGGATGAAGTGCGCGTTGAGCGCGGTTTCGCCGACGAGACGCTGGCTGCGCTCCGGGCCAAAGGCCATCGCGTGGTCGAATCGCTCGGCCAGACCTCGGCCAATTCGATCGCCGTGACGGAGAATGGATTGCTCGGCGCCCCCGATCCGCGTACCCGTGGCGCGGACGCCGCCGGCCAATAGACCGGTTGCGGACCGCGGATCGGATTTGCCTGATGACAGCATCAGGGATCAGCGTAGGATTTGCACCACCCGCGCAAACCGGCCGCCGTGGGGCTAAGCAAAGGCCGCTCAGAAAATATCCGGGGGGACATCCATCATGAGCATCGTCGAACCATCAGGGGCGATCGAAGTCGCGCCGATCGAGGATTCCAGCCTCCTCGCATTTTATCGCGACATGAATCTGCCGGAGCGGCGGACGTTCTGGGCTTGCGCGTCGGGCTGGGCGCTCGACGGCATGGACTTCATGATCTATCCGCTGGTGATCGGCACCATCATCGCGCTGTGGAAGGTCGATCCCGGCACCGCCGGCCTCGCCGGCACCGTGACGCTGCTGGCTTCCGCGGTCGGCGGCTGGCTCGGCGGCTATCTGGCCGACCGCATCGGCCGCGTCAAAACATTGCAGTTCACGATCCTCTGGTTTTCGTTTTTCTCGCTGATCTGCGCCTTTGTGCAGAATTTTGATCAGCTGCTGATCGCCCGCGCGCTGCTCGGTCTCGGCTTCGGCGGCGAATGGGCTGCCGGCGCCGTGCTGATGGGCGAAGCGATACGTCCGCAATACCGCGGTCGCGCGGTCGGCTCGGTACAGTCAGGCTGGGCGGTCGGCTGGGGCCTTGCGGTGCTGTCGCAGGCGATTCTGTTCTCCTATTTGCCGCCGGAGCTCGCATGGCGCTGGATGTTCGCCATCGGCGCGCTGCCGGCGCTGCTGGTGTTCTTCCTGCGCCGCTATGTGGAGGAGCCGGTGATCGCCGCCGAGACGCGCGCCAAGCAGGTGGCGTCGGGCGTCCGGCCCGCGCTGTGGGAGATTTTCTCAGGCCCCATTCTCAAGACCACGATTCTGGCGTCGCTGATGGCGACGGGTTGCCAGGGCGGCTATTACGCCATCACCTTCTGGGTACCGCGCTTTCTCACCACCGAGCGCAAGCTATCGATCGTAAGCTCCACCGGCTATCTCGCGGCTTTGATCATCGGCTCGTTTATCGGCTATCTGGTCGGGGCGTGGCTTGCCGACCGCATCGGGCGGCGCAACCTGTTCCTGATCTTCTCGATCGGCGCGATCGCCGTAATTCTTCTCTACACCCAGTTGCCGTTGACCAATGAAGTGCTGTGGCTGCTCGGCTTCCCGCTCGGCTTCTTTGCTTCTGGTTATTTCTCCGGCGTGGGCGCATTCCTCACCGAACTCTATCCGACGAGGCTGCGCGGATCCGGCCAGGGCTTCTGCTACAATTTCGGCCGCGGCATCGGCGCCCTGTTTCCGTTCCTGGTCGGCGCGCTCTCGAACTCAACCTCGCTCGGCAACGCCATCGCGATTTTCGCCGTGCTGGCTTACGGCGTGTTCTTCATCGCGGCTTTTGCGCTGCCGGAAACGCGCGGCAGAATTCTGCATGCGGATGCGTAGAATGATCCGCTTGCGGCAGCGGAAGCGCACTCCCTCTCCCACCCAACTCGGGTTTACCCGAGTTGGGCATCTAAATCTGTCGAAGTCGGATATATCCGACTTCGATGGGAGAGGGTTGGGGTGAGGGGTTACGGTCTATCGTGAGGCTGTAACCCTCACCCGGCGCTCCGCGCCGACCTCTCCCGGTGGGAGAGGTATAGAGAACTCGTCAGCACTGACTGTTGAATTAACTGGAGCTCGCTCGATGACGTCCCTCAAAGGCAAGACACTGTTCGTGTCCGGCGGCAGCCGCGGCATCGGGCTTGCGATCGCGTTGCGCGCCGCGCGCGACGGCGCCAATGTCGCGATCGCCGCGAAAACGGCGGAGCCGCATCCGAAGCTCAAGGGCACCATCTACACGGCCGCCGACGAGATCCGCGCCGCCGGCGGCAAGGCACTGCCGATCCTGTGCGATATCCGCGAGGAGGCCCAGGTGATGGCAGCGGTGGATCAGACCGTCGCCGAATTCGGCGGCATCGATATCTGCGTCAACAACGCCAGCGCCATCAGCCTCACCGATTCGCAGATGACCGACATGAAGCGGTTCGATCTGATGATGGGTATCAACACCCGCGGCACCTTCATGGTGTCGAAATACTGCATCCCGCATCTGAAGAAGGCTGTTAACCCGCACATTCTGATGCTGTCGCCGCCGCTCGACATGAAGCCAAAATGGTTCGAGCACTCCACCGCCTACACCCTGGCGAAGTTCGGCATGAGCATGTGCGTGCTCGGCCTGTCGGCCGAACTGAAGGCCGCAGGCGTCGCGGTCAACGCGCTGTGGCCACGCACCACCATCGCCACCGCCGCGGTTGGCAATCTCTTGGGGGGCGACGCCATGATGCGCGCCAGCCGCACGCCGGAGATCATGGGGGAAGCGGCCTATGTCATTTTCACAAAACCGTCGCGCGAGTTCACCGGACAGTTCTGCATCGACGACAAGGTGCTTTACGAAAGCGGCGTGCGCGACTTCGAGCACTACCGCGTCGATCCCACGGTGCCCTTGATGTCGGATTTCTTCGTGCCCGACGACGACATGCCGCCGCCCGGTGTCACCGTGAGGGCGATGCCGTCGGTTGGCGAGGTCCAGAAGTCGCGCTAGAAGCACGGCGCTGCCGGGCCGGGCGCGGGGAGAAATTGGTGGTTTTGCGGAAGCTGATCGCTGGTGCGCTGATCCTGGCCGTGCCGATTGCGTTGTGCGCCAGCTACCGCCCCGACCGCGCGATTCGCGTGGCGACCGGCCTCGTGGCGCACAACGTCTGCTCGAAGAGCTTTGTCTCCGGGCTCGATCCGCAAACCGTGTTCGCGGAAACCACGGACCGATCAGTCATCCGCTTGTTACGCTGGGGTCTGAGATATGATCTCGATCGCGCCGGCAAGACCGTCGATGCGTCGCTGGCGGGGTGGCTCGGCAGCCGCGCGGCGTTTCACGACGGGTTCGGCTGCGTGCTGCTGCGCGGACCCAACGAACCCTATCTGCTCAGGAGCGACATCGCCGCATTGAAGATGCCGAAAAATCCGCCGCTGCTGGCGGAGATTGCCGGTCCGGCTCTGGTCGAACCGTCCGATCCGAGATTGAAGGCCGCGCTCGATCATGCCTTCGAGGAACCCTTAACGCCGCCGTTTCGCCGAACCAAGGCGGTCGTTGTGGTGCGTGACGGCCGCGTAATTGCCGAGCGCTATGCCGATGGCATCGGCGTCGATACGCCCCTGCTTGGTTTTTCCATGACCAAATCCGTGGTCAATGCCCTGATCGGCATTCTGACGCAGCAAGGGCTGGTCACCCCGTCGATGCCGGCGCCGATTCCGGAATGGCGCGGTGCCACCGACCCGCGCCGCGAGATTGAGGTTGAGCATCTGATGCGGATGACCACGGGTCTTGCGCTCGATGAAACCAATTCCGGTTTCGATCCCTCCAGCCAGATGGTTTACCTGCACAACGACATGGCGGGATTCGCCGTCAACGCCGCCGTCATTGCGCCACCGGGAACGCGGTGGGCCTACAGCAGCCCCACCACGCAGCTACTGGCGCGAATCATCCGCGATGCCGTCGGCGGTCCCGAACAGACGCTGGCGTTCGCCTGGCGCGAACTGTTCAATCCGCTGGGAATGCGCACCGTAACGCTGGAATTTGACGGCGCCGGCACGCTGCAGGGATCGAGCTACATGCTGGCGAGCGCCAGGGACTGGGCGCGATTCGGATTGCTTTATCTGAATGACGGGGTGATCGGCGGCCGGCGTATCCTGCAGGAAGACTGGGTAGATTTTTCAGCCGCCGCGACGCTCGATACCGACTACGGCGCCGGCTTCTGGACCAATCGCAGCGAGCATGAATATGCCAAGGGCCGCGTTAGGCTCGGGATTCTGCGCGACGCATTTTTTGCCTCCGGCGATCTCGGCCAGCGCATCGTTATTATTCCGTCGCAGCATCTGGTGATCGTCCGTCTCGGCGACTCCGTCGATCCCACCGGCGATATCCGCGGCCTCGGACGCCTGGTCAAGGAGGTGATCGCAGCGGTGCAGGGTTGATCTCTTCTCCCTCTCGCCGCTTGCGGGGCGAGGTAAGAGCCTCAGCGCCCGACCGCATACGGCCCGCCGCGCTCGAGCGCGCGCTGGTAGGCCGGGCGGGCGTGTATGCGTTCAAGAAACGCCATCGCCCTGGGGTGACCCTGCTCGAGCCCGCCGCGCGCAGCAGCCGCTTCCAGCGGAAAACTCATCTGAATGTCGGCGGCGGTGAATTCATTGCCGGCGAACCATTGGCTCTTGCCGAGTTCGCCTTCCCAGAACGCCATGTGCTGCTTGAGCTGTGGATTGACCAGCGTGGTCATCGCCTGGTTGAAGACCTTGCGCACCAGCGGACGCAGCAACGCCGGCGCGCGCTTCGGCATCGCGTGAACAACAGCTTCAGCAACAGCGGCGGCATCGCGGACCCTTCCGCGTAATGCAGCCAATAGGTGTAGCGCAGCCGCTCCGGCGTTTTGGGCGGCGGTATCAACCGCCCCTCGCCATAGGTGTCGATGATGTATTCGGCGATCGCGCCTGATTCCGCGATGGTGTTGCCATTGTCTGAAATGACAGGGGATTTTCCGAGCGGATGAATCGCGCGCAGCTCGGCCGGCGCGCGCATGTCCGGCTGACGCTGATAGCGGACGATCTCGTAGGGCACGCCAAGCTCCTCAAGCAGCCAGAGCACGCGCTGGGAGCGGGAATTGTTGAGATGAGATGACGGTGAGCATGGCTAGTCCCCGGGCATTGGCGCGGCGGCGCGGCGGCGCGGCGCCTGGTCGTGCCAGCCGGGTGCTGGAAAGTCGAGATGGCCCGGCCGCGACGGATATTACCCTGATATTATTGACCAAACTAATTTACCCGGGTAATATCTACCGTAGAAACTGAGGAGTTTTCCATGAATCCGGGGTCTGACGCCGCTTACATCGCCTTCGAAGGCGACCGCTGCATCGCGTCCGGCGATCTCCGCAGCGTTGTCAACGCGGCGAAAGCGACGCTCGATCGGCGCAACGATGCGTCGATACTTGTCTTCGATGGCAGGACCAGCGGCCCGATCGACATCGATTTTCGCGGCTCCATCGAGGACGTTATAGCGCGACTGCCTGACATCGCCGCCGCGCCGGCCGCAGTGGAGGAAGATGCCGCGCTGCCCGTGCCACGCGGTCCTGGCCGGCCGAAACTGGGCGTGGTCGCGCGCGAGGTCACGCTGCTGCCGCGGCACTGGGAGTGGCTGGCGCAGCAAAGCGGCGGCGCCTCGGTCGCGCTGCGCAAGCTGGTCGACGGGGCAAGGCGGACCGGCGAGGACAAGGATCGCGTCCGTCGGGCGCAGGATGCGGCCTATCGTTTCATGTCGGTCATGGCCGGCAACAAGCCGCATTACGAAGACGCGATCCGCGCGCTGTTCGCCGGCGACCCCACCGGCTTCGAAGAATTGATCGCAGAATGGCCAACGGATGTGCGCGACCACGCCTCAAGGCTCGCAGAAAGCGCCTTTGACCGCGAACCGCAGGCGCGCGCCGGTTGATCCCGCTGATGTGAGCCGCTAGGCTGGTTGGAATGATAGGGATCATATAAGAACCGTCACATCTCAGGGAGACCGCCGTGAGTTCAACCGCCCCGCAATTCATGTTCGATTTCGGCAGCCCCAATGCTTTCCTCAGTCACGAGGCGATCCCGGCCATCGAAAAACGCACCGGGGTGAAATTCGAGTATGTGCCGATTCTGCTGGGCGGCATCTTCAAGGCAACCAACAACAAATCCCCTGCCGAATCGCTTGCCGGCATCAAGAACAAGCGTGAGTTTCACGCGCTGGAGACGGAACGCTTCGTGAAACGCTTTCACGTCAAACCCTACACCTGGAATCCGTTCTTTCCGGTCAACACTCTCAATTTGATGCGCGCCGCGATCGCAGCGCAGTCAGAGGGCGTGTTTGAAAAATACGTCGACGCCGCGTTTCATCACATGTGGGTGGAGCCGAAGAAAATGGACGACCCCGAAGTGGCGCTCAAGGCCCTGACCGCGTCCGGCCTCGATGCGGCGAAACTGGTCGCGCGCGCGCAAGAACCCGGCGTCAAGGCGAAGCTGATCGAGAACACGCAAGCGGCGGTCGAGCGCGGCGCGTTCGGCTCGCCGACCTTCTTCGTCGGCAAGGAAATGTTTTTCGGCAAGGAGCAGTTGCGCGAGGTCGAGGAACTGATTTCGGGCAAATGACAGTACCGTCATTGCTGTCAACCCGCGGAGAGCTCAAGAATGCAAAAGCGCAACGCCACGGCCGCGGTGATCGGCGCCGGCGACTATATCGGCGCCGAGATCGCGAAGAAGTTCGCCGCCGAGGGCTTCACCGTATTCGCGGGACGGCGCGACGGCGCCAAGCTCGAGCCGCTGGTCAGGGAAATCGAGGCCGCGGGCGGATCGATCGTCGCGCGCGCGCTCGATGCGCGGAAGGAGGACGAGGTCGCGGCCTTCCTCAATGACGCCGACAAGCACGCGCCGCTGGAAGTGTGCATCTTCAACGTCGGCGCCAATGTCAACTTCCCGATTCTCGAGACCACCGACCGCGTGTTCCGGAAAGTGTGGGAAATGGCCTGCTGGGCCGGGTTCCTTGCCGGACGCGAATCCGCGCGATTGATGGTGCCGCGCGGCAAGGGCAACATCTTCTTTACCGGCGCCACCGCCAGCCTGCGCGGCGGCAGCGGCTTTGCGGCCTTCGCCAGCGCGAAATTCGGATTGCGCGCGGTGGCCCAATCGATGGCGCGCGAACTCGGGCCGAAGAACATCCACGTCGCCCATCTGATCATCGATTCCGGCGTCGACACCGCCTGGGTGCGCGAGCGCCGCGAGCAGCTCTGGGGCAAGGACGCCCTGAACAATCCGGATTTGCTGATGCCGCCGGCGTCGGTTGCAGCCTCGTACTGGCAGCTTTACCAGCAGCCGCGCAGCGCCTGGACGTTTGAGCTGGAAATTCGCCCGTTCGGGGAAAAGTGGTAACGCCTTATGTTCCTCCTCATGGTGAGGAGGCGCTTGCGCCGTCTCGAACCATGAGGCCACAATACACCTCTCATCCTTCGAGACGCACGCAGGAACGCGCTCCTCAGGATGAGGCAGAGAACAAGAACAAAAGGAATTGAGCGATGCGCATTCTCGTGGTCGGCACCGGCGCCATCGGTGGATATTTTGGCGGCAGAATGCTTCAGGCCGGCCGCGATGTGACATTTCTCGTCCGCCCGCGGCGCGCCGCCGAGCTGGCCGACGCCGGCCTCGTGATCAAAAGCCCCAACGGGGATGTGACGCTGAAAAATCCGCCGGCGCTGCTGGCGGACAAACTTGACGAAAAATTCGACGTCATCTTGTTGAGCTGCAAGGCATTCGATCTCGACGACGCGATCCGGTCGTTTGCACCGGCGGTGGGGCCGCAAACGGCGATCATCCCGCTGCTCAACGGCATGCTGCATCTGGATAGGCTCGACGAGAAATTCGGGCGCGAGCGCGTGCTCGGCGGCCTCTGCACGATCGCCGTCACGCTCAACGAACATCGCGAGGTGGTTCAGCTCAATCCGATGCAGTCGCTCAGTTTCGGCGAACGCGACGGCAGACTGTCGGACCGCGTCCGCGCCATCGCCGAAGTCATGGCCAGCGGCAAGTTGGGCGCGGTGGCCAGCGAGCATATTGTGCAGGAGATGTGGGAGAAATGGGTCTTCCTCGCCACGCTTGCGGCCTCGACCTGCCTGATGCGCACGTCGGTCGGCAATATCCTGGCATCGCCCGGCGGCAGGGAATTCATCCTTGGCGCGTTCGACGAATGCAGCGCGGTCGCGACCGCCGAGGGCTACGCGCCCCGCGCGCCCTTCCTGGAACGCACCCTCGGAATGCTCACCGCGGAAGGCTCGCAGATGACCGCGTCGATGTTCCGTGACATCAAAGCGGGCGCACCCGTTGAAGCCGATCACGTGATCGGCGATCTGATCGTGCGCGGCGATGCCGCGAAGGTACCGGTTCCCAGACTGCGGACCGCCTACACGCATCTGAAGGCGTATGAGAAGCAGCGTGCTTAGGCCGATACCCGGAATTTCGATCGGAAACTGAGCAAAACGGACCAGACGCACGTGTGATGGGCGTATCAGGCTCTGCGCTTCGCCGTCTTTTCGCAGCTCGGCATCAAGGGCGAAAATGCCATGCATGCGCTTCGGATCCTGAGAAGTTTTGTGCGCGGCTTCGTTCTGCAGGAGATGGGCGCGTCATTTCTGGAGCCGCTTGAACACGACCAGAGCTACGCGATCGGGATCGGGGTTTTTATCGAAGGGCTGTGCGTGTTGCGGAATTAACAGGGGCGGGTCCAAAGGCCTATTGTCGTAACCAATATCTAAAGATGCGCGAGATAATGCGCGAGCGCGGCGATTTCTTCTTCACTCAGGGGATAGGCGACATCCGCCATCGCCGCCCCGCCGCCGCCGGATCGCACGCCTGACTTGTAGTCATGCAGCGCCTTGACCAGATATTCCTCGCGCTGGCCGGCGATGCGGGCAACCGCTTTCGTTCCCGCGAATGTGTCGGTGTGGCATGATGCACAGCGCCGTCCCGCTGCAGCCTGCGCACCCTTCTTGGATAAATCGGGATTGTCGTCGGGTGTAGAAGCCCTGGGCGGCGTCAGCGAAGCGAAGTAGGCGCCGAGATTGCGAACATCGTCATTGTTGATCTGCTCGACGATCGGCTGCATCTGCTCGTTCTTGCGCGAGCCGCCGCGAAAGAACACCAGCTGCCACTGAATGAACTGATCGGGCTGGCCTGCGAGCGAGGGAATGTTCTCGGTTTGCGAAATGCCGGCTTCGCCGTGACAGCCGGCGCACAGCTCGGCCTTTTGCTTGCCTGCGGCGACGTCGGCGGCGTGGGCCGGAACGAGACGTGCATCAGAAAGCCACATCACGGGGACCAGCAATGCAAGTGCAACAAAGCGTCGGCGCATGATCGGCATTCCTGTTCCCAACCAAACTCGTCATTCCGGGGCGCGTGGTAGCGCGAACCCGGAATGACGGTTCTCAGAAAACGCAAAACTGCGGCCACTCGTTCCCGAGCGGCCGCAGCATCTGATTTTTCAGGTCCTACTTCTTGCTGTAGCTGATGCGATAGATCGCGCCGGCCCAGTCGTCGGCGACGAGTATAGAACCGTCCTTGGCCAGGATGATATCGGCCGGCCGGCCGAGATAGCCCTGGTCGCCTTCGAGCCAGCCGGATGCGAACACCTCCTGCTTGGCGTTCTTGCCGTCCGGACCGACGGTCACGCGCATGATGCGCGCGCCCTGGTATTTATGCCGGTTCCACGAGCCGTGCTCGGCGATCAGGATGCTGTTCTTGTATTCGGCGGGAAACTGGTCGCCGGTGTAGAACTTCATGCCGAGCGGAGCCACATGCGCGCCGAGTTTGAGCACCGGCGGGGTGAATTCCGAACACTTGTGACCCATCGCAAACTTCGGATCCGGGGTGTCGCCCTGGTGGCAATAGGGATAACCGAAGTGCTCGCCCGGCTTCGAGATCATGTTGAGCTTGTCGCTCGGCATGTCATCGCTCATCCAGTCGCGCGCGTTTTCGGTGAACCAGTATTTGCCGCTGCGCGGATCGACATCGCCGCCGACGCTGTTGCGGACCCCGAGCGCGACCAGTTCGGCGTTGCCGGTCTTGGGATCGACGCGGCGGATCTGCGCCACGTTGGTCGGCGGCAGCCCGATGTTGAAGGGAGGTCCGAACGGAATGTAGAACCAGCCGTCCTTGTCGGCAGCGAGGTACTTCCAGCCGTGCGCTGCATAGGACGGCATGTCGTCATAGACCACCTTGCCGTCGCCGAGCTTATCGAGATTGGCTTCGGCATTCTCGTATTTGATCAGCTTGTCGACCGCGATGACGTAAAGCGCACCGTCGCGGAACGCGACGCCGGTGGGCATGTTCAGCCCTTTAAGGATGGTCTTGACCTCTTTCTTGCCGCCGCTATCGGTGATGGCGTAGACGTTGCCGAGGCCGAACGAGCCGACGAACAGCGTGCCCTTGTCGCCCCAGGCCATCTGCCGCGCAGCCAGCACGCCCGGCGCGTAGACTTCGATCTTGAAGCCCGCCGGCAGCTTGATCTTCTTCATCATCGCGGCGAGTTCCGCTTCCGATGCGCCGGTCGGCGGACCCGATGGCGGTGCCAGGCCCTTTTGGGCTTCGGTCTCGTCGCCGAGGAACCAGTCGTCCGGCGGATGGGTCCAGAACTCCTTGGTGCCCGACTCGTATTTCTTCAGTGGTTTTTGCTGTGCGCTGACCTGACTGGCCCCTGCGGCAACGACGATTGCCGCGAGCGCAAGAATGGATCGATTGAAAGCCGATTTCATCGCGTCACTCCCTATGCAGCCAAGTGGCTGCGCATGTTATTTATTTTGAACGTTTCGAGAGACGAACTTTGGTCTGGAGGTGGATCAGACCTGAAAATGTTAGCACATCCGGCGGGAGAGAGAAGCGCCGCCGCGCGGCTCTGATCGCTTTCCGGCGGAGCCTTTCGCCAGGACAACGAAAAGCCCGCTGTGTCAGCGGGCTTTCGTCAAACGTTGCCACCTTAAAAATTCTGGAGCGGGCGAAGGGATTCGAACCCTCGACCCCGACCTTGGCAAGGTAGTTCCTAAGCGTTGCGATGATTTTCATGGCTTTGCTAGACTATGCTGAAGTATAGGGTTTTGGCTTTTTTCATTGCTAACCGTTGCCTTTGTTTGCTAGGCTTTGCGCTCCACTGCTAGCTATGTGCTTGCTAGCTAGCGCTATTTGCGGAGAGGTTCATGGGTAACCGGAAGATCGGACTTCGTGACGTCCGGATCTTAAAACCGGGCGAAATTATCTGGGACGCGGCCGTGACGGGCTTCGGGGTCCGCCGCCAACGCAGCGAGGCCGTTTCTTATGTCCTGGTCTACCGAACCCAGGAAGGACGGCAGCGATGGCATACAATTGGCCGGCATGGCTCGCCGTGGACACCCGATACGGCACGCGCCGAGGCCCAACACCTGCTTGGAAATGTCGTTACGGGTGCCGACCCGGCTGCCGCCAAGAAGGCAAAGCGGCAGGCCGCCAACGTCTCTGAGCTTTGTGACCTGTATCTTGCCGATGCAGAGGCTGGCCGCCTTCTGACCCGCCGCAAGGTTGCGAAAAAGTCGAGCACGTTAGCGATTGATAAGGGCCGGATCGAGCGACACATCAAGCCGTTGCTCGGTAATACTAAGGTCGCCGCCGTCACCCGCGAGGATATCGATGCCTTTATGCACGACGTGGCTGCCGGGAAAACGGCCGGCAATGCCAAAACGGCGAGGAAACGGGGGCTGGCTCGTGTGCGGGGTGGTAAAGGTGCTGCCAGCCGAGCGGTAGGGCTTCTGGGCGGGATTTTTAGCTATGCAGTGAACCACCGGATGCGCCTGGACAACCCTGTGCATGGGCTTACACGATTTGCTGACGGCAAGAGGGAGCGTCGACTAAGCGATGAAGAATACGCCGCGCTGGGCCAGGCACTGCGTAAAGCAGAAGCTGCGAACATTTGGCCGGCGGCAGTAGCGGCGGTCCGCTTTCTGGCATTGACCGGCTGGAGGCGCAGCGAGCCACTTGGGTTGAAATGGAATGAAATAGACCTAGGCCGCCGCACAACAACGCTGCCTGATACCAAAACCGGGAGATCGGTCCGCCCACTGTCGAACGCGGCGTGCGACGTGCTCCGTAATCTCACGCGATCTGGTGAGCTGGTATTTCCAGCCACTCGCGGCGCCGGACAAATGATAGGCTTTCCTAAACTGTGGGCGAAGATCAGGAAGCTCGGCAGCCTTCCCTCCGATATAACCGCTCACACCTTGCGGCATTCGTATGCATCCCTAGCCGCTGACCTAGGCTATTCCGAGCCGACTATTGCCGCGCTGGTCGGTCACAAAGGGCGCTCGATCACTAGCCGATACGTTCATTCCGCCGACGCTGTGCTGCTCGCCGCCGCAGATGCTGTGGCAAACCGCACCGCTGAATTGATGGGTGACATTCGGCCCGACGCACAGGTGATCCCGTTGCGGGCCTGACAAGGGCAGCGGTAAACTACTTTTGACGCGGCTAGGGTAGCTCCTGAACACCGGTTCCGCGCCGGTCCGCCGCGTCATCCCTCATGCGGATGCGCCGAGCGGAGGTGCAACGTGGCCGCCGACACGAATGTTTATCCACGTCCAAAAGTGAATCAGTCAGAGCGCGACAAATATGTGGCGGATCTCATTGATCAGCTGCGGGACCTCGAAAGAAAACAGACCCAAAAGATGGTGCGCAATCAGCCAAAGGAAAGAACATCGGGGCACGGAACGCACTTGAGATCGCCGGCGATCTCGTCAACGCGCTGGCCGGCTGGGCGCTAGACCATCAAGCAGGGCTCGCATTGAAGGATCTTAAATCAGTGAAGCTCCACGTGGCCAAACCCCCGGAACCTCCCGACCATTCGAAGGTTCGACCAACGGACGATGACCATCGGCATGAGTGGTACGGAAGAAATTGGGTCGGCCGGCTTGGTTCTGGCTTCGACATCGATCCCATCGTGGCGCGCAAGTGGTTGAAGAACTTGGTGCGCACTATTCCCGGCATTTTTAATCCGGAACTTCAGCTGATGGTGCTGTGGGCACTCGACGCCTGTGATTATGGCGAAGTCCAGCCGATGTTGAGGGCTACAAAAAAGGGCCGAAAAGTCAATTGGACCATTCTGCGACTTCAGATGAGAGCCATTACGCTCGTCAAACAACGCCAAACGAACGGCATGAAGAAATTTATCGCCTTGCAAGAAGTAGGATACGCGTTTGGGGTGAGCGCAGCTACGGTACGAACCTGGGAGCGGCGATTACGGACCGAGTTTGGCCATTCCGACGTCGCAAACGCTCTAGCGACTGCGACTTTTAAATTGATCGAGGGCGACGCTCGATACGCGCAAGAGCTCAAGGTGACCGCTCGGCAATATAGAATGGCTCTGGCTGAGAAAACCGCCAAGCGTTCGCCACAAAAGTGATGCGTAGATGACGTCTCTCTGCATCATTTTTTAGATGCAGAACGTACATGAATATGCGGCGCGACCAAAAAGGCAAAATCGGGCTATCGATCGCAATGGCGCGCAAGCGCTTTCGACGCGATGGAGCCGACGATGCTATCGAACCCTGAAAATCCCGACACACTGCTAACGCGTGATGCCCTCGCCGCGGCGCTGACCGCCGCCGGCTTCCCCGTCAAAGCCGCGACACTCGCCACGAAAGCGACGCGCGGTGGTGGCCCGCCGTATCAACATTTCGGTCCCCGGCCGCTTTACCGATGGGGGCCCGCTGTCGCATGGGCAAAAAGCCGCTTGAGCGATCCTGTTTGCAGCAGTTCAGAGAACTCACGGGGGCGACGGTGATGAATGTACCGAGCCACCCAGCTCGAAAAACCAGCGCGCACATTTTCGAGCGCGAAGCGCTTGATCATTACGTTGAGCCGGAATGGTGCGCGCAGGGCATGCCGAGCTCGAAAATTGGAGCACTCCACTCAATCCAGCCTATAGTCTACGGCTTTCTGACGACAGCACCGAACGCGATCGTCGAACCCATCCATCCCAAAGCGATGCCGGTAATCCTGACGACAGACGAGGAAGCGCGACGTCTGGATGCGCGCGCCGTGGGATGAGGCGAGGGTGCTGCAGCGGCCGTTGCCGGACGATGGGCTGATGATTGTCGCGCGCGGCACCGACAAGGAAGACAAGGCGGCCGCGTGAGAGATGAGACCGGGGTGGTTGCGGAGGTTTGCCCATGGAAGTTGTTTTAGGTGCGATGGTCGTGCTCGCTTGGTTTGTGGTTGTCATTTGGGGCGCAGCAAACCTCGTAATAGAAGCGAAGCGAAAGAGCGACTGGGGAAAAGTTGGTATCGCCGTTCTAAGCGCGACAACAATCGCAGGGCCGCTAATATTTTTAATGCCCGAACACGTTTTCTTTGGCATTCACACGATAGGTTTCGGCGGCGTGTTGGCACTCATAAGCGTATTTGTGATATTTGCTGCAATCATGGGCAGGGGCAACAGGCTGCCCTGACAGGCAAGCCGTCTTGAGGCAGCGATCTTCATCACCGAATTGCCAAAGCCAGAACACCAGGCCGAAGAATGGCAAGCAGCTATGCTGGCGCTATTGTTGGCTGCAGAGCAGGACGGACCGACGATGTTTGCGCGCATCGGCGTGATGGCTTTGAACCGGCACGGCTAATTGGTCCGGAACATCGACGATGGATCGAAGTTGGACTCCGGGGTTCCCACGGCCAAGGAGGGGAGGTTGCGCTTGCGATCGAGACTTTATCTTTCGACGCTCGTCGCGGCGTCTCTTTTAGGATCGACGCTGATAGCGTCTGCACAGGGCCCGGCTAATTTCGCCGACAGCACTGCGACTATTCCCGGCACTTCGGTGCCTGCCGATTCCGGCCCTATCATAGGAAGTGACGCCACCGGCCACTCGATACCGTCAGAAATCACTACCGGCAGCGCCACCGGCGTTCACCCTGGCAATCCAAATCAGCCGGCCACCACGAATTCGGTGACGGCCGCGCCTGGTGCAGGTCCAGCGGCGGGATCGGAAAGCCGAAGTCCACTCAAGCCTTAAGTTTTTCGCCACCACCAGATAGTTTGGGAAATGACTTTTATCCCGATGAGATTAAAACCAGAGTCGGGCGCGATTCGGATCAAAAGCGCAGACGACGCTTATTCTTTCATGATGTACATGAGGCTGTCCTATCGAAACAAACCGCATTGGCAGGTAGCAAGACAGGCCCTCAACCACGCCGGCGCGTCTGACGCGGGCGAAATTCAGGCTTGGCGAACGTTTCGGGCCGCGGCTGAGGCGGAAGGATGGCTCGTTGAATAGGTCAGGCGCCCAATTATGCGCAGAGACCGCTTCGGGCGGTCTTACGGGCGGCTTTCCCCGCCATCGGTCTGAGGTTCCCTCTTCAATATCACGGATTGGTGTTGGGTTGATGGAACCCCCCGCGAACCTATTCAAATGGAGAACGTTGCCCCCGGAGGGAGAGCATCATGAGCTACGCCGTATTTAAGGATGGCGACCGAATAAGCCGTCCGTTTCAAACTGAAGGGGATGCCTGGGATTGCGCTAACGACGCTGGGTTAGTTGAAAATGTACCGAGTGGTGGTGGATCAGTTCAAGTGCTTGACGGTCACTGTACTATCAAGTCTTGCGACACAAAATTTGTGATGCCTGCCAACTTGGCTTAATCGCTGTCCTGATCACACGGCAGGGTTCGCTTGCTCTAATCAGCAAACCTTACGCGGGTTAACGCGACAGCAATATCGAGCATCAGTTGCTCGAAACGAAGGAAGAACTGCATGCCGAACAATGATCGCGAAGGCAAGATAGGTGGTCGAACACTAGTCGCAATTGTCGCTGTATTTATCTTCGCATTCGCATTTTTCATATGGGGATCCGGGATTGGGACCCATGTGGCAAGCAATCCTGGACCACGCGGTATGCCGGAATCAACCATAGTCAATCAGGCACCGCCTCCAAATAGCAGCCCCTCAGGAACGACAACCGGAACGGCGCGCTAACGCTTTCAAAGGAAACGGCCCCGGCTCAGGGGGAGCTGTTGATTCTAAAGCTTCTGAGTCTCGCGACTGCACGTCTAGGCTTGGGCGGAAATTACTTACTTAATCTTAGATAGTGTCTTTCAGCCACCTACTCCCAGCGTCATTGACCCCCACCCATTCCGCCGTATCGCCTGATATATCAATGACGAGCAACTGATCGTCACCGCCCATATGCGATTTCAGTTGGTCTCGTATCTCGCCCGGCGCGTGAACGCATTTCACAATCCAAGTTGATTCGAGGTGATGCCACCAAGTGCCCAGAGATTGTATCTTTTTGATAAGATCGTCATATGCTTCTCCTTCTAAAGAGTGAATATCGTAGGTGATAAGTATGGTGGCCATGCGGGCGCTTGTTTCCATCAAACGCCTGAGCGCTTGGTGTTCCGGTCCGTTCCCGCCTTCTGAGAGGAATTTTTCGATCTCGATATACGATACTTCGCCGCCCGATTGAGGGTTTGGACGGTGCATCACGGCGCGCGCGCCCGTTACCGGATCTCGGGTTAGACACCACGAGTCGTCGTTGCTGCTTTCGTAAATGAGTTCAGTGTCGGCCGGAGCTAAATGTGCAGACTGTCACTTCACTAGCTCGCAGCCAACACGAGAAGGGTACGACAGACATTGTCGCCGGTCCCGCTACGGATGGTCCGCGCATTGATGTCGAGATAGTTGACCGTCGCGCTCTCGATCGGCCAAGGGGTCGTCGCTTTGGTGTTCTTGTTCACGGGGTGCTCGCCTCGGTCGAACTCGATGCTGACATCGCCTCTATTCGGTCAGCGACGCTCATCAACGGAAGGGATAGTGAACGCTACAGAGGATGAAGTCGAAGCGGCATCCGCGGTCGTCCAAGCTGCGCTCGATCATCCGATCCTGCGAAGGGCTGCTGCTAGTGGCGCGAGAGGAAAGCTCCGCCGAGAGACGCCGATATTGCACAAATTAGAAAATGGCCTACTCGTGGAGGGCGTGATCGACCTCGCGTTTCTGGAGGAGGACTCAACCGGTGCAGTTTGGACCGTGGTTGACTTCAAGACTGATCACGAGTTCGGATCGTTGTCGGAACGCTACGTTGCGCAAGTTAAGATGTATTCGGAGGCCATTGCAGCGGCGACCCGTGTTCAAGCACGGGGCGTTTTGCTGGTAGTGTAAATCGGTTAGGTGCAGTCTCAATCTGATACACGAGCTATCCGGTGAGGTTAGAATGGTCCATTCATGAAAAGGGCACGGATCGAGGCCAGTTGGGGTCTGTAAAGTAACAAAGGCCGGCCTTGATGAACGGGCCGGGTTGTGGGCAGAATAACATACAACGTTTATCTGGGGTTAGGGTGTGCTGGACAGGGGAAACGAGCGCCAACGCCAACAACGGCTCTACGACGATCTGCGCAAAAGCTGCTCGATCTGTCGCGACGCAATCCTATGCTCAATTACAAACATCGGGCGGGGTCGCGTCGCCAGCTCCGGATTGTCCATACAAATCTTGAGAGCGCGTTTGAGGAGCTGACCATCAAGCAGCGGGAATTACCCTTCGCTCCATTGCCGGAGCTGGATGACATTCCTGAAGACGAGCTAACCGACACCTTTAAGGCCGCGCTTGGTTACGCCAAGTCAACAGACCTGGATTATCTAACTCGCCTTGCTGCACTCGACACCGTTGCAAGGCAAGATGACGATTCGCTGGCGCGACTAGAACGGTGGCTGAGGGATCGAATTCGCGAGCAATTAGAATTGCCGCCACGCCCAAGTCGACAAGAGTTCAACTTAGTCGAACACGCGCGCAAGAAAGGTATCGATCCAAGTTATGAGTTGTCTGCCATGCTACCAACGGACGCAAGCATCGTACGACGACTACAATCGATGTTTTTTGCAGACGAACTCGATTCACGGTTGGCACGTATCGCTTCCGACGCGCGACTATCAGAACAGGAAACAGGCCTGTCCACACTGTTCTTGGCTTTCGGGTTCTTGCGTTGGTATGAATCCAACGACAGTGATGTCGCGAACTTCGCGCCCCTATTATTGTTACCGGTGCAAATCTCTAAACGAGTACAGGGGCGCCGTGCCGTCTACAGCATCAAGGCAGCATCTGAGACACCGGAAATCAATCTGAGTCTACGCGAACTCATGTTGCGGAACTCTCCGGACGTTACCCGCCATTTTCCCGATTTTGACGACGAGGCCGACGGGATCGAGAGCTACTTCGAGGGTCTCACCCGATGGCGAATCGAGCGAAACCTTACACTCGGCCATTTTGCCTTCGGTCGGCTTGCCATGTACGAGGATTTGTCAACAGACAATTGGGCCGAGCCGCCGGTTGACCATCCTCTACTGGAGAGTTTGCTTCGTGGCTCTGAGGCCGAAAGCTCCGGCGATCTTCACTTTGCGCCGGACTACGATCTTGACGACGAGGTGATCGAGAACGTTGCCCCGATCCTCATCAATGATGCCGATGCATCGCAGCACAGCGCGATTGTCGACGTTATGAATGGAAAGAACCTCGTCATTGAGGGGCCGCCGGGTACGGGAAAGTCGCAAACTATTACGAACATCATTGCCAACGCGCTTTATGCAGGCCAGACGGTGCTCTTCTTGGCTGATAAGCTAGCGGCACTCGAAGTCGTAAAGGATCGCCTAGATGCCGCGGGGTTGGGCGAATTTTGTTTGGAATTGCATTCGGATAAGGCGCACCCGAAGCCCATAGTTGAGAGCCTAAAGCAACGATACGATCTCGCCCAATACGCAGGGGGAGAACCAAATTGGCGCGAGGAGCTACAACGCCTCCGCAGCGCGCGCGTGCGCGTGCGCGACTATTTGTCCGCCCTCCACGGCCGCGATCATCACGACGACCGCACGCCATTCGATCTAATGTGGGCCACAATCGCTGCGCGCCGCGAGCTTACAAAAGAGTTCGAAGCGGTACGTCGGATCAATTTGGACAGCATTTTGAGCAAAGGCTGGCACGAGATTGACCACTACAAAGATGTGCTGAAGTTGTACGCGCAGGTGGTCCGTGATTATGGCGAACGGCATGGCGCGTTTGCCAACGCCACTTGGTCGAAGGCTGGGTTCGCCGCACTCATTGACGATGATCCCGATATCATCGTGGACAACATTCGAGATACTTACGAGAGCGGTAGGGTACTGACTGAATTATTAGCAGCGAATTCGTCGACAATAGGACTTGACCTGCCCCGGTCTCCGAAAGCGATCCAAGCGTGGGCTGAGTCGATCTCCCGCCTTCCAGCAATTCCGGAGGATTATTTCTTACCCCAACTCGGCACCTTTCCGTTAACTGAGATTGAGGCCGCAGCAAAACTTGCGGCCGAGCGGATGGAGCTCGTCGCCCACCCGATTGCGCAAATACCGTCAGACGGTCTCGAGGTCATCGGTCAGCTTGCCAGGCAGATAGAGCAGGCGGGATTAATGAACCTTTCGCCAGCTGAGATCGTGGCCCGCGCCGCCGGTGTTGAAGCGTGGCAACTGCCTTTCATCGAAAATTTGAACGTCTTTTCGAAATTGATCGCAGCTTTTCGACCGTCCTCCGCTCCGAGCATTGCGACCGTTCGCGACATCGCAGGCATCGCCAAATTCGCGAGTACGATTCCTTCCGACCTCGATTCCTATCTTTGGTTTGACCGCGTCGAGCTCGAAGGCGTCTTCGCAGACGGGGCAAGGCGCCAGCTCGACCTCTCGAATCGGGACCGCACTCTGAGAGCCCACTTTAGCTTACCAGCCGAGAAAAAATGGCCAGGTTTGGACGAGTTGCGGATCGTCGCGGAGGTTAGCTCTGCCACGGGCCTCCATCGCATTGGGACGACTCTAAATGGCAAGCGCCGACGTGCAACACGCGTCATTGACGAAATGGGCGGTATCCATCCGACGGCGAATGATATCAGCGAAGCAATCGCGCTCGTGGAAGACCAAAATGCTTTTCTTGCCGATTCCAGCCTCGCCGCAGCTGCTGCTTCCGAATGGTCCGGCCTTTCGACTCCACTCGAAAAAATGGTCGCGGTTTTCCGATTGCGCGCCCGCTTTGTCGCTGAGGTCGGCCTTTCTAGTGGCTTTGTTGAGAGCGTGTATCGGGCGCTGTTTTCATCAAACAGCAAGATTGTTGATGCGCTGCGTAAGTACGAGCCCTGGAGCGGTCGTACGTTCAGAGCATTGCAAGAGTGGCCGGACTCCCTGGAAAACGTCCCGCTGAGCAAGGCGCCCGAGCGGATAAAAACCCGCGTCGAAACGTTCAGGGGCCTGGCGGCAAAAGTACAAGAGCTGCAACTAGCCCAACTCTCGATATCATTCTCGGAGGTTCAAAGAGAGGTTGACCGCCAGCTCAAAGTAGCAGTCTTGGAAAGCAAGATCGCCGCTCATCAGGTCTTCGCGACGGTAGGCGAACAGGCGTGGCTTTCGCCGAACGGCTGCCGATCCCTTCAGCTATCGGCGCAGATCGGAAGAGCGATCGCAGCTGCATCCCCCGATGCGGCTATCCGTGAGCGCCTTTTTTTGAAGGGTGCGTCGAGCTTCCGGCGCTCGTTGGAGTCGGTAAGCTCTTCGATCAATCAAGCTGTGGAGAGTTACCACACAGCGCTTAACCGGCTTTTAAAGTCGAGCGTGCTCCCAGGCACAGGCGGCGATGACGAGCCGAGGTCAATCGTCGAACGGTTGAGTCCTCTGATAGCACAGCTCTCATCCCTGCGAGAGTGGCTGGAAGTCGCGCGCAGACGCTCACATTTGCAATCAGACGGAATCGATGTGCTGGTTAGCGCGTTTGAGGACGCACAACTATCACTGGATCGCCTCCCTGAGACCTTTGGCGCACTGGCCCATTACCATCGCGCTATGCGCGCCCGACAAAATCTTCCGGTCCTTCGCAACATGAAGAGCCTCGACTTGGAAAATGAACGTGGACGCTTCGTGGCGGCAGATGAAGCGCTTAAGAAGCGGCAGCGCGAAGCTGTACGCATGAAGTTACTAAAATCCGAGATCCCGGTTGGAACCGGAAGCGGACCGAAGCGGGATTGGACTGATCTTCAATGCTTGCGAAATGAGTTTACGAAACAAGCGAAGCATCTCCCCATCAGGCGATTGCTATCTCGATCAGGAAGAGCCGTGGTAGCTATGAAGCCGTGCTTCATGATGTCTCCGCTTTCGCTTGCAAAATTTCTTTCGTCGCGGAGTATGAACTTTGATCTTCTCGTAATCGACGAAGCCTCGCAGATGAAGCCGGAGGACTCACTCGGCGGATTGCTGCGAGCGAAAAAGGTCGTAGTTGTCGGTGATCCGAATCAGTTGCCCCCCTCGGATTTCTTCTCGCGCGTGACCCCTGCCGACGAAGGCGGTGCGGAGAATGAGGACGAGTCGGATGATATCGATGCCGAATCAATACTTGATTGGTCGCTCAAGACTTTCCATGCGCCACGTCGCCTGAAATGGCACTATCGTAGCCGGTGTGAAAGTCTTATCGCTTTTTCGAATCGAGAATTCTATTCGTCCAAGCTTGGATCGTATGGCGACCTTGTCACATTTCCGAACGCGCAACCGGAATCATTCTCAATCGATTTTGTTCGGGTGAATGGCAATTACAAGGCGAGCCGTAATCCGGCCGAAGTTGCTCGTGTCGTTGAAGCCGCCATTGATTTCATGATTCAGCATGCGGATTTGCCGGATGAGGAAATTCCGACGCTCGGCATTGTTGCGATCAATATTGAACAGAGAGACGCTATTCGGGAGGAATTCAACAGGTCCGGAAGGGATGAAGCGATTGAGCGCTATTTGAATGCGTGCAACAAAGGAACCGGCAAACGGGGGCCCGAGCCATTCTTCATTAAGAATCTAGAAAACGTTCAAGGTGATGAGCGTGATTTCATCATGATCTCTCTGACCTACGGTCCCGAGGTCGGTCAAGAACGGGTGGCTCAACGGTTTGGCCCGATTGCGCGCAGTCAAGGACATCGTCGTTTAAACGTCCTTTTCACGCGCGCGCGCCAGCGGATTGTTCTGTTTTCCTCGATGGGCTCAGACGATGTTCTCGTCTCTCCTACAACCAAGCGTGGGGTACGGGTGCTCCGGGACTACTTACGTTACGTCGAGTTCGGGCGACTCGAAGTTGGGATTGCCACGGGGCGTGATTTCGATAGCGACTTCGAACGAGACGTGCGATCGAGACTAGCCCGTCCTATTCGTGAGAGTGCGGTTGTTGAGTCCGATTGATGCGGCCGCAGATCTCCTCTGACGAAGCGCACAGGATTGCCTTCGGCTTTTC
>Ga0208080_1000084_pt1 | contig 42637 bp, 45 predicted proteins | sample NGESurdeep092012_3_FD_184476 | JGI IMG/M metagenome (GOLD analysis project Ga0208080, IMG submission 184476) | Arctic peat soil microbial communities from Barrow, Alaska - NGEE Surface sample 210-3 deep-092012 (SPAdes) | ecosystem: Environmental > Terrestrial > Soil > Wetlands > Peat ...
CGGCCTCTATGGCAGACGGCCACCACGGCTCAAGCCATCCGGGTCCGCCAGGCGATAATGGCTCGCCACCTCGGCGGCGGTGACGTCCCGTGCCGACGCGCGGTGAACGACAACCCCACGGGACAGCACGATAACGTCGTCAGCAAGGGTGATGGCCCGCGAGATGAACTGTTCGATCACCACCATCGTGCACGAGCCCCTCAGCCCAGCGAGCGCCCCGAACAGGCGGCCGACGACGCCTGGCGCGAGCCCGTGCGAGATCTCGTCGATGATCAGCAACCGTGGGGGTGAGACGATGATCCTGGAGATGGCCAGCATCTGCTGTTCCCCGCCGGAGAGGTTTCCGGCGGGGAGCTTGGCCCGGGCCTTCAACACCGGGAACAGGGCGTACGCCGCTTCGATCCGCTGGCGGACGATGGCCCCCTTCCCCTCGCGATGGAATGCGACGCGCAGGTTGTCCCGTACCGTCAGCCCGGGGAACACCGCCCGAAAATCGGGAAGCAGGCCGATGCCGAGCCGCACCCGTCGCTCCGGACGGAGCCGTCCGACCGGGGTTCCGTCCACCACGATCGATCCGGACGCTGCCGGCACGAGTCCCATCAGTGCCCGGGCAAGGGTTGATTTCCCCGCGCCGTTCGGGCCGAGCACTGCGAGGACGCTACCGGGGTCGACATCCAGGTGGAAGGCCCGGAGGGCGGCGACTCCGCCGTATTCGACCGACAGGTCCCTGACCGAGAGCCCCGCGGGGATGTGGAGTCGCCCTGTGTCGTCAACGGTGCTCATCGCGTCACGAGTTCGGTCGCCCTTCGACATCGGCGACGTCACCTTGAGCCTGGTTGCCTCCGAAGTAAGCCTCCTGCACGGCGCGCAGTGCCAGTACTTCTGCGGGACGACCGTCCGCGATCACCGCACCGAAGTTGAGGGCGACGAGACGATCGGTGGCAGCCCGAGCGAAATCCAGATCGTGCTCCACCACGACCACGGCGATCTCGTGGTGCTCGCTGACCTGCCGGAGGAACCCCGCGGCCGCGGTCGCTTCCTGCACCGACAGACCCGATACGGGCTCGTCGAGCAGCAGCAGCCGTGGACTGGCAGCCAGAGCCCGTGCCAGGTCGACGAGCCGGGCCGTACCGACCGGTAAGTTGCTGGCCAACTCGCCCGCTACCGCTTGGAGCCCGAGCGACGACATCAGGGCTGTCGGCGACAGGCCTGGCCCCTTTTCGGCTGTGGCCTCAGCCGACATCGCCTCGAACCAAGCGGATCGTCGTCTCGCGAGCGATCGGCCGGGCTCCCGCCGGCGACCCATGTAGCCCAGCAGGACATGCTCGCTGACGGTCATCTCCGTAAACAGCGAGAGCTGCTGGAACGTACGACCGATGCCTCGCCGGCTTCGTTTCAGCGCGGTTGCACGCGTCACATCGGCATCACAGTGCAGCACCACTCCGCGCTGGGGGCGCCGCCGGCCCGATATAACATCGAGCAGCGTCGATTTTCCCGCACCATTCGGGCCGATGATCCCCACGACCTCACCGGACCGGATGGTGAACGACACGTCATCGAGAGCGCACACACCGCCGAACCAGGTCGAGACGTTGCAGAGTTCGAGCTCTGTTCCGACATCCCCCCGGATCGGGATGGCCTGCTCCACGGCCCCGGCCCGCGGGCGCTTCCAGGGACTGGCACCACCATCGCTATGCATTCGTCCCCGTCGGCAGAGCTGCGCGATTACCAACCCGTCGTCCTGGCAACATCGCCGTGACCAGGCTGATGATCCCATCGGGGTTCGTGGCCAACGCGAGCCCGCCGAGTCCGAACAACATGGCCGGGAGCTGCCCGAATCGCGGCGGCAGCCATTTCGACAACACGGCCGGCAGGAGGGCATAGGCGAGACCACCGACCACGGCGGCTACTGGTGAGCGCACTCCCATCGTCACCACTACGGCCAGCCAGACCAGCCCCACATATGTGGAGACGTCAGCCCCTGCTAGGTGCTGCTGGAAGAGACCGAGCAATCCCCCGCCCACTCCAGCCAGCAGCCCGCCAAGGGCAAACGCCAACACCTGGGCGGATCTCGCGCTCAGACCGCTTGCTTCCACGACGACTGGATTCATGCGTGTGGCGTTTGCGACGAACGCGGTTGCCGTGGATCGGTAGTACCGGACCATCGCCAACCCAACCAAGAGGAACGCAGCGAAGACGTAGTACTGGGTCGTGGGCGAGCTCAGGGACAGCCCGAACAGCGACGCCGCGCCGAAGGTCACGCCGCCGATCGGCACGAGGGTGTGCCACTGGTAGAGGAAATCGTCGGCGAAGAGGCCGAACGCCAGGGTTGCCAGCCCGAATTCGAGCGGGCCCATGCGGGCCCCGACAAACGCCAAAATCGCACCGACGCCAGCGGCGAGCAGCCCACCGAGGACGATCGCCACCAGGAGAGGCGATCCGGCGTGCAAAGCGATCTGGCCTGAGACGAAGCCGCCGATGCCCACCATGGCCCCTTGGCCCAACGGCAGCAGGCCGGCGTCACCGATGCAGACGGTGAACCCGAGGAAGATCAGCGAGTACACGAGGCCCACGGCCAACACGCCGGTCCAGTAAGCACTCGAAACCATTGTGGGCACGATGATCAAGACCACCAGGAAGGCTCCGACCATAATCCGGCGGCGCGCCATCCCTTTCCTCACCCGTGTTGTGCTGGCGGGTCGATGCATCACCCCAAGCGATATTGCACGTCGCTTCACCATGAGAACGATCATCATCACGATGAAGGGGAGCGCCGGTCGGATTCCCACAGCCAGCAGACCCTCTCCCGTGTTGACCCCGGCCAGAATGCTCGACAGGAGCCCGAGTCCGATCGCAGAGGCGAAGGTGATCGGAACCGAAACGAGCCCACCCACCAATGCTGCAGCAAGGCTTGCCACCGTTAGCTCTATGAAGACCCCCGAACTCAGTTGCAGGACCGGTGCGAGCAAGATGCCACTCAGACCAGCGAGGGCTGCTCCGAGCGCCCAACTCACCGTGCTCATCCGACCCGGGCTGGCCCCCGCTAGCGCCGCTACCGCCCGGTTGTCGAACACGGCTCTGAGCAGGAGCCCGAGCGTCGTCAGCCGGAGCAGGAAGAACAGGGCAAGGGCGATCGTGACCGCGGCCGCGATGGCGTAGATCTGGTTGACCGTGACCCCCATACCGATGAAGCGCTTGATGGACGGGCCGTTGTCGGCGATTCCGGGCGCGATGAACACCTGTCCCGGTTGGAAGAGGGTGGTTGCCAACGCAGGCAAGCCGATCGCCAGCCCGATGGAAGCGATCAGGGGCGGAACCAGCCCCGTGCCGACCAGCCGGCGGAACATCCCGAACCAGAGTGCAATGCCGAGCAGCGGCGAAATGCCGAGCACGCAGATCGCCAGGGCGATCCAGCCCTCCATCCCTATGCTGACCCGCAAGTAGTAGAAGGTCTCCGCGATCGAAAAGGCCATCCCCCCGTAGGCCAGATTGAGCACACCCGAGGTGCTGTAAGTCAGTACAAGCCCTGCTCCGGTGATCGCCCACACACTGCCGATCACCAGGCCCGGAACAATATAGACATCCATGCGCTGAACCTCTTGGAGATTTCCCCGCCTCAGACCGCCGTTGACGCGCGAGAGAACGCTACGGGAAGACCTTCCCGCACTCGAACGCCTGCTTGGTCAGGGGCTTCCATTGACCGTTTTGGATCTGCGAGAAGGAGAGGCATCCACTTCCCTGCGTGTGGAACGCGGGGAAGTGCACGGGTGCGATCAGCCCTCCCTCGTTGTAGCCGTTCAACGAGTTGAGCGTCCTCACCACTGCTGGCCGAGACGGGATGGCGCTGGAGCTCCCCTCCGCCTTGGCCACGGCGTCGAGGAACATCTTCATGCCGATGTAGCCCTGTACGGCCATACCACTGGTCGGATCGTCGCCAGCCGCCTTCATGTCGGCGAGATACGTAACGACACCCGGCACGTCCGCGTGTTGCAAGCTGGCGTAGAACGACCCGTAGATCAAGCCGTCGGCCGCCGTGCCGAGCTGCTTGACGACCGCCGGACCATAGGTCGCCCCCTGGACGACCGGGATGTGATGCCCGAGCTGGTTGAGTGCGGACTCGAGCTGTTCCCCTCCGCCGGCGACCGTCGCCAGCACGCCTTGAGCGCCGCTCTGGATGATCCGGTTGGCGGCAGCAGTCAACTCCGCCGAGTCGGACACGTTGACCGGGGAGACGGAACCCACGAGGTGCCCCCCCACGCTCGGCACGAGCGCCTTCCAGGTGGGGAACGCCGCCTGGGACCCGGCGGTCGCGTCAGCGACGACGGCGATCTCCGAATCCCCAAGGTCGATCAGCACCTTGCCCCACATGGACGACGTCTCGGTCATGATGTTGCCGTTGTAGGAGAACAGGCTATTGGCGCTGGACCCGTACCAGTTCGGCGAAACTCCGAAACCCACCACCGGGAACGCCTGACTTGCGAGGCTCGGAAGGGCCCCGTCGATGAACTGCGAGGCGGACACGATGCCGAGCACCCCGTCGCCGACTGCCGACCGCGTCGCGTTCTGCGCTCCCGAAGCAGCAGAAGTTGTGTCGTAGACCTTCATGTGCACCATGTGGCCGTCGATGCCACCGTGCTTGTCGACGGCGCTCACCTCTGCCTGCGCCCCCTGGACGCTGGTGCCGAACACCGCCCCGTAGGCCCCGCTCGCCTCAGTCACGAACCCGACGTTGATCGGCGCCAGACTCTTGCTCGCCGGCGGAGACGTCGTCCCCCCGCCGCAAGCTGCGAGCCCGAGTGTTGCCAGCCCGCTGGTGCCAGCCACCATCGCCCATCGGCTCACACGAGAATGCCGTCCCATCGTTGGTCTCCTCCCCATGACACGCGCTGGCCATACTCCAAGCGAAGCCGAGAGCTGACCAGTGCGCAGCATAAACCGACCGGTTGGTCAGCCGTTAGGGTATCACCATGCCGAACTCCACCCGGGGACTGGCTGAAGGACACCAAATTCCCGATCGCACCGATCAGTTGCGACTCGAAGGCTTATCGGCGCTGCGGCATGGCGCTCACTAGCGCTGAATGCTCCTCGATGGTGGCGCACTGGGTCCCCTGGGCCGAGGGGAGGGAGCAGAGATCCCTAGCAATGCGCTGTTCGCCGTGGCGTTAAAACGCGGAGTGCTGTGCCTCCCCAGACTCTGGTCTGCCTACGCGGCCACCGGGCGGTACTCGTGGATGAGGCCGCCAAGCACGTCGTGACGATGGACGTGCAGAGACGGGGGATCGGCGATGACCGGGCTGTCCGATACAGGCACGCTGAGATCGATTCCCCGGTGCGGGCGCTGACGGTTGTAGTGCCGGACGTAGCGGAGAAGGACTCGTTCGAGGTGACCGGGGCCCAGAACGAGCAACCAATCGAGACATTCTGTCCGCACCGTCCTCACCCAGCGCTCGGCGTAGGCGTTCGCCCGGGGCGCCCGCACCGGGGTGCGGATGGTCTCCATGCCGATGGAGGCGAATACGGTGTCGAAGCTGGCGGTGAACTTGGTATCCCGGTCGCGGATGAGGAACCGGAAGCGCCGACCTGTCTCTTCGAGGTCGGCGACGAAGTTCCGTGCCACCTGGGTCACCCATGGGCCGTTCGGGTTGGTGGTGACGCCGAGGACGTGGACCACGCGTCGCTCCAGCTCGATCACGAATAGCACGTAGTAGCGGCGGAGCGTGACGCCGTCGACGTGGAAGAAGTCGGTGGCCACGATGCCCTTGGCCTGGGCGGAGAGGAACTGGGTCCAGGTCGGACCCGCTCGCCGGGGAGCCGGCGGGAGACCGTGGCGGCGCAGGACCGTAGCGACACTAGTCTTCGACACAGCGACACCGAGCTTGCGGAGCTCGCCGATGATGCGGAGATACCCCCACCAGGGGTTCTCCCTCGCCAGGCGGCAGATCAGCTCGACGGTCTCCTCGGGAAGAACCGGACGGCCCGGACGTCTGTGTGGGTAGCTCCAGCGCCTGCGAACGAGAGAGCGATGCCAGCCGAGGATGGTCTGTGGCGTGACGAGGAACGAACGCCAGCGCTCCCGAGGCACGAGGCCAGCCAAGAGGGCGACGAGAGCACGATCCGACCAGGTGAAGCGGGGACGGGCGACCTGGCGGCGAAGCACGGCCAGCTGGTGGCGCAGGACGAAGATCTCGGCATCTTTCGCCGCGGCATCCGACCAGTGGACGCGCACGACCCCGAGGATGCGCCACACGAAACGGTAGAGGAAGGATAGGGCCACAGGGGGAGCCTCGTCGAGCGCGTCGTGGCTGGTCGAACTCGGTCGGAGGGTTTCTGGACCCTTCAGGCCGAAGGCCCCGAGCCTGCTGGCCGCGAACAACAACGACTTTGCCCGAGAGGGGCTCTTTGGCCCGGCTTGGGCGACGACGGCACGAGCGAAGCAGGCCGCCTCCTCTCCCACCGAGGTCGGCTGGTAGTGGGCGATGGTGTTGGCCGTCGCTGGGTCGACGGCCATGGTGGGGCTGTATGCCACAGTGTATATACTGTGGCATATGAGCTCGGTCGACGGTGGGATACCTGAGAAACTGTCGGCAGTGGAGCCGACGAAGCACCAGACCGTTGCCCTTGAACGCATCAGAGCTGAGCTGGCTTCGATTGGTCCGTGTCTGCCCGGCAGCGTCGTCGTGCGCACCGGACGCTGCGGGAAACTGGCCTGCTCGTGCAAGGGAAACCCGCCCCGCCTGCATGGACCGTTTCGTTCCTGGACGCGAAAGATCGCCGGAAAAACAGTGACTCGCCTTCTCTCAGCAGACCAGCTCGCCGAGTATCAGACCTATTTCGACAACCACCGGAAGCTCAAGGCTCTCGTCCGCGAACTTGAAGCGCTCAGCGAGGCGATCGTCGACCGGGACCCTCGCTGGAAACCTCGCTGACAAATCGCTTCTGCTCAACTCGGTGTGGGCGTCGGTCGCTTAACCCGTGGGTAGCACCTCAATCACGTCAGAAGAACCCAGGCCAGACCCTTACGTGAAGACCACACCGCCGTGGGGTGTCGACACAACTGGGTCTGGTTCACTGAGCACCACACAGCTGTTTGAGCCGGCCACGCCGGGGCCGCTATTCAGCCGTGTTGCCAGATCCGGTTCTGGAAGCTGCGCACCCCTCCCAAGGACACCTGGTCAAGCGAGACGATGTCGTCGCCGTCGATACTCCAATGGAGCGCCCCTGCGTTCTCCTCGGCCTGGTGCCTGTCCTTGGCACCGGGAATCGGGACGACTCCCTTGGCGATCACCCAGTTCAGTGCCACCTGGCTGGGCGTCTTCCCGCCGTGCTTCTCACCCACCCGCCGCAGTTCGCCTACGACACCGTCGACGACCCTCATCGGATGGTTCGAGAAGTTCCGCTTGCCCTGCGGCGGCCGGGCCACCGAATACTTGCCGGTGAGTCGGCCTTGGCCGATCGGTGAATAGGCGAGCGGCACGACACCTAGGTCCTTACACACCGCCAGCAGCCCACTGGTCTCCGGAGCGCGTCGCAGCAGTGAGAACTCGATCTGGTTCGTGGCCAACCGCAGGCCGCGTTTACGCAGCTCCGCGTCGATGGACCGGGTCTCCTTCACCGAGTAGTTGGATACACCGACCGCCTTTACAAGGCCGGCTTCGTGGGCGGCGGCCAGGGCATCGGCCATCGCCGCGTGGGAGCGAAGGCTGACAGGGCCGTGGATCTGGTAGAGATCGACCGCCGGCACGCCGAGCCGCCCCAGCGACAACCGCAACGACTTCATGAGTGCACCGCGAACCTGCAGCTTCCATGGCGACGGCATGAACTTCGTGGCCACCACGACGGACGCAGCCCGGCCGGGATCGCCGGCCAGAAGTTCACCGATGATCCGTTCGCTCTCTCCCCTTCCGTAAACCTCGGCCGTGTCGAACAAGGTGACTCCGGCGTCGATCGAGGCGTTCCACGCCTCCTGTATCGAGGCTCGGGTGAGGTGGGTGTCGTAGCCGCCCATGCCCCAGGTCGAGCGGTCACCCCAGGACCAGGTCCCCACACCCAACAGCGGGATCGAGACGTCGGTCCCCTCCAGTGTGTGCCCGTCGGAGGTCATGTGGACACCGTATCTTGTCCGGACGAACGGCCACCTGCTCCGATCATGGTTCGCATCGAGGCCAACGACGTCTACGAGTTGGTGGTCGAACGCCATCGCCAGGGTGCAACGGTGATCACATCGAAACGAACGTGTGCCAGTTCCGGATGAGTTGCTCGCCCAGATGGCCGACCCGCTGCTCGCTCAGTCCACCATCGACCGGGTCCAGACTGAGCTGGTGAGGTTGGCGGTCGTCCTGGCTCTTTCGAGTGTCTGGGCCATCCTGCATCGGCACGGTGCTGCTGAAACGCCTCTACGTGTTGTTCTTCATCGAACTCGACACCCGACAGGTATACGTGACCGGTGTCACCGCCAACCCAATGGATCTTGGGTGGTCCAACAGGCGAGAAACCTGAGCATGGCGCTGGCCAACCGAGCACACCCCGTCCGGTTCGTGATCCGTGGCCGAGACATCAAGTTCACCTCGAGTTTCGAAGAGGTCTTCCAGGCTGAAAGCGTGCAGATCATCCGCACCCCGGTCCGGGCCCCACGGGCCAATGCCTTCGCCGAGCGCTTCGTCGGCACCGCCCGCCGCGAGGGTCTCGACCGGATGCTGATCTTCAGTCGCCGCCATCTCGAGCAAGTACTGGCCGACTACGTGGCCCACTACAACGAACACCGGCCACACCGGGTCCTCGGCCAACAGTCCCCCTTGACGTGGACATACCACCTCAAACGAGTGATCCCGAGCCAGTACAGCTACAACGGCGTGATGCCGTCTTCGGTCTGATTTACGAGTACCGGCTCGTTGCCTGACCAGTCCGGATGGGATTTCGGCACCCACAAGATCCTCGGCGAGGATGCCGGCGCCACGGTCGAACTGGCGCTGGGCGCGACGATCCCATTGGGTGGCCTAACCGAGGGCAGCGACGTGGCCGCTGCCGCCGTCCATCTGACCTCGGATAAAACCTCGTTCGTGACGGGTGTCGTCCTGCCTGTGGACGGAGGCCGTATGGTGTCCTGAGATGAACCTCCACGCATCCAACAGTGCCTGCCAGACCGTGTCGCCGCAGGGCATCGACGAGCCGCCGGTGCGTGTGCCGGCGCCCGTGATCCCGATCGATCACACCGATGGGCTGGCGCTCGTGGACACAGGCGTTCACCCGGGGGCCGCGGCGCGAGCCGGCGTGGAATCGTGGCCGACACGTCAAAGAGTGAGGAGCTGAAGATGCCTGAGATCAGTGGTGGTGAGTTGCTGGCAAGAGCGTTGGCGGCAGAGGGCATCGAGTTCCTGTTCGGACTGCCCTCGCCAGAGAGCGACCCGCTGCTCTCACAGCTGGAGGCGCACGGCATCCGCCTGGTGCCGGTGCGTCACGAGGCGGCGGGCGTGCACATGGCCGAAGGCCTGTACAAGACGACGGGCCGCGCGTCTGCCGTGCTGGGGAACCCCGGGCCCGGGTCTGCGAACCTGCTGCCCGGCGTGATCACGGCGCGCCACGAGGGCGTGCCGGTGCTCGTACTGACCTCCCAGCACCGGCTGGGTATCGCCTACCCCTCGCCGCCTTCTACGTTCCAGGGTCAGGACCAGCTCGATGTATTTCGTCCGACGGTCAAGTGGGGGGGACCCATCCTCGAATGGGTGCGGATCCCGGAGGTGCTGCGCCTCGCCTTTCGCGAAATGTGGAACGGGCGCCCCGGCCCGGTGCACGTCGAGCTACCCGCCCCCATCCTCTATGCCATGGGAGACGACGAGACCGCGCCGGTCATCCCTCCGGCCCGCTACCGCGGGACGGGTCCGCACGCCTGCGGGGCACAGCTCGACGAGGCAGCGGCGTTGCTCGCCGGAGCGGAGCGGCCGGTCGTCATCGCCGGCACGGGGGTCGACCGCGCCGATGCGAACGACGCGCTGTTGCAGATCGTCGACCTGCTCGGCTGCCCGGTCATGACATCGATGGCGGGCCGTGCGACCGTGCGCTCGAACCATCCGAACTACGTCTTCGGGTTCAGCACGGCCGGTGACGAAGTCAGGAGCGAAGCCGACGTCCTGCTCATCGCCGGCTCGCGAGTGGGGAACCTCGATCTGCCCTACGACAAGTACTGGGGCGACCCCTCCGGCCAGAGCGTGATCCAGATCGATGTCGACCCGCGCCACCTCGGCGTCACCCGCCCGCTGAGCCTCGGGATTCTCGGCGACGCCCGGGGTGCGCTCGAGGGGATTGCCGAGAGGCTGCGCGCCATGGATCTGCCGGTCCGCGATGGAGGCGACCTCGCGCGCTATCGGGCGCTCGACGAGGAGGTCCGGATGGTCCAGGCGACGCCGATCCTCGAGTGGGCGGGCCCCGGCATCCATCCCGCACACGCCGTCGGCGTGATCGGCGCAGTCTTCGGCCCGGACGCGGTCTACACGGTTGACGGCGGCAACACCTCGCTGTGGGCCTATTCGGTGCTGCCGCCGACGCGCCCGCGCTCATACCACTCGATCCTCGAGCTCGGCATGCTCGGCACGGGCATCCCCTCGGCGATCGGCGCCAAGCTCGGGGCACCGGAGCGCGAGGTCGTGTGCATCACCGGCGACGGGGCCGCCGGCTTCAACATCATGGAGATGCAGTCCGCGGCCCGCGAGCAGCTTGCGATCACCACGATTGTCTTCGCCGAAGGCTCGTGGACGATGGAGGAGCCCAACGAGCTCGCGCTGTACGGCAGGACGTTCGGCACGGCGCAGGGGGAGGTTCGCTGGGACCTGGTCGCGCAGGGCCTCGGATGCCACAGCGAGTACGTAGAGCGCATCGAGGACCTCGAGCCGGCGCTGCGCCGGGCCCAGGAGTACGAAGGCCCCAGCCTCATCTGCGTGCGCACCGACCATGACGCGAACCTCGCCGTCCCCGAGGACATGATGGCCCGTTTCTTCGAGGTGTACTCAGGCCCGGCGCCAACGGAGGCTGCGGTGGGCATGCATGCCCCCTCGACCTCCTGACCCCCGTGCGCACCCGATGGCAGTGGGCCATGGGCCGCAACAAGACGGTTCCTGGCCCATGGAAGACCGGATTGCCGGGGCAAGCCTCGGGAGCCTGCCCGGAGTGCAGCCGTCGGCGGACAGGGGGTGCCGAGAAACTGATGCGACCCTCCTCAACAGGGATTCTCCCTTCTTGGTTGCGGCAACAACAATGTGGGAAATCGAGACCAATGGCGTGGGAAATGGAGTCGCAGGCTCACCCGTTGCCACTGGGTGGACGGGTTCTGTCGACACCCCACCGTGGGGGGTCTCTTGGGCGTCGCCATCGGCACGCTGCAAGCCGGGATTGTGTTGTCGCTGGGCCTCCATTGACCAGCTCCAGGTTTCAGCGGGGTGCGATGGTGGCGAGCAGATCCCAGTTGGGCTTTCCCGCCACCACCCGCATCCCGCCCAGGTCGTCCTTGACCTCGACCCAAACTTCCCCGCTCTTGAATCCCCACGGTGAGCAGCGCAAGTGAGGTGCGGCTGTGCACAAGAGATTCGCCTCGAGATACCGACGGGTATTGGCCCGCATTCACGGGCACCACGACCTCCCCTGGAGTGCCGCACCGGCCACCCAGCCAGTGTTCGAGGATGTTCAGCCGGCCCCACTTCCTCTCCGCACGGGATCGCACCGTGCCATGGAAACGACCAAGGTGGGTGCTGTGTCCGTCCGTGGCGTGGAGACTCGTGACATTTGGCCCTGTTGGCCGAATCACCGTCGTCGTAGGTTCAGACCATGGGCAGCGGCCACCTGTCCAGAGCCGGCGGAGGAAAGGTTCGGAATATGTCAGAGATCACGATTGTCGACAGGACCGCCGTCAAGGAGATCGGCGACAGGATCGAGCTTGAATGGAAGTTGAGCGCCAAGCCCGAGCTTGAATGGGCTGAGATCTTCCAAATGGCTGAACTAGCGAACCGGGAGGGTCCCGACGATTGGACAATGGGTGGTGGCCCCGATGTGATGGATTCGGTCGTCAGGTGGTTCGTTCCCGTTGAGGAAATCGATCATGCAGACGCTGAAGTGAGGCGTCGCCTGTCAGTGGCAAACCAGAGGTTCGGGATGGATCAACCGGTATAGGAAGTGGACCGCGCCCATATGGCGGAGGGTGCTGCCGTGCTGCGCCAGAAGGTGGCCGAAACAGCGTCTCGGCTCGAAGAATCCGACCAGAGCGTCAGTTCCGAGGGGAACCTTTCGTGGCTGCTTCCCGGCGGTTGGGCATACGCCTGCCCAGGCAAGGGGCCTGAGGGCAGCGCGTCAGCTATCGGAACAGTGTGAAGTCCGCTTCGGGGTCACTGGGCGAAGACCCATTCGCCTTCAAACCGGCCAACATTCCCGATCCGAGAGCTGTGGGGGCTGCCGGCCTGCCCGGTGACGGCGCTCGTCCCCATCCCGGTGCGCCAGAGGGCACACTTGGATGTGCGGATGTTCGTGGCAGCGTGGCCCGATGACACGACGCTGAAGCGTCTCTCTTTGTTGGAACTGGGGCCCGCTCAGGGCCTCACGCTGGTCAGGCCCGGACAGTGGCACATCACCCTCCGATTCCTCGGTGACGTGGACGACCACCTCGTGCCCGCGCTCGTCGACGCGCTCGGGGCCGCGGCCGGGAACCTGGCGGGCTCGGTCCATTGCGAGGTCGGCCCGAGAACGGCATGGTTCAACGGCGAACGGGTGCTCCAGATCCCCGTTGCAGGTCTCGATGAAGCGGCCGACGCCGTACGTTCTGCGACCGTTCCCGTTGTCCCCGACATGAACCACGGCGATGCGCCGTTCACCGGGCACCTGACCATCGCACGCTCGAAAGGGCGTCGACTCAATGGGTCGGCGCGGGCGCCCCTTGCCGGGATCCCCTTCTTCGCGACGTTCGACGTCGATTGCCTCGACCTGGTGGCCTCACGATCCTCCACGGAGGGTCACCGATATACGACGCTGGCACGGGTGCCCCTACCAGGGTGATCGGACCCGGCTGGCCGACCGTGGCCGAATGTCAGCACTGCCAGCGTCCGACAACCGTTTGATACGACGCCGAGCCGTCAGCGAGGATTGAATCAGGCGATTGGTCCGTGTCTGCCCGGCAGCGTCGTCGTGCGCACCGGTCACTGCGGGAAACTCGCCCGCTCTCAGCAGACCAGCCCGCCGGGTATCAGGCCTATGAGGACAACCACCGGACGCTCGAGGCTCTCGCGCGCGAACTTGAAGCGCTCAGCGAGCCGATCGTCGACCGGGACCCTCGATGGATACCTCGCTCACAACTAGCTTCTGCTCAACTCGGTGTGGGCGTCGGTCAAGTGTCACCGACTGTCGGCGCATGTCGGCGCTGACCGTCACCGGCAGCCCCAAACGCCAATGAGGGCATGCATCTGCTGGCAACGTCATACTGGTCACGGACAATCGAGGGGGGATACGGTGCGGAACGTAACCGGAGAAATTGGCGCCAACGTGCAAGCTCTCATGGACCTTCCCGCGGTGATCCCCGCACTCAAGCGCCTCGGGGAGGCGGCACCGGCCATCGAGCGGATCGCTGGTTTCGACCACACCCTGGCCCAGATCGCCGCCATCGTGCCTGCCCTCGAGCAGCTGGCCGAGCTCGGCGCGACCCTCGACGCACTGGCCGAGCTGGCCGTCACCTTGGAACCCCTGGCCACAGTGGCACCGGCCCTCGAACGGCTGGCCGGACTGGGCACAACGCTCGACGAACTGGTCAAGGTGATCGAGCCGATCAGCCACCTGGCGACTTTGGTGCCAACTCTGGTCTCGCTCGACGATCGCATCAAGAGTCTCGAAGTCACGATCGGCACCCTGTCCAATACCCTCGGTCCGCTGCAAAGCACGACTGAGCGCGTAGGCCGCGTCGTCGAACGCTTCGGAAGCCGTCGAGCCGGCAAAGCTCAGGCCGAACCCAACCTCTGAACCACCTCCGGGCCGGGAGTCCGGGCGCGGATCCAGGGTGATCTGGTGGATGAGGCGGCCGGCGTTATGGAGGACCCTGGCCAGCCGGCCGGCGGCCAGCCGGACTCGCCCATCCGGTAGGCGCCCAAGTGCGTTCGCCGCCTCTACGAACGCATCGGCCCAAAAGAGGAACCTGCGGTCAATGCCTCCCGGCCCGCTCCCACCTCCGCCGAGCCCCACTGAAGGCCGGGATCACCCGTCCTGGGTCTGAGCCGGCGAGCCGGGTTGACCTATGGGGTCGTCCGATCCGACAGCACTGGTTGGCGGTGTTCCCAGCCGCACCGAGCAGTCGTGTACTTCATCACGTTCCGTCATGGCGCCACACTCGTCACACACTTGATTGAGCCAGCAGGCTGGGTCTCCACCCATGTCATCGCCCATCACCGACTCCCTTGACTCATGTTCACGAAGAACATCCCCCTCGCCGCCTGGATCTTAGTGGTCGCTCCTTGTCGCTCCTCGACCAACTGGCGTTGGCGGCCGGCGAGAAGGTGTTCGACAGTGATGAAACCCTCGAGCTCGAGCGACTCGTCAGCGACGACAAAGAAAGTGCTGACGCCCTCGGCGGCCATGGCCCCGATGACCAGGGCCAGCGGGATGATCCGAACCGCCTGCCAGGTGATGGTGAAATCGCCCAGGTGCTCGGCCGATCGTTGTTGTGCGGCATCATCGGCTGCAGTCAACGGTGCACACTCCCAGCGGTAGCCTCAGGTTGGCGGTCGGCGAGTGGGATCGTGGAGGCGACAATCGTCAGGATGCCTCGGCCCAGTGTTTCCTGGGGTACTTTAGCTCGTAGTGCGAGATACACGGAGCCAAACGCTGTCGTGACACCAAGACCACTCAGAACCGACGAGTACCGAAGGCTGCTGGCACTCCGGACCGGGCTTCGCCAGTTTCTCCATTGGAGCCAAGAGCAGGCACGGGCCGCCGGCCTCACCCCGGCCCAGCACCAGTTGCTCCTGGCCGTTCGCGGGCACGGTGAGCCTCAGGGACCGACAATCGGCGACATCGCCGGATACCTGTTGTTACGCCATCACAGCGCGGTCGAACTGGCACAACGGGCAGAAGCTGCCGGATTCGTCGAACGCCGCCACGATCCCCACGACGGTCGGATGGTGCGCCTGGCGCTCACCCGGAAGGGCAGCGCCGCTCTGGGTCGGCTGTCCGCGCAGCACGTGGAGGAATTGGCTCGCCTGGCCGACGACTTTCGGCCCCTGTGGGAGGGTCTCGATGCCACCGACAGTCAACTGATCTCCCCGACGACCCTGGGTTCGTGACGGTGGCCAAAAAACCCGACGTTCGCCTACGTCGGGTGTACGAAGAGGCCGGTCCTCACGATGGCGCGCGCATTTTGGTCGATCGCCTCTGGCCCCGGGGTGTGTCGAAGGAGAGAGCCGGGTTGGACGAGTGGTGTAAAGAAATAGCGCCGTCAACCGAGCTGCGAAAGTGGTACGGCCACGTACCCGAGCGATTCAACGAGTTCAAACGACGGTATCGGGCCGAACTGAAGGAACCGGAACGGGCCGAAGCTCTCGATCACTTGAAAGCTCTGGCAAAAGACCAGACCATCACTCTCCTGACCGCCACCAAAGATCCTACGATCAGCGAGGCAGCGGTACTGGCCGGCATCATCGGTACGTGAATCCGGCTCAAACCGTGCGAGACCTCTAGTGGCGGCTTCACCGTTGCCTCACCTTGTCGATGGGCGGAGAATGGACAGATGCACGACGTAGCCATCACCGACGACATGATCAGGCTGGGCCAGTTTCTGAAACTGGCCAATCTGGTGGACAGCGGGTCGGACGCCAGGCGGGTCATCGCCACCGGCAGCGTGGAAGTCAATGGCGAGGTGGAGCTCCGCCGGGGGTGCCAGTTGCACCGAGGCGATGTGGTGTCGGTCGGCGGCGACCCGGTCCGGGTGGCGTGATCGGCTCCCACCGCATCACTACGGTGTTCGCCCCTCCTCTAGGCCTGCTTACTGGACATAGCCGTGCAGCACCGTATGGCCCGCATCATCACTCACCCATACGTGGGTGATCTGAGTTGCAGGCACCGCGCACGACAGGGTCACCTGGAGCCGGCCATTGGAGCCGGGGGTTCGGTAGCTGCCGGCAACCCACCAGGTGCCCGACGTCGTTTCCATCGACACGGTGAGCACCTGCCCGGCCCGCTGACCAGCTTCATCGAAGGTGGCCTGGGTGCCCCACGCTTTGGGAGTGAGTACTACCGTGGCATGCACTCCGGAGGTTCCGGTGAGGGCCACGATCCGGTTTGGTGAAGCCGGGTGGTGGAGCGCCACCGCGCCCAGGGCGATCGCCACCACCGCGGCAGCGGCAACGCCCGCCACCGCCCACGTTCTGGTCATCCTGCCCACTCGTCGTTGCCGCTGGACCCGGAGCTGCTCCCAGCGCGCCGACTCGATTGGGATCGCCAACTCCGCGGCGCTGTCCAAATGATCGATGTCGGCCAGCTTCAGGGCCGACTCCATGCCGGCCAGATCCTCTGCCTCGGCCCGGCACGACGAACAAGCGGCCAGGTGTTCGGCAAGTTCGTTTTCTTCGTTCGGATCGAGCCGACCGATGGCATGCATCGCCTGCATACCCCGCCAGCTGTCACATTCGGCTCCGCTCATTCCTCCCACCCCATCTCTTCGAGTACAAGCTTGAGCGCCTTGAGCGCATAGAACAGACGGCTGCGGACGGTACCGTCGGGGATGCCGAGTTCGTCAGCCACGCTTCGGCTGGGGCGTCCCCGGTAATAGATCTCCACGAGGACGTGGCGGTGTTCGTCACGTAGGCGGCGGATCGCCTCTTCGACCTGCCACGCCTGCATGGCGCGCGCGATGGCGTCCTCGTCCTCTGCCTTGTCGGGAGGCAGTGGCTCAGTTCTTCTGATGGCCCGGGCCCTGGCCAAGTCGATGACCAGGCGTCGTTCGATGGCAAACAGCCAGGTACGCATGGATCCAAGCGATGGATCGAACCGTTCCCGGTATCGCCATGCCCGCACGAACGTCTCTTGTGCGGCCTCTTCTGCCAGCTGCGCGTCACCCAAAGCCCGGCGGGCGAAACCTACCAACTCGCCACTGTGGGCGAGGAACGCAGCTCGCAGTCCAAACTCATCGGTGGTCATATCTGTCGGCCCCGACCGACGGGGCTCCTCGCCACAGACGGTATCCCGAGTCACCGTGGACAGTTCAGTGATCGGATGGTGGAGATCCTGGGTGACACACCTCTCGCTCACCTCTCGCTCACCTCTCGCTCACCTCTCGCTCACCGATTTTGCCCCATTTCGGCTGCTGCCTCTCCATCGAGCGGCCGACTCCTCGCCGGGTCCGAGCTAGTAGGCATTGCCGGATCCATGGGATGCGGGGGTCGTAGTCGGGGCCGCCGGGGTCGCCGGAGTCGACGCCGAGGCCTTCAGCACGTACCACGTGCCGCCGAGACCCTGGCCGGTGGCGTCCGTCCGACTGGTATCACCGACGAACCGATAGAGGGGCATTCCCATGTAGGTGACCTGAAGTGAACCGTCCGCCCGTTTGGTGGTGCCCAGATTGGTCACGCCCGGGCCGGCCACCGGCTTGGTGACCCCTGCCGGCAGGGTGAGAGGTGGCCAAGAGGTGGCGCAACCGCCGGTACAGACGGAAACCCCGGGAGTATCCGGGGTATATCGATACAGGGTGGTGCCCTGAGCGTCCGACAACACAGCCCCCACCGTGCCCTTCGACGCCACCGTGACCGTCGGCGAGCTCCCCGATCCGGCCACCTTGCCGGATGTGCCAGACGTGGCCGAGGTACAGCCGGCCGCGGCGGCCAGCGCCCCGAATGCGGCAATGGCGATGAGTTTGTGAGCGCCCGACATGCGTCGGTGCGGGTGAGTTGAGTTGGAAGCCATCGATGGCACCCCTTTCCGAGTTTGTACCCAGGGATACGGATGGGGCATGCCATCTGTTCACGGGGAGGTGATCCCTCTCCGTACCCGCGCTCCACCTCGACGAATGCCACAATGAACTCGGAGGCGTCGCCATGATCGTCGGAGTACCGACAGAAGTGAAGAACGGTGAGTTCAGAGTGGCGATCACACCGGCCGGGGTCAGGGAGCTCACCTCCGCCGGTCACACGGTTCTCATGCAATCCGGGGCCGGCATCGGCTCATCCATCCGGGACGACGAGTTCGTGGCCACCGGCGCCTCGGTGCTGACCGATGCCATCGACGTCTGGTCGCGCGCCGACATGGTGTTGAAGGTGAAAGAACCGATCCCCGACGAGTATCCGCTTCTCGGTCTGAAGCGGGATCAGGTGCTCTTCACCTACCTCCACCTCGCCGCCTCGCGGGCTTGCACCGAAGCGCTGATGGCCGGAGGAACGACCGCCATCGCCTACGAGACAGTGCGGCTTCCCGATAGATCTCTTCCCCTGCTCACCCCCATGAGTGAAGTGGCCGGTCGGATGGCACCGCTCATGGGGGCCCATCATCTGATGAGTCCCGCCGGCGGTCGAGGGGTACTGGTCTGTGGCATCCCCGGCGTGCGGTCGGCGAAGGTAGTGATCCTCGGGGCCGGCGTGGCCGGGATGGCGGCGGCAACCATGGCCGTGGGGATGCACTCCGACGTCTACATCCTCGACCGGAACCTCGAGCGCCTCCGCCAGGTCGATCACCACTTCCGGGGCGCACTGGAGACGGTGGCATCGAGCGCCCATGCCATTGACGAGACGTGCGTGGATGCCGACATCGTGATCGGCGCCGTCCTGATAGTCGGAGCCAAGACGCCAAAGCTGGTGTCCGACGATCTGGTGGCGCGGATGCGTCCGGGGTCGGTGCTGGTCGACATCTCGGTGGACCAGGGAGGGTGCTTCGAATCGACCCGACCGACCACCCATTCCGATCCGACCTTCGAAGTCAACGGGTCCCTCTTCTATTGCGTATCCAATATGCCCGGGGCCGTACCCCACTCGTCGACCCACGCGCTGGTCAATGCCACCTTGCCCTACGTACTCTCCATCGCTGACCTCGGATGGAAGGACGCAGTGCGGGCCGATCCGGCCTTGGCGGAAGGAGTCAACGTGGTCGGAGGGAACATCGTGTACGAGCCGGTGGCCACGGGCCACGGTATGGGGTGGTCGGCTCTCGACACCGTCCTCTGACAACAGATACCGTCTGCCGCCTCCGCCGTGTCCGCGTCCCTCTCCTTGAAGGGGCAGGCTTCGTGTCGGCCTTGGTCTTCATCGTCCGGGGTGCCCCGCCCAACGAGACGGAGCCGGGGCCGGCATCGGCGCAGGTCCATCTGGGCCGGGGGCCCGACTGACCCGGACGTGGCCGTTGATCCGTCCGGAGATTTGGGGCTCAGCTCATCGACCCCATAACCTGTGAAAAGGGCCCGCCATCACCGGTGGGCCCGTGCGACAACCTGGGGGGTTCGCGTGGCTTTGAACATCGGCCTGAGGCGAATGCAACGTGCTGCCAGGGCGGCCCGGCAATCCGGTCGTCACGTACCTTCGGTGATCGTGGTGGGTGCGGGCATGTCCGGCCTGGGTACCGGGATACAACTGGCGCGTGCCGGTGTCACCGACTTCACCATCGTCGAACAGTCCGATGGGGTGGGCGGAACCTGGCGTGACAACACCTACCCGGGGAGCGGGTGCGATGTCCCCTCCCACCTCTACTCATTCTCCTTCGCGTCGAAGACCGACTGGAGCCGGCGTTTCGCCGACCAGCCCGAAATTCTGACCTACGCCGAACAGTGCGTGGAACGGTACGGGCTGGCGCCCCACCTTCGTCTCGGCACCACCGTCAACGAAGCCTCCTTCGACGACGCGTCCGGTACCTGGCGGGTGTCGGTTACGTCGGCCCAGGGAGGTTCCGAGGTACTGGAAGCCGACGCCGTCATCTTCGCCTGCGGGCAACTCAACCGCCCCGCCATTCCCGACCTGCCCGGACTCGACAGCTTTGGCGGGCCGACCTGGCACTCGGCCCGGTGGGATCATGAGGTCGACCTCAAGGGCAAGCGGGTGGCGGTGGTCGGGAGTGGAGCCAGCGCCATCCAGTTCGTCCCACCGGTGGCGGCCGAAGCCGGGCAGCTTTCCATCTTCCAACGCAGCTCCAACTATGTAGTCCCCAAACCTGACCGCGTCTATGGTCCGCGGGAGCGTTGGCTGCTCTCCCACGTACGGGCCTACGAGTTGGCCTACCGGTGGCGGATCTACTGGTCGCTCGAGACCAAGTGGCTGGCGTTCCGGAAGGACAGCTGGGCCAGCCAGTTCCTCGGGAAGGTGATCACCAAAGGCATACGCGCCGAGGTGGTCTCGGAACGGATGCCCGAAGAGTCGGTGGTCCCCGACTATCCGGTCGGGTGCAAGCGACTTCTCATCTCCAACGACTGGTACCCGGCCATTCTGCGGCCGACAGTGGAGGTGGTCAACGAGCCCATCGACCACGTGGAGACCGATGCGGTGGTGACCACCGACGGGAAGAGGCGACCGGCCGATGTACTGATCTTCGGGACCGGATTCCACACCACCGACTTTCTGTCCAGTATTCCCATCACCGGCCGGAATGGCCGCACATTGGCGTCCGCTTGGGAAGACGGGGCCCGGGCTTATCTGGGGATCGCCGTCTCCGGGTTTCCCAACTGTTTTCTGCTCTACGGTCCCAATACCAACCTCGGGCACAACTCGATCCTCTTTATGGTGGAACGCCAGCTCAACGTGGTGCTCCAGGCCCTGGCCCTCCACACCGAGGCTCGCAGTGCCGATGGGGTGACCGCCGAGGTGGTGAGCACCATCGAGGTGACCGCCGACGCCTATGACCGCGACGATGCCCGCATCCAGCGGCTGATGGCCGGCACCACCTGGGTCAACGGCTGCCGGAGCTGGTACAAGACGGCATCGGGGCGGGTGACCAACAACTGGCCGACCTGGACGGTGCGCTACTGGCTCGATTCCTTGCGATTGCGACCCGACGACATGAGAGTGACCACCACCCGGTCGGCAGCCCCGGTGGCGGCACGCGACGTGGGGGAGACATCCCCTTCCACATCGGAAGCGGTCCCGGCGGCCGGGCCGGTGCTGGGCTGCCCCATCGCCACCTGATCGGTCGTTCGCCACCGGTGTTGGCGGGCTGTGTTGACGTTCGGTGAGCAGAACGGGGTGAGGGCTCCCGATCTGGGGTAGTCCTTGTCGTCGTGCCGACCGCGCTTTCCCACACCCTGGCCCAGACCTGGCCGCCGTTTGTGCTCATCGCCGGCCTGCCGCTGGTGGGCGTGGTGGCGGCCTCGGACCGTCTGTTCGAAGCCGCCGGCACCCTGGCCGCCCGGCTCCCCGGAGGTGGACTTGTCCTGTTCACCTCGTTGATGGGGTTGGTGATCGTGGTGACGGTGATCCTCAACCTCGATACCTCGGTGGTCTTCCTCACCCCGATTCTGTTACACGCGGCCCGTCGCCGACACCTGGGAGAGACCGCTTTTCTCTACGGCGCGGTGTTCATTCCAACTCGGCATCCCTTCTGCTTCCGGGCTCGAATCTGACCAATCTGTTGGTCCTCCACGGTGGCAACGTGAGTGGAGGTTCATTCGCGGCTGGGATGGCGCCGGCCTGGGCGGCCGCGGTGGTGGTCACCATGGCGGTACTGGTGGTGTGGCGACGTGCCGATCTGAAGGCGACCACCCGTGAGGAGATCGAACCGGTTTCACCCCAGTGGGGAGCAGGCATGATCGGCGTCATCGGGGCCACCGTGATGGTCCTGGTGCTCCCCGATCCGGCTCTCTCCGTGTTCGGGCTGGGGGTTTGCCGTGTTGGTGGTGCAGCGAGCCACCGGGAGGCTCGCCCTGCCAGAGGCCGCCCGGGCCGCCAGTCCGGCCCTCTTGGCCGGACTGTTCACGGTGGCGGTGGCGCTGGGTGTGCTGGCCCGGGTGTGGGGAGTGCCGGGACGCCTCATGGGTTCGGCCGGGGCCGTCGCCTCGGCGTGGATCGCCACCGCTTCCTCCTGCCTGGTCAACAACCTGCCCGCCGCGGTGCTCTTGTCATCGAACTCGCCCCTGCATCCCAGAGCACTGCTCATCGGACTCGACCTGGGACCAAACCTGGTGGTCACCGGGTCGCTCTCGGCCATCTTCAGGCTTCAGGTGGCGAAGCGGGAGGGGGCCAGCCCGTCGGTGCGAACCTATAGCGCGGTGGGGATCGTGCTGGTTCCGCTCTCCATCATGGCTGCATTGCTCGTCTCAGGACTGATGTCACCGGGGAACCTATGAGCGGCGATACCGGCGGTGGTGACTCTCTTGCTACCGTCTATGGCCATGGCCAGCAGCGGTCCGGATGGACCCGCTACCGACCCCACCCGTCGGCCACGCCGTAGATCCACTCCCCACCAGGACGGACTGCGAGCGCTTGGCTCGATGATCGAGGGAAGTCCGAGACCCGGGACGTCACCCGGCGCCGGGAAGAACGACGTCCGCGAACCCACCTTTGATGAAACCGGCCTGCAGAAGTTGGGTGACCAGATCCGCGGAAGGGGCAAGCCGCCATCACATCGGGCACCCAAACGTCCCTACCGGAAAACCAAGCGGGTCCTGTTGACGCTGGCGATAGTCATCGTGGTGGGGGTGGCCGGCACCGCGGGATACGGCTTCTACCTCAGCCATAAGATCCACCGGATCGATGTCAAGGGCCTCATCGACTCCCCCACCTCCGGCGCTGACGCCGGCACCGAGAACATCCTGATGGTCGGGTCCACCGACCGGTGCGCGCTCACTGTCCAGAACCCCGCCTACGGCCTGTGCTCCCAGGGCGTGAACGGCATCAACAGCGACGTGGTGATGATCCTCCATCTCGACCCGAAGAAGCACTCGGTTTCGATTCTCTCCATCCCCCGTGACCTGTTCGTCCCCAACGCCCGCACTACCGGCGCCAACAAGATCGATGCCGCCCTCTTTCAGGGACCCAGCCAGTTGGTGGCAGCGATTGAACAGGACTTCGGGATACCTATCCAGCACTACGTGGTGCTCAATTTTGACACCTTCGCCAACGTGGTGAACTCGCTGGGCGGCGTCAGGATGTACTTCCCCATGCCGGTGTTCGACGCGTACTCGGGCCTCAAGCAACTCACCACCGGGTGCATTCCCCTCGACGGCATCCATGCTCTTCAGGTGGTGCGGGCCAGGCACCTCCAATACCAGGGGCCCGGGGTCACCACCTCCAATCCGGCCTACTGGCCGTTCGAGAACTCGAGCGACCTGGCCCGGATCCGCCGCGACCACGAGTTCCTACGGGTACTGGGCACCGCGGTGGCCAAAAACGGCCTGTCCAACCCGCTAACCGATACGCGGCTGGTGGGCGGGGTGGCGTCCCAACTCTCGGTGGACTCCAAATTCTCGATCCATGCCATGGTCGACCTGGTCCTCAATTTCCGTGGCGTGAACGCCGGATCAGCCCCCCAGTACACCCTTCCGGTGGCAATCGACCAAACCGGCTCCTACACCTACAAGGGCGGTTCCTACGGTGCCGTCGAGTTTCCGGTAGCCGCCCAGGATCAGCAGGTCATCAGGCAATTCCTCGGGGTCAACGCCACCACCGACACCATGCACGGCAGGCAACTCCCGGATCCGAGCACTGTCACCGTGTCGGTGATGAACGGATCCGGCACCTACAACCAGGCCACCACAACCTCCGACGCCCTTTCCGCCCTCGGATTCAAGATGGCCGGCGTCGGCGACTCGGCCCCTGTGGGTACGCAGTCGGAAACTGTCGTCTACTACGCCCACATGACCTCCGCCGACGAAGCCGCCGCCCAAGCCGTGGCTTCGTCCCTTTCCGGAGCTGTGATCATGGCCCTCGATCCGACCCAGATCACCGATGGGGCCCAGGTGACGGTGGTCACCGGTTCTCAGTTCTCGGTGAACCCGCCTGCCTCGGGCGCCACCGCCACCACCGGGGGCGGGGTCACCACCTCCACGTCGGCACCGACGACCACCACCTCCACCACCTCCGCCAACTCCGCGTTCCAGGCGCCCTCGGCGGCGGTGACACCGCTACAGCCGTGGGACCCCCGCTCCTGTACGGCCAGTGGTGGCGAGGGTCCCTGACCCCGATGTCGGCGACATCGCCACCGCACGTCCACCCGTGAAGAAACGAACCGGAGTTACTCGGTCGGAACGGTTCCCAGCCTTCCGGCGTGAAAATCCTCGAAGGCCTGGGCAATCTCGTCCTTGGTGTTCATCACGAACGGGCCATAGGCGAAGACGGGCTCGCGGATGGGGCGACCGCCGAGCACCAGCACGTCGAGATTGGGCGAGCGTGACTCCTGGGTGACGTCGGCATCCACCGTGATGGTGTCACCTTCACCGAAGACGGCCAGCTGCCCCGAGTGGATGAGTTGCCCGCTCTCACCGGCGCTCCCTCTCCCGGCCAGCGCATAGACCAGCGCATTGAAGTCGTGGCGCCACGGAAGCACCAGCTTCGCCCCGGGGCTCACCGTGGCGTGCACCATGGTCATGGGCGAGTGGGTGGCTCCGGGCCCGGCAACGTCGGCCAGATCTCCGGCAATGAGACGAACCAGGGCTCCGCCGTCGGCAGTGGACAGGAGCGCGACGTTCCCGGCTCTGATGTCCTGGTAGCGCGGAGTTGTCATCTTCTCCGCTTTCGGAAGGTTCACCCACAACTGGATGCCATGGAACAAGCCACCGCTGGCCACCAGCTCCTCGGGGGGACGTTCGATGTGGAGGATCCCCGATCCGGCCGTCATCCACTGGGTATCCCCGTTGGTGATCAACCCACCTCCGCCAATGGAGTCCCGGTGTTGGAACGTGCCGTCAATCATGTAGGTCACCGTCTCGAAACCCCTGTGTGGATGCCACGCTGTCCCCTTGGCGTCACCCGGGGCGTACTCCACCTCCCCCATTTGATCCATATGGACGAAAGGGTCGAGGAGGGTGCGATCGACTCCGGCGAACGCCCGGCGAACCGGAAATCCCTCCCCTTCGAATCCGAAGGGGGCAGACGTAACCGACAGCACGGGCCGGGCAGCTGTCGAAGCCGGATCGGGCTCGGCGATCCTGGGCAGGGTGAGAGTGTCTTCTACTGTTACCGCCGGCATCGCCGACCTCCTTTTGGCTCTGATCTTCCGGCCACCTGACCGGGCCACCGAGGCGCTTCCCTGGGGTCAACAGTATTTGCGTCCGCAACATTCCCCCGCCTCGCCACCCGATGTGGCCGGTTGGGGAGTTCGCCCGGTAGCGTCGGGCCGAGTCGACCACGGGGTGGCGGCCAGGGACAAACGACGAGGGGGAACGATGACTGACGCCAACGGCGCAGCGATCGACGGACGGGTGGAGCCAGGGTACGAGGCTGTGCGGGACGCCTTCGTGACCAACTTCACCGAACGTGGCGACCTGGGTGCGGCGTTCTGTCTCTACAAGGACGGCGTCCCGGTGGTCGACCTGTGGGGAGGAACGGCAAACGAGCGCACCGGGCTCGCCTACGCCGAGGACACCCTCCAGCTGGTGTTCTCGACCACCAAAGGGGCCACCGCCGCCTGCGCCAACCTGCTGATCGAGCGAGGGCTTCTCGACACGTCGGCCCCGGTGACCGAGTACTGGCCGGAGTTCGGGGCCGAGGGCAAGGGCACCATGCCGGTCGAGTGGCTGTTGACCCATCAGTCCGGATTGCCGGCCATCGACGCCACCCTCACCCTGGACGAGGTGCTGGCATGGGAGCCGATCGTGTCGGCACTGGCGGCACAGAAGCCCTTCTGGGAGCCGGGGACCGCCCACGGGTATCACGCCCTCACCTACGGGTGGCTGGTGGGAGAAGTCGTGCGGCGCATCACCGGCAAGAGCCTGGGAACTTTCTTCGCCGAAGAGGTGGCGGCCCCTCTGGGTTTGGAATTCTGGATAGGCCTGCCCGAATCGGAAGAGGGACGGGTGGCCCCTCTCACCATGTCGCTCGACCACCTCGCCGATATGAATCCGGGGGAACTCGACAGGATGGCCATCAACTTCGGGCCCGATGGCCTGGGGACCCGCGCGCTCTTCTTGGGCGGCACCTTCGGCAATTTCACCGAGGGCGGTGGGCCGTTCAACAGCCGCGAACTCCACGCCGCCGAAGTCCCCGCGGCCAACGGCATCACCACCGCCCGGTCCCTGGCCCGCTTCTACGCCGGGTTGATCGGCGAGGTCGACGGGGTACGGATCCTCGCCCCCGGGACCGTTACCCAGATGAGCACTCCCCGGACCTCCGGAGAAGACCTCATCCTCGGGGCCGAGTCGAAATTCGGTCTGGGCATGATGTGTGTCTCCCCCCTCACCCCGTTGTTCGGCCAAGGGAGCTTCGGCCACTACGGAGCCGGCGGCTCGGTGGGTTTCGCCCATCCCGAATCAGGCATTGCCTTCGCCTTCGTGATGAATCAGATGCGTCTCGGCCTCGCCGGTGATCGTCGGACCGACTCGCTGATCGACGCCGTCCACGCATCCATCGACTGAACCTCGACCATCGGTCCGGATCGGTCAGAGGCGGCCCCCACTCGGTTCGGGTGTAAGCGAGACAGTCCGAGGGCAAACGAGCGTTCCGGCCAGGTACTCTTACGGCGAGGGAAAAGTCAGGAGACATCAGTGACCCGGCAACGTGGCGGAGCCACAGGCCGACGCGGCGAACAGCAACAGCGACACATCCCCACCTCCCCGGCGGAGATCGGGAGGATGCTCCGAGAGACGAGGGAGCAACACGGCCTCGATCTGGTCACCGTGCACGACCGCCTGGCCCGACCCATCACCCAGCTCGAGGGACTCGAGTCGGGAGACCTGAGTTCGATGCCCGACCAGGCCATGGCGCTGTCCACCCTGCGCCGCTACGCCGCCTTTCTGACCCTGGACGGCGATGCTCTGGCCCTCCAGTTGATGGAGGCCTGGTCATCGTCACCGGTAGCCACCAGTCGCCGACGGCTGCGTGACGCCGGAGGGTTGGCCGGCGTGGTGGCCGCGGTCACCAGCGGTCCCGAGCACCTGCGCGCCTTCACCCAGACCGGCCAGGTACCCCGGGTCGCCGGGTTCGCCACCTCGGCCGCCAGCGGTTTCGGTGCCGATGGATACGGGGTAGCCGTGGGTCCACCCACTGGCATGATCCCGGCCATCCCGATGTCAGAGCTCAAGGATGCCAAGCGGGCCATCCGACGGGCCCGTCGGCGGCAGCGGGCTCCCACCGCATTGAAGGCCACCACTTGGGTGGTGGCACTGCTGGCGTTGGCCGTGGTGGCGGGAACGGTGATTCAGAGCCTGCGGCCCCAGTGGATGGTCGAGTCCCATATTCTGCGCATCACCGCTCCCGGCGGAGCACCGCTCCCGGCATCGCCCAAACCGGCATCGCCCAAACCGGCGGCCGCCCATCCGCGCCCCGCCGCTCAAGCGGTGACCCCGGGTCCCACTGACGGCTCCACCCAAGCCGTCTATACAGTGTCCAATCCACACTTCACCCTCCGGATCGCGGCGTCAGGCCTGTGTTGGGTACTAGTCAAGAGCCCGGCTTCGATTGCCCCGCTGTTGGTGGGGGATCTGCAGGCGGGTGATGTGAAGTCGTTCGACGCCGACAAGTCGATCACCGTGTCGGTGGGCAGCGCGGCGGTGGTGGTCGGCATCTTCATCAACGGAAAGAACGTGTTCTTCACCGCCCCCCACGCCACCCCGTTCACCTACACCTTCACTTCGAGCCCCTGAAGTCCGGCGGCCGATGGCCCCGATCGCTCGATGGTCCGTTGGCCCGATGGTTCCCGAAGCCGGCTACCGGGACAGTTGACCGGCCAGAAAGTCCCCGATTCCCGCCACACTCTCGTCGGTCTCGGGGAGGATCACTCCGGGGAACGCCTGAAACACATGGATCATCTCGGGCCACACGGTGAGGGTGACATCGTTGCCGGCCGCCCCGGCCCGTTCGGCCAATCCGGTGGCGTCGTCGAGCAGTACCTCGTGGGCTCCCACCTCGATGCGTAGAGGTGGCAAACCCGACAGGTCCTCGGCGAACAGTGGTGAGGCCAGCTCGGTGCGGGGGTCGGCCCCGGCCAGGTAAGCGTCGGCCAGAAAGTCGAGGTTCTCTTTGCTGAGCATGGCGTCGAGGTCGGCCAGCCGCTGGTAGGAGGCCGCCGACTGGGTGAGGTCCACCCAGGGGGACAGGCACACCGCCGCGGCCGGAAGAGACGTCCCCTCGGCGCGCAGGGCGAGAAGCGTTGCCACGGTGAGGCCTCCCCCGGCGGAGTCCCCGGCGATGGCGATCCGGTCGGCTGGAATCCCCTCGGCCACCAGCTGCCGGTAGGCGGCGGCGGCATCGGTGACGGCGGCCGGAAACGGGTCTTCGGGTCCGAGGCGGTAGTCGAGGGTGACCACTGCACACCGAGAGGCAATCCCGATACGGGCGGCCAGATCGCGGTGACTGTTGAGAGATCCCGAGCAGTACCCTCCCCCGTGCAGGTAGAGCACCGCGGCATCCCGGCCGATCCCATCGGGGGTCAGCCATTCGGCCCCCCGCCCGCCCAGGGTGACGGCCTCGAGGGTGACCCCGTCCGGCGGTGGTGCCCCGGCCGAGGCCGCGTCCATGGCGGCGCGCTGGTCGTCGATAGGACCGGTGAGCAGACCGGCGTCGGCCAGAAGCGCCTTGACGATGTCCACCCCGGCGTGGCTCATGGTCGGATTCCCATGGCCGTCACTGTATTGGAGCCCCCGGGCGATGGGGAACTGAGAGGTGGGAATTGCCCATCCGCTCCGGGCTGCCCGCCGACGGCCCGGAGGCCGGCCGATAGCATGACGTCCATGGCAGGTGAAGCAGCCGATCTCGCGACCGACGGGACCAGGGTGACCGGTTCGACAGCTCCCACGCAGTTCGGGGACGTGACGGTGATCGTCGACGACGACTTCGTGGCCACCGTGCAGATTCACCGGCCTCCCAACAACTTCTTCGACATTGCCCTCATGCGATCCCTGGCCGACGCCTATGAGGCTCTCGACGCCGAGGATGCCTGCCGGGCCATCGTGTTGTGCTCGGAGGGAAAGCACTTCTGCGCCGGGGCCAATTTCAACAATCAGCCCACCGGCCCCGAACCGGGTCTCGGCGCCGGAGGTATCGAACAGCTCTACCAAGAGGCCGCCCGTCTGTTCGACACGTTGACACCGGTGGTGGCCGCCGTCCAGGGCGCGGCCATCGGGGGAGGTCTGGGTCTGGCCTGCTCGGCTGATTTTCGGATCACCTGCCCGGAGGCCCGCTTCTCGGCCAACTTCGCCCAGCTCGGATTTCACCAGGGCTTCGCCTTGTCGGCCACCCTGCCTCCCATCGTCGGCCAGCAACACAGCCTGGAGATGCTCTACACCGGACGCCGGTTGTCCGGAGAGGACGCTGTCCGCATCGGCCTGTGCGAAGAGTTGGTCGACACCGACCAACTGATGCCCCAAGCCCATGCCTTCGCCGCCCAAATTGCCAGGTCCGCCCCGCTGGCGGTGAGGTCGATCAGAGAGACCATGCGCGGTGATCTCGCCGACCGGGTGCGGGCCGCCCTGGCCCGGGAAGCAAGTGAGCAGCACAAGCTGCTGCCCACCGCGGATTTCTCCGAGGGTGTCCGGGCCACGGCCGAGCGCCGCCCACCCCGCTTCAACGGTAGGTGACCGACGCGGTCGAGCCGCTCGCCGCGACCCGAGCCGGCCAGGAGCTGAGGAGCTGGATCGAGGCCAACTGGAACCCCGAGCTCAGCCTGGTCGAATGGCGGACCCGGCTGGCCGACTCGGGATGGGCATGTCCCACTTGGCCCCTGGCATGGTGTGGCCGTGCGCTTCCGGCGGCATTCGCCGACATGGTGTCCGACGAGATAACCCGCGCCGGTGCCATCGGTGTTCCCGACGGGGTCGGGATGCACCTGGCGGCCCCGACCATCCTCGAGCACGGCTCCGACGATCTCAAGCGCCGTCTCCTCCGGTCGACAGTGACCGGTGAGATCACCTGGTGCCAACTCTTCAGCGAGCCCGGGTCCGGGTCCGACCTCGCCGGGCTCACCACCCGGGCCGAGCCCGATGGCGACGAATGGATCGTCAACGGACAGAAGGTGTGGACCACCTCGGCCACCCATGCCGACTACGGGCTGCTGGCGGCCAGGACCGACTGGGACGTCCCCAAGCATCAGGGCATCACCTCCTTCGTGATCCCCATGCAACAGCCCAGCATCGAGGTGAGGCCGCTGCGCCAGATGAACGGCCACGCCTCGTTCAATGAGGTGTACTTCGATGATGCCCGGATCCCGGCCGGCAACCTGGTCGGCGAGGTCGGCCACGGATGGGCGGTGGCCCTCACCACGCTGGCCCACGAACGCCGCTACGCGGTCATGGGACAGGCGCCGGCGCGAGCTCGCACCGATGGCCGGGCCTGGCGCGAAGCCGCGGCTGAACGGGCCGTCCTCTACGAGCCCTACAAGTGGTACCCACAGCGGGCGGGAAGAGTCGACTTGGTAGTTGATCGGGCCATTGCCACCGGGGCCAACACCGATCCACTCATCCGCCAAGAGATGGCCCGCCTGATAGGCATGGCGCGGACAGCCACCTGGACGGCCCAGCGCGGCCGGGCGGCCCGCGCCCTCGGCCGGCCTCCCGGTCCGGAAGGCTCACTCGGCAAGTTGGCGGCCAGCAACGTGGCCCGGGCCGCCTCGCGGGTCCATTCCCTCATCGCCGGCGCATCGGGCATGCTCACCGGCGCGGACAGCCCGCTGGGCGGGACCATCGCCGAGATCTTCGTCTCGGTCCCGGCGGTGTCCATCGCGGGAGGAACCGATGAAATCCAGCGCAACATCCTGGGTGAACGGGTCCTCGGCCTACCCAGGGAGCCCGATGCCTCCCATCAGCTGCCCTTCCGGGACGTTCCCACCAACGCCGGGGGATAGAACCAGCCCACCTGTTGCCCGGGACCCGGGTCATGGTCCCCTTCAGGTCGCCATCAACCGAGTCTGGAGCCGGGCCCTGGCGTCAGGCCATTCGCGGGCCAACATCGAGTAGCGGGCCGAGTCCCGCACGGAGCCGTCGAACCGGGCGTTCGACCCTGATCACCCCGTCGAGTTGCAGCCCCAACCGTTCGATGGCCCGCCGCGATCGAACATGGCGAACGTCGGTCTGGATCCCCACCCCGTGCAGACCACCGCTCGAAGGAATGGGTCAGCATCAGCAGCTTGGCCTCGGTATTCACCGCAGTGTGTTGAGCGGCCGGTGCCAGCCAGGTGTACCCGATCTCCACCCGGTCGGGACGGTCGGACGGTCGGTACGCGGACCGATCGGCGGGGAGCCGACGGGGATTTGGTGCGCCCGGGGCGTGAGTGACCAGTCCCAGCGCTGGATGCCGTAAAAGCGGGTGGTGCCGACGATCCGGCCCAGATCGACCGACCAGGTGGCGAACGGGCGCTGGTCCCCCGCCTTACGGTGGGCTATTGCCTTGTTCACGAAGGAGACCATGGTCTCCTCGTCCCCTAGGGCCGATGAAAACGTGAACGTGGCCCGGTCCTCGGTGGCCGCCGACACCAGGTCGGGAACGTGCTCGATGGAGAGGGGCAACAGGTGCACAAAACGACCGGTCAGGCTGAGCCAGTCGGGCATGGGTCCATGATGCCCATTGGCGGGCTGGCCCGGTTACCCACCAGCCCGGCTGTCGAAGAACTGGTCGAATGTGACGGGCGAGAAGGGGTGGGTGCACGGTGGCCCGTCAGCTACCCACACCCGGGGTTCATCCGATGCCGAAGGTGGATCACACACCACCATGGCGGAGCGGGTGCCGTACAACTCGGTGTGCACGCAACACGCAGAGATCCGCGACTGACGCTCGGCCGTTTCGCTCCCGTCGATCGGTAGCAACGGCATCAGATGATCGCCCAGAAGCCCACCGAAGTCGGCAATCACTTCGTCAGCGGAGCGCTTTTCGCAATCGCCCAACAGTTCTCTCACGTGATCCACCTTTTTGCTCGGACTCCCGAGCGGCTTGTTCTCGAGAATGTGCACGCCAGGTGGGAGTAGCTCGCTTTTCACTCCCTCCGGCCCGGTCATGTCGAGGTAGTAGAGGGCTCGGCGATCGCCCACCAGGACCCAGCACGGATTGAAGGCGTCAGGCGCAAAGGCCGATTGGAGAGCGTCAACCGCGGCCGAGGCAGAAGGCTGTGCTGCCAGAAGCAGGGGGATCTCCCCCCGGGAGCGCTTGGCCGGGTCACGCTGACCTTCCGTTGGCTTGTTGGTCAGGGCTGCCACCACGCCACGCTCGTTCACCGCCAACCAGGTACCACCGGCCACCAGGTCGCGGCCGCCGAGCATTCTCGGTTCAGTGTCCTGCAGAACCGTCAGGTTCACGGCATCGCGGTCATAGAACTCGTCGCGATTGGCGGCAATCAGCAGCGGAGCGTCAGCGACGACCCCGGAGATGGCGATCAACAGGCACACGGGGGTGGCCTACCCGGCTCAGGTCTTCCGCAGCCTGGCCATGCGGACCCGATGTTCGCCGTCCTTTACGAGCACCAGATGGGCACGACCGGCTGTCGGGGCGATGTTCTCGCGCAGGTTGACAAGGTTGATGTCCGACCATATCCGCCCGGCGATGGCCGAAACCTCTTCGGTGGACATATCGGCAAAGGCGTGGAAGAACGAGTCCGGGTCGGTGAGGACGCTTTCTCGCAACTGGAGGAGCCGGTCGCGGAACCACCGGGCGATGTCCTCTTCGGCCGCGTCCACGTAGATGGAGAAGTCGAAGAAGTCCGACGCAACAACATGCTGGCAGACGTCCCGGGTGTTTACCTGGAGGACGTTTAGCCCTTCCACGATGACCATGTCCGGACGGGCCACGACTTGGAAATTGCCGGGCACGATGTCGTAGGTGAGGTGCGAGTACACCGGGATACTGACCTCGGGGTCGCCTGCCCTGATGGCGGCCAGGGCTTCGACCATTCGACGTCGGTCGTAACTCTCGGGAAAGCCCTTTCGATCCATGAGGCCGCGTTCTTCGAGGGTGGCATTGGGATGCAGGAACCCGTCGGTGGTGATCAACTCGACAGACGGGTGATCCGTGCCCCGGCCAAGGAGCGCCTGGAGAATTCGGGCGGTGGTGCTCTTACCCACGGCCACACTGCCGGCCACCCCGATCACAAAAGGCGACGCCGGTGCAAGCCTGCCCAAGAACTTATCGACCGCGCCGCGAGCGTGGCGTCCAGCCGATGCATAGACGGCCAGCAATTGTGCGAGCGGAACGTAGATGTCGGCCACCTCGTCGAGCGACACCGGGTCCCCGGTGGCGGCCAGGGTGGCGACATCGGTGAATGACAGGCCGCTCTCGGCCGGCACCCCCAAGGCCCTCCACTCCGCCCGCGTGAACACCTCGAAGGGGACATCCACCGGCTGTGGCGCCGCGCAATCCTCCAAGGTGGTCACCTACTTCAGCCGTCGGAACAGGTGCCGCATGGTACTGCGCCCAGCGGTAGGGGCCTTTGTCCTCTGGTCGTCAACCCCCACGACCAGTCATGCTGGAAGTGGTGGAAATGGCGAACACAGTCCTGGGTGACGGCACCATGGTCAGGATTCGACCCATCGAGTCCGGCGACGTGGTGGCATTGGTGGAGTTCCATGAGGGGCTGAGCTTCGGGACTGTCTACCGGCGGTTCTTCGGCGGTCACCCGCACCTCGGCACTCATGAGGCTGAGCATTTTTGCGCAGCAGACAATGTCGACCGTTTTGCTTTGGTCGCGGTGGCCGATGATGCGGTGGTGGGCGTGGCTCGCATGGAACGGGTCGATCCGGCCACCACTGCCGAGGTGGCGTTCGTGCTGGCGGACCGTTTCCAACACCGGGGCCTGGGTCGGGTGTTGGCCCTGCGCCTGGCCGCCGCGGCCAGTGAGCGCGGGATCACCGAGTTGGTGGCGGACATACTGCCGGACAACCTTCCCATGCTGCGCTTGCTGCCGGACGCCGGGTTCGCGGTCACCGTCTCACTGGTCGGGGGCATCGTCCGTCAGGCATGCCCGATACCGATCCAGTCGGGTACGGCTCCCCCGCGCAGTGAGAGGGTTCCGCCATCGGCGGCGGCGCCGATCCGCCGTCTTCAGGTGGGCGGCTGCTGCTGACGTTCGGCCAGCCGCGCACCGTGGGCCGCGGCTTCGCTACGCCGTTGTATCCCGAGTTTGCTCAACAACCGGGACACATGGTTCTTCACGGTTTTCTCATCGAGAAACATGTCGGCGACTAGTTGGCGGTTGGTCTCGCCCTCGCTGATCAATTCGAGGATCCGGCGCTCCTGGCCGCTGAGCCCGTCCAGAGGATCCGTCTCGTGTTGAGGGTTGCGAAGCCGTCCGAGCACCTTGGCCGTGACTGCCGGGTCGAGGAGGCTCTCGCCGGCAGCCACCTGACGAATGGCACCGACCATGTCGTTGCCGTGCACCTGCTTGAGGATGTACCCCGAGGCGCCCGCCATGGTGGACGCGAAAAGCGCCTCGCCGTCGGCGACGCTGGTCAACATCACACACGCCACCTCAGGGTGGGCGGAGCAGATGTCGCGGCACACCTCGAACCCGCGTCGCACCACTTCGTGGTCGTCGAGAAAGAAGATCCGTAGCGGCATCACACCTTGATACCGCATGGCCCCGAAAGCCCCATATTCGGCGACGTTCGCCGGTGGCCCTGCACTTGGATCGGCTGGCAGCAAAGGGTCTTTCGGCGACGAGCATAGGACTTTAGCCCCTACTTGCAATCAGGGGTTGGAGGCGACGATGGAGGTGGTCAGCCCGCCTCGCGGCGGGTCGACCGGATCAGCCCACCGGGCCTTGATCGGACTACGAGAAACGGAGACATCGAGATGAAGCGCAAGACATTTGATTCCCTGGTCAGCGCCACCGGTCTGTTGTTGGTGGTTGTACTGGCCGTGGCCGGTGGGCTACTCACCTGGGGCCACACTTACATCAATAACCAGGTGTACACCCAGTTGTCCGCCCAACAGATCTTCTTCCCGGCGGCCAACAGTTCGGCGGTGGCTGCCCCCGAGTTTGCCGCCATGAAGCAATACGGCGGCCAACAGATGACAACGGGAGCCCAGGCCGAGGTGTACGCCGATCACTTCATCGCCAATCACCTCAAGAAGACCGGCGGGGGCAAGACGTACGCCCAGCTGTCGACCGAGGCGCAGGCCCAGCCGAGCAACACCGCTCTGGCCACCGAAGTCAACACGATGTTCAAGGGTGAGACCCTGCGCGGGTTGCTGCTCAATGCCTATGCGTTCGGGACCATCGGATCGATCGCCGGGATCGCCGCGGTGGCCGCCTTCGTGGCCGCTGGGTTGCTTCTCATCCTTTCGGCCCTCGGCCTCTACCACGCCCGCCGTACCAGCCCTACCGCCGAGATCCGCGCCGGCTCCGAGACCCGCGAGCGGGTCTCCCTCGACGCCTAGCGCCGGTGCCATTGGGTTACAGGACCTCCCGCCGACCAGCGGGGGGTCCTGTCTTCAGATCAAGTGAGCGGCGCCCGCCAATCGAGGCGGGCGCCGCCCTTTGGCCCGGACCCTGGCAACCAGGGGGGGTGAGTTCGTACCAGGTTCGAGCCAGGCAGGCGTTGGCCGAAGCTCAGGATCGCCCCTATGACGCTTTTGGTGCCGCTCTCTGACTGAACCCGTTCCGCCAAGTGCGGTGAGATGAGGCCACACCTGCTCGTCTGCAAAACTGTTTCCATGTTCGACGATCTCCTCGCCGCCAACCGCCGCTACTCGACAGCATTCGCGCTGCAAGACATCGCGGGAATCGCGGCCAAGGGTTTCGGGCTGGTGACCTGCATCGACAGCCGGATCGAACCCCTGACGATGCTCGGCTTGCAGCCCGGCGACGCCAAGATTCTCCGTAACGCCGGTGGGCGGGTCTCGTCCGACGTCTTGCGCTCGCTGGTATTGGCCACCACCTTCCTCGGCGTCACCTCCGTCGCGGTCATGCACCACACCGATTGCGCCCTGGCCGGTCGGGGGGAGGTGGAGCTCAGGTCGGACCTGAGCCCCGAGCAGGCAGAGAATTCGCAAGGTTGGGATTTCCTCACCATGCCCGACCCCGAGGCGGCGCTGGCCGCCGATGTCCTTGCCCTGCGAACATGCGCCGTCTTCCCACTGGGCGTTGCCGTCGAAGGCTGGCGATACGACGTCGACACCGGTGCGGTCCACCAGATCATTCCGAGCGACCCGTTGCAGCCGACCCACGGCCGCGGCTGAACCCGGCGGTTACCTTCGCCCCAGATCGATGGGTTACGGATGCCAGCGATGCTCGAGTTCCTCCCGGGTAGGAGCCTGGCTCGGCTACTCGCCGCCCTGCACACCCCAGCGGCAGGCTCGTTGCCGAGCCCCCATGCGCCATGCCATTCCTACCGCGACCCAGGTGGGGACCGAAAGCGTCCGTGGCTGCTTCTGCTCCACCGCCCAACGGTACTCACAATGGGAGCTTGGAGATGAGGGGCCTGCATGAGGGCCTGCGTCACGCACCGGCCGGCGCGGCACCGGGTCAGAGACCCACGGGGCAGCACTCACCGCCAGTGCGCGACCTCCGGGTCCTGAGCTGCCTGCCATCAGGCGATAGCGTGTCGTCGTTACGTCGACGAGGAGGATGAGTGATGGCACAAGCGTCATCGGCACGCATGGGCACGGACACCCCTGGCGGCGGGTCGGTGCCGACCATCGAGCACCTTCTCATCGACATCGTCGGTGCCACCAATGTCGACACCGGGGCGGACATCGGCGAGGACGACACCCACGACGAGGCGTTGACCGGTACCTCCGTCCGGCCCCTCGCTGTCGTCCGCCCCGGATCGACCGCCGACGTGGCGTCCATCGTGAAGGCGGCGGCGTCCCTGCGAATGCCGCTCACTCCCCGGGGGTCGGGGACCGGGCTTTCGGGAGGATGCACTCCGGTCGATGGTGGCCTGGTGGTGTCCTTCGAGCGGATGAACCGCATCCTCGAGATCGACACCGACAACCACGTGGCCGTCGTCGAGCCGGGGGTGACACTGGCCGACCTCGATGCGGCACTCCTCCCCCATCGATTGGTCTATCCGGTGTTCCCTGGTGAAGTGTCGGCCAGCCTGGGCGGCAACGTAGCGACCAACGCCGGTGGAATGCGGGCGGTGAAGTATGGGGTGACCCGACACCACGTCCTCGGCATCGAAGCGGTGCTGGGCACGGGTGAGGTCATCCGTGCCGGCGGCAAGTTCGTGAAATCGACCAGCGGCTACGACCTGACCCAGCTGGTGATCGGGTCGGAGGGCACCCTGGCGCTGGTCACCCAGGCCACGCTCCGACTGCACCCCCGGCCTGGCCACCAGGCCACGCTCCTCGCTCCCTTCGCCACACTCCATGAGATCGCCGCGTCGGTGCCGCCCATCGTGGCCAGTGGCGTCGGCCCGTTGGTGGTGGAGTACATCGACAAGGTGTCGATGGCGGGGATCACCGCCACCGCCGGCATCGACCTGGGCATCCCCGACAGCATCCGGGAGCGCACCCTGGCCTATCTGGTGGTCGTCCTCGAAGACCACCATCCCGACCGCCTCGACGAGGACACCCAGGCACTGGCCGAGCAGCTCGCCGAGCTTGGTGCGCTCGATGTGTTCGTGCTCCCGCCTCAGGCGGGCACCCAGATGATCGAGGCTCGTGAACGGGCCTTCTGGGCGGCCAAAGCGGCCGGTGCCGACGACATCGTGGACGTGGTCGTGCCCCGGGCGTCGATCCCCGACTACCTGGACGCCGTCGGTGAGCTGTCGTCGCGAACATCATCGCTGGTGGTGGGCTGCGGGCATGCTGGTGACGGCAATGTCCATCTGTCGGTATGGCAGTCCGACCCGGACGTGCGCCGCCGGCTCTTGCACGCCATTGTCGCCGCTGGCGTGTCGTTGGGCGGTGCCGTGTCCGGCGAACACGGGATCGGTACCGAGAAACGGGCCTACTTGGCTGAACTCGAGGACCCTGCCAAACTCGCCCTCATGCGCCGGATCAAAGCGGCGTTCGACCCACACGGCATCCTCAATCCGGGCACCATCTTCGACCCGGTACCTGCGACAGGAGAACAACAGTGAACGGAGCACAGGCGCTGATCCACACCCTCGTGGACCACGGTGTCGACACCTGCTTTATGAATCCGGGCACCTCCGAGATGCACTTCGTCGCCGCCCTCGACGACGTCACCGCCATGCACAGCGTGCTGGCCCTGTTCGAAGGGGTGGCCACCGGTGCGGCCGACGGGTACGCACGAATGGCCGGACGGCCGGCAGCCACCCTGCTCCACCTCGGCCCAGGGCTCGGCAACGGTTTGGCCAACCTGCACAACGCCCGCCGCGCCAACAGCCCGGTGGTCAACATCGTGGGCGACCATGCCACCACCCATCGGCAGTATGACGCCCCGCTTCAATCGGACATCGAAACAGTGGCCCGCAACGTGTCGTTGTTCGTGAGGACCTCGGAGTCCACCGCCAGGCTGAGCGGAGACGCACTGGACGCACTGGCTGCGGCCACCGGTCCCCCCGGTTCGGTGGCCACCCTCATCCTGCCGGCCGATGTGTCCTGGTCCGACGGCGGCATGGTGGCTGGGCCGCGCCCAACCCCGACGGATCAACTGGTCGGTGCCCGGGGTGCCGCGCCGGTCGAGGACGTTCTCAACGCCATTGCGGCTGCGCTGCGGTCAGGCGAGCCGGCGGCCATCCTGATCGGTGGGCGGGCATGCTCGGGGAAGACGTTGGACACCGTGGCGGACATCGCCACCTCCACCGGCGCCAAATTGCTGGCCGAGACATTCCCGGCGCGACTCGAACGGGGAGCGGGCCGACCACCGGTGGAGCGATTGGCATACCTGGCCGAGTTCACCGCCATGCAGCTCGAGGGTATCCGGCACCTGGTACTGGTGGACGCCAAGTCGCCCGTCTCGTTCTTCGCCTACCCCGGCAAACCGAGTGACCTGGTCCCAGAGGGCTGCACGGTACACGTCGTCGCCGGACCGGCGGACGATGTCGGTGCCGCAGTGGCTGCACTGGCTGCACTGCTCGACGTCGCCAGCGGGACGGCCCCGCGTCAGGAAGCCCACACACCCGCTCGTCCCATCGGTCCTCTCACTGCCACCGCCGTGTGCGAAGCGCTCGGTATCCTGCTTCCCGAAGGAGCAATCGTGTCCGACGAGGGAAACACCTCGGGCCTGTTTGCCGCCGGTTCCACCGCCGGGGCTCCGCCCCACGACTGGCTCTGCTTGACGGGTGGTGCCATCGGCCAGGGCCTCCCGGTTGCGGTCGGGGCCGCGGTCGCCTCACCAGGTCGGCGCGTGGTGGCCTTGGAGGCCGACGGAAGTGCCATGTACACCCTGCAGGCGTGGTGGACAATGGCCCGTGAGAGCCTCGACGTCACCACCGTGATCCTGAACAACCACTCCTACGCTGTGCTCAACATGGAGCTGGACCGAGTCGGGGCCGAATCCCCCGGGCCGCGAGCACGGGACATGCTCGACCTCAGGCGCCCGGACATCGACTTCGTGCACCTGGCCGCCGGCATGGGCCTCCACGCGGCGCGCGCCGAGACCGCCGAGGAGTTCACCGACGAGTTGGCCAGGGCACTCGCCACCCCGGGGCCGAGCGTCGTAGAGGCAATTATCCCGTCTCTGTTGTGACGTCGAGTCGTAGCCTCCGCCCGGCAGGGCCAGATGGCCGGCAGTTGGAACCAGTCAGCCGGTGTACGCAGCAGCCTGATCCCGGACCAGCGACACCAGGTTGCCGACGGCAAGGTTGATGTCGTCGAGGTGCAGCCCCCACGTCGGACCGAGGGTCTGGCTCACCGACGGGCGGGCATCCCCCGGTATGTCGGTCCGGCCGATCTGCAACCACGTCGCCCCGCCGCTGCTCTCACATCGCCCCGTGTACAGGTCGGGGTAGGTGGCCCACGGGGTAGGTGCGCTCGGTACCGGCTCGTAGAACGTCCCGAGCGGGCCGGGGAACCGGCTGGTCGGTGCGTATGTCTGGAGCACCCCCGCGACGGAGGGGCGGGCCAGCGATGCAGGGTTGGTGCACAGAACCTGCAACCCTTTCTTCGGTGCAACTCCCGATATGCTGCTCACCCCCTGGCCAACCCGTCCGAACCCGCTGTCGGCCGGCGGAGGGTCGAGAAACATCGAGTACGCCACGACGCAACCGGTCTGACTGTTCGAGACGCAGGCCGGGATGTGCTGGAAGTCACCTCCCACGGTCTTCCCGACCGGGACGGTGACATTGCCGCCGAGGAGCAGCGCCGAAACCAGATGCTTGCGTGCTGCGGGGCTGGGGTCCACCTGCGACCGCAACAGCTTGATGAGCATGCCCGATCCCTGAGAGTGCCCGATGAAGACCACTCCCCTCCCGCGGTTGTAGTGGGCCAGGTAGTACCGCCAAGCCGAGAGCACCCCGTCGTATGCAGTCGTGACCGCCGAGACAGTGACCGACCCCGTGGCTCCCCCGGTAATCGAGGACAAGGTGAGCTGTGGGTACATCGGCGCATAGATCCGACACGCGGTCGAGAACCGAGACGCCTGGGCGACGGCGACCGCCGTCTCCTCCGGGTCGACGGTGAGATTTGCGTTCACCGTCGTTTGGGCGCTGACGGTCGGATACACGTAGAAGCAGTCGATCGGCGGGTCCTTGGCCGGCGACTCCGACTGCATGGTCGTCGTGCCGTTGGCATGGAACACGGTGGCGTCGAGGTTGGCCGTGCAGGGGTCGTTGGCCTGTCCGGGTCGGCACAGCCACACCGGCGAGGTGGGCCCAGAGCCGTTCACGCCCGCGGATCTCGAGCCAGTACCCGTGGAGGGACCCGCCGTGGTTGACGTGGTCGATGATCGTGACGAACTCGGCGATGACGAGCACGATGTCAGCATGGCCATCGACATCACGGTCGCCACGGCCACCGCGATCAGAGCGTGCCGACGTTCTCGGTCCGGCGACACCTGCGGAGGCACCCGAGCCGACGATGTGGTGACAGATTCCGTCATGCACAACAGTATTCCCGCAATCGCCAGACCCCCGGCTGACCTCACACGGGCGGGGCGACCACCCCGGCCAGCCGGCGTTCAGTCACCATGGCCGAATGGGCCACCGCCGGGCCCGACGCACGTCAAAGCGAGCGGTACAGGGCGTCGATGAGTGCCCGGTTGCGCGAGCTCTGCCATCGTGGGATCACGTGGTTCATCACGTAGCCAAAGGCGGCGCCCGCATCCGGATCAGCGAACCCGACCGCGCCCCCGGTGCCGAAGTGCCCGAAGCTGCCCGGGTTGGGGCCGAACGGTCGTCGGGGTACCGTCGGCTTGAAGCCGAGGCCGAACGTGACCTCCTCCCCGAGGACCGGGCAGTAGCCCTGCGATTGGGGGGAGGTCGCCTCCGCCAGTAGTTCGGCCGAGAGGAGCCGACTGGGCTCGAGTAACGCTGCGTAGAGGCGAGCGATCCCGCCGGCGGTGCCATGACCGTTGGTGGACGGGACCTCCGCACTGCGCCATGCCGTCGTGTTGACCACTCCCATCGACGAGTAGCCGGAAGGGTTGAAATAACCGAGCATCGTCATCAGCGCATCACCGGACAGGGCCGCGAAGTCGACATCCTCGGCGGTGCCCGAGCCGACCCAGATCACGTCCGCGCAGCGGTGCTGCTCCGCCCGGGGGACACCGAACCACAGATCGGCATCCAGCGGGCCCGCGGATGCACGGAGCCGGGCACCGCACGTCTCCCCGCTCACCCGGCGGACGACCTCGCCGATCAGATGCCCGTAGGTGTTGGTGTGGTAGGCGTGGCGGGCTCCCGGTTCCCACCAGGCCTCGGTGGCCGCCAGTGCGCCGGCCATCCGATCCCAGTCCCACAAGTCACCGTTGGTCAGCGGCTCGCGGATGGCAGGGACCCCGGCACGGTGGCACAGCGCTTGGCGCAGCGTGGCCGCGCCCTTGCCCCCCGCACCGAACTCCGGCCACACGGAGACGATCGGGTCGTCGAGGCCGATGAGGCCGGCGTCGACGAGTTGCAATGCGAGCAGGGCGACCAGTGGCTTCCCGACGGAGTAGACATCCACCAGGGTGTCGGGTTGCCACGGGCGCTGCTGTGCCTCGTCGGCCCAGCCGCCGACCAGGTCGACCACGACACGGCGGTCAATAATCACGCACACGCCGGCTCCGACCTCACCACGCTCGGCGAAGTTGTGGGCGAACTCTTCGCGGACCGCGTCGAACCGGGCGTCGCACGTCCCGCTGATAGGGGCATCCACGACGGAAGTCTCCCACCGGTGGCGAACGATTGCCGGCACGGCCCGGACTGAGCCGATGGCGGGAACGCCGGTCCCCGAATAGGGCTTTCGGTGCTCCCTGACCCGACGTCAGGGGTCAGGTGCGCCCTTCTCTCATCGGGCAGCGGCTTGGCCTCCATCTTCACCACGTCAACTAATCTTCGTATCAGCGCAACATCTCCAGAGGTGGGCCAGTGGCCTGGATCATCGGGGCTTTCATCCTTTTCGTCGTGGCAGGCCTCTTCCTGGTGATCGTCATTGTTGTCGGCAGGGTCAAACTGCGTCGTGAGGGGGTCTGCAACTCTCATTCAAGACTGGTCGTTTGACGGATGAGGAAAGCGAAGTAGGCAGAATCAGGC